>Ga0164241_10002224_pt1 | contig 21511 bp, 15 predicted proteins | sample OricomyardsoilBY_FD_108780 | JGI IMG/M metagenome (GOLD analysis project Ga0164241, IMG submission 108780) | Backyard soil microbial communities from Emeryville, California, USA - Original compost - Back yard soil (BY) | ecosystem: Environmental > Terrestrial > Soil > Unclassified | place: USA... | reverse complement strand
TGAATACGCTGAAGCGCATCGCTTGTTGGCGCTTAATCTGTGGTTGTGTTGGGAGTTCTGGGACAAGCCGGTGGACCCCACCCGGGCAAGGGCCATGGCGGAAGCGCAACGGGCCGTAACGCTCGACCCGAACGACGCCGGCTACGTGGCGGCGCAGAAGTATGCGGCGGACCTGAGCTCTGCCTGGCCGCATCAGTATGGCGAGGCCAAGAAGCTCACGCGCCGGCTGACGGTCGAGGGCTCGCCGCTCACCTTTCCCAACCTGCCGAACAGCGTCCACGACAGCCGCACCGAGCTACGCTCGGGCTCGACGGTGGCCTTCGTGTCGGAGGTGCGGGTAGGCCCGCTCGACTACTTGCTCGGCGCTGACCTCACCTACGTTCCCAAAGAGCGCGTCACCGCGTTCCCTCGCTACGAATTTCACGGGGTGGAGCTGACGGGAGACGTCAAGCTGCCGCTCGCGCTATTTCGCGGTCGCGACCGCCCCAAGCTCGAGCGCAACGACGGCCGCTTCGTCGAGAGCGGCCAGAGCTTTGCGCGGCTGTCCCACGTCGCGCTCACGGGCAAGACGCAGGACAGCGGCGGCGAGCGCTTCCTCGAAACAGCCGACGGCTCCTGGGTCCGGGCCAAAGACGCTGTCGTACCCACCGCCCGAGACACGGCGCCGTGGGGCACCGCCACACGCAAAGGCCGCGGCACCTGGATCGAGGTTTCGGTGAACGGCGGCTGGCTCATCGCCTACGAGAACCTGAGTCCGGTCTTCGTCACGCTGATTTCGCCCGGTCGCGGCGGCCCCGCCAAGCCCGATGAAGATCCGATCGCGGAGGCGCGCACGCCGCTCGGCGTCTTCCCGATCTCGGGCAAGTTCGCGACCGCGACGATGGAAGCGCCCGGTAACCTGATTCACAGCGCCGTGCCCTGGACGCAGAATTTCTCCGGGCCGCACGCGCTTCACGCCGCTTACTGGCACGACGACTGGGGCAACCCCAAGAGTGGCGGCTGCATCAACGTCTCGCCGCTGGACGGCAAGAGGCTGTTCGGCTGGACCGAGCCCGCCCTCCCCGACGGCTGGCACGGGACCCGGTGGATGCCATGGCGCGGGCCCGCCACGATGATGGTAGTCCATCGATGACGTTTCGACGTTTGCTGCTGCTGGCGGCGCTGACCTCCACGCTCGTCGCTTGTCCGCGCGGCTCGGCGACGAAGAAGCCGCCCGAGCCTTGCAAGCAGCTCGGGCAACAATGTGAGTTTGCGCCAGGCAAGCTCGGCGCCTGCTCGTACCGCGCCGATTGCCCGAGCTCGGGCACCTGCCTGTACTGTCAGTCGCAGCACTAGCTAGCCAGGGAGTGTCGCTGAATTGGCGTGCCCTCGCGTGCCCATAAACGTGCCCATGCCCCATCGGTCTCGCCACTCAGTGGCTTGAATCACCGTCGACTGCGCGGGCAGCTGCCCTCGGCGCGCGCGGGCCATGCGCGAGCCCGGAGGGGGCCCGCGCCACAAACCCAAGGCCTACGACCCCAAGACCGCCGACGATACGTGCGGACCGCCGGGCACGGGCACGTTGACGACGAGACCGGTGATTCAGGCACACCCATAGCTCACGGCGAATCGGCCCAGCGCGCGCGCAGCTTGGTGAGCAGCGTGCTGTCCATCTGCCGGAACTGGGCGATGTGCGCCGCCTTGTCGTTGCCGGTGAAGCCTTCGATCGAAAACTGGCCGGCCTTGCCGCTGACGAGCTCACCGTCACACGGCACGCCCAGAGCCTCGAGCAAGAAGCGCGAGCACTCGGTCGTGCTGGCGTAGCCGTCGGTCATGATGCTCGAGTGGGTGACGGCGAGTAGCTTGTTGCCTTGCTTGGCAAGCTCACCGAATTGTCGAAAAGCCTGCAGCGCGTTCGGCGCCATTTGTCTTCGGCGCGGGTCGACGAACCCGGCGTGCAGGCCGTCTACGAGCAGCGCCGCGTCGACGCGCTGGCGATCTTCCTCGTGCTGCAGTAGCCTTTCGACGGCCGCGAACCCGGCGCTGAAGCCCGATAGCGCGATGCGCCGCGGCCTGGCGCCTTCGCCCGTGCACAGCGGCGCGACGGCGAGCTCGACCTGGCGCAAGAGCGAGCTGAGCGTTCCCGTCGCCTGGAACGCCTGGGCGTACTTTTCGGCCCCATTGCCGGCGTTGAACACGGCGACGACAGCGTCGAGGTTGGCCGACTGCACCTCGTCTTTCACGTACGGGGCGGCGCCGTGGAAGTGCAGCAAGACGTCGTAGGGGCCCGCGCAGTCGTCGGGCACGTAGACGGCAGCGCCGTTGTAGGTAGCGGTCTGTCGAAAGCTGACCTGCTTCGGCGGTAGCTCGGCGCTCTTCGGCGCGCTGGCGGCCACCGCCGGGCTGTCACGCGCTGGCTCGGGCCTACTGACCTTGACCTGCGCCTGCGACGCGCGCTCGGCCAAAACCAGAGCGCCCGACGCGCTGTCCGCGTTCACCTGGGCCCGCATCCCGACCAACGCCGCTCCCAGCATGGCGCCGCACGCCGCGAGCAAACCGATCGCGACCGCCCACGGCCTCATGCGCTCGGCACCACCCGCGCTTCGCGGCGCTTGCGCAGCATGCGGCGCAAGAAGAACGACACCACCAAGATGAAAGCGCCGCCGATCAGGCCGCTTATCAGCTGCAGCTTGACGAAATACGCGAGCGCGTTGGTAACGGGACCGCCACACGACAGGGTGTCGCCGCTCGGAGGTGTGTAGAGCAGGCTGACGAGCCACGGGCCGTTCAGGCACGCGATGACAAGGCCGACCAGCATCCCGATCGCCCCTTCGATGCTCCGGCGTCGCAACGGGCTGGGCTTGGCGGCGAGGACGACTTGTTGCGACATAGCCGGCGAAGCATAAAGGAACGTCGTGCGAGCGCCCGCGATTTGGCACAAACATGAACGATTCCCGCCACTAAGCATTGTGGGCTAAGCTTCGCTTTCCATGCAGCTCGTCAAAGTCGCGGCCGCGACGCTGAACCAGACGCCGCTCGATTGGGACGGTAACGAACGCCGCATCCGCGAGATGCTGGTCCGAGCCAGGGACGAAGGCGTGAGCGTCTTGTGCCTGCCCGAGCTGTGTATCACCGGCTACGGTTGTGAAGACGCCTTCTTGTCGCCTTCCGTGCGCGCCACGGCCCTGGAGGTCCTGGCGGCGCTGGTCCCCGAGACGCGCGGGCTCATCACGTGCTTCGGCTTGCCGCTCGCCCACCAGAAGGGCGTCTACAACACCTGCGCGCTCGCGGTGGACGGCAAGCTCCGCGGCTTCGTCGCCAAGCGCGCCCTCGCCGGCGACGGCATCCACTACGAGCCGCGTTGGTTCAAGCCGTGGCCGGCGGGGGCCCGCGCCACCATCGCGCTGCTCGGACAAGAGCTGCCCCTGGGTGACGTGTTCTTCGATTGCGGGGGGGTGCGGGTCGGGTTCGAGATCTGCGAAGACGCGTGGATGGCGGAGCGGAGCGGAGTCGCGCTCGCGCTGTCGGGAGTCGACGTGATCCTGAACCCCTCCGCCAGTCATTTCGCGTTCGGCAAGCACGCGGTGCGCCGCCGCTTGGTGCTCGAAGGCTCGCGCGCGTTTGGAGTTACCTACCTCTACGCGAACCTCGTCGGAAACGAGGCCGGCCGCGCGATTTACGACGGCGACGCGATCATCGCCAGCGACGGAGCGTTGGTCTCGGAGGCGCGTCGCTTCGGCTTCGCCGAGAGTGAGCTAATCAGCGCCGTCGTCGACATCGAGCTGCCGCGTCTGCGCCACGGCGCGCTGTCGAGCTTCTCGCCCGTCGTGAGCGATCGCCCCGGCAGTTGCGTCGCGACAGAGTTCGATTTTCCGAAGCTGACGCCGACGGCGCTGTCGTTCAACGTGCGAAGCTGGGAGCAGGGTGAGCACGTCAAAGAGGAGGAGCTGGCGCGCGCGCTCGCGCTCGGCTTGTTCGACTACATGCGCAAGAGCCGCTCGCGCGGCTTCGTCGTCTCGCTGTCGGGCGGCGCCGACTCCTCGGCGATCGCGTGCGCGTGCGCGTCGATGATCGGCTTGGCGCTCGAGAACCTGGGCCTCGACGGCCTCAAGCTCGCCTTGGCCCATATCCCCGAAGTCGCGGCGGCGCGAACCGCACGGGAGCTCGTGCACGCCGTCTTGACGACGGTGTATCAAGCGACCCGCAACAGCGGCACGATCACGCGGACGGCGGCCAGCAGTGTGGCGGAGGCGATCGGCGCGCGCCACCTCGAGCTGGACGTCGACGCGCAGGTGCAGGGCTACATCACGATGATAGAGGGCGCGATCGGCCGAAAGCTCGACTGGGGAACCGACGACGTCGCGCTTCAAAATATTCAAGCTCGGACCCGAGCCCCCAGCGTCTGGATGCTGGCAAACCTATCCGGCGCCCTGCTGCTCTCCACCAGCAACCGCTCCGAGGCGGCGGTCGGCTACGCGACCATGGATGGCGACACGGCGGGCGGCCTCGCCCCGATCGCCGGCATCGACAAAGCCTACCTACGACGGTGGTTGGTGTGGATGGAGCAGAGCGGGCCGTCCGGGCTCGGGCCCATCCCCGCCCTCGCCGCCGTGAACCGGCAGGCTCCGACGGCGGAGCTGCGACCGGCGTCGGAGAATCAAACCGACGAAGGCGATCTGATGCCGTATGACTTACTCGACGCCATCGAACGCGCGGCCATCCGCGACAAGCGCGGGCCGTACGAGATCTTCGAGCTGATGCGGGCGGCCTTTCCAGAGCATGACCGCGTGGCGCTCGTGACGTGGATCGAGCGCTTTTTTCGGCTCTTTACCCGCAATCAATGGAAGCGAGAGCGCTACGCGCCTTCGTTCCATCTCGACGACGAAAACCTCGACCCCAAGACCTGGTGCCGCTTTCCGATCTTGTCGGGTGGCTACGAACGCGAGCTTTCGCAGCTGCGAGCCAAAGCCCTCGGTTGATGGGCGCGGCTAGGTCGCGGCGCCCGTCTTGAGCGCGCGACGGCCGATCGCAAGACAGCTACGCACGGCCTGGGCCAAGCGCGCCGGCTCGACCGGTTTGTGCAGCACCGGTCCGCTGAAGCCGGCCAAGAAAGCCGCAATCTCCGGCACCGCGGCGCCGGCGGTGGCGACGGCGAAGCGCTGCCGGAACGTGGGGTCGGCGGCGACCGCGCGCTTGTACACGTCGACGCCCGAGATATCGGGCAGCAACATGTCGCAGACGACGGCGTCAGGCGGCTTGTCGGACAGAATGCGCCGCAGCGCCTGGCCGCCCGAGAGCGCGAATTCGATCGAGAGGTCTTCGGTTTGCAGGTGCCGCCGAAAGCCGGACAGCACCGCCATGTCATCATCGACGAGTAGCAGCGTCGGGGCGTCGACGAGCAAGGTGGCGCTGGAGCGAGCCGCGCCTGAGGCGCTGAGCGAGCCGCTGCTCGGCGGCGCCGACGCCGCGCGCGCGGCCGCGCGCGCGCCGCTCCAGGCCCTGTCGTCGGCCATCACCGCGCGCGCCGCCCGCATGTTGGCGCTGCTGTTGAAGCGCTTGAGCCAGCGGTTCACCTCGCGGACGAGCCCGAACAGGTCTCCGCTCTTTTGAATGAAACCGTGCGCGCCGGCGGTGGTGGCCTTGCTGCGCAGCGTCTCCGCCGACAAGCTCGAGTGCAGGAGCACGATGGTGTCGCTGGTCGGCGCTGCCTTGGCCAGCACGCTGACGATCGTGTCGCCGCCCAGCCCCGGCATGTTGACGTCCATCAACACCAACTCCGGCTTCTCGTGCAAAATGAGGGCGACGCAACCGGCGGGGCGATCGTGTGTGACAACCTCGTAGCCTGCGCCCTCGAGCGCACCTTTCGCGACTTCGAGCACGATCTCGCTGTCGTCGATGACTACGATTTTTGGCTTCTGACCCGACACGTCACTGCCTTCCGCCCTCGAGGTTGCGTCTCGCTGCCCGACGTCCGTCAGTTGACGGCCCCGCCTCGCTTCACGTCAACACTCGCTCGTCGTGGTTCGAGAGCGCGCCCTTCGGCTGAGCCCTCTCATATGTCCTACGACTCGTCAGTTGCGCGACTTAAGTGATGGCCCTCGCCGCGGCGGCCGTTTGAATCCACCGAGACAATTTACGCCACTTCGATCGTGTTGGAGGTGCGCGTAAGTACGCGCCGTTACGGAGTTTCCCAACGCCCGACCCACGATGCTAACGTCATCGCTCGCGGGCGGCGCTCGAGGCCCGCAGCGTCACGATATAGGGCGGAAGCCTCGGATAGGGTTGGTGAACGATGCGCGCGCTCGTGCCCGCGAAAATTGGACAGGCCTGGGTGCTGGTAGACGCGGAGATCGTTCGCGAAATCTTGGGGGCCGAAAGCTGGCTGCCGATCCCGGGGGCGCGCGCGGAGATGCCGGGCGTGATCGCCTGGCGTGGTCGAGCCATCCCGGTCGTCGATCTCGCGGCGCCGTTCGGCTTCGAGCGCTTGGTTGCCGGCGCGACGCGCGCGCGTACCCTGATCGCAGCCGTGGACGAGAGCATCGTCGCGGTCCCTGTCGACGCCGCCCGGGAGGTGCATGCGTTCGCGGCGGCGCAGCTCAAGCCCGTCAACATCACCGAGCTGCCGTACGCGGCGGCCGAGGCCGAGCTGTTCGAGCGCATCTTGCCGGTCATCGATCTGCCGCGCTTCGTCGCGGAGATTTCGTCGGGCGCGGCTCCGGACCTCGAGCGAGGGGGAGTGGCAATCCATGCCGGGGCCGGCTGAAGCTCGCGCCGCTCGAGCCTCGCTCTTGACGATCCAGGCGGTCGGCAGCCGCTGGGCGATCCCGAGCGCCGCCGTCGGCGGCATCGAGCCGTTCGACGCGGCCACGGCCGAGACCACGCTCGATTTGCTGGCGCTGCTGGGCGCCGCCGCCGCGCCACGGTTCGAAGCCTGGCGCGTGCTGGTGCTCGACGTGGCGGGGGAGCAGCGGCGGCTCCTGGTGCGCGGCGCGCTCGAGCTGCGGGAAGTCCCCGCCCAAAGCTTGCTCGCGCTGCCACTGGCGCTGAGCTTGGCCGCACCGCTCGTGACGCACGTGGCGCTCGTCGACGGCAAACCTTCGCTGCTCGTCGTCTCGCCCGAGCGCTTGCTGCGCGCTTCTCCGGCCGACGCCGGCTCACGCTCCGCCACGTCTACGACTTTGCCCGAGGCTCGTTCATGTTGAAGACACTCACCCTCCGCTCGATCCTCACCTATGCGGTGTTGGATCTGCTTTTCGCGCCGTTCGTGATCCTCGCCTTCACCCAATTGCTCGGTACCGGGGGCTCGGCCGATCCGATGCTGACGCTGGCCGGGCTCACGCTGCTGAAGGTCGCGGTGTGGGCCAGCTACTTGAGCTACCAACTTTCGCCGTGGGAGCGCTTCGCGCGCACCGCCGGCAAGGGCCGCTCTCCAGAGCTGACCCAAAGCGCCGATCGCAGCCTGCAGAGCCTGCCCGTGCGCTTTGCGATCGTCTACGGCCTGACCTGGATCGCGACCTACGCGGGCGGATTTCTGATCGTCAAAGGCTACGGGCCCGAGGGGATGCCGCTGCCGCCGCAAGCCGACAACGCGATCGCCATCTTGTGCGCGGCGGTGTTCTTCGGCGGCTTCGCGTTTGCGTACCCGTTCGCTTCGACCTTGACCGCCGACGCCGCCAGCGAGTGCTCGGCGCTGGCTCGCGCCGGTGGCTACGGCCTCGATCGCAGCCCCAGCTCGCTGCAGCTGCGGATCGCGGTGGTCGCGATCTCGCTCGGGCTCGGACCGATGCTGTGGATGGTGTCGCTCGGCTACATCAAGCAGGTCGAGAGCAGCCACGACCAGCGCGTGACCCAGGCCGCGCTCGCCAGCAGCGAGCTCTCGCTCGCGATCTCTGGGCTCGATCTGGCCTCGTCCAACGCCGGGCTCGACGGCGTGCTGGAGGGCTTTCAGAAGCGCAGGATCGAAGGCCTGCTGCTCGCGCCCGGAAGACGGCAGGGCACCGACGCCGCGAACCATTTGCTGGCTGCCGATCCCGAGCTCGGCCAATGGCTCGCGAGCGAGTCTGCGCGCCGCAGCAGCGGCGTGTATGCCCGTATCGACTTGCCGAACGTCGTCTCCTTTCACCGCATCGACGGCGACCGGGTCGCGGTGGCGGTGCTGCGCTCGCCGGTGTCGGCTTCGTCCAGCTTCGTGTGGAGCTCGGTCGTATTCACGATCTTGGTCTGCGTCTGGGCGCCCGTGTGCGCCTACGCGCTCGGCCGCGCCGTCTCCCGCCCGATCGGCAAGCTGACGGCGATCTCGCGGCGCATCGTGGAGCAGGGTGATCTAAAAGAGATCGGCACGGTGCCGGTCGCTACCAACGACGAGATCGGGGTGCTCACCGATCGCGTCAACGACGTGCTCGATTTGATGCGTGACGTGAGCGTGGCCGCCCACGCCATCGCCAAAGGCGACCTGCGCGCGGTCGTCGACGGCACCGGCGAGCTACCCGACTCGTTCCGCGGCATGCTGGAGAGCTTGCGCGGCATGGTCCAGCAAATCCGCGAAACCTCCGTCGATTTGGCGAGCGCCGCCGCCGAGATTTTTGCCGCCTCCCAGGAGCAGGAGGCGGCCGCCGCCTCGCAGTCGAGCGCGATGGTCGAGATCAGCCGCACCATGGATTCCCTGTCGGACTCGGCCGCGCACGTCTCCGACGCGGTGCAGGGCGTGCTCGGCAACGCCGAGCGCACGCTCCACAACACCGACGACATGGTGCGGCGTATCGGCGAGCTGACCGGTCACGCCAACCGCATCGGCGAAATCCTCGAGGTCATCCGTGACATCGCCGACCGCAGCGACTTGCTCGCGCTGAACGGGTCACTGGAGGCGAGCCACGCCGGTGAGGGCGGTCGCGGCTTCGCGCTGGTCGCGAGCGAGATGCGCCGCCTCGCCGAGCGCGTCACCGCCTCCGTGTCGGACGTCAAGAAGCTGGTGTCCGACATTCGCGACTCCGGCTCCTCGACCGTGATGGCCACCGAAGAAAGCAAGAAGCTCGCCGAGGGCACGACCGACGCCGCGCGCCAGATCACGTTCGTCACCCAGCAACAGCGCAGCGGCACCGAGCAAGTGTCGCAGAGCATCAAGGGCATCGCCGACGTCGTCTCGCAGGCGGTCAGCGCGACCTCCCAGACGCGCACCTCTGCCCAAGGCCTCAAGACGCAGGCGGATCGCCTCTCCGCGCTCGTGAAGCGCTTCGAGCTGACGACGGAGGCTTCTTGACTCAGCCGCGCGAGGCTCTCCTCGCGCGGTTTCGAGCGGGGTTGATCGAACGAGTCCGCGGCACTCAACGCTTGATCGACGCCTTCCAGACGACCCACGATCCGGAGAGCCTGCGCCACGCGCTCGGCGAGCTGCACACGCTGAAGGGCGAGTCGCGCATGCTCGGGCTGGCGGACATTTCCGAGTTGGCGCACGCGCTCGAGACCGAGCTTGGCACCGCGCAGCGCTTCTCGCTCGCCCTGGGCGCGTTCGATGCAATGCTGACCGCGCTGACCACGCCCGACGGCGAAGGTCCCTTGCGCGAGGCGCTCGTACGCTTGCGAGGCGACGCGCAAACGACGTCGCCGTCCGCCGCGCCTCCCCGCGCACCGCCCAGCGTCGAGCTCGCGTCCGTAGCCCCGCCCGCGCCGGCGAGCGAGCCCGAAGCGGCGCCGGAGCGGCGCCGGGCCAACGAGCGCTTCATGCAGGTGGACGCGGGCCAAATCGACCTTTTGTGCGAGCGAGTGGCCGAGCTCACGGCCGCCTTCGGTCAGCTGGAGACCAGCGCGGCGGCGCTGATCGATCGCAAATCGCGGCACGCCGGGGGCGCCAAGCTGGCCGACGGCTTCGAGCGATGCCGTGCCCTGCTGGACGAAGCAACCTCCACCGCGTGGACGCTGCGCCTCGTGTCGATCGGACCGGTGCTGGAGGAGCTGGCCCGCAGCGCACGCGCCGCCGCCGCGAGCCAACAAAAGATGGTCGAGGTGCAGATCACGACGGGCGGCGTCCAGCTCGAGCGCGACGTGGCGGATCAGTTGTGGGACTCGCTGCTGCATTTGGTGCAAAACGCCGTCGATCATGGCCTCGAGGACCCTGGCGAGCGCGGCGCGAAGCCGCCCGTCGCCCGCCTACGCCTGGCCGCCGAATCGGTTGGGCCGAGCGTCGTGCTGCGCGTCGATGACGACGGCCGCGGCATCGACGCGGCCGAGGTGCGCCGCGTGGCCGTCGAGCGCGGCGTGCTGACAGCGGAAGCGGCACGAGAGCTCGGTGACGCCCAGACCAACGAGCTGCTGTTCGAGCACGGCTTCTCCACCCGCAGCGTGGCTTGTCGCACCTCCGGGCGCGGGGTGGGGCTCGACGTGGTGCGGCGCCGGGTCGAGTCGCTAGGCGGCAGCGTCTCGATCGAGAGCCAGCTCGGCTTCGGTACCCGCTTCACGCTCGCGGTACCGTTCGCGATCACCAAGGAGAAGCTGCTGGTGGTCGAGCTGAGCGGGGCTCCGTACGGCTTTCCCGCCCGGGTCGTGCGGGGCGTGCTCGGCGCAGAAGCGATCCCCTTGCCGGGGCAAGACAGCGTCGTCCGCCATGACGACGAGGTCCTACCCTTCCGCTCGCTGTGCGATGCGCTGAGCCTGCCGCAGGCCGATGAGCAGTCCTTCGTGCTGCTGCTGGAGCTGTCGGGGCGGCGCTTCGCGGCTAGCGTCGGGCGCATCGTCGGTGAGCGCGAGCTGATCCGTCGACCTGCCGAGCGCCTGCTGCACCAGACCGGAATCGGCGCGAGCGCCGTGCTCGAGGATGGGCGAATCGTACTTTTGCCGGAGCTGAACTACGTGCAGCGGGCCCTGCGCGCCCGCGCCGGGCAGCTCGTGCCAGGCTCGGTTCTGCAAGAGCGGCGACGGCAGCGGGTGTTGGTCGCGGACGACTCGCCGGTGGTCCGGGAGCTGGTCAGCGAGATCTTGACCGGCGCCGGTCTGGAGGTCGAGCAGGCCCCCGACGGAGCCGCCGCCCTGGAGAGCATCTTGCAAAGCGAGCCGGATCTGGTGGTGAGCGACGTCGAAATGCCGCGCATGACCGGCTTCGATCTACTGGCGGAGGTGCGCAAGCGCAGCCAGCGATTGCCGGTGGTGATGCTCAGCACTCGCGGCTCCGTCGAAGACCGCAAGCGCGCCACGCGTCTCGGCGCCAACGCTTACCTGGTCAAGACCGAATTTCACAGTGAAAGCCTGCTCGAAGTGGTGCGCCGCTTCGTCAACCTCCGAGGCTGATGACAATCCGCGTCCTCTTGCTCGACGACTCTGCCATCTGCCGCGCGCAGCTGCGGGAAATCTTGGAAGCCGATGATCGAATCGAGGTCGTGGCCGAAGCGAACAACGGCGATCAGGTGCTGCGGCTGATCGACGAAGCGTCACCGCAAATTTTGCTGGTAGATCTGCAGATGCCCGGCACCGGCGGTCAGGAGACCATCGAGCGCGTGATGGCGCATCAACCGCTGCCAATCCTGATCGTGACCGGACAACCCGAGGGAGTGCGCCGGCAGGCCGTCTTCGAGGCGATACGGCGCGGCGCCCTGGATCTGGCAGAGAAACCGGGACATGGCGACGTGAAGGCGGAGGCGCGTCTACGGGCGATGGTGCGCGAGCTGTCCCGCGTACGCGTGGTGCGCCACGTCGCGGGCAAGCTCTCGCGGCGCGACGGCGCGCCCGGGCTCCCGACGCCGATCCCGCCCGCCCCGTCCGACGGCTCGACAAGCCCGCTCGTGGTCGGCGTGGCCGCGTCCGCCGGTGGCCCGCGGCCCCTGGTCAGCGTGCTGGGCGCGTGGCCCGTCGATTTCGCGGCCGCCGTGCTGGTGGTGCAGCACCTACCCAATGGCTTCACGCCCGCGTTCGCCGAATTCTTGCAGAGTCGCATCGCGCTCCGCGTCAGCATCGTCACGCAGCTCACGCGGCTCGAGCCCGGGCGCGTGTACCTCGCCAACGACGACGAGCACCTGATCGCCATGAGCGACAAACAAATTGGCCCCGATCGCAGCCCCGCCATCGACGGGCATCGCCCCGCCGCGACAGTGCTGTTCGCGTCGCTCGCGGCGCGGCTCGGGGCCCGTTCCTGCGGCGTGATCCTGTCCGGCATGGGCAAGGACGGCGTCGCTGGGCTCGTGAAGATGAAGGCGCGCGGGGCGCTCACCCTGGCCCAAGAAGAGAGTGGCTGCGCCGTTTACGGCATGCCCAAGGCCGCCGTGGAGTCCGGCGCGGTGGTGGCCGCGCTCGAGCCAGTCGCGCTCGCCCGCGAGGTCAGCACTTGGGTTTCGCTGCAGCCGCGCAACCTCGCCGGGGCCACATGAGCGCGCGCCGTGAGCTCGACCGGTTGCTGGAAGAGCATACCGGCATCGAGGTAGCGCGGGGCGGTATCGACGCCAGCGTCGACGCGTTCTTGGCGCGACGCTTGCCGGAGGCCCACGTCACCGGTCTGGACGAGTATCTCGGGCGCCTCGGCCCGCACAGCGCCGAGCTCGAGCTGCTGCTCAACGCCATCACCGTCACCCATACCTGGTTCATGCGCGATCCCGGTCAGCTCGCCATCATCTCGGACATCCTGCAAAATCGGCCGCCGTCGGCGGCCGCGCTGCGCGTCTGGATCCCGGGGTGCGCCACGGGCGAGGACGCGTACTCGGTGGCGATCCTCGCCGAGCGCGCCGGACGCGCCGTCGACATCCTCGGCAGCGACATCAACTCCGCCGCGTTGCAGAAAGCAGCCGCCGGCCGCTACGGCAGCTGGGCCGTCCGCGAGCTCGTGGACGTCGAACGCTACTTCGAGCGGGGCGAGCGCAGTAGCTTCCGGATCTTCGAGCGCTTCAAGCGCCAGGTACGCTTCGTGCGTCATAACTTGCTCGATGCGCCGCCGGAGCAGGACTGGGACGTCGTGCTGTGTCGCAACGTGCTGATCTACATCGAGCGCGCGCGCGCGCGCGGCGTCGTCGAGCGGCTCGCCGACTCACTAACACCTGGTGGTTATTTGTTGCTCGGCGCGAGCGAGGTCGTTTTCGAGGTTCCCCCGCAGCTCGACGCCGTCTACGTCGCCAGCCGTCTGGCGCTGCGGCGCAACCTCGGCAAGGCGGCGGCGCCGCGCTCGCCGTACCCAACCCCGTATCCGACCCGGCCATCGCTCGTGCCCCACGCGCCGCTAGACGCCTGGCACGCCCCGTTGGCGGCGCTGCCGCGCGCGGCCGCCACGATCGCCGAGCACCCGACGCCGCCGGTCTCACGACCGCTCGACGTCGAAGCGCTGATGCAGCGGGGCCACGAGCTGCTCGACCGCTCCGAGCTCGCCCACGCCATCACCGAATACGAGCTGGCCGTCGACCTCGACACGACCTTGGCCGAGCCCCACATGTACCTCGGGATCGCCCTGTACCTGAATGGCAGCATCGAGGCCGCGCTCCATGAGCTACGGGCGGCGGCGCTGCTGGAGCCGTCACTGTGGCCGGCCGCGTTCTACCTCGCCGTATGTCACGAGGCCCTCGGCCAGCTGGCGGAAGCGGCGCGCGAGTACCGGCACGTGGTACGGGTGGCGGCTCGCCCCGCGACGACCAGCTTGCCGCGCCGGCACAGCGCCTGGCATCGAGATCTGCTGGAGCTCGCCAAGCTACGCGCGGGCGGCGGGGCATGACGGGGCCGCCGCGCGGAAAGCCGGGCTAGACTTCGAGCGTGAGCCAGGCCCCGTGGCAAGACATCTTGATTCGCGTCGACGCAGCGGCCGCCGACGCCGGCTTCGATCTCGTGCAGCCGTTCCGCATGTCGGCGGCCAGTCAGGCGGCGTCGCACTTCGGGCTCGCGCGCGAAAACGCGCTCGGCTTGCTGATCGGCAACACCCGCCGCTTGTGGCCGATATTCACCCAGGCTTGCCGTGACGATCGTGAGCTCGCGGCGCGCCCAGCTCCGCTCGACGCATACGTGACCGAGCGCCTGCGCCAAATCGCGGCTGAAGTAACGCCGCGCGCCGTCGCGGTCGCGTTTGCGCACGTCACCACGCCCCGACCGATTCCGATTCAGTACGTAGCGGAGCAGGCGGGCGTCGCCGCCCTCGGGCCGTGCCACTTGGTGATCCACCCCGTGCACGGCCCGTGGCTCGCGCTGCGCGCCGTGATGATCTTCGACGTCGACGGACCCGATGGGGGCCCGCCACCGCTCGAGCGTCCTTGCCAGGGCTGCCCCGCGCCGTGCGTGACCGCGCTCGAGCGCGCGCTCACGCTCTCCGGCTCGCCCTTGACGTCCGCCGGGATCGCGGCGCATGCCCTCGATTGGATCGCGGTGCGCGACGCCTGTCCGGTCGGCAGAGCCTCACGCTACAGCGACGCGCAGCTCAGCTATCACTACGCGCCGTCGAACGACAAGCTGATTCAGGGATCGTAGCCAAGGTTCGACCCGAGCCAGCGCTCGACGTCGGCCACCGTCATGTGCTTGCGTTCGGCGTACTCGGTGACCTGGTCGCGATCGATCTTTCCGAGGCTGAAATACTGCGCCTCGGGGTGAGCGAAGTACAGCCCGCTCACGCTCGACCCGGGCCACATCGCATACGACTCGGTCAACAGAATGCCCGCGTTCTGCTCCGCGTCGAGCAGCTTCCACAGCGTACCCTTTTCAGTGTGGTCGGGGCAGGCGGGGTAACCTGCCGCCGGCCGGATACCGCGGTACTTCTCCTGGATCAGCTCGGCGTTGCTCAGACCTTCGTTCTTGCCGTAGCCCCACTCTTCACGAACACGCTTGTGCAGACACTCCGCGAACGCCTCCGCGAGCCGGTCCGCCAGCGCTTCGGCCATGATCGCGTTGTAGTCGTCGAGCCCGGCGCGGTACTGCTCGACCAGCTCCTTCAAGCCGATGCCGCTCGTGACCGCGAAGCCGCCGATGTGATCGCGTAGACCTGTCTCGCGCGGCGCCACGAAATCGGACAAGGAGCGGTTCGGCTCGGTCTTGGCTTTGGCCTGTTGCTGCCGCAAAAAGTGCAGACGCGCCAGCGGCTGGTGGCGCGTCGCGTCCGTGTACAGCTCTACGTCGTCACCGTGAGCGTTCGCGGCGAAGATGCCATACACGGCGCGCGCGCGCAGCAGCTTCTCGGCGATGATCCGGTCGAGCAGGGCGTTGCCTTCCTTGAAAATCTGGCGCGCCTGCTCGCCGTACTTCTCGTGCTCGAGGATGCGCGGGTAAACGCCCTTCAGCTCCCAAGTGTGGAAAAACGGCGTCCAGTCGATGAACTCGCGGAGGGTCTCGAGCGGAAAGTCGTCCAGCACTCGAACCCCCAAAAACTCCGGCGCCGGCACGTCTTCCTCACGCCACTCGATCTTGCTGCGGTTCTGGCGCGCCTCCGTCAAGCCGATGAGCTTCTGTTTGGAGCCGCCGTGAATTTCTCGCAAACGCTTGTACTCGGCGTTGTGCTGCTCGACGAACGCGGCCTTACCGTCGTCGCTCAGTAGGCTGGTCGTGACGGGCACGGCCCGGCTCGCGTCCAGCACGTGCACGACCGGCTGGCTGTAGTGCGGCGCGATCTTGATCGCGGTGTGGGCTTTGCTGGTCGTGGCCCCGCCGATCAGCAGCGGCAGCTTGAAGCCCTGGCGCTCCATCTCGCGGGCGACGTGCGTCATCTCGTCGAGCGACGGCGTGATCAGGCCGCTCAGGCCGATCAAATCCGCCTTCTCCGCCTTGGCGCGCTCGAGGATCTTCTCGCACGGCACCATCACCCCCATGTCGAAGACCTCGTAGTTGTTGCAGGCCAGCACCACGCCCACGATATTTTTGCCGATGTCGTGAACATCGCCCTTCACCGTCGCGAGCACGATCTTTCCCTGCGTCTTGACGGTTTCGCCGCGCAACGCCATCGCCGCCTTCTCCGCTTCCATGAACGGAAACAGGTAAGCGACGGCTTTCTTCATCACACGCGCCGACTTCACGACCTGGGGCAAGAACATCTTGCCGGCGCCGAACAGGTCGCCGACGACACCCATGCCGTCCATCAGCGGACCTTCGATGACCGAGAGTGGGCGACCGAGCTTGACCCTCGCCTCCTCGGTGTCGGCGTCGATGTACGTATCGATGCCCTTGACGAGGGCGTGAGACAGGCGCGCTTCGACGGTGCCCTTGCGCCACTCTTCCTCTTGCTTCCCCTGGCCGCCGGCGCTGCCGCCAGCGCCTTGAGCCTTCAGCTTCTCGCCGAAATCGACGAGCCGTTCGGTGGCGTCGGGGCGACGATTGAGCAGCACGTCTTCGACCAGCACCTTCAGCTCGGGCGCGATCTCCTCATAGACCTCGAGCATGCCCGCGTTGACGATGCCCATATCCATGCCCGCCTCGATGGCGTGGTACAGGAAAGCGGAGTGCATGGCTTCGCGGACGCGGTTGTTGCCGCGGAAGCTGAACGAAATGTTGGAGACGCCGCCGCTCACCTTCGCGTGCGGCAAATTTGCCTTGATCCAGCGGGTGGCGTTGATGAAGTCGACGGCATAGTTGTTGTGCTCATCCATGCCGGTGGCGACAGTCAGGATGTTGGGGTCGAAGATGATGTCCTCGGGATCCATCCCCTCCTCGAGCAAGATCCGGTAGGCGCGCTGGCAGATGCGGATCTTGTCTTCGTAGGTCGCGGCTTGGCCCTGCTCGTCGAAGGCCATCACCACCACCGCCATGCCGTACTTGTGCACGGTGCGCGCGTTCTGGCGAAACTTCTCCTCGCCCTCTTTGAGCGAGATCGAGTTCACGATGCCCTTACCCTGAAGAATCTTCAGGCCCGCCTCGATCACCTCCCACTTCGAGGAGTCGACCATGAACGGCACCTTCGCCACCTCCGGCTCACTCGCCAGCAGCGAGAGGAACCGCTTCATGGCCGCGACGCCGTCGATCATGCCCTCGTCCATGCAGACGTCGATCACGTTGGCGCCGTTGTCGACCTGCTGGCGCGCGACGCCGACTGCCTCCTCGTACTTACCTTCCTTGATCAGCTTGGCAAACTTGGGTGAGCCGGCCACGTTGGTGCGCTCGCCAATCATCATGTACACGCCCTGTTGCTGCGTGAACGGCTGGGAGCCGGACAGTCGCAACGGGCGCCATGGTGCGTCCGGCGCCGGCAACGAGATCGTCGACGTGGTCGGGGGCGCGCCGAAATCGCGCGGGTGGCGGCCGTCGAGGGCCTTGGCGATCGCGCCGATGTGCTCGGGCGTGTTGCCGCAGCAACCGCCGGCGATGTTGACCAGCCCCGACTCGGCGAATTGACCGAGGAAGCGCGCCATGTCCGGCGGCTCGAGATCGAAGCCGGTCGGCGAGAGCGGGTTGGGTAGCCCCGCGTTCGGGTAACACGAGATGGCGGCGTCGGACTTCTGCGAAAGCTCGCTCAAGAACGGGTACATCACGTCAGGCCCGAGCGAGCAGTTGAGCCCGATCGACAACGGGTGCACGTGCTTGACCGCGTTCCACAGCGCCTCGACCGTCTGAGCCGAGATCATCGTCTCGCCTCCGCGGCCCACCGCCGCCGAGATCATGATCGGCAGCTGCTTGCCGTCTTGCTCAAAGACCTCCTGGATCGCCACCAGCGCCGCCTTGGCGTTCAGCGAGTCGAAGATCGTCTCGACCAGCAGCACGTCCGAGCCGCCCGCGATCAGGGCGCGCACCTGCTCGACGTACGCCTGCTTCACCTGATCGAAGGTGCACACCCGGAAGCCAGGATCGTCGGCGTCGGGCGAGTTCGAGAGCGACACCGTGAGGGGGCCGATCGCGCCCGCCACGAAGCGCGGCTTACCGTCTTGGTTGGCGACGCGGTCCGCCCACTCGCGGCACTGCCGAGCCGATTGCTCGTTGATCTCCCAAGCCAGGTCGCTCAGGCTCTTGGTCTCGATGATCTTCTGGTAAAATTCCGGATCCTTGCGGCCGCCGTGCTCGCGCGGGTCGTCGACGAAGAACTCGCTCTGGGTGATGCTCGTCGCGCCGAAGGTGTTGGTCTCGATGATGTCCGCGCCGGCTTCCAGGAAGCGCCGGTGAATGTCGCAGATCATCTTCGGCTGGGTCAGCGAGAAGAGGTCGCCGTTGTTGAGCAAGTCTTTGCTCGAGCCCTTGAAGCGCTCGCCGCGGATGTCTTGCTCCGTCATGCCGTAGGTGCGGATGGTCGTACCCATCGCGCCGTCGATGATGGCGATGCGTTTCTGGAGCAGTTGCTGTAACGGATGCATGGCTAGCCTTCGGGGTCTTGGTGAAACGTGAACGCGATCAGAGCGGCGGAGCGGGCTTGGAAGCGATGGCCAGCACCACCTGCAGGTGGGGTTTTCTCGATTCGCGGCAGGCGACCTCGGCGGTGCGCACCGTGAGGCCGGTGCGCGACAGCAGCTCGCGCACCGCTGCCGGCGAGAAGCCGGGGTGGCGCTCACCGTACGGAGCCGTCACCTCGTGCTGGCGGTGCTCGTCGAGGCACAGCAAAACCAGCCTGCCGGAGGGGCGCAAGACGCGGGCGCACTCGGCCAGCGCGCGGGCGGGTTTTTCCGCATAGGTCAGGGTGTGGAACATCAGCACGGCGTCGAACGATGCTTCCACGAACGGCAAGTCGTGCACGTCGGCCACGCGCGCCCTGACGTGCTCGTAGCGCTGCAGCCGCTCGCGGGCGGCTTCGATCATCTTGGAGCTATTGTCGACGCAGGTCAGCGAACGACAATACGGGGCGAGTGAGCCCGCGGCCGCGCCGTCACCGGAGCCCACGTCCAGCACGTCGCCGAGATCCAACAGCGCCGCCAGCCCGACCGACAAGGACTGCCACGTCCGCCCCGGCGAGTAATAGCGCTCGATGTCGTCGGCGAACTCGGGCGCGCCGCCGCGGCGTTCGGCCTCCAGCTCCGCGAGCCGCTGCTGATCCCCCTGGAGCGTCGGATCTTCGGAGCGCGCCGCCTCGTCCAGCACCGCCCGCGCCGTTTCGGGCAATGAATCGAGAGCCAGGCCATAAAACGCCTGCTGCCCCTGGCGGCGGTCTCGCACGAAGCCAGCTTCACGTAACCTGCCCAGGTGGGTCGAGACGCGCGACTGAGAGATGCCTGTCACGCGCACCAAGTCGGTCACACACAGCTCACGCTCGCGCAGCAACGCGCAGAGCCGGATGCGGCTCTCGTCACCGAGCAGATTGAGCGTTTCGACGAAGTGAGTGAGGACCACGTATCCTGCTATCGCGATTAGCGGATTGACTTGGTCCCATCCTTCGGCGCTGTCAAGAGCGACGAGATATTATCAATTACTATCAGTTACTTAGCTGCCGAGCTTCGGCGCTGGTCGCTCGCCGGCGGCCTTCTGAGCCGCTGCGAGCTCCTTGCCCTTTTCGGTCCGGAGGCACGCGAAGCAGTCGCGCAGGCCCAAAAACCCGCAGCCGCGTCGGTCGGTCAGCCGCGAAAGCAGCGGCAAGGAGCGGACGTCGCCGCTCTCTTGGACTCGAGGCAGGAGCTTCTTGATCGCGGCGCAGCCTTCGGTTTTGGCTTTCGTGAGCTCGAGGGCCACGCGCAGGGCGGGGCTCTGTTGCCGGCTAACAGCGTCGCTGTCGAGCAGCAGCTTGGCCTGCTTCGAGAGCGCAGCGTTCGTGGTGCGGTTACTGTCGTACACGTCGTACAGCAGGTCGGCGCCGGCGGGGCCGAGCGTCGCCGCCACCTCGAGTGACAGCTGCTCGTGCGACGGATCGGCCAGACCACGTCGCAGATCCGCGAGCACTTCATTGGCGTCGCCGACCTTCGGATCGAGCATGCCGGCAGAGCGATAGGCGCGCAGCCCCGCGTCGAGCTGGCCCAGCTTGAAGTAGCCGCGCGCCAGCGCCTTGTAAGCCGGCGCTTGTTTGGCTTGGGCGGCGCGGCCCAGCAGCTCGGCCAGCGCGGTACGATCGCCCGCTTCGGCGCGCTGCATCAACGCCGGGAGATCGTAGTCGAGGGATGGACGCGCTGCGGTTCGACCGCCCGCGGCTGCACCGCGGTGATTGCCGAACACCACCGAGAACAACAATACGAGCACCAACGGCAGCGCCAGCAACGCCGCGCCAATCGCCGCGAGCGGCACTTGCCGGGTCCCGACGCCGATGCGCCGCCGCCCGAGCGCCATGGCGCCGCGGAGCACCGCTGTCAGCCGGAGCGACAGCGCGGGCGGGGCGGCGCCGAGCGGCGCTTCACCGATGACCGTCTTGGCGTACGCCACGTCCTCCGCTTTCGACGGCGCCCGCAGCGCCCCTTGCCCGGAAACGGGCGCGAACGCCAGGTTCGGCGCAGGCGAGTAGCCGAGGATCGAGTCGATGGCAGAGACCAGCTCGGCCGCGCTCTCTGGACGCTCTCCGGGCGCGCGCTGCAGCAAGCGACGCACCAGATCCCGCGTCGCCACCGACACGTGGTCGGGCAGCGGCGGCGGATCTTCCGTCAGCTTCTTGGTCAGCACCACCACGAACTCTTCGTGGCGAAACGGCGACGTGCCCGAGAGCATCTCGTACAAGATCACGCCGACCGTATACAGATCGGCGCGATGATCGACCGGCTCACCGCGCGCCTGCTCCGGCGACATGTACTCGGGCGTACCCATCACGGTGTTGAGCCGCGTCAGCGCCGGCTGCTCTGCGCCGGGGTCCTCGAGCTTGACCTTGGCGATGCCGAAGTCGAGCACCTTCACGAAATCCGTCCCGCCCTCTTTGCTGATCAGCATCACGTTGTCGGGCTTCAGATCGCGATGCACGATGCCGGCGCCGTGAGCCGCCGCCAGCGCGTCGACGATCTGCCGCGTGATGAGCAGCGCTCGCTCTTCGGGCAGAGGTCCCTCGGCGATCAGCTTGCCGAGACTTCGACCTTCGATGAACTCGAGCACCAGGTAGAACGAGCCGTTCTCGAGCTGGCCGAAATCGGTGGCGGTGGCCACGTTGGGGTGCTCGATGCGCGCGGCGGCCACCGCTTCGCGCTCGAAGCGCGCCACGACCTCCTTCACTTGCGTCATCTCGCGGTGCAGCACCTTCACGGCGCACGCCTTGCGCATCAGCACGTGCTCGGCGCGGTACACCGAGCCCATGCCGCCCGAGCCCAGCAAGCGCTCGATGCGGTAGCGTCCCGCCAGCACGGTGCCGACGAGTGACGCTTCGGCTTCGATGTCGGTAGCTTCGTTCACGCTTTCGCCATTGTGGAAAGCTTCGGCGCGAGAGTCGAGCATTGTGGGCGTCGTCCGCCCCGCCCAACGGCCGCGCGCGAAGGCCGCTTAACCGTCGAGGTAGGACATGTGGCTACCTACCCGACGGAAGCTGGCGAATCACCGAGCCCGCGCCGGCCTTCACGCCGCGATGGAGCACGATGTTGCGTCCGGCCGTCTGGCCTCGCGTGTAGGCCTCACCTTGGGTCGATACCGAGTGACGCGCCCAGCGCACGTGAGGGTGGCGGCGTCGAAAGTAGCCGCGCAGCTCGGCGTCCCCCACCCAGACCAAGCCTTGCGCTTCCGAACGAGCTCGCTCCTGGCGCATGCGCTGGTGGAAGCCGCTCATGACGCCGGCCAGGTATTTGCG
>Ga0164241_10002223_pt1 | contig 21526 bp, 16 predicted proteins | sample OricomyardsoilBY_FD_108780 | JGI IMG/M metagenome (GOLD analysis project Ga0164241, IMG submission 108780) | Backyard soil microbial communities from Emeryville, California, USA - Original compost - Back yard soil (BY) | ecosystem: Environmental > Terrestrial > Soil > Unclassified | place: USA... | reverse complement strand
TGAATTCAACATTCCCGCGGGTGATCTCAAAGCCGCGCTCAATACCTATATGTCTCAAACCGGCGTGGAGCTGATTTATCCCGAAGATCAAATGGGCGGCTTACGCACAAAAGGCGCGGCGGGGGCGCTCGCGCCGGAAGATGCTCTGGGCCGTATCCTGAAGGGGACGGGATTCTCGATGCACCATGAATCCGGCGCCATCGCTATTGTTCGCGACCGTTCATCCCTTAACAGTGCGAACGTGGTTGCCCCGATGCAGCTCGCGCAGGCCGCGCCGCCGCTGCGCTCGGTCGTCGAAACCGTTACCGTCACCTCCTCCAAACTCGGCGGCGCCGATATGCAGAGCATCCCCATCTCGATCACAGCATTGTCGCAAGAGCAACTTACCGCCTCTCAAACAACTGGTGGCCCGGACCTGATTAAACAGGTTCCGAACATGACCTTCACTAAAACCAATTTCAGCGGTTACAGTATCCAGATTCGCGGTATCGGCACGCAAGCCATCTCGGTGACAACCGATCCGGCCGTCGCGGTCGCCTTCAACGACATGCCCTTCATCCGAAATCACTTTTTCGAACAGGAATTCTTCGACGTCAGCCAAGTTGAAGTCCTGCGCGGTCCACAAGGAACGCTCTACGGCCGCAACGCGACAGCGGGCGTGGTGAACCTCACATCTGCCAAACCCACCGACCAGTTTGAAGCCATGGCCAGCGCCGACATCGGCAACTACAAAAACCGCCGATTCGAAGCTATGATAAACCTGCCAATTGTTGACGACCGACTGGATATTCGTTTCGCAGGCGAATGGACCAAGCGCGATGGCTATTCCTTCAATGCGCTAACTGACAAGTCTATCGACGGCCGCAATCTGTGGTCCGGTCGCGCGAGTATCAGATTTAGGCCGACGGAAAAGCTCACCGTCGATTTTGTGTGGGAACACTTTCAGGAAAACGACGACCGTATCCGTTCCAGTAAACAGCTTTGCAAGCGCGATAACGGGCCTGCAACCGTCGGCGGCTATTCAACAGCTGCGGGATCAGACGGTAAGTTGGGGCAAGAATTTCTAAGCCAGGGCTGTCTACCCGTCTCGCTCTATAGCCCAGAGGCGTTTCAAGTGCCCAACGCTTTGGCTCTGCCTTATTATGGTGGCGTGATCGGTGCAGGCTTTGGTCAGTCTCTCGCAAGTCCGCTGACCACCATAAGTTTCGGTAGGGCTCGCGACCCCTATGCCGGCATTACACAGTCAATTGATCTGCGTGTCATAGAATCGTCGCTTAATCCCGATTATCGCGCGAAGAACAACGTGTTTCAGTTGAATGTTGACTATGCTTTAACACCGTCACTGACACTCATTTCCTCGACCGGCTACAACAACGATTTTTTATGGTCCACGGAAGATTATAACCGCTTCAACACGCAGCCTGGCATATTCGCTTATGTTCCGGGAACAGATCCTTACCAATGGGGCACGCTGACAAAGCCAGATGGAAATTACGTCTGTGGAGACGGGACGCTCAGCGTCGGCGGCAACTATTGTGATACCTCAAATCCGCTTTTGTTACCTCCTGTACAAAGCGGATATTTCTGTGATCCTCAATTGGGGTGCAGCAATCGCCTGGTCGCTCAAGATTTGGTCGAAGAACACGCCTGGCAACTCAATCAGGAATTCCGGCTCGCATCCAATTTCACCGGCCCATTTAATTTCAGCGCTGGTGGCAATTTCATGCATTACGAAACGGCGGAAAACTACTTTGTCTTTTTCAATACCCTTACATTGTATAACGCAAAAACAATAAAAAATTGGAATTTATCTGACCCCAGCACGCTACAATGTTTAACTTCCAAAAAACTGGTCAACCCAAACGATCCTGGTTTGGCGGGCTATGCTTGCGGCTGGACCGATCCCGGCTCGATCGACAATTTGGACTATCAAGGCCACAATTATTTCCTGAGTCAGAACCCATATGTCCTTAATTCGTATGCCGCGTTTGGCGAAGCCTATTTCAATGTCACTGATGATTTGAAACTCACCGGCGGTTTGCGCTGGACCGACGACCAAAAGCACTTTGTCAGCATCCCCAGCGCATTGCTCGCTGAAGGTTATGGCTATGTCGTCACCGATACTGTGGACCAGGAGTGGAAGGAGTGGACAGGACGTTTCGCCGCCAATTGGACTCCCAAACTCAATTTTACAGATCAGACATTAATCTACGGAACATACGCGCACGGCTATAAGGCAGGCGGTGCCAACCCGCCGGGCGCGTTGTTCCTCATATTCCAAAGCGGCACCGTACCAAGCGTCACCCACCCGCTGACGTTCGATCCGGAATTTATCAACGCCTATGAATTCGGCACCAAGAACACGCTGATGGACGGCGCGCTAACGCTCAACGGCAATATTTTCTACTACGATTATAAGGGCTACCAGATTTCGGAAATCGTTGACCGCACTTCGATCAATTTGAATTTCGATGCGACTATCAAGGGAGCGGAACTCGAAGCGAAATGGGAACCGGTACCGGGCCTGAGATTCAGTTTCTCAGGTGGCTACGAACAAACGCGCCTCGCGGATGGCTCAAAAGCTGTCGATCTGATGGATAGAACAGCAGGCAATCCCGATTGGGTTCTTGTGAAACCGTTCGTAAGTCAGGCATCGAACTGCGTGTTGCCGGTCTATGTCGTCGGTTACCTGCTCAATAATAATGCTAACGCAGTCGCGCAAGCATGCGGTTATGCCTATAACAACTTCAACGACCCAGTTACGAATCTGCCCTACAAGCTTAATCCTACCGAAACGACCCTCGGGCAACCTCCTGCGCCCGGCACGTATCCTGGCTTCGACCCGCGCGCGGGTACGCCGGGCCATCCTTACACCGGGCAGAACAGTTGGAACGGCATTGATTATGGCCCGGCGCCCAACAGTGGTGCGGGCTTCGATAAAGACCTAAGTGGCAACGAACTACCGAACGCCCCGCATTTTACCACCTCGTTCTCGGCAGAATATTCAATGCCCGTAACATCTAATTGGGCAGCGACGTTACATGGCGATTTCTACTGGCAATCGAGTTCGTGGGCACGAGTCATCAACTCCGATCCCTATGACAAGCTGCGCGGTTACAAAAACGTCAATCTCGCGCTGATCCTCACCAGTCAGAACGGCTGGCAAGCGGTGGGCTATCTCAAGAACGTCTTCAACACCACGGCCATCACCGGCACGTTCCTGAACTCCGACGATAGCGGTCTGACGACCAACATCTTCCTCACCGATCCGCGGCTGTTTGGTATCCGCATCACAAAGAACTGGTAAGGGGGAAACGAAAATGAGTGAACTTATCAATACCCAGACACAGCAGAAAAATTTCCGGCGCAGTCTGCTTGCCACAACATCAGCCATCGTGCTTGCGGCCAATGTGGTAACGCTCACCGAAGCGTCGGCAGATGACCGCCCAACCGTGTGGATTGAAGGTGGTTGGCATTTCGACAGCGTCGCCGGTTCGAGTGAGATCGTCGTCCCGCCGCTCGATGGCCTCACCACCAGCGGATTCTCATCCACGCCAACCGCCCCGAACTTCTATGGCCAGGGTGCAGGCGGCTTCCCGTCTTTCACCGACATGGAAAAGGCGCTGGGCCGCAGCGAGGGTGCGGAAGCCAGCATCTCATTCCAGCCCAAGGGATCGGATTGGATTTTCAACCTCTCCGGCAAATACGGCCGCGCGCATTCCAAAAGGCGTTTGGATCAACGCAAAGAGATCAATGGAGAGCCGGGGTACGCGATCGCCCCCATTATCGGGACCTATCTAATCACCCCGCACTACACAAATTATGTCATTCAAGCGAATGAGAATAAGGAAGCCCATGTCATTGTGGATTTCCAGGCCGGGAAGGATGTAAGTATAGGGCTGTTTGGTGAACGCACCGAGTCTGTTTTGAGCGTGGGCATCAGGTACGCACAAATGAATACAAGCTCAAAAGGCCACGCCTATGGTGCGCCCGGCGTCCGGTTCTACGGCCATGGGGGAATTAATGTTCTGGGTAAATACTATTACCAAATCTTTCCCTACCATCAGAACTCCGCAACAATACAACAGCGTCACAGCAACTTTCACGGCATCGGGCCATCTCTGTCGTGGAGCAACACAACCGGTCTGTTGGGCGATGTCGCCGACGGACAACTCGCGCTGGATTGGGGCGCAAACGCCGCAGTGCTCTTCGGTCGGCAGAAAGTGAAGATCAACTATATGACGATGGCACGATCAGGTCGCCTTGCACATTATGTTTCCGGTTCAAATGCGGTCAATCGCACCCAATCGCGCCGTGTCATCGTTCCCAATCTCGGTGGCTTCGCGGCGCTGTCCTACCGCTTCACCAACGCCAAGATCAGTGCGGGCTACCGCGCAGACTTCTTCTTCGGCGCGATGGATGGCGGGCTCGATACGCGCAAATCAATGACCACTGGCTTCCACGGCCCCTTCGCTACCATCAGTGTTGGTTTGGGCGGATAACACTGCAAAGCGTGGAAAAAGATAGGGGGCGGCGGAGCAATCCGCCGCCCTTTTGTTTGGCGATATTATATTTCGACAGAACGGCTTTCGATCAGTCCGTCTCTGACGCTTTTGTGGCACCGCACAAAAAATCGGCATTCTGAGCGCATTCGGTAGTCACAAGCCCGCGCGCCCTGTCCATAACCTGTTGAAACCACGCGCTTCGGCATTGGCATGTCCCTTGCGTAACATTCATGGGCACAACGCTGCGCTCGCGAATTCGTGTCCAAGGACGATTGGGCATCATCGCCATCTTTTCAATCGGCCAGGGCGTCGAAGCCACATATCGCCCGCTGGTGATGGGCCTGACATTCGCCATCGCGTTGACGTTGGTGGTGTTCGCCGGAGCCGAACTGTTCACCGGCCACACGATGATCATGGCGGTGGGCCTGATGCGCGGCACCGTCGGCTTGGGCAGCGTTGCAAAGTCATGGACCCTGACCTGGATCGGAAACCTGATTGGTGCGGCGGGCCTTGCCGCATTGTTCTGGCTTGGCGGCGACGCAATCCTCAAGCAGGGCGCCGATTTCGCCTTCACCGCAGCGAACGCCAAGATGCACGCGCGTTGCAGAAAACCGTACAGGACAGCATCAACCAGGCTGGGCAGCAGATCACACAGCGCAATCGTCAATATCCAGACAACTACGATACCGATGCCGCCGGACCTTCATCAAACGCTGGAGAGGTATGCCGAGTGCTATCGGGAGATTTATGGCGAAGCTGAAAAGATCGCTGATTTGGTCCCGTTCATGCTGGTGGCGTTTCTGGCATCGGACAAAGACTTTGCCAAGGTCCGCAAGGGTGGAAGTTCAAATGCAATAAGTGAAGGAAATGTTCGATGATTATCGAAAGTTCTCACGCACCTCTGATGATTGGGCCGGTATGATACAGGCTATCATGTTGATCAAACCGACAGCGTGTGCTCGCTCGTTGTGATGCCACTCAATATGGCTTTGGTCAACCTTTGATCCCACTTGTTTGAGCGAGGCACCCTAGAGGAATTTTTTGCCTTGGAGCGGTCTTGCTCGAAGGGGTTTTCTCTCGTCATAGGGCATTGTAATTTAATACGGAAACATCTGGATAGCTGCACGGAACCGCCAGAAGTGCGGCTGCGATGGCTGGTTGGCGCGCCTCTCCTATACTCACGAGAATGTCACAATCTCTAACTACTTGCCTGCATTCGGCCAAGTCTATAGCTTGAAATAATGGTTCGCCTATCGCAATTTTCGTCTTTTCGGCTCCGCTCGATGCTTTGCATCGCGCTGACGCTCGTTTTTGCGGGGGCGAGTATGACCAGCATCGTCGATCGCCTTCAACATGAAGTTGGTGTGATCGCCGATCATGAACATCTACCGCTTAGCGTTATAGCCTTCGACATGAGTGACCACAGTGATCGGCATTCCGACACAACGAACTCAGTTGATAATGAAGGTGCGCCCAGCCACGAGCCCGATACCGGACACCACCATCATGGCGATACCGGATCGTCGCTACCTGCCCTTGGGGCGCAAGGGCAAGTAGTGTTTTTCTTGGCATCAGCGTCACAACCATTCGCGGACGACGATCGATTGGCCGGTGTGCTGATTCAAGGACCTGAACGTCCCCCCAAGACCATCGCAAATCGCACCTAGAGCCGCCGCGTCGAATTAGGCGCGGCTTTAGCCACGCCTGTTCGTGAGGCCGATTTGTCATGTTTTCCATTTTCATTGTGCATCAGCCGGTGCGCTTGCGGCATGCGCTTGCGATATGCGCGGCCATAGCCGCTCTGTCTGTCCCGTCCGTCGGGGTGGCGCAAGACTTGAGTTTATCCGATACCCTTTCCAGGGTCGCCTCCGGCGATCCATCAGTGGCAGTCAATGCGGCGCGACTTCGGGCGGCTGATGCGGCCGTCATTCAAGCCGATGTGCGGCCGCGCGATGTTGTGGGCGTCGATGTAGAGGATTTCACAGGCACCAGTCCATATTCTTCTCTTGGACGTTCACAGACTACCGCCTGGTATGAGCGAACCTGGGAACGCGGTGGCAAGCGTGAAGCGCGCATCGGCGTGGCCCGCTCCGAGCTTGGCGCCACTGCGGAGCACAGTCGCCTGCGGATGCTCGATCTGCTCGCGCAAGTGCAGGCTGTATGGGTTGAAGCACTGGCTGCCGAGGCTGCTATCTCCATAGCCGAACAGCGTCTTGTTGCTGCCCAGCAGGTAGAAGGCGAAACGAATCGCCGCGTAGGCCGCGCGCTCGATCCGCTGTTCGTGGTCGAACGGGCACGGACTGTTGTGGCTCAGGCCCGGATTGCGCTCGATCAGGCGCGCGAAAATGCCCGCATCGCCCGCGCCACGCTCGCCTCTTATTGGGGAGCAAGGAACAGCGATTACAGCCTTGACACAACGCCTTTCACTAATGCGGAGCCAATCCGGCCTCCGGCGGATGATGGTCCCGACCTCGCTCTGCTCACCGCCGAGCGCGATGCGGCCGGGGCGAGGATTCGACTTGCCGAAACAGGCAATGTCGGCGATCCCACCGCGCGGGTGGGCCTGCGTCACTTCGGGCAAGGCAATGGTATGGCGGTCATGGTCGGCGGCTCAATCCCGCTCGGCAATCGTTCAGCCAATCGCGGCAACGTCGCACGCGCCAGCGCCGAAGCACAGATGGCAGAAGCTGAGATCGTCGTTGCACGGGTACAGATCAGGCGCGAGATTGACCGGCTCGCCGCAGAACGCGCAGCGCTCGCCACCGAGATCCACGGGATCGAACGCGAAGTGTTGCCAAGCGCTGTGCGCGCGGTAACGCTTGTCCGCGACGGCTTCGCGCGTGGCGCTACTGCCTTCACCTTCCTCGAAGTCAACCAGGCCCAACAGGCTGTGGTTGATGCGTGGTCACGCCGTGTCGAGTTGCTGCGCCGCTTCCATCTCGCAGGCGCTCGGTTCGACCGGTTGACTGGTCGCCATGCTCCCCTTCTTTCCAACGCGGAGAACCGCTGATGACACGATTTCTACTGTCTGCGGGCTCAGTACTCGCTCTCGTTCTGCTCGCCGGATGCGGCGAGTCCCCTACGTCTAGTGAAGCAAACGAACCCCAGGCGGCAACCGCAGACTATGAACGCGGCCCCCATCGTGGGCGTATGCTGCGCGACGGCGATTTCGCGATCGAGGTCACGGTCTTCGAGGATGGTGTCGAGCCCGAGTTCTATGTCTATGCCTACCGGAAGGACAAGCCGGTGGCGCCAGGCGACATCCAGCTTGCCATTGAGCTGTTGCGTCTCGGTGGTAGCGTCGATCGTTTCGCCTTTACCCCGCAGGAGGATCATCTGCGGGGCGGCGGCGTGGTCATCGAGCCGCACTCCTTTGATGTGAAGGTGCGCGCGGTCGAAAGCGGACGCACGCACAACTGGACTTATGCTTCCCATGAAGGCCGGACCACTATCTCGGCCAAGGCCGCCCAGGTTGGTGGAGTACGCTCCGAGCGCGCCGGTCCCAGAACTGTGGCCGAACTGATCGACATGGCTGGCCGCATCGAGATCACGCCGGAGGGCAAGGCCGACGTGCGTGCTCGCCTGCCTGGGCAGATCGTGTGGATGACTGGCCAGCTTGGCCAGACCGTGCGCAAGGGGCAGGCACTGCTCCGCGTCGAATCCAACCACTCGCTCCAGATTTATGCGGTGACGGCACCGATCAGCGGCATCATCGTCGAGAAGAATGCCAACGTGGGTGATACCACGGGCGACCGCGCGCTGTTCGTGATTGCCGATCCGACGAAGCTCCATGCCGAGTTCTTCGTCTATCCGCGCGATGCTGAGCGCGTGCGGGTCGGCCAGCGCGTCGCCCTGCGCAGTCTGTCTGGTGAGGCCAGGTTGGAAGCAGAGGTCGAGGCGATGCTGCCGACAGCCGATGTCGCCAGTCAGACATTGATGGCGCATGTCCATCTGCCGGAATTCGCCGCGCGGATGTTCCGGCCCGGCATGGGCGTCGAGGGTTCCTTCGCGGTCGCTTCGGCCAATGCGCCGCTAGCGGTCAGGACGAAAGCGATCCAACGGTTCCGTGATTTCGAGGTGGTCTACGCCAAGGTCGGCAACACCTATGAAGTGCGGATGCTGGAGATCGGCCGCCGCACACCCGAATGGACCGAAGTGCTCGGTGGCCTCGAACCCGGCACCGAATATGTGACCGATGGCGCGTTCCTGATCCGTGCCGACATCGACAAGTCGGGAGCCAGCCATGACCATTGAGATCTCTGCTCCTCCGCCTGCGGTGCTGCTCGAACGCCCGCCTATGTTGGAAAGGATCGTCGCCGGCGCCATCCGGTTTCGCTGGGCGGTGCTGACCATCGTTGCGCTGCTATGTGCGATCGGCGTCTGGGCCTTCCAGCACCTGCCGATCGACGCCACCCCCGACATCACCAATGTCCAGGTGCAGATCAACAGCGAAGCGGCGGGCTTCTCGCCGCTTGAAGCCGAACAGCGTGTGACCTTCCCCGTGGAAACCGCCATAGCGGGCCTGCCGGGACTGCAATATACCCGCTCTATCTCGCGCTATGGGCTGTCTCAGGTGACGGCGGTGTTCGCCGACGGCACCAACATCTATTTCGCCCGCCAGCTCATCAATGAACGGCTCCAGACCGCGCGCGACCAGCTTCCCGCAGGCGTCGCGCCTGAAATGGGGCCGATCGCCACCGGCCTGGGCGAGATCTTCATGTATACGCTGGAGGCTCAGCCGGGCGCGCGCAAGCCGGATGGCAAGCCCTATACGGCTGAAGACCTGCGCACGCTTCAGGACTGGGTGATCCGGCCGCAACTCCGCAGAACGCCGGGCGTCACTGAGGTCAACAGCATCGGCGGCTATGAGCGGCAGTATCATGTGAAGCCGCTTCCTGACCGGCTTTCGGCCTATGGCCTTACCCTCAACGATGTGGTGTCGGCGCTCGACCGCAACAACGCCAATGTCGGCGCCGGCTATGTTGAACGCTACGGCGAGCAATATCTGGTCCGCGTGCCGAGCCAGGCGGCGGGCATCGACGATCTCAAATCCATCATCGTCACCAATCGCGGCGGGGTACCGATCCGCATCGCTGATGTCGCCGATGTCGGCATGGGCGAGGAACTGCGCACCGGCGCCGCGACTGAAAATGGGCAGGAAGTGGTGCTCGGCACCGTCATGATGCTGGCTGGCGAGAACAGCCGGGTCGTGGCACGCGCCGCAGCCGAACGGCTTGAGGAAGCGTCCAAGGCGCTTCCTGGCGGCGTCCGCGCGGTTCCAATCTATGACCGCACCGATCTGGTCGAACGCGCGATCGGCACGGTCGAAAGGAACCTCGCCGAAGGTGCGTTGCTGGTCATCGTCGTGCTGTTCCTGCTGCTCGGCAATATCCGCGCAGCGCTTATCACGGCGGCGGTTATCCCGATCACAATGTTGATGACGATCACCGGAATGTTGCGCACGGGCGTGTCGGGCAATCTGATGAGCCTCGGCGCACTCGATTTCGGCCTGATCGTCGATGGCGCGGTCATCATTGTTGAGAACTGCCTGCGCCGGTTCGGCGAGGCGCAGCATCGGCTGGGACGTCTGCTCGACCACGACGAGCGGTTCGGGCTGGCGGCTTCGGCCACGTCCGAAGTGATCCGCCCATCACTGTTCGGCATGCTCATCATTGCGTTGGTTTATGTGCCGATCTTCGCGCTCTCCGGCGTTGAAGGAAAGATGTTCCACCCGATGGCGATCACGGTGGTCATGGCGCTAACCGCCGCGCTGATCTTGTCGCTCAGCTTCGTGCCGGCGGCCATCGCGCTGTTCGTCACCGGCAAGGTGGAAGAGAAGGAAAGCCGGCTGATGGGTTGGGCGCGGAAGGTCTATGCACCCGCACTCGACACCGCCTTGCGGCTGCGGGTCGCGTTCGTCGCGGGAGCGATGGCGCTGGTCGTGATCGCCGGGTTCGCTGCGACCCGCATGGGTTCTGAGTTCGTCCCCAATCTCGACGAGGGCGACATCGCGCTTCATGCGCTACGTATCCCCGGCACCAGCCTCACCCAGGCGATCCACATGCAGACCGCTTTGGAAGGCCGGCTCAAGCAATTCCCGGAAGTCGAACGGATCGTCGCCAAGATCGGCACCGCCGAAGTGGCGACCGACCCGATGCCGCCTTCGGTCGCCGATACCTATGTGATGCTGAAGGACCGCAAGGACTGGCCCGATCCGAGGAAGACCAAAGCCGAGCTGGTCCGCGAGATGGAAGCGGCCGCCACCGCCATCCCCGGAAACAATTACGAGTTTACCCAGCCGATCCAGATGCGGTTCAACGAGTTGCTCTCAGGCGTGCGGGCGGATGTCGCCATCAAGGTTTTCGGCGACGATCTCGACCGCCTCCATGAGATCGGTCAGTCGATCGAAGGCGTAGTGAGTGGGATTGAGGGCGCACAGGATGTGAGCGTCGAGCAGGTCACGGGTCTGCCCGTCCTCCAGATCACGCCCGACCGGTCGGCTCTGGCGCGGCTCGGCCTGAATGTCGGCGACATTCAGGATGTGGTGGCTGTCTCCATCGGCGGCACCGAAGCGGGGCAGATATTCGAAGGTGACCGACGCTTCCCGGTGATCGTCCGGCTGCCGGAGAATATCCGCAGCAAGGCCGAAGAAATCGGCCGACTGCGTATTCCGCTGGTAAGCAATGGAACAGACCCGCGCGGGTTCGTGCCACTTGCCGACGTTGCGAAGGTCGAGGTCATCATTGGCCCCAACCAAATTAGCCGCGAGGACGGTAAACGCCGCGTGGTTGTCACCACGAACGTGCGTGGACGCGATCTCGGCTCGTTCGTCGAGGAACTGCGGCAAAAAATCGGTGCGGAGGTGGAAGTCCCCGCCGGCTATTGGATCAGTTATGGCGGGACATTCGAGCAGCTCATCTCGGCCGCCCAGCGGCTACGCCTCGTTGTCCCCGCCGCATTGCTCATGATCTTCGGCCTACTCTATGGGTTGTTCCGGTCGAGCAAGGACGCAGCAGTCGTTTTCTCGGGCGTGCCGTTAGCGCTGACCGGCGGCGTGGCGGCACTGCTGATCCGGGGGATGCCGCTGTCCATCTCGGCGGGCGTCGGGTTCATCGCGCTCTCGGGCGTGGCAGTGCTCAACGGCGTGGTGATGCTGAGCTTCATCCGCCAGCTCCGCAGCGACGGAAACAGCCTTGAAGACGCCATCCGCGAAGGCGCTCTTACCCGATTGCGCCCCGTGCTGATGACCGCACTAGTCGCAAGCCTCGGCTTCGTGCCGATGGCGTTCAACGTGGGCGCGGGCGCAGAAGTGCAAAGGCCGCTGGCAACGGTGGTGATCGGCGGCATCATCTCCTCGACGATGCTAACGCTGCTGGTCCTGCCTGCTCTCTACGAACTCGTGCATCGGCGCGCATCGCGGGGCAAAAGCAAACGCTCGTTCCCCAACACGACCCCAACGGAAGCCTGAGCCATCGCCACTCCCACGCGCCAGACTGTGGCCGACCAAGCCAGAGTGCGCATCATTCCAAACGACAAGTGCGAGAATGATCGCGCGCCGGATTTTCGAGTCATGTCCGGTCACTGCGAATTTGGAGTGGCTTGGAGGCGTAAGACACAAGGCGAAACCGGAAGCGAAAATCTCAGCCTCATGCTTGATGATCCCTTTCTGGCCTCGCCCTTGAATGTCGCGTTGTTCGAGACATCCAAACAGGGCGAAGCAAACCTTGTCTGGAAGCATCAGCAAGACGCCGATCGCAGCCACGAAGAATAGAAGAATAAGAGTGTGTTCTCGTTATGGTCTAATCATGGTGGATGAACTGGAATGGCCTTCGCACTCTTTCTTATGTTCTTTGGAATCGGCGCGTTTTGTGTGTTGATCTACAAGGCGGCTGTCTATGCGCTGCCTACGGCAGCGGGATTGCTAGGTTCACTCGCCGAATTTCAATGCCTCGCCCGAGCATCTGAAAATGATTTGGAGTACGCTGGCCGCCGGCGCTTGAGGATGCACTGCGCTAACGCCTGCGCGGAATCAGCGGCAAGACAAGCAGAGACAGCACAAACAAAAGCCCGATCATCGCCCAGGCCTCGTTGAAGGACTGGGTCACGCCCGCTTTGCGCACCAGTGGTTCGATCAAGCTTTTGGTGAAAGCATCCACCGGGCCCAGCGCTTTGTCGTGAAAATATTGCAAAGGCAGCCCGACAAATTCCGCGGCCTTGCGACTGCCGCTCTGAAGTTGTGCGACGAGTTGTGCAACATGGCCGGGCGTGCGCTGCTCAACCAGCGTATCGACCAATGCGATGCCGATCGCGCCTCCCAGATTGCGCATCAGGTTGAACAACGCGCTCGCATCGGCAAGCTGTTCCGGAGGGCGGGCGTTCAACGCCAGACGGGTCGATGGCAGAAGGCACAACATGATTGCTGCACCACGCAACACTTGCGGCCAGAAGAATTCCCCGAAATCCCAGCGCGGTGTCTGAAACGCATTGGTGAGAAGGCCCGCAGCGAACAACGCATAGCCGATAAAGGCCAGTTTGCGCGCGTCAATACGGGTTTCGACGAAAGCGGCCAAAGGCGCGACCAGAAGCTGGGCCGCACCGGCCACGATCATGATCTTGCCGATATCCAGCGCCGTATGGCCACGCACAAAGCCCAGAAAGATCGGTGTCAGATAACTTGCGGTGAACAGGCCGAAGCCCAGCACAAAACTCAAAATGCAGCCGCAGGTGAAAGAGCGATCCTGGAAATGGCGCAGTTCGACGAAGGGTTCCTTGCGGGTGAGGCATTGCTGGATCGTGGCGATGCCGGAGAACAGACAGATCACGAGCAGCACGGTGACAAAGCCTCCGCTCCAGTGATGCTTCGGCCCTTCCTTCAGAGCCAGTTCAAGGCTGGCGAGAAAGATAGCCGCCAGAATGACGGTGATGAAATCGATATGTTTCAGCAATTTCCAGTTGGGCGCGCCGACGCGTACCAGCGTCAAAACCAGTCCGGTGACCACAAGGCCCGGCACCACATTGATCAGAAAAATCGCATGCCAAGAATAGAGGCCGGTCAGCCAGCCGCCGAAAGCGGGACCGATGGTCGGCGCGATCATCGCGAAACATCCGGCGATGGTGGTGGCCAAGGCTTCACGCCTACCTTTGAACAGGATGAAAATCGATGTGAAAACGGCCGGGATCAGGGCGCCACCGGAAAAACCCTGGATCGCTCGCAATGTGATCAATTCACCGAAATTGTTGCTCATCGCGCAGCCGATGCTCGCCAGCGTGAAGGCGAGCGTGGATCCGGCGAATAGCCAGCGTATGCTCATCGCGCGCGTCAGAAAGCCGGTCAGCGGAATGGCGACGATCTCAGCGATCAGATAGCTCGTTTGGATCCAGCTGAGCTGGTCTTCGGGAATGCCCAGCGATTCGGCCATATTGGGCAGCGAACTGGCCACGACCTGAATGTCGAGAATCGCCATGAACATGCCGACGCACATGGCGATGAATCCGAGCCAGGTCGTGAAGGGGAGCGGCGCGCCGGATTCGGGATTTGCCGCTGTTTTTTTTGCGGAGATGGGCTCTTCTCCCTATTGCGCTGCGCGTGGTGCCAGCGCGCTGTTTTCAATCCGAATACGCCAGAGCAGCAGCGCGAGATTCAAAACCGAAAATAGTACAGCCACGTTGATTTCGCCGAAGACCAAGGGCAGCAGCGCGATTTCGCCCGCCACGATCCAGTAATTCGGATGGCGGAGATAGCGATAGGGGCCTGTGCGGATCAGGGGTGCACCGGGCAGGGTTATGATACGCGTGGTCCAATAAGGACCGAGCGTTACGAGAACCCATAGGCGCAGAATTTCAAGCAGCAGATAGGCGCCGAGTAGCGGCCAGAGGATCACGGGATGGGGCGGCAAGGCCAGGACGATGGCGATCAGCCAACCCGCATGGAGCAAGATGAAAAGCGGATAATGCCCTCTGCCGATTTCAATAGCACCCTTCGCGCGCAGGCGCGCTGTGTTGCGGGTGCTGTAAGGCAATTCCGCCAGCCGCTGCAATGCGACCAGCGCGATAATGGTATAGGCTGCGATCATCGCCCTTCCAGCATCAGGAAGGCGCAGGAAAAGCCCGGTCCCAGTGCGGTCATCATGCGTCTTTCGTGTGCAGGACGGGATTCCATGCGTTTGAGCACGAACATGGCGGTCGCCGCCGACATATTGCCGAAATCGCGCAAGATGCTGCGGCTGTCTTCAAGCGCGCCACGGGGCAGCGACAACCCGTCTTCCAACGCATCAAGAACTTTCGCCCCGCCGGGATGGCAGGCAAAGGCATCTATGTCGCTCAGTGCGATATCATTTTTGCGGGTAAATTCCGCGGTGATTTTGTGGAAATCTTTGGCGACAAGGGAGGGGATACTGGTGGCGAAACGCGCCTTCAGGCCGGTCTCCTCGATATCCCAACCCATAATGCCCAGGGAATCCGGCCAGGTATATTCGCCCATGGCGCCGATAACGGGACCTTCGCCCTCGGTGGAAATGATCGCGCCTGCGGCACCGTCTCCGAACAAGGCGGTCGCCACGATGTTACTCTTGCTGACATCGTCCTTGCGAAAGGTCAGCGCGCAAAGTTCAACCACGAGAAATAGCACCTTGGTGCCCGGCATGGCGCGCGCCAACATGGCAGCGCGCGAAAGCCCCATGACACCGCCCGCGCAGCCCAGGCCAAAAATGGGCAAGCGCACAATATCGCGGTTGAGATTCATCCGTTCGATCAGAAGCGCATCAAGGCTGGGCGTGGCGATGCCGGTGGTGGAGGCGACCACAATGGCGCCGATATCCTCTTGCTCCAGCCGCGCGCCTTTCAGACAGGCCGTCGTGATCTCTTCCAGCAGCGCAAGGGAATGTTCGAGATAAAGTTCTGTGCGGTCTTTCCAGCCATGAGGCTGGTCATACCAGTCGATGGGCACACAGGAATAACGTTTCTCGATGCCGGTGTTCTCGAACACAGGCATCAGGCGGTCCATGTCCTTGTGATCTCGAAAGAGGGCGCCCGCGCGCAACGCGACATCGCCTTGTCGCAGGAGATAAGGGGGTACTGCCGTTTCCAGTGCAAGAAGCCGGGGGCTGGCGGACATTAATGTCTCGCTTCCAAGAAAGAGGCCCCTCGCGAAGCATTTGACGCTGTTTTGCGTAGGATGTCACGCCTTAAGGGGGGCTCAGCCCCGGAAAGTTCCCTTGAAGGATTGATGTGGTGTTTCTAAATTGCCGTCTCGAAGGAAAGATGTCGGACGCTGCCGAACTCTATCACGCTATCACGGAAAGCGCCGACGAGCGTGTCCGCCTGAAGAGGATGACTGTCTTGGCCATCATGGCGGGGTTGCTGCCGATTCTGTGGAGCAATGGCACCGGCTCGGAGATCATGCAGCGCATTGCCATCTCGCTGATAGGCGGCATGATCTCTTCAACCTTGCTGACATTGATTGTGATTCCGGCGATCTTTGCGTTGGTCAAAGGGTGGCAGTTGCGTATGGCGGCAGTGTCTTGATGAAGACAACCCGACTAAGCCTGCCGTTTCAATGCCGATGCCTATGGTGCAAATCCGGATAGTGTGGATGTGCATGGGTCAAGGGTTTGTGTCGGTGCCAATGTGTATGTGCCTCGCCCTTTGGATCGTCGGCGGCGTGTGAATGCTGATGGTGTTCGTCGTGGATATGTCGGTGTTCATGATCCAAGGCGTCGTGCGTGTGAAATTGGGCGAGCGCATCCGCTTCATTCTCATCAACGATACGATGATGGAACACCCCATTCATCTGCACGGATTTTTGTTTGAAGTCGAGAATGGGCAAGCAGGCCAGCTTCCCCTCAAGCATACGATCAACGTCAAGCCGGGCGAGCGGATGAGTTTTGTCTTCGATGCCGACGCGCCCGGCCATTGGGCCTTCCACTGCCATCTACTTTACCACATGGAAATGGGTATGTTCCGCACTGTGGTGGTAGCATGACTGCGCGCAGCACCGTGACGCTTCTTGTGCTTTTTGTCGCCGCATCCACGCCGGTGGCGGCGCAGATGGGTGTGTCCGCGCCAACGGCCGCCGCCCCGTTCGGCTCGCCGGTTGATGACGAACATATCTTCTATCACGGCCTTCTCGATCAATTCGAAGGGCGCTTGGGACGCGACAACAGCCTGCGCTGGGAAGGCGAAGCCTGGGCGGGGACCGATACCAACCGGCTCTGGCTAAAGAGCGAAGGCGAGGTCACGCGCGGCACACTCGAAGACGGTCAGCAGCAATTGCTTTATAGCCGCCCAATCAGCACATACTTCGATGTGCAAGTCGGCACCCGGTATGACCTTGACGCTCGACCAGGGCGCGGTTGGGCTGCTGTAGGTATCGAAGGGCTCGCGCCACTCTTTTTCCACGTCTCGGCGACCGGCTATATCAGCAGCGCCGGACACTATGCAGCCAAGCTCGAAGCCAGCTACGACCAACTTCTGACGCAGCGTCTCATCCTCCAGCCGCAGATTGAGATGAATTTCTATTCCAAGGATAATCCGGCCAGGGATATTGGCAGCGGATTGTCGGACATTGATGCAGGCCTGCGCCTGCGTTACGAAATCAGCCGAAAGTTCGCGCCCTATATTGGCGTGACCTATACATCAAAATTTGGCCGCACGGCATCGTTTGCGCGCAATGCGGGCGAACCCTCGAACGATTTTCGCTTCACCTCCGGCGTGCGAGTGTGGTTCTAGTATGAGTTCACACACCCGCAAGACGTAATTCGGCATATATAGCGTCGCCTCCCGGCGCGTCGCAAGTGAGGTATAAGGACAATGCAGACTGGTCGCGATCAGGATGGCGTGTCTAGAATCAATTGCGCAGCCTTTGCTTCATAGTCTATGGCCATGCGGGTCAGCGCCTCTTGCGTGGGCCGATCGCCGATACCGCTCGCCAAGCGTCGGCACCGAGCCGCCTCGGCCCGAAGTTCGTCGGCCTGGCGTTGTTCGGTGACGTCGATCAACATATTGACCGCGCCCAGAAAGTCGCTGTCTTTGGTCCACAGAGGTGTGGGATAGGGCATGAATGTGACGCGGGTGCCATCCGGGCGTTCTGCCACCGCGATGACACCGCGAATCGGGCGCTTAGCCCTGATCGCATCAGCCATCGGACACTGATCATGCGGTAGAAAGTCCCCATTGTTGGTGTACAGCTTCCAGGTGACGCACCAACGATCCTTGCCGACAGTCGGAGTGCGTCCAGCAAAGTGGACGCAGGCAGGGTTGAAATAGGTGATGATGCCGTCGCTATCGGTGACGTAGATCGGAGCGGGCAACGAGTCGAGTGCCAATAGCAACACGTCATCCTGCTTGTTCAGGACGTCTATAGCTGCGTCGAGCATTTTCGCTGCAGTTGGAAGCGCCGTAAGCATTGATTGGCCCCGAAAAGCCCTATGAACCCTCTGCTACAATGTATCCAAGCAGAAACGGTTCCTTGATGAATGCGGAAATCCGAGGCTTTGCGTCATGCCGCAAGCAACGTCGGGTAATCTTCTTGGTGCGATAGAGTGACGTGCCCTTTAGGCGCTGAGATTGTTTCGGTTCAGCCCGCCCATCATGGGATGACTGCTGGTGTGCCAAGGTCGATACAATCTCCCCTAGTCAGGCACCCGGTCCAAGGGGGGAGGGCTAGGCGTTCGCCGAGGGGGGGCGGGGGGCGGCTGGTTCGCGTCTATCGGAATCCGGAAATATCGTAGGGTCTTGGTGCCTGGCGGGGGGGGGGCGGCTTTGCATGCGGTTGCCCGCACGTGTGGCTGGCCGGACAATCTGTCCGCCTGTTTGTTTGATCGAAACGGTTTACAGGCGCGCACTTCGGGCGATAGTGCTGGGTGTTCTGTAGTCCTCACCAATGTCGCTGTGTGCGGGTCATTCAGTTTAGGATATCAAGCATGAGTGCGCCACAACGCAAGAAGCCTGTGTCGCGGACACGTTCCAAAAGGGCGAAGATTTCGCGCGGCACGGGGCGTGAGGAGATTTTGACCGAGGCCATGAAGCTGTTTGCGCAGCATGGCTATGAAGGCGCATCGACCGCGGAAATCGCGGCGGCGGCGGGGTTGTCGCAATCGGTGGTGCTGTACCACTTCATATCCAAGGAAAATCTCTGGCGGGAGGCGATGCGCGGCTTGTTTGCCAAGGTGAACACGCAATCGTTGATCGGCCAGGATTCCTATAAAGATCTGGATGTTATTGCCCGGTTTAAGGTGGCGATCCGCCAGTTTGCCCATCTTTCCGCCCGGTCGCCGGAATTCGCGCGGGCTGTCACGCGCGAAGGCATGGCGGGCGGCCCCCGGCTGCGCTGGCTGATCGAGGATCTTTCGCCGCCAATCCATGACGTGTTTCATCGTTTGATCGAAGAAGGCGTGGCCGTCGGGGCGCTGAAACCCTGTCCGCCTGGCCACACCACGATGGTTATTCATACCGCGATCAACATCATATTTCTTTTGGCGCCTTTGGCGGAGATTGTGACCGGAGAATCTTCTTTTTCGCCCGACGTGGTCGAACGCCATACCGATATGGTTTTGGACCTTCTGCTCACCGGGTTGGCTACTAATCCGGTGGCCGCGATGATGCCGGTGCCCAAGCGTGCGTCGAAGCCCACTGTGCGGCGGACGGTTGCGCGCAAGCCAGTCAAGGGGTGAGCGGCGCGTTAGGCGGGTCGAGTCCCGGCCTCACTCCCGTTAATATATCGATCGATCAGTATTGTTAATTGATTGATATGCTGCTAGGGCCCTTATAATGGCGCTGGATAAACGGGCGCGCGGGAGGCAAGGGTGCAGGACTTTACGCGGGCGGCCATGGCGTGAGCACGGGAAAACGCTATCCTTATGTTGTGCTTGCCATGCTGGCGCTCACCTATATTTTGAATTTCGCGGATCGTCAGATTCTAACTGTGCTGATCGAGCCAGTGAAGGCCGAGCTCGGCCTGTCCGACACCATGATTGGGCTTTTGACCGGCACGGCCTTCGCGCTGTTCTATGTCACCATTGGAATTCCCATCGGCTGGTTGGCGGACCGCAGCAATCGTATTCGTATCATTGCGGGCGCCTGTCTGTTGTGGAGCCTGTTCACTGCGGCCTGTGGCATGGCGGGCAGCACATGGCAGCTTGCCATTGCGCGGATGGGTGTGGGTGTGGGTGAGGCCGGGGGCACGCCGCCTGCGCTGTCGATCATCTCCGACTATTTCCCGAAGGATCGGCGCGCCTTTGCTGTGTCGATCTATACGGTGGGCGCACCGATCGGGGTGTTTTTGGGCACCGCGTTGGGCGGCTGGGTCGCGGCTGCTTTTGGTTGGCGCATGGCGTTCATTGTGGTGGCGGCATTTGGTGTTGTGGTCGCGCCGCTTCTTTTGTTGGTGGTGCGTGAACCGGTGCGTGGGCGGTTTGAGGCAAAGTCGGATGGCGCCGTTGCGGAAATTCCGGCCCCGCTATCCGAAACAGTCCTCAGATTCTATCGCTATCCCAGCCTGGGGCTGTTGGCGCTTGCGAGCGGGCTTTCGTCCTTTGTCGGCTATGGGTTGCTGAACTGGTTGCCGGCGTTTTTGATGCGTGTGCGCGGCATGAGCGTGCTGGAAGTCGGCAGCTACTACAGCATCGTGGCGGGGGCGACGCTGGCGGCGGGCACGCTGATCGGCGGGGTGCTGGTAAGCCGTATCTGCACACGTTATCCGCGCGCCTATGCTTTGGTGCCGTCGCTGGCCTTTGTGATTGCCGCGCCATTTTTCGTGATGGCGATATTGGTGCCTTCGTGGGAGTGGGCGCTGGTGTTGATCGCGCTGCCGCTGGTGATGGTGAACGTGTTTGTGGCCCCTGCGCTGGCGCTGGTGCAGAATCTCGTGCCGCCGAATGCACGCAGCACGACGACTGCCATGTTGATGCTGGTGCTCAATCTGGTGGGGTTGGGGGCTGGGCCATTTGCTATTGGGGCGATCAGCGATGCGTTCGCACCCACCTATGGCGCCGACAGTTTGCAGATCGCGATGCTTTTTCTTGCGCCGATGATGCTTTTGGCCGCCGCCGCCCATTATGGCGTGTCGCGCTTCGTCGAGCACGATCTGCGTCGCGCTGAAGCCGGTTAAAAGGATTGGCGAATGCAGGATGTGCGCGGCAGCACCGCAGTTGTAACTGGTGGGGCGAGTGGGATTGGCCTGGGAATTGCGCGGGCGCTTGGCGTTGCGGGCGCGAAGGTTGCGATCTGCGATATTGATTTTGCGCGCGCGGTAGCTGCTGCCGAAGTGTTGCGCGCTGATGGGGCGGACTGTCTTGCCGTGGCGCTGGATGTAACGAGCGAACAATCGTGGTGCGCGGCAGCGGGCGAAGTACGCACTCGGCTGGGCGAGGTGACGGTGCTTTGCAACAATGCGGGCGTCGGTGGCGGCAGCGGGCTTGCGGAAACATATGAGCCTGAGGTTTGGCACCAGGTTCATCGCACCAATGTTCACAGTCTGCTGTTTTCGGTACGGACTTTCCTGCCGGGCATGCGGGCCGGTGGGCGGGACTGTCATATCGTCAACACCGCGTCGATGGCGGGTGTGGTGGCGCCCCCCAATGCGATTTCTTATGTTTCGTCCAAATTCGCGGCGAGGGGGTTCACCTTGGCGCTGCGCAATGAACTTGCAGGTTCGCGCATCGGAATTTCGCTGCTTTGCCCTGGCATGACGCGCACGCGGATTGTTGAGACAACGCAAGGCTTGCGGCCGGGCGCCGCTGAGCAGGGCGTGGGTGCTGAAACAGCGGCGGCGATGAATGCAATTCTTTCCACCGGCATGAGCCCGGATTCTGTGGGGCGGGCGGTACTGGAAGCGATTGTGCGTGACCGGCTTTTTGTCTTCACCCACCCTGAATTGAAGATGCTGGTCGAGGCGCGCTTTGCCGAAATGCTGGATGGGTTTGGCCCATCCGCCGAGCCGGGCTACCACGATGATATTAGCCAGATTCTGAGCGGGCTTGCTGGCGTGCGCAACGCCGCAGACTAATCCGTGGCTGCTGCATTTG
>Ga0164241_10002222_pt1 | contig 21527 bp, 21 predicted proteins | sample OricomyardsoilBY_FD_108780 | JGI IMG/M metagenome (GOLD analysis project Ga0164241, IMG submission 108780) | Backyard soil microbial communities from Emeryville, California, USA - Original compost - Back yard soil (BY) | ecosystem: Environmental > Terrestrial > Soil > Unclassified | place: USA... | reverse complement strand
CGCGGTGAGGATGCGGTTGGAGTGCGGCGTCGCCTCGACGTGAAAGGTGATCGAGTCGGCGCCGGCCTCGGCGAAGGCCTCGATCTGGCGTTCGGGCTGCTCGATCATCAGGTGGACGTCGAGGACGCCGCCGGCATCGTGCACCTGGTCGGCGATCGACGAGGCGACCAGCGGCCCAATCGTGATCGGCGGCACGAAATGCCCGTCCATCACGTCGAAGTGGATAACCCGCGCCCCGGCGTCCATCACCTCGGCGATCTGAGCGCCCAGGCGCGAGCAGTCGGCCGAGAGGATCGACGGCGCGACGCGTGGCGAAGCGATCACCTCCTGCATCCGCTCGCTCATACCGGCCTCATCATCGAGTCTCCACAGGTCTGGCAGGTCATGTCCTCGGTGGTGCTCATCCGCGCGATCGTTTGGTGCTCGCCGCAGTTGGGGCACTGCGAGACGAGCTCGAAGCGGCGCAGACAGTACACGCAGCGAAAGCGGCCCGGCAGCTGCGTCGGGCGCAGCCAGGGCTCACCGCAGCCAGGGCAAGCAGCCCGGCGCAAGACGCCCTCGCTCTCCCCCGTCTCACTCATCTCCAGCATCATCGCGCCTCAGCCGGCCGATGAAGAAGCCGGTCGTGCGATCGCGGTCAGGGCGGAGCTGAAAACGATCCTCGGCATCGACCTGCTTCTCGTTCTCCCTGGCGCTGATCGTGCAGGTCGAGTAGACGAGCGTGCCACCGGGACGAAGTGCCTCTCGGGCTCGCTCGAGGAGGCGGGACTGAACCTCAACGAGGCGATCGATCGTCGCCGGGGACTTTCGCCAGCGTGCGTCGGGGCGGGACGCCAGAGCCCCGAGGTCCGAGCATGGCGGGTCGAGCAGCACGCGATCGAAGGCCGGTCCCATCCCCGACTCGCCGATATCTGTCTCGATCACGGTGACGCTGCGCAGGTTGAGGCGCCGGGCCTGGTCTGCCACTTCGGCGGCGCGCTTGGAATCGCTCTCGATCGAGATCACCTCGCCGCGGTCGCCCATGCGGGCAGCGATCTGGCCGGTCTTGATGCCGGGGCCGGCGCAGAGGTCGAGGATGTGCTCGCCCGGCTGGGGGTCGAGAACCTCGACGACCGCCGCCGAGCCGCGGCTTTGCGGGGTCAGCTCACCAGCAGTGATCAGTTCGGGGACGACGTTGCCAGTCTGGCCCTCGACGACGATCATCTCCGGCGCCGTCAGTGGCCACTCGCCTTCGGCGGGACGCGCCTCGACCCCGGCCTCGCGCAACTTCGCGATCGTCGTCTCCAGATCGGTGCGAAGGGTGTTGACCCGAAAGGCCAGCTCGGGCGGCTCGTTGCAGGCGGCGAGCAACGAACGGGCGTCATCGGCGCCGAGCTCGTCCCACCACATCCGCGCCAGCCAGAGCGGCGCTGAGTGGGCGACGGCGGCTGCCTCGGGGGTCGAGTCGTCGCCGAGCAGCGACTCGACGAGCGAAGCGCGCTCACGGGTCGCGCGGCGCAGGACGGCATTGACCAGGCCCGATGCGTGGGCGGCACCGGCCCGCTTGACCAGCTCCACGGCCTGGTCGACAGCAGCGTGATCGGGGGTTCCGTCGGCGAAGAGCAGCTCGTACATGCCAAGTCGCAGTGCTCCGAGCAGCGGCGGGTCGAGGTCACGCAGCGGCCGGTCGACCAATCGCGAAAGCGCCGCGTCGATCGTGCCGCGTCGCTGCACCGTGCCGTAAGCGAGTCGCTGCGCCTGGGCGCGCTCGCGACCGTCTAGACCCCGCTCGTCCGCGGCCTCTCGGAAGGCGCGCTCGGTGCGGGCCTCCTGCTCGAAGGTGGCCCGGATCGTCTCGTAGGCGAGGACGCGGGCTGGAGCAATCACAGTTTCGGCAACTGATGGCCGCGCAGGAAGGCGTCGGCCGGCATCGGCTTGCCCCCGGCTGGCTGCACCACCTCGAGTCGCAGGGCGCCCTGGCCGCAGCCGAGCAGCAGCGCCCCCCACTCGGCGCGCACCTCCCCAGCTTTGATGCCGACATCGACGGCCCGTGCGCGCCGCACTCCGAGCCGCTCTCCGTCGTGTGTCTCCAGGTAGGCGCCGACGTGCGGGGTGAGCGCACGGACGACTCTCGCCAGCTCGACCGCCGGGCGCTTGGGATCGAGCCGGCGCTCCGGCGCCGAGATCTTCTCCGCGTAGGTGGTCTCGTCGTCGTCCTGCTCGACGAAATCGAGCCGCTCCTCGGCGAGCAGGTCGAAGGCCCGCACCAGCAGCTCTCCGCCGAGCGTGGCCAGGCTGGCCCCCAGCGCTTCGAAGTCTTCCTCGGCGCCGATCGGCAGCTCCTCGCAGATTGCCACCGGACCGGAATCGAGACCCTCGGTCAGCTTCATCACGCAAACGCCGGTGCGCTCGTCGCCGGCCATGATCGCTCGCTCGATCGGCGCCGCGCCGCGCCAGCGAGGCAGCAACGATGGGTGGATATTGAGAATCGGCCACTCCGAGAGCAGCGGCCCGTGGATCATCTGACCGAAGGCACAAACGGCAAGTGCCTGCGGCTGGAGCGCGCGAATCCGCTCCAGCGCCGCCTCGTCATTGACGTTCTCGGCCTGCAACAGATCGATCTCCAGCTCGGCCGCCGCCTCGGCGGCGGGGGGCGCCTGGGTGCGGCGCCCGCGACCCTTGGGGCGATCGGGGGGTGTGACGACCAGCAACGGACAGTGTGGCGACTCGGCCAGGCGCCGCAGCACCGCAGCGGCGAACTCCGAGGTGCCGAGGTAGACGGTCCTCACGCGTTTGTGCGCGGCTCGCGATGCTCAGCGTCGGCATCGTCGGCGTCCTGCTCGACAAACGGCGGGCTGTAGCTCTCGCCCTCGCGCAGCGCCCGCAGGGCGCCCTTGCGCTGCGGGCGCGGAGCCCGGTCGAGGATCAGCACCCCGTCAAGATGGTCGAGCTCGTGCTGGAGCACCCGCGCCTCTAGGCCCGAGGCCTCAATCTGCACCGGTTCGCCATCGACGTCCAAGCCGCCGAAGCGCACGTGCAGGGGGCGCTCGACGTCCATCGAGACCCGCGGCAGGCTGAGACAGCCCTCCTCGGCAATGACGACCTCAGCGGAGGCCCACTCGATCTCCGGGTTGACCAGCGCCGTCGGCTCGCTGTCGGAGCCCGCCTGGAAGACGAGCAGGCGGCGCAGCACGCCAAGCTGGGTGGCGGCCAGGCCGACCCCGAGCGCGCCGCGCATGATCCCGATCATCCGCTCGACCTCGGCCCGCAGCTCAGGGCCGAACTCGCGAACCGGCGAGGCCTTGCTCTTCAGCACCGGGTCGCCGAACTGGACCACCTGAGCCAGGGCCGCTTCGCGGCGCTCCAGCAGCTCGGCTTCGAGCCCGCTCTCGTCGCGCTCGTCGGTCTCCGTTTCCGCGTGCTCGCTCACAGATCAATTCTATGGACCGCTACTGCGGGTCGACGTCGACGCTGATCGCGACGTCGCGCAGGGAGCGGTCGGCGGCGAGGCGATCGACCGTGTCGCGCACGGCGCTGACCGTGGCATCGCGGTCGTCGGCCTTGAGCAGCAGGCGGCGGCGGTGACGGTTGCGGACTCGGAACATCGGCGCCGGGCCGAGCAGGTCGGTGTCGTCGGGCAGGGCCGGCGCGAGGGTGTCCGCCAATTCGGCGGCAACCCGGTCAAGTCGCCCCTCGGACTCGGCTTTGAGGACGATCCGGATCAGATGCGAGAAGGGCGGGTAGCGCAACGCTTCGCGCCGCACCACCTCCTCAGCGAGAAAGGCGGCGGCATCGTGGCCGGCGGCGTGGACGATGCTGGGCGCGGCCGGGGCGAGGGTCTGGACGATCACATCGCCGCCGGCGGCGCCGCGGCCGCTGCGACCGGCGAGCTGGGCGACCATCGCGAAAGTCCGCTCGGCGGCACGGAAATCGGGGAAACGCAGGGTGGCGTCGGCGTCGAGGATCGCACTCAGCGTCACCTCGGGGAAGTCGTGCCCCTTGGCGACCATCTGGGTGCCGACGAGGACCGCGCTCTCGGCCTCGCCAAAGGCGGCGAGGATGCGGGCATGGGCGCCGCGGCCGCTGGCGGTGTCGGCGTCGAGGCGGAAGACCGGCATCGGTGCCAACCGTTCGGCCAGCAGTGCCTCGACCTGCTCGGTCCCCACCCCGGCCTGTGAGAGCGTCGTCGAGTCACAATCGCCGCAGGAACGGGGCAGCGGCTCGGAGTGGGCGCAGTGATGACAGACGAGGCGGCCGCTGTGGCGGTGGACGATCAGCGAGACGTCGCAGTTGGGGCAGTTCCAGTGCCGGCCGCAGGAACGGCAGGTGAGCCAGGGCGCGAAGCCGCGCCGGTTGACCATCACGATCGCCTTCGTCCCCGCCTCGCGCACACTGCCGAGTGCCTTCCAGGTGTCGGGGTGGAGCGGGCCGGAACGGGGGTCGGCCTCCTTCATGTCGAGCACCTGCACCGGCGGCATCGGGCGGCCGTCGACGCGGTTGGGCAGCTCCAGGCGAGGCAGCTCCAGCCACGACTCGGGCCGCGGCGTCGCCGTGCCGGCGACGAGCACAGCGCCGCACTCGGCAGCCCGCCGCCGCGCCACCGTGCGGGCGTCGTAACAGGGGTCACCCTCCTGCTTGTAGGAGGCGTCGTGCTCCTCGTCGATCACGACCAGGCCGAGGTCCCGCAACGGGGCGAAGACCGCCGAGCGCGGACCCACACAGACGCTCGCTTCGCCGCTGCGCAGGCGGCGCCATTCGTCGTAGCGCTCACCGTCGGAGAGGGCCGAGTGCAGGACGGCGAAGCGATCGCCGAGCCGGGCGCGAAAGCGAGCCACCGCCTGCGGCGCCAGGCCGATCTCCGGGACGAGGACGATCGCGCCCTTGCCCCGCGCCAGGGCGGCCTCGACCGCGGCAAGGTAGACCTCGGTCTTGCCCGAGCCGGTGACGCCGTGGAGGAGCAGCTCGCGTGGCGCCCCGGCTTCGCCGTCCAACGCCGCGACGATCCCTTCGACCGCAGCGGTCTGCTCGGGCAGCAGCTCCGGACGGCCGCCCGGAGCGCCAACCTCGGGGTGGCTTGAGCGTCGCCGCATCCGCGAGCTGCGGGTGGCGATCAGACCGCGCTCCTCGAGACGACGCAGCACGGCGCGATCGGAGCCAACCGCCGCGGCCAGCTCGGCGGCCGACATCTCCCCCGCTCGCAACGCCTCGAGCACGGCGCGCTGCTTGACGCCGAGGCGCTCGCCACCGCTCAGCGCCTCCTCGCCGGCGGCGGCGATCTCGGCGCGCAGCTCGAGGCGCGAACGGACCCGCTGCCCGGCCGCACCGGTCCCCGGCGGCAGCACCAATTGCAGGCCACGCGAGGGCGTCGAGCAGTACTCGCGGGCGATCCAGAGGCCGAGCCGGACCAGCTCCGGCGGGGTCCCCGCCTCAAGCGCCTCGAGCGGCTCGGCCAGTCGCTCCGGCGGCAGCTCGGAAGCATCGGCAAGCTCGACCACCACGCCAAGCACCCGCTGACGGCCGAAGGGAATGCGAACGACGCTGCCCACCTCGAGATCGGCCATCGCCTCGGGCAACCGGTAGTCGAATGGGCCGCGCAGGGCACGGGCGGTGGTCAGCGGCTCTACCTTCGCTATCGACACTGGGTCACGGTATGGAGGAGTGCGGACGGCGTGGGTATGCTGCGCAGCGATGGCGCTCAATCTCAGTCCGGGAGAGCAGGTGATCTTCCAGGGCCATCCTTCCTGGCGGGCGATCCTCGGCTTCTACCTGAAGGGCATCCTCGTCGCGGCGATCGTCGCCGTGGTCGCCAGGCTCTTCGACGTCAGCAGCGCCACGGTCTTCCTGATCGTCCTCGTGATCGTCGGCCTGACCGTCCTGATCGGCTTCGTAAAGCGGGTCGCGACGACCTACACGATCACCGACCGCCGCCTCAACATCCGCCGCGGGATCATCTCCCGCGAGGTCCAGGAGACCCGCCTCGAGCGGGTCCAGAACGTCAACTACCAGCAGTCGGTCTACCAGCGCCTGATGCAGATCGGCGACGTCGACTTCGACACGGCAGCAGGAGACGACTACAACTTCGTTTTCGCCGGGGTCGCCGATCCGGCCGATGTGGTCCACCGCGTCGACCAGGCGACGGGTCATGGCGCCGCCGGGACACACGGGCTAGGCGAGCCTCAACCGCCAACTACTGGCTGACTTTTGCGGGAGGGCGGGATCCGGGTGGGGGTTTCGCTTAACTTTTTCGAGGATCGTCGATTGCTGACGCCTCGGGCGAGCGGCCACGAAAAAGTACAAGACGCTTCACCCCCACCCGGATCCCGCCACAGCCCCCAAGGTCAAAAAGCAACAACGACGAGCAAAGCTCCAGACCGGGCCGAGTCACCACAAGCTCGCCCCTCAAAGCGGAAGCGTTTTGCCCACACCTGATGAGCTCCCTCCGTCTTGGCTCCTGAGCTTCTTCACCTCGGACGCTTGCGGAGCTGTGGTGGGTGACTAGACCTTGTCGATGTCCGTCATCTGACGCTTGAAGCTGGGCCGGTCCACCGGGGCGGCTCCGTCACCGGCGACGGGGGTAGGGGTGAAACGTCTTGTACTTTTTCGTGAGCGCTCGTTCGAGGCGCCAGCAATCCGACGACCCTCGAAAAAGTTAAGTGGAACCCCTACCCCCGTCGCCGGCTATACAGCGGTAGCGGCGGACTCAGCAGCCGCCTTCAAAGCCTCAGCCCGGTCGATCTTCTCCCAGGTAAAGGCATCCCCGCTACGGCCAAAGTGCCCGTAGGCAGACGTCTGGCGGAAGACCGGCCGGTGCAGGTCCAGGTAGCCACGGAAAGCTCCCGGACGTAGGTCGAACTCGCTTTCGACCAGGCGGGAGATCTGCGAGTCGGGAAGCTTGCCGGTGCCGAAGGTCTCGACCATCAGCGAGATCGGCCGGGCGACGCCGATCGCGTAGGCGACCTGGACCTCGCAGCGCTGCGCGAGGCCGGCGGCGACGACGTTCTTGGCGACGTAGCGCGAGGCGTAGGCGGCCGAGCGGTCGACCTTGGAGGGGTCCTTGCCAGAGAAGGCGCCGCCGCCGTGGCGGGCCATGCCGCCGTAGGTGTCGACGATGATCTTGCGACCGGTGAGGCCGGCGTCGCCGACCGGGCCGCCGATCACGAACTTGCCGGTCGGGTTGACGAGGAAGTGCTGGCGCAGCTCGGCCTCGTCATAGAGGCCGGCGGCCTCGGCGCCGAGCACCGGCAGGACGACGTGCTCCCAGAGGTCGGGCTTGATCTTCGACTCGGACTCGACGCCCTCGGCATGCTGGGTCGAGATCAAGAGCTTCTCGACGCGGACCGGACGGCCGTCGGCGTAACGGACGGTGACCTGGGTCTTGCCGTCGGGGCCGAGGTAGTCGAGCGTGCCGTCCTTACGCACCGCCGCGAGCCGTTCGGCAAGGCGGTGGGCGAGGTGGATCGGCATCGGCATCAGCGCCTCGGTCTCGTCGGTCGCGTAGCCGAACATCATCCCTTGGTCGCCAGCACCGGCGATCAAGAGCTCGTCCTCGACCGACTCGGTGCGGTTCTCGTAGGCGAGGTCGACACCCTGAGCGATGTCGGGCGACTGCTTGTCGAGCGAGACCAGGACCGAGATGTGATCGCAGTTGTAGCCGTAGTCGCCGTGGTCGTAGCCGATATCGCGGATCGTCTCGCGGACCAGCTCGGGCACGTCGAGGTGCACGCTGGTCGAGATCTCGCCCGAGACCACCGCCATACCGGTGTTGACCAGGGTCTCGCAGGCGACGCGGCCCTCCGGGTCACCCGCCATCACCGCGTCAAGCACGGTGTCGGAGATCGCGTCGGCGACCTTGTCGGGATGGCCCTCGGTGACGGACTCGGATGTGAAGAGGTACTCGCCCTCGGCGAGCGGCTGGATCTCAGTCATGGTCGAAGCCTAAATGGTTGTTTCGAGCAATGCGCCTCAGCGCCCTTCTCTAGTTCCCGAGTGAGGGACATAGTCGATCACGAGAGGCACGCCCTCGAGGCCGTAGGTCTCGCGCAGGCGGTTCTCGAGGTGGTAGGCCCAGTCGCGGATGATCAGCTTGCGGTCGTTGACCTGGATCGCGATCCGCGGCGGCCGCTCCCCCACCTGTGCGGCGTAATAGAGGCGCAAGCGGCGGCCGCGGCGGGACGGCGGCGGCGTTTTGGCAACGACGTCAGCGACAAAGCGGTTCAGCTCCGGCGTCGGGATCCGCTCGGCAGCGCGGTCAGCCAGCTCCAGCGCCTTGGGCAAGAGGTTGGCGACGTTGCGCCCGCGCGTCGCCGAACAGGTGATCACGGCGGGACGCAGGCGCGACTTGCGCTCGACCCGGGCGCGGGCGTCGTCGATGTCGGTGCGGGTGATGTCCCACTTATTGAGCGCCAGCAGGGTCGCGCAGCCAGCCCGCATCGCGATCTCCCCCACCCGCAAATCCTCGGCGGTGATCCCGTCGGAGGCGTCGCAGACGACCAGCGCCACGTCGGCGCGCTCGACCGCGTGTTCGGAGCGCAGCTGCGCGTAGTAGTCGACCGTGCCGGCGACCTTGGAGCGGCGGCGCAGCCCGGCTGTGTCGACGAGCACGACCTTGCGCCCGTCGACCTCGAGCTCGGTGTCGATCGCGTCGCGAGTGGTGCCGGCCTTCGCCGAGACGATCACCCGCTCGGAGCCGAGGAAGGCGTTGACCAGCGAGGACTTGCCGGCGTTGGGGCGGCCGATCACGGCAACCCTGGTCGCCTCGCTCGGCTCACCGGGCTGGGCGCGGTCGCCGAGCAGCTCGACGACGCGGTCAAGCAGATCGCCGCTGCCGAGGCCGTGGCTGGCTGAGACCGGCATCGGCTCACCGAGGCCGAGCTTGTTGAGCTCGGCGGTCATGTGCTCGTCCTCGGGGCGGTCGAGTTTGTTGGCGACAACGACGACCGGCACCGGCGCGCCGCGCAGGGTCTTGGCCAGCTCGGCGTCGCCGGCGCGCACACCGGCGCGAGCGTCGACGACCAGCATCACCACGTCGGCCTCGGCGATGCCGAGCCGCGCCTGGGCCTGCACGTCACGGGCAAGCTCAGACTCGTCCTCGATGTCGATGCCGCCGGTATCGAGCAGCTCGAAGGTGACCCCGTTCCACTCACATGGCACGACCTTGCGGTCGCGGGTGACGCCGGGCTGGGCGTCGGTAACCGCCTCGCGACCGCCGGCGAGTCGGTTGACCAGGGTGCTCTTGCCGACGTTGGGGAAGCCGACGACGGCGACGGTGGGCAGGCTGCTCATGCGAGCTGCCTTTCGCGAGCGAGGGTCTCGATACGGTCGACTACCTCGTCGAGCGCAAGACCGGTGGTGTCGAGCTCGATCGCATCGGATGCCGCCCGCAAAGCGCTGTGCTCGCGAGTCTCGTCGCGCGCATCGCGCTCGCGCTGCGCGGCAAGCACCGCCGCCAGGCCCTCACCGGTTTGGGCGGCGCGGCGGCGGGCGCGCTCATCGGGCGAGGCGGTGAGGAAGACCTTCAGCGGCGCCCCAGGGCTGACTACGGTGCCGATGTCGCGACCCTCGGCGACGTAGCGGCCGGCGGCAATCAGGCGGCGCTGCTCGGCCACCATCGCCTCGCGCACAGCCGGATGGACGGAGACCCGCGAGGAGGCATCGGTCACCCGCGGCTCGCGGATCGCGGCGCTGACCTCGCGGCCGTCCAGCTCGACCCGCTCCCCTTCGAAGTCGATCGCCAGCGAGTCCGCCAGCGCGCCGATCGCGGCGTCGTCGTCGAGGTCGGCGCCGCTCTCCAAAGCGGCCAGCGCCACGCAGCGGTACATCGCCCCGGAATCGAGGTAGGTGAAGCCGAGCCGCTGCGCCAGGGCGCGGGCGACCGTCGACTTGCCGGCCCCGGCAGGACCGTCGATGGCGATGACCATCAGCGCAGCGTATGGGCGACGTGGCTCAGGCGCTGCCAGACAAAGAGGCGAGGTCGGCCTCGAAGCCCGGGTAGCTGACCGCGGCGGCGTCCATGCCCTCGACCTCGACGCCCTCGCGAGAGGCGAGGCCGGCGATTGCACCGAGCATGGCGATGCGGTGGTCACCGTGGGACTCGACCGTGCCGCCGCGCAGCCCGCCCCCTCCCTCGATCCGCATTCCATCCTCGCTCGGTTCGGCAGTGGCGCCAAGCGCCAGCAGCGCCGCGCAAGTCGTCGCGACCCGGTCGGACTCCTTGCGGCGCAGCTCGGCGGCGTCGCGGATGATCGTCTCGCCCTCGGCAAAGCAGGCAGCTAGGGCGACCAGGGGGATCTCGTCGATCGCCAGCGGGATCTCGTCGCCGCCGACCTCGGTGCCGTTCAGCGCCGAGGTCCGCGCCCGGATCGACCCGATCGGCTCGCCGCCGCGCTCCCCCATGACCTCGACCTCGATCTCGGCCCCCATCCGCTCGAGGATGCCGAGCAGGCCGGTCCGGGTCGGGTTGGTGCCGACACCCTCCATGACCACCTCGCTGCCCGGCAGGAGCAACGCGGCGACGATGAAGAAGGCGGCCGACGAGAAGTCCGAGGGCACAGCGAACTTGCCGAGCTCGAGCTGCTTTGCCGGCCGCACGGCCACGCCGCCGCGCAGCCAGGCGACGTCGGCGCCGGCGGCGGAGAGCATCCGCTCAGTGTGGTCGCGACTGCGGGCCGGCTCGCCGACCCAGGTATTGCCGTCGGCCAACAGGCCGGCGAAGAGCAGGCACGACTTGACCTGGGCACTCGCCATCGGCAGCTCGTACTCGATGCCCTTCAGCGGGGCGCCCTCGACCTCGAGCGGCGGCAGGCGCTCCTCGCGGCAGCTCAAGCTGGCGCCCATCTGGCGCAGCGGCGCGGCGATCCGATCGACCGGGCGGCGCCGGATCGAGGCGTCGCCGTCGAGCGTCCAGCTCCCCTCCGCCTGCCCCGCCAACCAGCCTGGCAGCAGGCGCAGCAGCGTGCCGGCGTTGCCGACGTCGATCTGCGCAGAGCGCAGGCCGCGCAGGCCGACGCCGCGGATGCGGATCTTCGACTCGATGCCGCCGGTGCCCACCCCCTCGATCTCGGCGCCGAGAGCCTGCACCGCGGCAAGGCTCGAGCGTGTGTCGGCAGAGTCGAGGTAGTCCTCGATCTCCGTCTCCCCCTCTCCCATCGCGGCGATTAGGGCGGCGCGGTGCGAGATCGACTTGTCGGACGGCGGGCGCAGGGCGCCGTGCAGCGGCCCGACCGGATCGAAGCGGGTCGCCATGCAGCTACTCGCCGTCGCCGACGACGCTGACCGTATGGCCAAGCTCGCGCACCAGTGCGACGGCGCGCGCCGCCTGGTCGTCGCCAGCGACCCATAGCGAAACGGCACCCGAAGTCATATCCGGCGTTGGGTAGAGCGCCATGTCCTCGATGTTGACGCCGGCATCGCCGAGGGCAAGGGCCAGCTCGGCGATCGTGCCGGGCCGGTTGGTGACGACGACGCGCAGCTCGCGCAAGGCGCCACCGGAGAGCTCGGTCTCGAGCAGGCGGCGACGGTCGGTGGCGGCTCCGGCGTGCCACTCCGACACCGCCGCGCGCTCACCCTTGCGGATCAGCTCGGCGGCCTCGCGCAGCCGCGCCGCGACCGCGTCGACCGCTTCGGCCACCGCCTCGCGGTTGCTGGCGAAAATGTCGCCCCAGATCGCCGGGTTGGCGCCGGCGACGCGGGTCGTGTCGCGGAAGCTGGGGCCGACCTCGGGCATCCGCTCCGAGTCGCGGGTCAGCTCCGCCGCCGCCTGGCCGACGAGCACGTTGGCGACCACATGCGGTAGGTGGCTGACCGTCGCCATCAGGCGGTCGTGGGCCTCGGCGTCGATCGCCTGGACCCGCGCGCCCAGCCCGGCGACGGTGCGCTGCAAACGGTCGTAGAGGAGGCCGCTGGAGCGCTCGGATTTCGGCGTCAGGTACCAACGGGCACCCGCGAAGAGATCCTCGCGAGCGTTCTCGACCCCCGAGGTCTCCGCCCCGGCCAGCGGGTGGCCACCGATGAAGCGCTCGTCGCTACCCAGTGCAGCGACAATGTCGCGCTTGGTCGAGCCGACGTCGGTGACAACCGCGTCCGGGCCGCAGGCCTCGAGCGCAGAGCTGGCCAGCTCGGTGAGGCCGGCAACCGGCGCCGCGCAGAAGATCACCTCGGCGCCCTCGCAAGCCTCGGCCACCGAGGAAGCGGCAACGTCGATCGCTCCGTCATCGACGGCGCGGCCGAGCGAGGCTCGGTCCGGGTCGAAGCCGGCGACCTCATCCTGCAAACGCCGCCGGGCGGCGAGGCCGATCGAACCGCCGATCAGGCCGACGCCGAGAACGGCGATCTTCATCCGCCGCGCCGAGCCTCTACGGCGGCGCCGATCTGATCCAGCAGCGAAACGGTTGCCTCCCAGTCGAGACAAGGGTCGGTGATCGACTGCCCGTAGACGAGATCGTCTTTGTCGCCGAGGTCCTGGCGACCCTCGACCAAGAAGGACTCGAGCATGACCCCGACGATGTCGCGGTTGCCATCGGCGACCTGGTCGGCCAGCCGGCTGGCGGCGAGCATCTGTTTGATCGGGTCCTTGTCGCTGTTGTCGTGGGAGGCATCGACGACGACGCGCTCGGGCAGGCCGGCATCGCGCAGCAGCATCAGCGCCCCACCGATCCCTTCTTCGTCGTAGTTGGGTGCGCCCTTGCCGCCGCGCAGAATGACGTGCCCGTCGGGGTTGCCGCTCGTGTAGAGGACCGCCGGGGCACCGTTGTCGTCGATGCCGGCGAAGGCGTGCGGCGCCGCTGCGGCGCGAACCGCGTCGACCGCGACCTGGACGTTGCCGTCGGTGCGGTTCTTGAAGCCGACCGGCATCGAGAGGCCAGAGCCGAGCTGGCGGTGGATCTGACTCTCGGTTGTGCGGGCGCCGATCGCGCCCCAGGAGATCGCGTCGGCGATGTACTGCGGCGTGATCGGATCGAGGAACTCGGTGCCGACGGGCAGGCCGAGATCCAGCACCTGCAAGAGCAGCTGCCGGGCCATGTGCAGGCCGGTATTGACGTCGCCGGAGTCATCGAGATGGGGGTCGTTGATCAGGCCCTTCCAGCCGGTCGTCGTGCGCGGCTTCTCGAAGTAGACCCGCATCGCGATCAGCACGTTCTTGCTCAGCTTGCGCGAGAGTTCGGCCAGGTGGCCGGCGTAGTCCAGCGCCGCCTCGGGGTCGTGGACGCTGCACGGTCCGACCACTACCAGGACCCGATCGTCGGTCCCGTCGAGCACGTTGCCGACTTCGCCACGGCCGCGCACCACAGCCTTTTCCCGCTCCTCGCCCAGGGGCAGCTCCTCAAGCAGCTTCGCCGGCGAGGTCAGCTCCTCGATCCGCTCGATCCGCTGGTCGCGAACCCGATCCTGGGTCTCACCCTGCATCCCGATCATCATTTTGCCTTCACCGTCCTCCACGCTCACAAGCCTACTTCCGGTTCACTCGTCGCACACGCTGCGCAACGAGACGAAATCTGTCCGACGCCTGGCCAAGTCCTTATTGGGTGCGGCAAGAGCCGCGAGGCCGGACGTCTAGATAAATCGCCAGAAATAGGAGAAGCGAGCAGGGAGCAACACGGCGCCGCTGGCGCGGCTGACATGCGTCGTGTCGACGGATCGCTTCACCTCGTGACTTTGTAGCAGGTGAGACGGGTCGAGTCCACCTCTGAGGGCGAGCCTCAGGTGAGGATCTCGTCCAGGGCGGCAAGGAAGCGGGTGTTCTCCTCGGCGGTGCCGTAGGAGACGCGGATGTGGCCAGGGTCGCCGAGCGGCGTGCCGGGACGAACGGCTATCGAGTGCTCGGCAAGACCGGCGACCACCTCGCCCTCCTCGGCGTCGCCGAGGTCGATCCAGGAGAAGTTGGCGTGGGTATCGGCGGTGGTCAGACCTAGCGCGCGCAGGCCCTCCTCGACGCGGAGGCGCTCGGCGATCGTGCTCTCGACCCGGCGGGTGACGTCGTCCTGGTGCAGGATCGCCTCGGCCCCTGCCGCCTGGGCGAGCGCGTTGACGCTGAACGGCTGGCGCACCGCGTCGACCGCGGCGCGGAACTTGGCCGAGCCGAGCGCGTAGCCGACGCGCAGTCCAGCCAGCCCGTAGCACTTGCTGAAGGTGCGCAGGACGACCAGGTTGGGCAGCTCGGCGAGCAGGTCGACGCTGGCGTCGGGATCGTCGTGGGTTTGGAACTCGACGTAGGCCTCGTCGAGGATCACCGTGACGTGGGCCGGCAGCCGCTCGCAGAAGGCGGCGACCTCTGCCGCCGGACGGTGGGTGCCGGTCGGGTTGTTGGGATTGCAGACGAGGACCAGCTGGGTCGCCGCGGTCACCTCGGCTGCCATCGCGTCGAGATCGTGGATGTCTCCCTCGGCCAGCGGCACACGAACCTCGCGGGCTCCGGTCAGCGCCGCCAGGTACGGGTACATCGAGAAGGCCGGCCAGGAGTAGAGGATCTCGGCGCCGGGCTCGCAGAGCGCCTCGGCGGCGGCGAGCAGGATCTCGCAGGAGCCGTTGCCGACCGCGACCCGGGCCGGCTCGCTGTCGTAGCGCTCGGCGATGCGACGGCGCAAGAGGGTGGCGTCGGGGTCGGGGTAGCGGTTCATCGCCCCGGCGGCGGCGGCGATTGCTTCGACCACCTTCGGGTGCGGCGGGACCGGTGACTCGTTGGAAGCGAGCTGGGCGATGCCACCGGAGGCGATCGCCTCCGGCGCCTGGCCGGTGGGCACACCGGCCTGGTAGCCCGGCATGCGGGCGAGCTTCTCGGCGAAGGTGACGCTCATCGGCCCATTGTGCCGAAGGGCGGTCTACTGGGCCGCGTGGAGATCAGTGCGGAGCTCCTGCGTAGCTCCTAAATACACGTGAGCTGGCTCATGACCTATTGGCGCGTAGTAGTGGACCATCGCCCGGATCACCTGCGGCATCGCGCCCGGCACATCGATCTCACGGGCGCAGATCAACGGCACCGTGTCGAGCCCGAGCCGGCGCGCGGCGACAGCCGGGAACTCGGCGTCGAGGTCACCGGTCGTGGTGAAGAGGCAGCTGACCATCACCTCTGAGGTCAGCTCGTTGCGGTCGAGCAACTCCCGCATCAGCGTCTCCGTCGCGCCGACGATCGCGTCGGCCTCGTTGGCCTCCGCCTGAACGGCGCCGCGCACCGCGAAAAGTCGCTCCTCGCTCATCGAGTCGAATCTTCCCAGAGGCGGGCGATGTCCTCATCGCCGAGCCGTCGAGCCTGTCCCTGCGACAACGAGCCGAGCTCGATCGGGCCGAAGCGAACGCGGCGCAGCGCGGCCACCCGGTTATCGACCGCTTCGGCCATGCGGCGCACCTGACGGTTGCGGCCCTCGCGCAGGACGATCTCGATCTCACGCTCACCCAGCCGCTGCACCTCGGTCGGCGCCGTCGGCCCGTCCTCGAGCGTCACACCGTCCGCCAGCCGCCGCAGATCGGCGTCGGAGGGCGGCCGGCGCAGCTCGACGCGGTAGGTCTTGGCGACGCCGTAGCGAGGATGGGTCAGCCGATTCGCCAGCTCACCGTCATTGGTCAGCAGCAGCAGCCCAGTCGAATCGGCGTCGAGTCGGCCGACCGGGTAGAGCCGCGCCGTGGAGTCGACCAGCGACACGACTGCCGCCCGCTTCCCCGGCTCCCGCGCCGTCGAGACCACCCCCGCCGGCTTGTTGACCGCCCAGACCTCCCGTGGCTCCTCCCCAACCACCGGACTCCCATCCACCCGCACGTCATCACCAGCTCCAACATCCCTGGCTGGATCGGTCACGACCTTCCCCCCAACCGTCACCCGCCCCTTGGAGATGATCAGCTCAGCTTTCCTGCGGGAGGCGACCCCGCCGTGAGCCAGAAACTTGGCGAGCCTCAAGGCTCGCTGCGTTGCTCGCCAGCTTTAAGCAGGCGCTCTCGCAACTCGCGCTCATCCTCGGGCGTCGGATCAAAGCGCGACGGATCGGGCAGCGCGTCCAACCCGGCCAGTCCAAAGAGCCGCTCGAAGAGCTCGGTCGTCTTGAAGATCGCGGCGCCGAACTGCGAGCGCCCGGTCTCTTCGATCAGTCCCCGCTCGGCCAGCGTCTGCACCGCCGACTCCGAGGTGACACCGCGGATCCGCGCCACCTCCGGCCGAGTGACCGGCTGTAGGTAGGCGACGATCGCCAACGTCTCGGCCTGAGCCTGGGTCAGCGGCGGCGTGCGGGGCTTAGCCAGCAGGCGCCGAGCCGCCGCCTCGCTAGTCGGGTCGCTCGCCAGGGCAAAGCCGCCGGCGACCTCGCGCAGCACCACTCCACGCTTGCCCTCGGCGAGGTCCTCGCGCAACAACCCGATCGCCTCCTCGACCTGACCCTCGGTCGCCTCGGTCGCCTCCGCGAGTTCGCGGGCGTTGACGGGCTGTGGAGACAGAAAGAGCAACGCCTCGATCGTGCGCGGCAGATCGCTCACGCCTCCACCTCGCGCTTGCGGATCTCGATCGGGCCGAAGGGCTTGGGCTGCTCCCAGGTCGCCTCGCCTTTGCGGTAGAGGTCGAGCAGGGCGAAGAGGGTGACCGCCTGGGTGAGTCGGTCCTCGCCGCCGAACTGCTCGTCGAAGTCGATGCTGCCGTGGCTGCGCAGGGCATCGCGCAGGGCGCGCAGGCGCTTTTCCAGCGAGACGGTCGGGCGGATGTGGTCGAGGTTGAGCTCGGGCGGGGTCGCCAGCAGGTCGCCCAGCGCGGTGCCGAGCCGGTCGGGGTCGTAAACCGCGGTGGCGGCGTCGAGGGCGACCTTGCGCAACTCGGCCGGCAGCGGCGCCGAGCGGTAGAGGTAGCCGCGCGCCGCCTCGAAGCGCTGCTCCAGGACCGCGGCGGCATCGCGGTAGCGGCGGTACTCGAGCAGCCGCGCGACCAGCTCCTCGACCGCCTCCTCGGGGCTGACGTCCTCGAGGCTCTCCTCTTCGCCGGGCAGCAGCAGCCGCGACTTCAGCTCCAGCAGCGAGGCGATCAGGACGAGGAACTCAGTCGCCACGTCGAGCTCCAGCTCGTCCTCGCGCTCGAGGTGCTCGACGTAGGCGACGACGATCTCACCAAGTTCGACCTCGAGCAGGCTGACCTCCTCGCGCAGGACGACCGCCATCAGCAGGTCGAACGGCCCGGCGAAGACGTCGAGGTCGAGGTCCAACTCGGCGACGGTCACACGTGGACCGTAACGCTCGGGAGCGACGGCGAGCTAGGCGGGCCCAAAGCCCATGCGCTCACGGACGTCGGCCACGGTCGGCGCGGCGATCGCGCGGGCCTTCTCGGCGCCGGCGGTGAAGGTCGCCTCCAGCGCCGCCTCATCGGCGCGAAGCTCCGTGTAGCGCTCGCGAACCGGGGCGAGGTACTCGACGACCGCCTCCGCCACGGCCTTCTTGAAGTCGCCGTAGCCGGCGCCCTCGAACTCGCGCTCGACCGCGGCTGGGTCGGCGTCGCGAGCGACCGCGTAGATGTCGATCAGGTTGGTGATCCCCGCCTTGTCTGGCGCCCGGCGCACCTCGCGTCCCGAGTCGGTGACGGCGCTGCCGAACTTCTTGCCGATCGCGTCGGGCTCGTCGAGAACGAGGACCGTGCCGTTCTCGGTGCCGCCGGTGGTCGACATCTTCCGTTCGGGCTCCTGAAGGTCCATGATCCGCGCCCCGACCTCGGGGATGCGCATCTCCGGCACGACCAGGGTCTCGCCGAAGCGCTCGTTGAAGCGGCGGGCGATCTCGCGCATCAGCTCGACGTGCTGGCGCTGGTCGTCGCCGACCGGCACCTCGGTCGCCCGGTAGGCGAGCACGTCGGCGGCCATCAGCACCGGGTAGAAGAAGAGCGCCGCGGAGATCAGTTCCTGCTTCGCCGACTTGTCCTTGAACTGGGTCATGCGGTTGAGATCGCCGTGCGAGGTAACCGCCGAGAGCAGCCAGGTCAGCTCGCTGTGCTCGCGCACGTCGGACTGGCGGAAGAAGATGCAGCGCTCCGGATCGAGGCCGGCGGCAAGCAGAATCGCAGCCGTGTCGTAGAGCCGCTCGCGCAGCTCGACCGGGTCGTAGGTGACCGAGATCGCGTGCAAGTCGACGATGCAGAAGATCGCCGGCTCACCGCGCTCCTGGCCCTCCACGTACTGCCGGATCGCCCCGATGTAGTTGCCGAGGTGCTTGCGGCCGGTTGGCTGAATGCCGGAGAAGACGATCGGGGCGCTCACCCGGCGGAGCCTATTTCTCAAACGGTTTCCGCCGCAGGCTCGGTGGGAGCGCAGTCGGCGTCTGCTCCGTGGCCGCACTCGCCGGCCTGGGCGGAGCCCCTGCTGGGAAGAGCTTTTGTCCTCCTCTGTGGATTCTCAATCCCAAAGCCGGAGACGGTGCCGCCGATGATCATTAGGACGCCGGCTATACCGATGCCTAGGTGGAAGGCCGAGGTGGAGGCGTCGGCGGAGGCGGAGTCGACGCGGGCTGCCTGGGTCGGCGGGAGGGATTCGGTGTCCGGCACGGCAAGCGGCTGGGCCTTGGCGTCGGACGCGGTGCGCTCGGCACGGGGGCCAAGTGGGCGGTCGCCGAGGTTGTCGTCGAGCGCGGAGCCGAAGTAGGCGGAGATGACGGCGCCGAGGATCGCGATCGCCAACAGGCCGGCGACCCGGGCGACGCCGTTGTTGACGCCGGAGGCGATGCCGACGTGGCGTTCCTCGACCGAGTCGAGCACGGTCGCGGTCAGCGGCGCCACCGTGGCCGAGAGGCCGAGCCCAAAGACGATGATCCCCGGCAGCACCTCGGTGACGTAGTCGGCGTCGGCGCCGACCATGAGCAGCATCAGTAGGCCGACCCCGCCGACGATCGGGCCGATCGTCATCGGCAGCCGCGGTCCGGTGCCGGAGGCCATCCTGCCCCAGCGCGGCGAGAGAAAGAAGAGGATCAGCGAGACCGGCGTCGTCGCCAAGCCCGCCTCGATCGCGCTGTAACCGGCCACCTGCTGGAGGAAGAGGCCGACGAAGAAGAGGCCGCCGATCAGCCCCGCGTATGCCGAGAGGGTGGTCACGTTGGCGACCCAGAAGTTGCGGATGCGAAAAAGCGAGAGCTCAAGCATCGGGTGGCGAGTGCGGGCCTCGTGGACGACGAAGAGGGCGAAGCAGACGACTCCGGCGATCATCGACACCCAGACGACCGGGTCACCCCAGCCGCGGGTCGGCTGCTCGATCAGGGCGAAAACGGGGCCGCCAAGTCCGGCGGCCGAGAGGGCTATCCCGGTCCAGTCTATACCGCGAAAAGCATCCGGGTCACGGCTCTCCTTGACCGAGTGCATGGTCAGCGCCACCGTGACCGCGATCAGCGGCAGGTTGACCCAGAAGATCGCCCGCCAGGAGAGCGCCTCAACCAAGGCCCCTCCCCCGGCCGGCCCGATCACGGTCGCGATGCCGGTCCAGGCGGTCCAGGTGCCGACCGCCTTGCCGCGCGCGGCGCCCTCGAAGGTGGCGGCGACGATCGCCAGCGAGCCCGGCACCAGCAACGCGCCGGCAACCCCCTGCAGGGCGCGGGCGGCGATCAGGAACTCGACCGTGGGCGCCACCGCGCAGAGCAGCGAGGTCGCGCCGAAGGCGATCAGGCCGGCGACGAACATCCGCCGTCGCCCGAACTGGTCGCCGAGCGAGCCGCCGACGAGGAGCAGCGCAACCAGGGTCAGCATGTAGGCCTCGACGACCCACTGCTGCCCGGCCAGCTCGGCGTCGAGGCCGCTGGCGATTGCCGGCAGCGCCACGTTGACCACGGTCGAGTCGAGGAAGACGACCGTCGAGCCGAGGATCGTCGCGACCAGCGTCAGACGCTGTTGGCGGGTCACCCGGTCGAGTCTAAGACCGGCCGGGTCCCGCCCCCGAACTGCATCAACTTTTCTATCTGTCAGATGGAAAAGTTGATGCAGTTCGGAAAGGGGGACTATGGGACCTCTCGAAGTTGCTCAGCCGAGGTGAAGAAATTGCGGTAGGCGAGCGTTGTGGCGACCAGACCGGCGATCGCGACGCTGCCGAGCAGGGCGTAGAGGAGGATCAGCTGCAAGCGGACGGCGTCGGTCGGGTCGGCCCCGGCGAGCAGCATGCCCACCATCGTGCCGGGGAAGAAGATCAGCCCGGTCGTCTTGGTCGAATCGACCAGGGTGATCATCCCCGAGCGCAGGGCGCGGCGAACAAATGGCGACGCCGCCTCCTGGGCGGTCGCGCCGAGCGCAAGGGTCGCCTCGATCTTGCCGCGTGAGTCCGCCATCTCGTCGCCGAGCCGATTGAGCGCCACCGCCGAGGCGGTCATCGCGTTGCCGATCACCATGCCGCCAACCGGGACCAGGTAGCGGGCGGTCGCTTCGAAGACGCCGAGCGCGACGACGAGGCCCAGCGTGGTCGCTGCCGCGACCGCGAGCGCGATTAGCAGGGGCCAGAAGGAATCGGGGACCCTCTTGGCGCGACTGCGCGCGGTGAGCGCGCCGAAGACGACCATCACCGCCAGCAGGGCGAAGACGAGCCAGATCGTGTCGGCTTCGAAGATCAGCTCGATCGCGAAGCCGATCGCGGTCAGCTGGACAAAGGAGCGGACCGTGGCGATGCCGATGTCACGCTCGAGGTCGGCCTTGCGCCAGAAGGAGATCGCCGCGGCGAGGGCGACGAGCGCGAGACTGGCAGCCACCTGCCCGGCCGAGACGTGGATCGAGGTGCTCAAGCGAGGACCTCCCGCAGCGGGCCGGACTTGGTCACCAGGCCGTGCTCGAGCCGCACGACCCAGTCGCCGAGCCTGCGAGCCTGCTCGGGGTCGTGGCTGACCAGGACGATCGAGATATCGAGCTCGCGGCGCAGCTCGGCCAGCGTCGCCTCGATCGCGTCGCGGGCGGCATGGTCGAGAGCGGAAGTGGGCTCGTCGAGCAGGAGCACCTCGGGCCGCTGCGCCAGGGCGCGCCCCAACATGGCCCGCTGCTGCTCGCCGACCGAGAGCTTGGCGACGTCGCGTGCAGCGAACTCGGGGTCGAGCCCGGCGAGGCCGAGGCAGCGCTCCGCATCGGGCTCCTTGCCGGCCAGCCGCGCCGCATAGGCGAGGTTCGAGCCGACGGTCCCCTCCAGCAGCGCCGGCAGTTGCGGGACCAGCGAGACCTGGCGCCGCAGGGCGAGCGGGTCGTATTGGTCGAGCGCGCGATCGCGGTAGGAGACCGTGCCGCTGTCGGGGTCGGCGAGCCGGTTGAGCAAGCGCAGCAGCGTCGACTTGCCGGCACCGGAGGGACCGATGATCGCCGTCGCCCCGGCGGGTATCGCGGCGCTGACCGAGTCGAGGACCCGGCGACCGCCGCGAACCAGGCTGACGTCGCGCAACTCGAACAGCACCGCCGCATGATCCCGCACCGTCGCGGCGCAAGATGCCTCCCGGACGCGACCGGCATCGGGCGGGCCTGGGGCGGGCTGCCAGAATCCGGGTAGTGATTGCCGATGGCTAGAGCGATTTGGAGCGGCTCGATCAGCTTCGGGCTCCTCAACGTGCCCGTCAAGCTCTACAGCGCGGTGGCCCGCCGCGGCATCTCGCTG
>Ga0164241_10002221_pt1 | contig 21541 bp, 16 predicted proteins | sample OricomyardsoilBY_FD_108780 | JGI IMG/M metagenome (GOLD analysis project Ga0164241, IMG submission 108780) | Backyard soil microbial communities from Emeryville, California, USA - Original compost - Back yard soil (BY) | ecosystem: Environmental > Terrestrial > Soil > Unclassified | place: USA... | reverse complement strand
CCAACCGGCTCGCGACCGAGCAGCTGGCTGGCAGCTACACGTCCGTCTTCAAGGGTCAGGGCCTCGCGTTTCGAGAAGGGCGCGAGTACCAACCGGGCGACGACATCCGCACCATCGACTGGAACGTGAGCGCCCGCATGGACGCCACGCACGTCAAGGTGTTCGTGGAAGAGCGCGAGATGACCATGATGTTGGTCGTCGATCTCTCCGCAAGCCAACGCTTCGGCACGCACACCGCGAGCAAAGCGCGGCTGGCCGCCGAGGTTGCCGCGCTGTGCGCCTTCAGCGCCATCAAGCACAACGACCGCGTCGGCCTGATCTTGAGCACCGATCAGATCGAGAAGATGGTGCCCGCCAAAAAAGGTCAAAAGCACGTGATGCGCGTGGTGCGCGAGATCCTCGGGCGAGTGCCTGAGCGCACCGGCACCGATCTCAAAGTCGCGCTCGAAACCCTGCACTCGGTCGCCCGCCGCCGCAGTGTCGCCTTCTTGATCAGTGACTTTTTCACGAGCGGTTACGACCGCGCGCTGTCACTGGCAGCGGCCCGTCACGACATCATTCCGGTGATGTTGGTCGACCCCCGCGATGAAGAGCTACCCGACGTGGGAATCGGCAGCTTCGAGGATTTCGAAACCGGCGAAAGCGTGATCGTCGACACTGCGAGCCCCGCAGTGCGCGCGCACTACGCCAAGCAAATGCGTGGTATCCGCGCCGAACAGGTGCGCCTGTTCACGAAGCTCGGACTGGACTACTGCGTGGTACGCACCGATCAACCGTACATCAAACCGCTGCGCGATCTGTTCGCGCGCCGCGCCCGGCGAGCCCACCGATGAACGCTTGGACGCGTCCCTTTGCGCTCACTCTTTGTGCGCTCGCTTGCGGGCTCCCGTTCACGCTCTCCGCGTTGGCGCAATCGGCGGATGCCGGCGCACCAGCAACGAGCTCCATACCCGTGGCGAGCGCGGCTCCGGTCGCCCCCCCGCCCAGCGTCGTCGATAGCAAGACCACGGAGAGCTGCGTCGAGCGCATCCCGTCGGGCAGAGATCGTCCGCATTTTACCGAGAAAATCGCGCATCGCGCGCTGAGCGGTCACGCCTTGACGCTCGAAGTCGTGGTCGACCACTTCAAAGGCGAGACCGTGCTGCCCACCGGTTTTCGCCTATTGAGCGACAGCCCTGAGGGCAAGGCGCTCGAGCGCGAGGGCTTCGCCTTGCCGGATCCGGCGGGGTCCGCCGGTCCGAAGCTCGAGCGTACGGAGCAAGGCGAGCGCGCCACTACCAAAGTGCGGCTGTCCGTCGTGCCGTTGCCGCCGAAGCCCGGGCGACACGAGCTCGTATTGCCGCCATTGCCGATCGCGATCTCGCGCGCCAGCGGTGAGCTTTTGACCGTGTGCACCACCGCGCACTCGGTGTTGATCGAAGATCCGATCGCGAACACGCCGAACCCCGCGCCACGCGGGAATCCGGCGGCTCGGCGGCAGCTCGAGATTTGGACTGCCGCCAAGCACGTCGCGATCGCGGTGTTGATCGCGTTGGTCGTCGGAGCGTTGGGAGCGCTCTTGATCAGCCGTTGGCTGCGCCGGCCGAAAAAGTTGCCGCCACCGCCGCCACCGCGTCCTCCCTGGGACGTCGCGCTCGAAGCGCTGCACGACATTCGCCACGCCGGGCTCACCCGAGAAGGCCGTTTTGCCGAGGTTTTCGACCGAGTTTCGGATGTTTTGCGCCGCTACTTGGGTGACCGCTACGGCTACGACGGTCTGGAAAGCACGACGCGAGAGGCGCTCACTTCGCTGCGCGAGACCACGCCTCAGATCGAAGATCTGCCAGGCATCGAGGGTTTCATGCGCGACGCAGATCTGGTGAAATTCGCTCGCCTCACGCCTAGCGAGGGTGAATGCCTCGATCTGTTGGCGCGCGCCGAAAGCATCGTCACGCGCACGATGTTGATCAACCCGCTGCCAGAACCCGTTCAGGCAGAGCCGACGGAAGGTGACGCCGAGTCGGACTCCGACGGACCCGTTGAACCGAAGAACCCGGGGGTGGGATCGTGACGAACGCGCCGTTTGAAGGCGATGTCCCGAAGCAACCGGGGGTGGTCCCCGGACCGGCGACTGCAGGCGTCGACCCGACGCCGGAGAAGCCCGAGAAGCCCAAGGCGCAACCCGCGCGCTTCGATCTGCTCGCCTCTGCACGCAAGCTTCGGAGCGCGCTACGTGGTGGGCTGCTCTTCTTGTATGTGTTGTTCGCGCTAGCGATAGGCCTGGCTTATCCGGCATTCACGCGCGGCGAAGAGCTGCTGCGCGCCCGCTGGCAGACGCCCTGGTTCTTGCTGGCTCTGTTGCTGGTTCCCGCGATTTTCTACCGCGCCACGCTCGGTGAAGACCGGCGGATGCCGCGGCTCAAGCTCGGCACCTTGGCGGCACTCGGCGTCGGGCCCTCCGGTGTGCGTGTCTGGCTTCGAGACTTGCCTGGAGTGCTGCGCGCGGTCGGCTTTGGCCTGTGCGTGCTCGCACTCGCACGCCCCGTGAACACCTTGCGTCCACAGGCCGCAGACGAAGAAGGCATCGACATCGTCGTCGTGCTCGACCTCTCCGGCTCGATGAACGCGGCCATGTCGAACTTGCCGCCGGATTTGCAGACGTACGTGCCGCCGAAACCGCGCGGCGTGCGCCCCACACGCATCGACGCCGCCAAGGCCGTGATTCGCGACTTCATCGCCCGCCGCAAGACGGACCGCATCGGTATCGTGGTCTTCGGCTCGAGCGCGTACGTGCTTTCACCGCCCACGCTCGACTACCACTTGCTCGACGCGCTCGTCGGCAAGATGGAGCTGAACGTGATCGACTCCAGCGCGACCGCGATCGGCGACGCGGTGGGCGTCGCATCGGCGCGCCTGCGTCGCAGTCACGCGCACAGCAAAGCGATCATCTTGCTCACCGATGGTGACGCCAAAGGCGGCAAGATTTCCCCCGAATACTCGGCACATTTGGCCAATTCGGTGGGTGCGCGGCTGTACACGATCCAGATCGGCCAAGGCGACACGGCCGAGGTGCAAGACGGCTTCGATCTGTTCGGGCAACCGCGCTACGTCTCGGTCAACTTCCCGGTAAACCCGAAGTTGCTGAAGGAGCTCGCGACGAAGACTGGCGGCTCGACCTACGTCGCGAGCGACGCCAAGTCCCTCCAAGCTAGTTTCCACGACGTGCTCGACAAGCTCGAGAAGACCAAGTTCGAAGCCAACATCGCCAACTACGAAGACCTGTTTGCTTTCCTGCTCTTGCCCGGTGTGCTGCTGCTCGCTGCTGATGCGGTGCTACGCGCCCTCGTGCTGCGGAGGTTCCCGTGAAGTTCGCGGTCCCAGTCTGGCTGTTCGGTAGCACGCTCGCTTTGGTCGTCGCGCTGGCTCTGATCGTCGGCGGTGTGCTGCTCAGCCGCAGCGTCAAACGCTTCGGTGACGAGGCGTTGGTGCGCGGCCTCTTGACCGCCAATCCGAGCGGGCGGCGCGCGTTGAAAGGCGTGCTCTTGGTGCTCGCGGTTGGGCTCGCGTTCGTTGCCTTGGCGGAACCGCAATATGGGCGCGGCACACGCCTGATCCCGGCCACCAATCTCGATGTGGTGATCGTGCTCGACTACTCGAAGAGCATGTACGCCAAGGACATCACGCCTTCGCGTATTTTGCGGGCAAAATCCGAGGTTGGGCGCTTGATTCAAGACTTGCCCGGCGCGCGCTTCGGAGCGGTTGCCTTCGCGGGCGAGCCGATGGCGTTCCCGCTGACCAGTGATGGCGCGGCGATTGCTCAGTTCTTCCGTCAGCTTTCGCCGAACGACATGCCGGTCGGTGGCACGGCCATCGCGCGCGCGCTCGAGGCGGGGCGCGAGTTGCTCGAGCGTGATCCCAAATCCAAGCAACACAGGCGCGTGATGTTGCTCGTCACCGACGGTGAAGATCTCGAGGGCGATCCCGTCGCAGTCGCCGAGTCCTGCAAGCAAGCCGACATCACGATCGAAGTCGTGCAAATCGGCGGTCGCACGCCCGAACCGATTCCGGACGTGAACGAGGCCGGTGAGGCTCACGGCTTTCGCACGGACGAGCAAGGCAAGCCGCTCACTACCTCGCTCTCTGCGGAGGGTGAAGAGCAACTCTCCAAGATCGCCAGCAGCACGGGCGGCGTGATCGTGCAAAGCGCGCGCGGCGAGACGGGCATCACCGAGATCTCGCGACGCTTGGCGCGCTTGGTCACCGAAGAGCTCTCCGAGAAAGTCGAGACGGTGTACGCCGACGTGTACATGTACCCGCTCGGGCTCGCGTTGCTCCTGGTACTGGTCGAAACGTTCGTCAACGAGGCCCCGCGGCGGAGCAAACCGGCCGCCGTACCTCCGCCGAAAAAGACTCGGCGCACCGGCAAAAAACGCCTGAAAAAGGCCGCGGCAGCCGCGAGCGCGGGCCTCTTGGCTTCCCTCGTCTTCGTCGCAGCGTGCGGCAAAACCACGGACTCCTTGTTCGAGCGCCACGCGCCGGCCGTCGATCAAGCGATCAGCGCCTACGACGCGGGCGACGCGGGCAGCGCGGTTTCGCTGCTCGAAGGCTATCTCGCGACCGGCAAGTGCGAAAACGGCGAGATCGGCACGCCGGATCCGGTGCGTGAGCGTCCCAACGCGAGCTTCGATCTCGGACTCGGGTTGTTCAAACTGGCGGAGCGCTTTGGGAAGCGCTTCGGTGAAGAAGAGCCGATCGGCGACGGCGGCCCGACGTCGCAACAGGATTCCGAGCTCGCTCAACGCAGCAAAGGCGTCGACTGCGCGCTCCGCGTCGTGCGCTCGGTCGCGTCCGACTCGAGCACTCCGGTCGAGTTCCGCGCTCGAGCTCATTACTTGGCCGGCAACCTGGAGTTCTTGCGACGCGACTACAAAGCCGCCGTCAAAGAGTACGACAGCGCACTGCGGCTGATGCCCGGCGTCCCCGAGGACGGTGGCGATGGCATTGGTCGCGACGCCGCGTACAACCGCGCGATCGCCCTTCGTCGCATCGATGACGAAGAGAACAAGAAAAAAGATGCAGAGCCGCCAGACGCTGGAAACGACGGCGGCGAGCCCGATTCCGGCGACCAACCTGATTCCGGCAAGGATCAGGACCAAGACGGCGGGAAAAAAGACGACAAGCAGAACGACAAGGACAAGGACAAGGACAAGGATAAAGACAAGCAGCCGGACGCCGGGCAGGATGGCGGAGCGCCCAAGCCGGAGAACCAACCGGACGGCGGCAACGACCAGCAGCAGCCGAAGCAACCTCCCCCGCAATCGGCCAATCAGGACGACCGCATGCTCGACATGTTGGAACACGCCCCGACCATGCAAGAGCAAGACGCGAAGAACCGCGCCATTCAAGGCCGCACGCGCGCCGGGATGGAGGACAAGTGAGACACGCATTCACGGCCGCCGCTGCCCTGGCCGTGTTTGCTGCGAGCTCGGCGGCGCATGCATTGGAAGTACAGACTGCGGTGAGCACCCAACGCGTCGGCTTGGGCGAGCAATTCATCGTCCAGCTGATCGTCATGTCCGATGGACAAAACGGCAATACGCTCGCCGATGTGCGGCTCCCCTTGCCGCCGGGCATGACCGCCGGACCACCTTCGCGAAGCCCGCAACAGCGGGTCAGCATCATCAACGGGCAGATGACACAGCGCGTGGGCGTCACGCTGTCGTGGACGGTTACGGCTAACAAAGCGGGCTCATTCCGGGTGGGTCCGCCGACCGCCACGTTCGGCGGCGAGCGAGCGCAGGGCAATCCGATCCCCATCGAGGTCGTCGCCGGTGCCACCGGTGGCGGGCAGCAGCGTCAGCGCCGTGGCTTCGATCCATTCAATTTCTTCGACCCCTTCGGGCAGGGCAATTCGCTCTTCCCTCCGGGTTTCAATTTCAAGAGCCCGTTCGACGACGATCCGAGCGAACAACAGCAGCCGGAAGAGCCGACTTATCCGGACGAACTGCGCGTCGACAAAGCACCCGATCAGATCGCGTTCCTGCGCGCGACGGTAACGCCCAACCCCGTCGTCGTCGGCCAACAAGTGACGCTACGCGTGTACGCCTACGGCGGTCGCGGCCAATTCAGCGCCGAGAGTCCCAATGAACCATCACACGCGGACTTCCTGACCTACGACAGCGGCCCGGACCAAGTGAAGGCGTACTTGGTGCCGGTATCTGGGATCCGCTTCATCGCCGCCAAGCTGCGTGAATTGCCGATGTTTCCGCTGCACGCGGGCACGCTGCGCGCCGGCAACATGAAGATGGGCTTCGCGGGCCGCGGCTACCCACCGGGGCCCAACGGCGGGGCGCTGTCGCGCGAGAGCAACTGGGTCAACGTGGTGGTCACCGAACCGCCGTTGAACGGGCGCCCGCCGGGCTACAAGATCGGCGACGTAGGCGAGTATCATATCGACGCCACCGTCGAGCCGCGACGGGTATTGGCCGGTGAATCGATCGCGGTCGTTGCCAAGCTCGCGGGCATCGGCAACGTGCCGTTCAAGCTACAGACGCCAGAAACTCGTGGCGTCGAGTGGCTCGAGCCGGCGCTGACGGAGAAGATGGAAACGCCCGGCGGCGTCGTTCAGGGTTCGCGAACGTTCAGCTACGTCGTGCGCATGACCGAACCGGGCACTGTCGATCTCGGCGAGGTCAGCCTGCCCTACTACGATCCCAAGCGGCACCAATACGCGATTGCACGCGCAACCCTCGGTCAAATCGAGGTCAAACCCAACCCCAACGCCGTGAAGGCCAAGCTCGAGCCGAAGCCGAACGATCGCCTCGCTGGTGTACTCAAGGCTCGCGATACGCTCGGGCCGATGCCGGCTGTGCAGAAACCGTTCAGCGATCGCCCAGCCTTCTGGGTGGCGCTCTTTCTCGCCCCTTTCGGCGTGGTGTTCGCGGGAGGCGCGCTCAGCTTCGCTTCGCGCACACGCGAGAAGCTGCGTGAGCGCGGAGCTTCTCTCGACGCGCAGCTCGAAACGGCTTTGCGTGAAGCGCGCGAGCTCGCCCCCAATGACACGCAAGGCTCAGTGGCCGCGGTCGAACGCGCGCTCTTTCTGGCGATTGAAACTAAATTGGGTTTGAAAGCGCGCGCCATCTTGAAGAGCGAGCTACGGGCCACCCTGATCGAGCGCGGTTTGCCGAACGCACGCGCCGAGGCCTTGTCTCGCTTGCTCGAAGACTGCGATACGCTGCGCTTCGTCGGCGCGAATAGCGGCATCGATCCGGCCGAGCTCGCCCAACGCGCCGCCAAAAACGCGGCCGAAATGCGCGGCGAAAAGCTGTCGAACCCGAGCTGAGGAGATCTGGTGCGTCGCTTCTTCGTGATCCTCCTGACGTTGCTGGTCGCGTTGCCTGCCGCCCACGGCTTGGCCGCGCCCAGTGAATCGGAGCGTGATTTTGCGGCCGCTAGCGAGGCATTGAAGCGCGGCGCGTATACTGAAGCCATCGATCGCCTCGAGCTGCTCGCCGATCGCGGCTTCGTACACCCGGATGCTAGCTTCAACCGTGCCGTCGCGTACGTGGAGCGCGCGCGTTCGAGCGCAGCAAGCCCAGGCGACCTCGGTCGCGCTGCAGCCGCGCTCAGTGAAGTCTTGGTTTTGCGCCCATCCGACGAGCAGGCCGAGCTCGGACTGTCACGCATCCGCGCAGAGATTTCACGGCGCCACGCGCGCGAAGGCGTCGCGCCGGTGATGGCGCGTGATTCGCTCGGCCGCGCCGCAACCTCGCTGTTCGACGAAAATGTGTGGGCGACACTCGCGCTCGCAGGTTCACTGCTGCTCACCGTTGGGCTCGCACTGCGCCGCTTCGTGCAGCGCACGAGCGCTGGCCTCACTGGCGCGATCGGCATCGGGCTCGGCGCCGTGCTGCTCCTCGTCGGCGCCGGCATGACCGCCGGAGCGCGGCATTTCCGGCTCAGCTCGTCGCCCGCCGTGATCGTCGCGGATGAAGCGCGCCTGCTCGACGAAACCGGAAAACCGCTGCCACAAAGGCGAGGCAGCGCTGACTCCACGAGCGTGCCCGAGGGGGCCAGCGTGTACGTGCTCGAACGGCGACCCACGCTCTATCGTGTCGCTTGGGGCTCGAGTGAAGGTTGGCTCAATCCGGGGCAGGTCCGGATTTTAGCGACCCGCTGAATGTTTTTGGACGGGTCCGGGAACTTTTCGGTGCCCCAGTGTACGTTAGTTGGATGAGCGCTTCCTCGCTCCGAGCGACGTTTTCAGGCCTTGTAGTGATTGGTTGTGCGGCGCGGGGTCCGACTCGACACCCTGAGCCAATTCTCGCGCAACCGGCCGCTCAGACCGCCGCGACCGCCCCTCCCCCAAGCTCGAGCGCCGCATCGGCACAGACGGCTGCACCGGCACTCGCCCCAAAGTCCGAACCCCGTCCGTGTGGCGCGCTCGATTGTCTAGCCTTCTCGACGCCGCAAGCCGCCTTCGAACACGTACTGCAGAGCCAGCCGCGCGTGCTGGCGATCGGTGAAGCCCATGCCCAGCAAGGCACCACTGGCATTCATTCGAGCACGCGCCGCTTCGCCGAGCAGCTCCTGCCGTCGCTCGCGGGCAAGGCCAAACACATCGTGATTGAGCTATTGGTCGCGAACTGCAGCAAGAAAACCGTCGAGCGCACGGCGCAGGCCCAAGCACCGGTGACCGAAAATCAAGCCAAGAGCAACCAAAACGAGTTTCTGACGCTCGGCAAGGTCGCGCAGCGGATGGGCATCGAGCCGCAAGCACTGGCCCCCACCTGCGCCGAGTACGACAGCGCCACAGCCAGCGAAGACAGCGTGGCGCGCTTGCTAGCCTTGGTCGCACGCCAAACGCAGACATCGGTGGAAGCGCTACTCGCCAAACCGGACACTAGCGGCGAGCCGATTCTCACGTATGGCGGCGCCCTGCACAATGATCTCTCGCCCCGCCCCGGGCAGGAGAGCTGGTCGTTTGGGCCACAGCTCGCCCAAGCAACCCAAGGGCGATACGTGGAGTTGGATCTGATTGTGCCCGAATTCGTGAAAGATACCGATGCTTGGCGGGCGACGCCCTGGTTTAGCGCCTTCGACCGCGAACACCTCGGCAGCGAGACGCTTTTGTATCGGCCTTCTGCCAGCTCGTACGCACTAATCTTTCCAAAGACGCAAACGTCGGCACAATAGTTGTAAGCTCGTGCGCCACGAGCACCCATGCTGCTACTCGAAAACCCAATCCAAAAATACGCTTGGGGGTCACATACCGCGATCCCTGCGTTGCTCGGCCAAAAGACGCCCTCGAATGAGCCCGAAGCCGAATTGTGGATGGGTGCGCATGCCAGCGCGCCGTCGTTGGTGTTGCCCGAGCGTGAACCGCTCTCACGACTCATCGAGCGAAAACCGGAATCGGTGCTCGGCCGGCAGTGCATCGAGCGCTTCGGAACGCGCCTGCCGTTCTTGTTCAAGGTGCTCGCGGCCGAGACTCCCCTCTCGCTGCAAGCCCATCCCACACTCGAGCAAGCCCAGGCTGGCTTCGCGGCCGAAGAGGCCCAAGGCGTGGCGCTCGATTCGCCCGTCCGAAACTACAAGGACGCGAGTCACAAGCCGGAGCTGTTGTGCGCCCTGACGCCATTTTCCGCGTTGTGCGGCTTCCGATCGATTGAAGACACGCTCGCGCTGTTTCGCACTTTGAACCTGCCGCACGTGAGCTTTCTACTCGAGATCTTGGAGGGGCTTCCCACTGAGGCCGGCCTCTCTCAGCTGTTCTCCACGCTGCTCGGGTTGTCTCCAGAACGGCGCGCCGAACTCGCGCGCGAGACGTTGGATCGCTGCACGCTACTTGCGGCCGTTGACGGCCCGTTTCAGCACGAGTTTTCGTGGGCGGTTCAAATCGGCGTGCTCTACCCGGGTGACATCGGCATCGTGACGGCGCTGCTCTTGAATCTCGTCAAGCTCAGCCCGGGCGAGGCGATCTACTTGCCCGCAGGCAACCTGCATGCGTACCTGCAGGGCGTGGGCGTGGAAATCATGGCAAACTCGGACAACGTGCTACGCGGCGGGCTGACGCCCAAGCACGTCGACAACCGAGAGCTCTTGCGCGTGCTCACCTTTCACGCGGCCCCCGTGAACGTACTGCGCGGTGAAATGCAAGGCAGCGCGCGCGTCTATCAAACTCCAGCCGCAGAGTTCGAGCTGCAATCATTTCAACTCTTGCCGGGTGAAAACCCGACTGTCCTCGATCGACGCGGCCCGGAAATCCTGCTCTGCCAGCAGGGCGAAGTCACGGTGCACCATCCCGCCGAGAGCCACACGCTCAATCAAGGCCAGGCGCTGTTCATCGCGGCGGACGAACCGAGCTACGCCCTGCGCGGCCAGGGCAACCTATTTCGCGCCAGCGTCGGCCGCAGCTGAGTCGCCTTCGTCCTCTTTTTCCGGCACCGGGCAGCGCTCGCCGGTGTGCCCGGGTTCACCCACGGGGATGCGACACGGGTGCACCTCCACGCGTCGCGCGCGCGGCTTGTACGTGACTTTGCGCCGCTCTTCCTTGGTTTTCCCGTCGGGATAAGTGAGCGTGCGCTTCACCGTCACCGTCCAACCGATCATGCCTCCGTCGCGCGTTTTTTCTTCGTCAGCCTCGAGACGCGGGTTGGGAATGAACTCCACCGCCGGCATCACGATGTTCTGCTTCTCGGACACATCCGCACGCACCCGACGCCCACCGTTGTTACCGTAAACCTTCACGGTGATGCTGGTATCCGTGTACGAAGTCTTGATCAGCGCGCACGCCTCGGTGTCGTTCTTGAAGACGATGTCCGGATGCGGATAGCTGAGCGTCGCGTCATAGCCCATCGGGTAGCGGGTGAACCAATAGCTGTGCGGTTGTCGCTCGAGGATGTCGTAGCCGCCATAGAACAGCGCGTTGAACAACGTAGTCGCGAATTGACTCACGCCACCGCCCACAGTGTCGACCATATCCCCATCTTCGATGGTCGGCGCTGGAACGAAACCGTTCTTGACGGTACGCGGCCCCACCAACTGATTCACGGAAAACGTGTCACCCGGACGGACCAACGTGCCATCGAGCAAATCCGCGATGTGGTGGATATTCGTGACTCGTGGCTGACAACACTGGTGGCGAGTGGTGTAGCTGCCGACGAGGCCAGCAATCCCCGCCTGCTCGGCCGCTGCCGTCGAGAGCGCCGCTTCGGCCCCCGGGCTGAGCGGCAAATTACCGGCCTTTGAGCTGGTCTGCGCGGCAGCGCACAGCGCCGTGGCCACCGCCTGGTCCTCCAAAAGCACGCCGGGATGGCCCGGCTCCACGTGCACGCGGTCCTGCTTATCAATCACGAAGCGTGCACTCTCGGCAGCTCGCTCCAACTCGGCACGGTGCGGCTCGAGCAACGCGTGCGTCGCTTGCTGGTCGCACTCGAGTACGAGCTTGTTCGCCGCGCTGTCGACGCGCACGCGCAAAATACTGCCGAGTTGTGCGGGAGAAACCGAGAGTCGACGCGCGTCAGCGTTGAGCACGACGTCACCGCTCGTCATGGTGCGCGCTTGCGTCGCGACTCGATCGACCTCCGCGCGGTCGATGCTCGGCGTCTCGTTGCGCAACGCGAGCGGGCCTGGATCGTGACCGGTCCGCAACGCTTCGATCAATTGTGCTCGCACCCGGGCGCGATCCAGTCGTGAACCGGCACGAGGATAGAGGGGAGTGACGGTCGAGCCGTCGACATTGATGCCACCGAGGAAGGGCGCGTCCTTGATGGCCTTGTCTTGCCACTCGTCCTCGACCGCACTGAGCTGCTTTGCATCGAGCTTGATCTCGGCCGGCACCGATTCAGGCCGCGCCATCCGCGCGAAAAACGAAACCTCCCGCGCAAAGAAGGAGCCACTTCGGCCAACCGAAAGGGCGGTCGCAGCGCTGGCCGGCGCGTCAACCTCGAACCCAACCGCCTGCGGCTGCAGGGAGAGTGATGACCCAGCCAACGAAAGCGTCACCGTCTGCGAGGAACGCTCGCGGGCCCACGCTTGGACTCGCGCCGCGATCTCGCTACGAGTGAGACGCGAGACATCCTGTCCCTCGACATGGACACCCGGCAGCGCTCGTTCACCATCGCGCGTAACGATCACGAACCAAACCGTCGAGCACAGCGCACATGCGCCTACGAGTCCCGTCGCCACCAGCAGCCAGCGCCGCAAGATCATACTCTTGCCATCGCGCTCCGCTGATTCGTCGCCTTGGGCCTGTCCGCTGCGCGATCCAAACATTCTGCGCGCTATTTCGCATTTATTGGTCCGCGCGCACGACCTTTTCACATGCGGCGCGTAGCATGCTAGACCTGTCATCATCGTGTGGGTTCGTCGTTCGGCCATCCGCCCCGTCCCTTCGTACGCGACCCTTCCCTCGCATGCGCTCGAATCCGTGCGCGACAACCTCGCCGAGGATGACGAAGAAGCGCGCTCCCAACTCGACGAAGCCTTCGAACGCTTCGAACGAGCCCAGCCGGCTCTAGCCGCCCATGTCGCTGACGCCCTGGGCAAGCCTCTAGATGAGACGGCCCTCGCCCTCGGCTATTTCCTCGCGCTCACCGTCTGGCTCGCGTTCGAACGCACCCACGGCTCCTACATTGATGAAGTGAAGGAAGAGGAGCTGCAGGCGACGGACGAGCTGCTCACGCTCGACGAAGAGCTACGGCGAGCCGACCCCGCCGAAGCCCTCGACAGTGACGACGTGATCGCGATGGAGCAGCCGCACGTGCTCGCGTACATTCACGAGCATATCGACGCCACCCTCGACGCGCACGCGGAGGAAATCGACGTGGACGACGTCCATACGGTGTATCGCGTCGTGTTGGTCGAGATTTTGGCGTTGTCGTACTCGGTGCGGCGGCCTGAGGGGTACCCGGTGGCGAAGACGGAGTTGTTGGCTTAGGGGCGCCAGCACGGCCCCGACCGAGTCGCCGCAGGCGGCGGCTTGACCGCAGCGACGGTCGTGATTGGCGTGCTGTTCGAGGGGCTCGGTAGGACCGCGCGCTACGCAGCGAGGAGGCTCGGTGCGGCGAATCAAGTGCCTAGAAGCACGGCTTCTCGCCTGCAGCATGCCCCACACTGCTAGGTAAAATAGTCGTGACTGTCTTGGAGCCCCGAACAGATCGTCCGAACGCCAAAAGCCGCCGCTCGCTCGATCTCGCGCTCGGGCCCGCGCTCATCGTCGCCCTCACCGCCTGGTTTGCGCTGCCCGAGCAGGCGGGCGGCTATCGGCTCGCCAAGTGGGGCATGTTGGGGTGGGCGCTTTCTCTCTTGAGCTTCGTCTTGCTCGTGCGCCTGTTTGCCGCACGCCAGCGCGCGTTGCGATGGCCCCAGCCAGGGTGGGCGCTCGGATTGTTCATGGTGGCTAGCATCGGGCTGCCACCCCTCTCGCCAGCACTCTCGCCCACGCACTGGCCCGGCGCGCTCGGGCTGCTGTCCGGGCTGGCACTCTTTGCCGTCACGGCCCTAGCGCTCGGCACCGTTGCCGCGGCGCGCCGCGGCAGTCTGGCCGTGCTCACCCTCTCGGGTGCGGCTGGCGCGCTCTTGGTGCTCTCGCAGGCGGCCGGGCTGCGCTGGCTCACCGAAGGGCTGCCCACGACCCTCGAGTTCCGCTCACCGGGTAGTCTGGGCAACCCCAACTGGGCGGCTGCCTTTCTTGCACCGCTCGCACCCATGTCTCTAGCGCTGGCCGCTACCAGCGCCTCGCCGAGCTGGCGCAAGCTTCACCACGCGAACGCCGGATTGCTCGCGCTGGCCACGGCGGCAACTTTATCTAAGGGTGGCCTTCTCACGCTCGCCGTGGGTGCTGTGATGTATGCGCTGTCGGAGCCGCGCATGCCGAGGACTCAGCGCCGCACGATCTTGGTCGCCATGCTCGCGGGCGCGCTGGGCGCGCTGTTACTCGCGTGGCACTTCGACTGGTTCGCGACCGCGCCTTGGCTTCGCGGGCGGCTGTTTCTCTTTCGCGTCGCGCTCCGATTGACGAGCGAACATCCGCTGACCGGCGTGGGCCTGGGCGGTTATTTGGCGAAGTACGGTGCAGCGGCCGCGACCTTGCTGCAGCACGATCCGGCGCTGTTCATGCCGCTGTCGAGCGTGGATTTCGCCCACGACGACGTGCTGCAGTTCGCCGCCGAAGGGGGCGTTCTCAGCGCGGCAGGGTTCGTGCTCGTAGGGGTGCAAGCACTCCGGCGGGCCACTCGGCGTGAGGGCGACGCGCTGGCTCGCGCTGCCGGCTCGGCGCTCGCGGCCATCTATGTCAATGGGCTCGCCGACTCACCTTTGCGTGAGCCTGCCACCTTCGCGTTGTTCTTCTTTCTGCTGGGCTGGCTTGCTCCAGCAACTCCAACCGCACTGCCTTCGCCGTGGACTCGCCGCGGCGTGGCCGCGCTGCTGGCGCTGGTAGGGCTGCTCGGTGCGTTGCAAGGAATACGCTACACAGCCGGCCATCTACTCTGGACGCGTGGACGCGACGCATTCAAAGATGACCGCTCTGCCGAGGCCGCCGGCATTGCGCTCCCCGACTTGTCACGCGCCCGCTTCTACCTGCCCGAACACGGTCGCATTGCCTCGCACCATACCTTGGCACTCGCCCGCGCCGGGCAATGGCACGCCGCACTCGAGGCAGCCAGGGTGACCAACTCCCTGCACTTCGACTTTGACGACCAAATGCTCGAGCGCGACCTCGAGGCTGACTTACTCTCGCCGGAGGACGCCATCACCTTGTGGCAGGACTTCACGGCGCGCTACCCGCAGCTGCTCACTCCACAGCTGCGCCTGGGCGACTTGTATCTGGAAAAGGGCGACGTAGCCGCCGCCACCCGTGCCTACCAGCGCGTGCTCAGCGGCCCCCAAGACGCACCACGGGCGGGCCAAGTGCGGGAGCAGGCGCGGCGCAAGCTACGAGCCTTGGGATCCGAGCAGCGCTGAGTCGCGCCACAACCGCCTGAGCGAGGCGCCTCAATCCGCGTGCGGGCTGGTGGTCAGCATGTAGTCCAACTTGCCCGTGCCGCGCTTCGAACGAGCCTCGAAGGTGACCGTCTCGGTCCTGCTGTGGTCGAGCGGTGCAACGTAGTGGAAGGTGGCGTCCGCCGGCACCTTATCGCCCGATTCGGCGATCGCGCCGCCAGCGTTCGTCTTGAACTTGGCTTGCACCGTGCCGTGCGTGGTGACGCCGCTACTGCTGCTCTTGGCGCGCGGCTTGGTCAGCAGATCCACGTTGCTGAACGGCTCCAGATTCATAGGGCCAGCGCTGGGCTCCACCGTGATGGTCACGCAGCGGCCAGCGTCGCGCATCTTCTGCAAATTCGGCAGCAATTGTTGGCGGTAGAGTAGCCCGGCCTTCCCCGTCACATCCAAGGACGAGTGGATGGTCATCAGGCCGTTCACATCCGGACAGCTCGACGCGGGGGACCAGGCCCACTATTGCTGGATTCCGCACAACCCTATTTATGCCGCTCAAATGGCCCCGCGTGCGCGTAGCAAGCTCGAGCTTGACGCAGCGAGCATCTGGGCTATCGATGGCCCGCGGTGCTCACGGTTCTGCTGGTCATAACGGCACTCAGCGTGGTGGCGGGGCTTACCTTCGACTGGCGGCATCGGCGCGCCGTGAGGCTCGCCGAGACACTCTCGGATGCTGTCGAGTGCTGGCTCTGCCATCATCGCTTGCTCACGCCTGTGGGAGCCTCCGCGTACCGGTGTGATGCGTGCGGCTCCGTCCAGGGAGAGGGCGCTCCGGCCTTGCGAGCCGCAGAGAAGCGTCGGCGTTTGCAGGCGCTCACGTTGGATGAACGCCTCGCGCATGCACGCGCCCTGCTCACCGAAGCAAGCCTGACGCTCCCTGCACTCCACGCCGAGCTCGGCCACGTCGAAAGCGTCCTTGTAAGGGAGACCCAGTCCAACGACCAAACGTCGGATAGCGTGGCACGTTTCGCGTCTGCTTCGCTTCGGCTGGAGCAGCTCGAGCAACAACTCGAGGACGTGACGGTCCTCCTCGAGTCGTCCTCGACCGTCACGCGCCTCGAGGTCGACTCGAGTGACCTTGGCATCACCACGTCCTGGGCCGTCGCGAACCGCGCTCTCGCCCAGGTCCAAAAAGCCGGAAAACACTGCGAAGTACTCGCCGCGCGCCTCAACGGTCTCGCGGCAGAGCTCGCGTCCCGAAGCTGACAGACATGATGTTCGCGTCCTTGAGCGAGTCGATCGATTTCCAGATTGGGCATCGACAGGATCGTGCCGACGTGATCTACGTTCGTTGGTGGACGCGTAGCAGCTGATTCGTCAAAAGTGGCGACTGCTTCGTGAATCGCTGATCGCGCCGGCGTGAAGCGTCCACTCTATAAGAGGTGTTCGAGGCGAGCGCAGCGAGATCATGATCATCGGGCAACGGTTCACACGTCTGCGAGTGGCTCAGGCGCTACTCGCGCTGGCGGCGCTTTGCGTCTCCGTTGCGACGCTCGAGACACTCGTGCACTCGCGCGGTGAGGCTGGTTTCGAGTGGGTCAATCACGACGTCGCGAACATTCTCTACTTGGGCAAGCGCATGCTCGCGGGCGATCGGCTGTATACCGATCTGGCCGAGACCAATCCGCCTGGGATCTTCTACTTGGCCGAGTCAATCGCTGCCGTTGCTGCGGCCACGCAGGTATCGCAGGTGTTCGTCTTCGATGCATTCGTGGTGCTGCTGGCGCTTTTTGGGCTGTGGCTGATTCAGCGGCTGTATGCGCGCGCTGACCGTCCGCTCGAGCTGAGCCTGGTCGGCGGCGCTTTCTTACTCGTCTTTTCGGGCTGCGGCTTGCCTGGCGATCGAATGCTGGCCGCCTGTTTTGGGCAGCGCGAACATCTGTTCGCCCTCGCGTTCATCCCGTACCTCTTGTGGCGACTTTCGGGGCAGCCCTTGAGTACTGCTGCTTGGCTCATTTCGGGGGCTGTTGGCTTCTTGGCGAGTATGAAGCCGCACTTCGCGATCTTGGTCGTAGCGCTCGAGCTGTGCTGCTGGTCCGAAGACCGGCTGACGCTGCGCCGCGTGTGGCCCGTGTTGATTGCCGCGGCCGTGCTGCCCTATGCGTTGCTCTTGCTGAATTCGCCGGCATCTCTGGCGACCTTCTTCCGCGAGACGATTCCGTTACACACGGGCGGCAGCTACGCCTATTTCGATCAGCCTTATTCGCTATTTTTGCATTCCGCGCAGCACGTGTGGCTGGTCGTGTACGGCGTCGCCATCGGCTATGCGCTCTGGTCGGGCGCACAACTATCGCGCGCGGCGCGGCGCACGGTCTACCTGTTGCCGCCTCTGGCCTACGCGCTAATCGTGCAACAGCACAAATTCTGGGACTATCACGCGATTGTGCTCGAGAGCCTGCTCGCCGTGCTGAGCGCCTACCTCGGAGCAGCGCTGATCGCGCGCTTACCTGCGGAGCGCGCGGTCCCGCTCTTTGGCCTGCTGATGGCCGCGCTCGCGCTCGGGAATTGGCGCGCCGTAGCGGAACTTCGGGCGATGACTGGCGACTGGAAACACGGCATCGGCGTGGATGCGCGTTTGATGAAAGTTGCGCCGTTGCTCCGGGGCAGACGGCGCGTTCTCTACTACTCTACGTCGATTTCGCACATGCAGCTCGCGCTGTTGCTCGGGCAACGAACCGTGGGCAGGTGGAGCCACGACTTACTTTACCCGTCGCTCGTGCGCGCAGCGGATCCGGCAAGACGGCCGCGTTTGCTCGCGCAATATTGTGCGGAGCAGCAGCAATTGATCGCAACCCAGAAGCCCGACGCGGTAGTGTTTCACTCGACTCGGCAAGGGCTCGAGTCCCGCGAACAGGAGCTTTTCAGTCAGCTCGTGGAGCGCTGCAAGGTGATCCCGGAGCTCGAATATTCCGCGGTTTTCCCCGAGAAAGTGCCGGGCGTGGCGGTGTTTCTTCGCCGCTGAATGGGCGCGTCGCCGGCGCGCTGGGATGATGCCGGCTTGGAATCAGCGCAGGTAGCCCAAGCGTCGCAGTTCTACTCCGGGGTCGAGCAGCCGGCCACGCACCTCAATGGCAAGCTGTTCGATGTCCTTCCGATCCTTTCGCACGAACAGGATGATCGGTAGTGCCTTGAGCGGATATAGATAGCGATAAGGGAACTGCAACAAAGCGTACTCGTCGTGATGGCGAGCGAACTCAGGCTGCGCATAGAGGCGCGCGGCCTCGCTCACGAAGTTGAACGCGTAAAAGGTCGGTCGCTTCGCCAATACGTACGCGAGATCCTCACGACCAGAGCCGTTGGGCGCCGGAGTACCGCTGCGAGCAATGTGACGATCGCATAGGCCCAACATGTCGAGCGTTCGCGTGCCCCAATAATAGGGCAAGATACCGGCGGTTTCGGTGGCCACGAGATCATCTCGACGGGCGAGCGGCGCGAGCCGTTTGCCCATTTCTCGCATTCTGTCGAGATTTACCGAGCGCACCGCCTCGACGTCGAGCGGGGTTCGGGCACGGGCGATGATCAGCGCGATCGATAGGCCCGCCAAAGCATACGAAGGAAAGTGCCCCAAGCGGGTTCGCTGCTCGCCGTGGAAGAAGAAGCCGCGCAGGCCCACGACGGCCCCGATCGCCAGCGGGACGATGCACGGAGTCAGCAATCGAGCGTAGGGCATCCAATCTCCGTCGCTCCAGACGACGAGCCCCGCGCAACCGAGCGCGAACGCGACCGCGGTCACGCCTGCCTGGCGGGTTCGGTCGAGCAGCAGGGCACCGACCAAGAGCGCCGTCGCGAGCAGATGATCTTGAACGTAGCTCCGTAGCAGCGCCACGCTCGGACCTTGAAGCAATCGGTCGAGCGCGGCGTGAGCGGTCGAGTGAAACAGCCAAGCGAGATTTACTCGCTTGGCGAGCACGGAGTTGGGCAGCAAACTGCCGAAGTAAGCCAAACGGAAGACGAGCCAAGGGCCAAACACGACCGCGAAGCGGAAAAACTCGAGCTTGGCCCGCGCCCAAGCGCCCTCCGCTCGGCCACGCCACGCGCAGCCAATCGCGAACGCCAACAGGAAAAATAAGACTCCCTCGATGCGAAACAGCGCCGCGACCCCGAATAGCGATGCCCAGGCAGCGCTCGGCCGCTCGCTGACAGCAGCGTTGAGTTGCGCTGCAATTCCGGCGGCGACGAGGCTTGCATACAACACCGTTTCAAGCCCAGTTTGGCTGTGAAACGCAAGCTGTGAAGACGACGCGACGATTGCTGCGGCGCTCAGCGCGAGCGGGCGCGACGATTCGTCCCGAACGCAGGCGCGCACACCGAAATACGCCGCCACACAGCAGCCAGCAAACGCGATGCTGCCGAGCCAACCCGCAGCGCTGTGCGGATCGGCGCCGAGCGCGATCGGCACAGCCATGAGGACGGCGAACAGCGACGATGATGTCCCCTCCACGCGCTCGCCCAGGTTGTAGGTGAGACCATTGCCGTGGATGAGATTCCACGAATATCGAAAGGTGATGAACGCATCGTCGATGATCACCCCCGAATAGGAGCGAGCATGCGCGATCGCCGCCATGGCGATGATGAACAGCGACGCAAACGCCAACCAATCTTGCCAGCCCGCAGTGCGGACCGCGCGCTCGGCGTACCGAACGGCCTGCTCCCACGACTGCCGATTCACGGAGAGGGCAGTGCGTAAAACGTGAATTCGGGGATGCTGATCTGGTAGCTCGTCGTGTACGTCCCCTGGGCGGTGCAGCCGGCAGCGGCGATCTTCACGGCCACGTAATTGGGGTGCGGGTTGATCGCGGCATAGCCAAGGACGGTTTGGCTCGCGCCAACGACGCACGGAGACAAGGAGTAGTAACTGAAAGTTCCGGTCGCGCCGACGGGGCAGCGCGAAGCACAGCTGTAAATGGGCTCTGTGCCCGGCTCCGGCGTGGCAAAGAGATGTACCGACTGCTGACCGAACGAGAGAGCAGCCGGTGCGCACGGAGAGCTGGTCATCAGGTAGTCGCCGTCACCGTTGAGGCCGTTGCAATTGGAGTCTGGCGTCAGGGTCACGCCGTCTGCTTGCAGGGGGCCACATGCTTCCGTATCCGGCCCGACCTCACCGCTGCAAGGGCCGAAGTGGACCGATGTACCATCGGACGACAAGATGCACGTCTGCGTCCCCCCCGTGCACATGCCAACCCCGACCTCGCCAGGCTGGGAACTACAAGCGACGGAAGTGCCGAGAGTGCATGCCGTGCAAGGCGCCTCGGCGTTGTCGGCCGTGCCGTTGCAGTTGTTATCGAGTACGGAATCGCAGCGCAGCGCGCCGCACTGCGTGTTGATTCCCGCGCTTCCAAAGCTGCCTGCGCGGGTCACGGTTTGCCCTGCCGCGGCCGGCTCTCGCCCAGCGCTCGCGTTCCCACCTCGCGCGGCGTTTCCATCGGAGCTCTCGATGGTTCGACCGCCGCAGGCCAGCGCGTACAGAACGAGCAGCACAGCACACGACGACAATAGCCCTCGCCAACGGCTCCCTCGACCCTCGGAGTGCTTCATGTTCTCCATGGTACCGGTGACTCACGCGCGGTCAATGCGATCTGCACTGTGCGAGCTCAGCACACTAGCGTGTTGCCCCGACTCACTACCTACCGCACGCGAACGAAACGACCTCAACTGGTTGTTGCAAAACCGCGCCCTGAAAAAAAGCACGCTGCGCGACGTTTTATTACTCGATGAGTGATCGCGCGAACGGGCTCACTCCATTCAGTCCTTTCGCGGTTGCTCGTGGAGCTGCAGGGCATTCGCCTCAACCGCGCTTCGCAGCAACTTTCGGCTTCGGTTCGCGATTCACCGCCTGAAACCGCCGCCGGCAGCGCCAATCGACCTACCAGCTGATCGGTTTGATAGCCACGCGCCGCAGCCCGGCCTTGCCTCCGGCGCCGGGTCTTGGCGCCAACGCCGCCCAGAGGGTTCGGGAGCAAGTGATGCTTCAAGATGCCGGCTTTCATCGAGCGTTCCGAAGGCTTGTTGTTTGCGAGAACGTACGTGTTCATGAAATCGTCCGCGTATTGTGCGAACGAGGGCACCTCCTTGGTTGTGTACGTCGGCGCCAGCATCGCAGTCCGAAGCTGACGCTCGAACTCCTCCGCGCCCGCTTTGGACTGGATGGGCGAGCGCTTGCGAATGCGCTCTACCGTGCCGTCCGCATGTTGAAATCGAAAATCCGCGTACCATTTGCCGTTTAGCTTACGTGTCGTCACCGGGGTCTCCCAGGTGCGGCACGCGACCTTGCTCGACCAAAGCGTACCAGGTCAGCGCGGAGGAAGTAGAGGCGACGGCCGATTCGGGTCGCGCCCGGCAAGGTGCCGCGCTCGGCTTTCGCGTAGATGGCTTGGACCGTCGTTTTTGAGCCAGGCAGCGACTTCGGTCGGGATGAGAAGATCAGGCAAGCTGGACCAAGTATGGCCGGCCCGACCGCACCCCGTTGGCATGAACCGCACGTTCGAATGGCAATTCGGCGACGTGCTCCTCGTGCTCGAAGGTAACTTCATGGGCCACGACACCATGACTTTCATGCATCAAT
>Ga0164241_10002220_pt1 | contig 21546 bp, 21 predicted proteins | sample OricomyardsoilBY_FD_108780 | JGI IMG/M metagenome (GOLD analysis project Ga0164241, IMG submission 108780) | Backyard soil microbial communities from Emeryville, California, USA - Original compost - Back yard soil (BY) | ecosystem: Environmental > Terrestrial > Soil > Unclassified | place: USA... | reverse complement strand
TCGCTCGATGAGCCGGATGAAAAAACTCCAGCCCGAAATAGAGCGCATCAAAACCCGCCTCGGCGACGACCGGGTGAAGCAGCAACAGGAAATGATGGAGCTGTATAAACGCGAAAAAGTGAACCCGGTCTCGGGCTGCCTGCCAATGCTGATCCAGATTCCGGTCTTCTTCGCGCTCTATAAAGTGCTGTTCGTCACCATCGAAATGCGCCACGCGCCCTTCTTCGGCTGGATCAAGGATCTGTCGTCCCATGACCCGACCTCGATCCTCAACCTCTTCGGCCTGATGCCCTGGCACATCCCGACCTTCATCCCGGCCTTCCTGTCGATCGGCATCTGGCCGATCCTGATGGGCATGACCCAGTTCGTCCAAACCAAATTGAACCCGGCCCCCGCCGATCCGGTTCAGGCCAAGATGTTCCTGTTCATGCCCCTCATCTTCACCTTCATGCTGGCCACCTTCCCGGCCGGCCTGGTGATCTACTGGACCTGGAACAACCTTCTCTCCATCGGCCAACAGATCATCATGATGAAGCGCACAGGCACGCCCATCGAAATTTTCGATAATTTCAGAAAAGCCAAAGCACCCGCTGGCGAATAACCACTCTAGCCCCATCCTCTCAACAAAGGATGGGGACTGTTTACCAACTTCAAAAAATTTCAAAGCAGTGAAACAACCGCCAGAAATTATTCATTCTTCGCGCAAAGCCGCCAACAGCATCAGAACTATCTAGCACCGACCTAGTAGCAGTTTATTGTAAAGTCGCACTGGGGAGGTCGGCCAGCCAATACATACCCCAAAAGCCCAGTTAGCACCTCGTCACTGGGGGAGAATTGCGATGAGATGGGGCAATGCAGTCCACCATTTTTGCGAGCAAATTGATGAAGAAAATTTGATCCCGAAAGGAAGGATTCAATGCCGAAGTTTTCAGAGTTCTTCAAACTCGAAAAGACCCAACGACAGCTTGATTTTGTCGATATAAATACCGACCACGATACCCCAGTCTATGTTGACCCTTACGCGATTGAAATTCGTAACGATCTGTGGGCAGCAACAGCTTCAGAACATATCAGGGTGTTTTTTACCGAAGTTCTCACAACACTGCGGGAAGGTGATCATACTCGTGCGGAAAATCTGATGTCCCACTTCCAAGAACCTAGTGAGACCTTTCTAGGGGTCTCGCGGGGAAAACCCAATGGCAAAGGTGTAGGAAAAATCCAAGCTCGACAGTTAATCAAAGCAATTAGCAAGAGCAACGCGTTTACCACTGGGTTGCTGTCTGACCTTTCCGAGATGGCGCTTTATATAGAGAGAGTGGACAGAGACAAGATCTCAGATCTAACCACAAATATTATAAGATTTTTGCTTGTCGAATATACCCAAGAACAGTGTGATCTGCATGAAATTCCAATGGAGGAGTATAGCGGCCCAGCGGGTTGGAATTTGGATAAAAAGAATTGGGAAGCACGTTACGTACAACTACCCTTCGTTGCTGGACATCCAGTGCTGCTTGTACCCAAGTATATTGTCCGCAGACGCTTATCGTTAGACAGTCAGGAATTCTACAACAAGCAAATAACCGACTTCCTCGTTTCAGAACACCTCAGCGCAAATAGCTCGCTTGTGCAAACAATCAAGGGCGGAAAGGAAAAGAAAGTTTACAAGAAGGATGTCCGAGAGGAGCAGCCTAAATCAAAATCGTACATCGCCGATCTCGTGAAACAGAATCCAGAGCTATTAAATATTTACAAGGAACTCGCAAAACAGGGGGGATCTGAAGCGTCGTTCCTGAAGGGGGATCCATCGATTCATTCGGTATGCAGTATGTTGGCTCGAGAGCTTCCGAAAATCTCACCAGGCAGAAAGGACGCAGACCGATACCATCGCTTCATGATGGGTGCCATTACTACATTGTTTTATCCAAGCCTCATACAGCCGCATAAGGAATGGCCGATAAACGACGGAAGGAAGCGCGTCGATATCGTTTATACGAATGCTGCAAACGCTGGTTTTTTTGCCCAACGCAGGGATGGTATAAAGACACAAGCGAATGTCGTAATAGTGGAGTGTAAAAATTATTCGAGCGATATTGGAAACGAGGAGTTGGATCAGTTGCTCGGAAGGTTCGACGACAACAGGGGACGCTTTGGAATTGTCACATGCAGGAGCGTTGATGACCAAGCGTTGCTGCTAAAGCGGTGCCGAGATTTATCGGCTCGATCTCTCGCGTTCATCATCGTGTTAACCGATGAAGACGTCATCAAAATGCTGGAGTTCAAGGAAACGCTTGAAGATCAGCAGATCGATAACCTTCTTCACTCAAAATTTCGTCACCTGCTGCAATAGTGGCGAACGTCGGCAGGGTTCGACCGGATATAAAGCTCTATCACCCACCCCCCTTAGCTTGCTGAGAGTTGTTCTCGCTCAAACAACGCCTCGCGAATCAGACGGCGCCAAATGGAAAAACTACAGCACTAGGGCTTGCCAATTTTGGTAATAATTCCTATATCCCTCCTAACAAAGGAGATAAGTCATGCGTCATTCCCAACCCCTGCCCGGCCAAGCCCAGCTTGAAGCCCAACTTGCCTTAATGACCACCGCCATCGCCCGCTGCTTCGCGCAGGCCGATGCCCCCGATCACACCGAATTCGGCACCCAGCGCCGGGATGAGATTGAAAACGCCGTCCGCCTGCTTGGCCTCTCGGGCAATATCGGCCAGGCCCTTGCCAAACTGAAAGGCGAATTCCACCATCAAATCAACGTGATGCGCGATCCCCCGCCAGTCGCAAACCTCGCCGCCCGGCTAGAGCCCCTACTGACCACGCCTACTTACGTCGCGCCCCCCACCCCCTCCCCGGCAAAGTGAGGTTCAATTGGGTAAGCAAAAAAACCACCTCCCACCTGTGGGGGCCGATAGCGGCAGCGTATCGGCGAAGCGCTCTTGCGCTTCGGGTGGGGGGCCGCTGCCTCAACCCCCGCCGAAACCCAAACGTGGAGCCCCCTTCGGCAATACCAACCGCCTGATCCATGGCCGCTACCGCGCCACCCGCATCGCGCGCCGCAAAGAGATCATGCAGCTCGTCAAACAGGGCCGCCGCCTTCTGGCGCAGCTAAAGCCCTGCCCGCCGCCGCCCGAACCGTGTAAGCACTCCCCCCATGAGCGAGCCCGACCCACAAAATCCGCCCCAAATCCCAGAGGACGACCACGTCGAACCGACAGTCGATACCGAAACCGCGCGCAAATTCTTCGCGGGCCCCTGCGATTTCATCTGGGGCGCGTCGAGCATCGACAACCTGCCCCCGATCACCCTGCCGGAGGTCGCCTTTGTCGGCCGCTCCAATGTCGGCAAGTCCAGCCTGATCAACGCGCTCACCACCCGCAACGCTCTGGCCCGCGTCTCCCACACACCGGGCCGCACGCGGGAGATCAACTTCTTCCGCCTCAACGAGCGGCTGATTCTCGCCGACCTGCCGGGTTACGGCTACGCCAAAGCCTCCAAAACCCTGACCGCCGAATGGCAGAAGCTGATCTTCGCCTACTTACGCGGAAGGGCCAGCCTCCAGCGCGTGGCGCTTTTGATAGATTCGCGCCGCGGCATCGGCGATCTCGATCAAGATGTGATGAAGCTGCTGGACAAATCCGCCGTCTCTTACCTCATCGTGCTCACCAAGCTCGATCAACTAAAAGACCACGAACGTGCGCAAGTTATCGAAAGCACCATCGCTTTGTCGAAAAAGCATGTTGCGGCCTATCCCGGACTGGAAGTGACCTCCGCCCTGAAAGCCCAAGGATTGGAAGGGCTTCGGTCGCATATGGTGGCGCTGGCGGCCCCCTGACTTTGCCGCTATAACGCCCGCGCTTTTCGAAGGCGGCTCCCCCCATGGCGCTTCAGGACGATTCGACTCAAGACCGCAACCTGCGGGTGATGGCGCGCTGGCGCTCCACTGCCCGCGTGCTGGTCGAGGCGCTGCCCTACATTCTGAAATACGACAACAAGATCATCATCGTGAAATATGGCGGCCACGCCATGGAAGGCGGCGTCAGCGAACATTTCGCGCAAGACATCGTGCTGATGAAGCAGACCGGCATAGACCCCGTGGTCGTCCATGGCGGCGGCCCGCAAATCGGCGCCATGTTGAAAAGACTCAACATCAATTCCAGCTTCGTCGATGGCCTGCGCGTCACTGATGAAGCCGCCGTCGATGTGGTGGAAATGGTCCTCACTGGTTCCATCAACAAACAGATCGTCAGCGGCATCAATGCCGCCGGTGGCAAAGCGGTCGGCCTATCGGGCAAGGACGGCAATCTCGTCGTCGCCCGCAAACTCGATCATGTCAGCAAGGGCGAAAAGGTCGATCTCGGTTTTGTGGGCGAACCCGCCATCGTCAGCCCGCAGATCCTGCGTACCATCATCGCCTCCGACCTCATCCCCGTCATCGCCCCCATCGGGGCCGGGGAAAAAGGCGAAACCTTCAACATCAACGCCGATACCGTGGCCGGTGCCGTCGCAGGCGCGCTCGATGCCGAACGCCTGATCCTCCTCACCGATGTCGAGGGCGTGCTGGATCGTGACCGCAAACTGATCCCCAAACTCACCGTTGCCGATGCGCGCGCCCTGATCGCCGATGGCACCATCTCCGGCGGCATGATCCCGAAAATAGAAACCGCCATCGCCGCGGTGGAATCCGGCGTCAAAGCCGCCGTCATTCTCGATGGCCGCATCCCCCATGTGCTGATGCTGGAACTCTTCACCGAACACGGCGCCGGCACCATGATTACGGCGGCATGACGGGGGCGCGCACAGCCGGATTCTTTTTATGTCTCGCCGCACTATTCGCGGCGGCGCCGGCAAGTGCAGCCCTCAAACTCTGCAACCGCACAAGCTATGTGCTCTATGCCGCAACGGGTGAAGCCGCCAAGCCAAACATCCTCACCAAAGGCTGGCTGCGCCTGACACCGGGCACTTGCGCCGACGCAATTGCCAAACCGCTCAAATCCCCTCCCTTTTATGTCTTCGCCCAATCCTCCCGCGCCCATACCGGCCCCTCCCGCATCTGGGGCGGCGAAAACAATCTCTGCATCGCCCACGGCAACTTCGCACTCACCACCCCTGCCCGCGCCCGCTGCACCGAAAACGATTCCTTCGAAACCGGCTTCAGCGAAATACACACCAACGGCAAAACAGATTTCACCCAGACGCTGACGGAAAAGCCCTCCCTCGTCACACTCGATCAAGCGCGCATCGCAGGCCTGCAACGCCTCCTCAAAGACAATGGCTACCCCCTCACCGCCACCGACGGGAACGACGACAAAGCAACAGAAATCGCGCTCAACACCTTCCGCCGAAAAGCCAAACTCTCCCGCAAAGCAACAGCAGATGATCTCTCCAAGGCGCTGGAAACAGCCGCCAGCAAAACGGTAGCGCCCGCGGGTTATGCGGTGTGCAACAGCACCGACACGGCGATCTGGGCAGCGATTGGTATAAAGACCGGCAAAGACTGGGTCTCGCGCGGCTGGTGGAAAGTGCCGCCCACGACGTGCGCCACCACCATCACCGAACCGCTCAAGACCGATCACGTCTATCTTCTGGCAGACCTGCCCGGTAAAAAACCGCTACTCTCAGGCCCCAACATCTTCTGCGTCACCGACATCGCCTTCGAGATCAGCGGCAAAGCAAATTGCAAGCAACGCGGCATGCGCAATGCCGGTTTTGCCCAGACCAATACCAAAGGCAAGGACGGCTATGTCGCGCGCATAGGCCCCAAGGGTCTGATGCCTACACCGGCACGTCAAAATAACTCAAATGCCAGCGCATCTCGTCGTCGCTAAGCGCAAACCCCACCCCCTCGCGCGCTGGCAACAACTCATCCGCCGGCAACTTCATCACAAAACGCTGAATGCGAAAAGCAAGCCGCATACTAAGCCCCGCATACCAGACAAGCGCCGTCAGCGGCTTGGCCGATTTGAATTGAATGATCTTGCGCACCGTCCCTTGCGCAACGCCCGACAGATGCGAGAGCGCCAGAATCACAACCTCGCGCCGCCCCGCTTCCGCCGCGGCATCGACAAAGCCTTCATCCAGCCTGCCTGCTCTGCGCGCCTCGTCCACAACCTCCGCCGCGACCTCCGCTTCGGATCGCTGCGCCTCCTCGCCGCTCTCTATACGTTGCCGCAATTGCCGGTTCAGATGATCGCGTGTCTCCTGATCGAGCCTGTGGCGCGTGCCCAGAACCTCAATCAGCGCCGCGCCCACAAAGGACGCGATACGCCGTATCGCCCGCTGGGACAGGTCGACCCGCATCACCAGCGGCTGATGCCAATCGCGAATAATCTCAGCATGGGCGATGATGCGGTTCAGCGTCTCGTCCCGCACAGCCGCATCGGGATTGGCCAACAACGCCGCCACTGCCGGGACTTCAAGCGAGGTCACAATCGCATCGGCCACATTCGCACTCAGGAATTTGCGCCGTGCAATAGCCGTCAACGCTTGCGTGGCTTTGGCGGTCGCGATGACTTCCATCAGATCGGTGTCGGAGAGCAACGGCGAATATTCCAGAATCGGCGCAGAGACAATCGCTTCCAGATCAAAGGCAAGTGCGCGGATCACAGTTTTGGGCACACAGTCGAGCGCCTTGATCTCCTCAGCCAGAATGGATCGCACACGCGGCAGCTGGTCGTGCGCCAAAGTCTCAAGCGTCTCAATGGTCAGCGCACGCAGCTTTTCGCCGTCCTCGCGCGCCAGATCGGGCATCAGCCGCCCGATCTTGCGGGCGAGTTCGGCCCGCACCTCCTCATCGGCATCATCGGCAAGCAGCCGGTTGGCATGTGCAGGCGTGGCGGCATTGCCTGCCACCACACGGCGAATGGCAGGCGCCCCTTCGGCAGCCAGATAATAAAGCACCTCAGAGCCCGCATCCGCGCGGCCCGCCAGATCCAGCTGGGCAGCCCCTTGCCGCTCCTCCAGAATTTCCAGCACCCGCTCCCGCGACAGCCTTCCCGGCAACGCTGCGTCTGGTCTGGTTCCCCGGTTTGTCATCACTGCCTCCCGTCAGGCGGAAGTGTCGGTGTCAGCGCCTTAATGTTCCTTGAAGGAAGGTGGTTAGCGGCCAACTTGCCCGGTCCGGCCCGATCCCCCATGGTCCGCTCCATGCAACCTGATTTCAGCCATGTCCGCGTCTGGATTTTCGATCTCGACAATACCCTTTACCGGGCCTCTAGCGATCTTTTTGCCCAGATCGACGCCCGTATGCAGGGTTTTGTGGAACGCCTGCTCGGGGTGGACGGGCCAGAGGCTCGGCGTATCCAGAAAACCTACTACCGTGAACACGGCACCACCCTGACCGGGCTCATGCAGTTACACGATGTCGACCCGGAAGATTTCCTGGCCGATGTGCACGACATCGACCTCTCGGTCCTTGAGCCAGATCGGGCGCTGAATGCCGTCCTCGCGGCGCTGCCCGGCAAGCGCTTTGTCTTCACCAATGGCTGCCGGGACCATGCGGCAAGGGTTCTTGCACGTACCGGCCTCAGCGATGCTTTCGACGACATCTGGGACATTCGGACCATGGCGTTCACCCCCAAGCCGCTTCCCGCCGCCTACGCACACGTCATCGCCAAAAGCGGCATCACACCTGCCGAGGCGGCATTTTTTGATGATATCGCGCGCAATCTCGTACCGGCACATGCGGCAGGGATGACGACGATCTGGGTCAGGAATGATTCAGACTGGTCCATACAGGGACCTGAATTCCCTGTCGCCGGGCCTGAAAATATCGACTATGAAACCACCGATCTTGCCACCTTCTTGCACACACTCAGGACCGCACCATGACGTCACTTGCCACAGCCGAACGCCTGATCGAAGCCGCCTGGGAAAACCGGGACAGCCTGTCCTTCTCCACCGGCGGGGCTGAGCGCGAGGCAGTAGACGCTGCGCTCAATGCCCTCGATTCCGGGGAAGCGCGCGTGGCCGAAAAGATTGGCGGCGAATGGCATGTGCATCAATGGCTGAAAAAAGCGGTGCTGCTGTCATTCCGCCTGAACGACATGAAAGTCATTGACGGCGCGCCCGGCGGTGCCACCTGGTGGGACAAGGTGGACTCCAAATTCGCCGGTTGGGACGAGGCGCGTTTTCGCTCCGCCGGTTTCCGCGCGGTGCCGGGAGCAATTGTGCGCCGCTCAGCCTTTGTCGCCAAAGGCGCAGTGCTGATGCCAAGCTTTGTCAATCTGGGCGCCTATGTCGGAGAAGGCACCATGGTCGACACATGGACCACGGTGGGCTCCTGCGCACAGATTGGGAAGAACTGCCATTTGTCAGGCGGCGTCGGCATTGGCGGCGTGCTGGAGCCCTTGCAGGCCTCGCCCGTCATCATTGAGGACAATTGCTTTATCGGCGCGCGCGCCGAAGTCGCCGAAGGCGTGATCGTAGGTGAAGGCTCGGTGCTTTCGATGGGCGTCTATCTTGGCCAATCCACCAAGATCGTCGATCGCGCCACGGGCGAAATAATGTATGGCCGCGTGCCGCCTTATTCTGTTGTGGTGTCGGGATCACTACCGGGCGCACAGGGGCAACCGTCTTTGTATTGCGCGGTGATTGTGAAGCGGGTGGATGAAAAGACCCGCTCCAAAACCTCGGTCAACGATTTGTTGCGCGATTAGGCTGGCAACCCCTATGGCCCTCGATCCGCTCTCGCTCTCCCAAAACCTGATCCGCTGTCCTTCGGTGACACCGCTGGATGAAGGCGCGCTGGGCGTTCTGGAGACCGCGCTCTCTGGCCTCGGCTTTGCCTGTCAGCGGTTGAGGTTTGAGGACAGCGAAACCGCCGCGATAGACAATCTATATGCACGCATCGGAAGCCTGGCACCGCATTTGTGCTTTGCCGGGCATACGGATGTGGTGCCGCTGGGCGATGAAGCGCAGTGGACGCACGCGCCCTTTGGTGCAGAGGTCGTGGGCGATGTTCTGTATGGTCGCGGTGCCGCAGACATGAAAACTGCCATTGCCGCCTTTGCCAGCGCGGTCGAACGTCACCTCGCCAAAGGTCCGCTCAAAGGATCCATCAGCTTTCTCATCACTGGAGACGAAGAAGGCATTGCGATCAATGGCACACGCAAAATGCTCGACTGGCTGTCAAATAACGGACAGGTGCTGGACCATTGCATTGTGGGAGAACCGACATCGTCTGCCACTTCGGGCGACACACTGAAGATCGGCCGCCGGGGCTCGATCAATTTTCGTGTCATTGTGCGGGGCATTCAGGGCCATGTCGGCTATCCGCAACGAGCGCTCAACCCCATCCCGATCCTCGCAGCCTTGATGAACAAGCTGGCAAGCGAACCACTGGACAGCGGGACCGCGCATTTCGAACCCTCCACACTCGCCTTTACGAGCATTGATGTCGGCAATGATGCGACCAATGTGATCCCTGCGGAAGCGGCAGCACGGTTCAACATCAGATTCAACGACCTTCACACGCCCGATACACTGAAGCTACGCATTGAGGCTGCGGCGAAAGACGTGGCGCGGGAGATGGGCGGGGAAATTTCGGTGGTGGTGCAGGTGAGTGGTGTGGCCTTCCTGACTGCGCCGGGGCCGTTTACCGCACTTCTCTCGAAGGCGGTGGAGAACGTGACCGGGCAAGCGCCCATCTATTCCACCACCGGCGGCACATCGGATGCCCGCTTTATCAAGGATTATTGCCCAGTCGCCGAGCTGGGACTGCCGGGAGCGACCATGCACAAGGTCGATGAATGTATGCCGGTGGCGGAGATCTATCGGTTGACGGATATCTATGAATCCGTGCTGGACCACTATTTCACCGACCCGCCGAGATGAACGACGCCAGCATAGGCGTATTTGATTCCGGTATGGGCGGGCTCACCGTCATGCGGGCGCTGAGGGCGCGGCTGCCGGGGGAGCGGTTTCTTTATCTGGGCGATACGGCCCGCCTTCCCTATGGCACCAAGAGCGCAGACACGGTGAAGCGTTATGCCTTGCAGGCATCGCAGGCTTTGGTGGCGCGCGGTGTGAAACTGGTTGTTGTGGCGTGCAACACCGCATCGGTTGCCCTGCCGGAGTTGCAGGTGGCGTTGGCGCCTTTGCCGGTGATTGGTGTGATCGGGCCGGGGGCACATGCGGCATTGACGGTTGCGCCTGCGGGGCCGATTGCGGTGATCGCGACCGAGGGCACGGTGAAGGGCGGCGCCTATGTGCGGGCCATTCAGGCACATGGGCAAACGCCGGTGGTGCAGCAGGCTTGCCCGCTCTTTGTGCCGATGACCGAGGAAGGCTTGATCGACGGGCCGATTGCGGAGGCGATTGCGCATCGCTACCTCGATCCGCTCTTGGCGACGGTGCCTAAGCCCAAATGCCTCTTGCTGGGTTGCACACATTATCCGGTGCTTAAAGATGTGATCGCGCGTGTTGCGGGCGATATCGCGCTTGTCGATAGCGCAGAGACGACGGCGCGCGCTGTTGAGCAACTTCTGCTGGAAAGCGGGCTTGCGGCGGCTCATGGCGCAAGGGGCGCGCAAAAATTTCTGGTGACCGATGCGCCGGACCGGTTTGCGCGGGTGGGTGAGATTTTTCTGGGGCACGGGATAGATCCCGGCGATGTCGAACTGGTCGATCTTCAGTAATCGACGCGCATCAGATAAAGCCCGTCGGATGGCGCGACGGGGCCGCAGGCGGCGCGATCTTTTGCATCGCGCGCGCGGGCCATGTCTTCCACCTGCCACTTGCCTTCGCCGACCTTTTTGAGCGAGCCGACGATGGAGCGCACCTGATTGTGCAGGAAAGAGCGGGCCGAGGCGGTGATGCGGATCTCATCGTCTTGCCGCACGACATTCAGCACATCGAGCGTTTTAAAGGGCGAGAGCGCCTGACATTCGGCGGCGCGGAAGGTGGTGAAATCGTGGTGACCGACAAGGCTTTGCGCGGCCTGGTGCATGGCATCGGCATCCAGATCGCGCGCGATGTGCCAGGCGTGGCCGCGGTCGATCGCCAGCGGGGCGCGGCGGGTGATGAGGCGATAGAGATAATGGCGCGCGGTGGCCGAGAAGCGGGCATGAAATTCCGGCGCTGCGATTTCAGCATTCAGGACGGCGACCGGTGCGGGCTTCAGATGATGGTTCAGCGCATCGCGGATTTTGTCGGGTGCGACGTCTTTTGCGAGATCGAAATGGGCGACCTGGCCACAGGCGTGCACGCCGGAATCGGTGCGGCCTGCGCCGATCACGGTGACGGTTTCGCCGCTGAATTTTTCGATGGCCGTTTCGAGTGCGCCCTGAATGGAGGGGCCGTTATCCTGCCGCTGCCAGCCGCAGAAGGGGCCGCCGTCATATTCGATGGTGAGGCGGATGCGCATCACACAAACTTTGTGCCGCGTGGCAAGGCAAAGCCGCGCAACAGATCGGCGGCGTTCATTGGGCCTTTGCCCGCGCGTTGCAGGCGCGTGAGTTTGAGCGCGCCGTTACCGCAGGCAATGGTGAGGGCGTCATCGAGGATTTCACCCGGCGCACCCACCCCTTTTGCGGGTTCGGCATAGAGGATTTTCAGCCGTTCGCCATTTGCCTCAGTCCATGCACCCGGAAAAGGCGAGAGACCACGAATGTGGTTGTCGATGTCAGTCGCGGGCTTGGACCAGTCGATGCGGGATTCTTCTTTGAGGATTTTTTTGGCGTAGGTCGGCTCGCCCGTTTGCGGTTGGGCCTGAATGCTGCCGCGTTCGAGGGCGGACAGAGTGCGCACCATCAGATCGGCGCCGAGATGGGCGAGTTGATCGTGGAGGTCGCCGGTGGTTTTGCGGCCCACGGCGACACGTTCGGCCATCAGCACGGGGCCGGTATCGAGCCCTTCTTCCATCTGCATGGTCATCACACCGGTTTCGGCATCACCCGCCATGACCGCGCGGTGGATGGGGGCAGCGCCGCGCCAGCGTGGCAGCAGCGAGCCGTGCAGATTGATGCAGCCAAGGCGCGGGGCGTCGAGGATGGCGCGGGGCAGCAGCAGGCCATAGGCGACGACGATGGCGGCATCGAGGTCGAGCTGGGCGAAACGGAGCTGTTCGGTTTCGCTTTTGAGCGAAACCGGATCGCGTATCTCTATGCCATGGGCGGCGGCGAGTTTGGCGACCGGGGAGGGCTCGGTGGCGAGGCCCCTGCCCTTGGGGCGCGGGGGCTGGGTGTAGATGGCGGCGATGGTGTGGCCTTGCGCGATCAGGGCGGCAAGGGTGGGCACGGCGAAATCGGGGGTGCCCATGAAGGCGAGGCGTAAGGTCATGAGGTGCTTTTAGCACCTGTCGAGGGGAGATACCTGGGTTCCCTTCCCTCGCTTCGCTCGCCGGGAATGACAGGGAGGAGAGGATTCATCCGGTGTCTTTCAGGCGTTTGGCTTTGGTGAGTTTGCGCATCGCGATGGAGCGTTTGAGTTTGGAGAGGTGATCGACGAAGAGCACGCCGTCCAGATGATCCATCTCATGTTGCAGGCAGGTAGCGAAAAGGCCATCGGCGTCTATCGTGTGCAGCGTGCCGTCGCGGTCCTGATATTCGGCGCGGATTTTGGCGGGGCGTTCCACATCGTCCCAGATGTCGGGGACCGAGAGGCAGCCTTCTTCGGACTTGGCCATCTCCTCTGACGCCCAGAGAATTTTCGGATTGATATAGACCTTGGGGTTTTTCTCGCCCGTGGTCTGGTCGATATCCATCACCAGAATGCGCTTGGGCACACCGATCTGGATGGCGGCGAGGCCAATGCCATCGGCGTCATACATGGTTTCGACCATGTCGTCGGCGAGAGCGCGAATCTCATCGTCCACGCTGGCGACGGGTTCGGAGACCGCTTTGAGGCGCGGATCAGGCGCGGTAAGGATGGAGCGTATCGTCATGGGCTGGAGATAAGGTCGCCGCCCGCCCCGGTCAAGACACCTTTGCGGAACATCTAAGCCATTATGGATATTGCTCTTTTCGTTCTTGCACTGGCTATTGTCGCGGCGGCTGTGATTGTGGGCTTGAGCAGACGGCCCGCCCCGCCGCCGCCATTGCCAGTTCCCGATCCGCGACTGGATGTGCTTTTGGCGGCGCAAGGCTCCATCGCCGGGCAGTTCAGCCCGACATTGGAAAGTCAGGCGCTTCTGCAAAAAGCGCTTTCGGAGCGGATGGATGCGCTGAACCAGCGGCTGGGCGAAAGCCTGAATGCCAGCGCCGAGAAGACGGCGGAAAGTCTGGGCGGAATTCAGACGCGGCTCACCGTGATTGACGAGGCGCAGAAGAACATTACCGCGCTGTCTGGCCAGGTGGTCAGTCTTCAGGAGGTGCTCTCCAACAAGCAGTCGCGCGGTGCGTTTGGGCAAGCGCAGATGGAAGACATTGTGCGCGATGGCTTGCCGCCGACCTTGTTTGAATTTCAGGCCACGCTGTCCAATGGCAGCAGGCCGGACTGCATTATCCGCTTGCCCAATACTGTGGGCGTGCTGGTGATCGATTCCAAATTTCCGCTGGAGTGTTTTATCGGCTTGCGCGAAATCGCTGAGGATGGCGCGCGCGTCCGCGCGGCAGCCCGGGTGCGTGCCGATATTGGCAAGCATGTGAAGGATATTGCCGACAAATATCTCATCCCCGGCGAAACCCAATCGCCCGCCATCATGTTTGTGCCTTCGGAATCGCTTTACGCCGAATTGCATGATGGATTTTCCGATGTGATCCAGAAGGCGCATCGCGCAGGGGTGATGGTGGTGTCGCCCAATATTCTGATGCTGGCGATCAACACGGTGCAGACCGTGGTGAAGGACGCCAAAATGCGCGAACAGGCACACCGGATTCAGCAGGAGGTGGGCCTGTTGTTGCAGGATGTCCGCCGCTTGGGCGACCGGGTCGAAGGTTTGCGCAAACATTTCCGCCAGACGGACAAGGATTTCGACGAGATCGGCATTTCGTTGCGGAAGATCGATTCCCGCGCCCTATCCATCGAGCAGGTGGAGATTGCGGCGCCGGAGGAGGCACCGCGTTTGCCGGGCGAATAGCTTCGCAGGCCTGCCAGACAAGGATTTCGGCGCAGAGGAAATCTGCTTTGGCTACGAGCCGCCTAATCGCGGCCTTGCGGGCGGCGGCGGCGCGGGAGAAAGCGCCGTGTTTGAGCCGGTTTCTGTTGCCGGGCTGGGCGCCGCGTTTTTTGACAGGGTTTTCTGGGGCAACACCGGCCCCCACCCGGATCGCTGCGCTCCGTGGTGAGACCAGGCGATGCCCTTTGCAACATTTACCACCACCCCCCACCCGACGTGCTCGCTTTGCTGCGCGCGTCGACCTCCCCGCAAGGGGGAGGTTATTCATTATTCGAACCTTCGGAAATTTGGGGGTGGGGTGGGTTTGTATTGTCTTGAATTTGCTGGGTGATTGTTTGTACGCGGCGTCTTTTGGGGGCGGGGGACGGGGTGATCTGCCGGGTCACCGAGATGTTGTGATCGAATTTGCTGCCCTGAATGAGCGCCAGCGTGCGGCCGATTTTTGCGCTGGCGCGCAGCAGGCGCACCGCATTGCCGATTTCGGCCTGACGTATATGGCCATATTCATCCATATCGCGCGGAATGATGCGCGCGACCTCAAAACATTCGATGATCGCCTTGGACACCTGTTCGAGATTGTCTTCCAGCGAACCGACGCCGCGCGTCAGGCTGTGTGGTCTGGATTCATTGATCGTCTGGTCTGTCATGGTCTTCTCCTCAGTTGGAGAAGGCAGGTGGTGACACTTGCGGCGATTACAAATGTTAATTGTGCCAGGAGCGTTACGCTCCTGGGGGTTAACGCGTTGATTTGGGCCGTTTTGAAATAATCATGTTATTTTCAGGCGATGATTTTTGTGACTTGAAATGCCTTTTTCATCGCTTTGACCCCTTCATCCATCTGCGCCGAGATATAAGGCGCGATGGTCTCGGGCAGCACATCGGTGATCCAGATGAAGCGGCAGCCGCCATCGGATGCGGGCTGAACCTCGGCGGAGGCACTGTGATGGACGAAACGCTCGCTTGGGATGGTGTAAGCGAGGCGGCGATGATCTTCATCCATGCCGACCAGCACTTCGCGGGCTGTTGTGCCGTTTGCGAAGGTGAGCACGCGCGCGCCCGCTTCTTTTTCCAGCGCGGTGACGAAGCCGGGGGCGAGGCGTTCGTGGACGGCGTAAAAGTCACGCAAGGCATCCCAGACATCTGCGACGGCGGCGGTGAGGTGAAAGTCTTTGCGGATGGTGGCCATGGGTCTCTCCTGTGATGGGAAAGAGCATGGGGGCTTGTGGGCTTGCGCGTCTGGCCGGATTCGGACCTGATCGGTCAGGACGCTTTGATTGCCCGTTCGATGCGCGGATCGGGGATCAGCCAGCTCAAGGCGACGCCTGCGTAGATCGCCAGCGACAGGGGCAGATAGACGAAAGACAACGCGATGGCCGCACCATAGGCGGCGAGCGACCACAGCGTTTTATTGTCGTTGCCGATGGCTTTGGCCATCAACGACTCCGGCCCCTCATGCTTGACGAGAAGGCGCGCGAGAATGGTGTAGGCAATCGCCGTGAGAAAAAGATTGGCGCCATAGAGCGCGACCGGCAGGGCCGCGGTGTAATGCTCCCCCATCCACGACGAGGTGTAGGGGACGAGCGACAGCCAGAATAGCAGGTGAAGGTTTGCCCACAATATGGGGCCTGTCACGCTCTTTACCGCTTGGAACATGTGGTGATGGTTGTTCCAGTAAATGCCGACATAGAGAAAGCTCAAGGCGTAGATCGCGAAATGCGGCGCGACGTGCAGGAGACCGCTCAGCGACAGGGCTTCGGGCCGTTTGAATTCCAGCACCATGATGGTGATGATGATGGCGATGACGCCATCGCTGAACGCTTCCAGCCGCCCTTTGCCCATATTGCGTTCCCCTCTTTTCTACAGCGGCCGTCTTGCGCGGAAGGCGGCCGAGAGTGTGCCTTCATCCAGATAATCGAGTTCGCCGCCCACGGGTACGCCATGGGCGAGGCGGGTGGTTTTGATGCCGCGCGGTTCGAGCGCGTCCATCAGATAATGGGCGGTGGTTTGGCCTTCGACGGTGGCGTTCATGGCGAGGATCACTTCGTCGATGCCGTGCGTGACGCGCGCCATCAGGGCGGCGACGTTGAGGCGGTCGGGGGTGATGCCGTCCAGCGCGGAGAGTGCGCCGCCCAGCACATGATATTTGCCGCGAAAAACGCCAGCGCGTTCGAGGGCCCAGAGATCGGCGACATCTTCCACCACGCAGAGGATGTGGGGGTCGCGGCGGCTGTCGCGGCAGAGGGCGCAAGGGGAGGACGTATCGAGATTGCCGCAAGTTTCGCAGGTGCGGATGGCGGCGGCGGCCTCGCGCAGGGCATCGCTCAAGGGTTCGAGCAGGGTTTCGCGTTTTTTGAGCAGCGCGAGGGCGGCTCTGCGGGCTGAACGCGGGCCGAGGCCGGGGAGCTTGGAGAGAAGCTGGATCAGCCGTTCGATTTCGGGGCCTGCGGGGTGGGGGGGCATTAGAGGTTTATCCTGCATCTGCGGGATGAGGCGAAGAGCCCCCTCCACCGCTGCGCGGTCCGGTCGGCCGACGAAAGGTCCACCGGACCTTTCGCTCCCGGCCTCCACCCCCGCTTTGCGGGGGAGGATGTTTTTTGGTTTTTCATTCGCCGAAGAACCCGCTCATGCCGGGGGGTAGGCCCATGTCGCGACTCATGCGTTGCATTTCTTCGGCGAGGCGGCGTTCGAGTTTGGCGCGGGCGTCGGCGTGGGCGGCGAGGATGAGGTCTTCGAGCATGATTTTGTCTTCGGGCTTCAGCAGAGAGGGATCGATTTCTAGACGTTTGAGATCGGATTTGCCGCTTAAGGTGAGTTTGACCATGCCGGCGCCGGACTGACCTTCGACTTCAATCTGCTCCACCGCCTTTTGCATCTCGGCGGCTTTCGATTGCATGTCTTTGGCCTGTTTGAAGAGATCGGCGAGGTTCATGATGCGTCGGATTCCTCTATCGGGGCGGCGATGTCGTCTGCCTCCAGCTCGCGCACGGCGATGATTTCGGCGCCGGGGAAACGCTCCAGCACGGCGCGGACCAGTGGTTGCTGGCGCACGGCATCGAAGGTCGCGTCGCGGGCGAGGCGTTTGGCCTCGGCCAAGGTGGGTGCGCCGCCTTCACGCGCGATCGACACGACCCAGCGTTGGCCGGTCCACATTTTTAATTTCTGCGCCAGATCGGCGGAGAGGGTGCGCGGGGCGCGCGCGGAGGGGCGGAATTCGATGTGGCCGGGTTCGAGACGGATCAGGTGGATGTCGTTTTCGATATTCACTTTGAGGATCGGCGCGCCGTTGCTGCGGGCGAGTTCGGCGAGGTCTTCCAGCGAGCGGATGAGGGGAGCGGGGGCGGATTCGCGTTTGGGGGCTGTGGCTGTGCCGTCTGATTGCGCCGACATTTGCGGGGCGAAAGCTGTTGGAGTGCGTGTGGAGGCACTGGACCCCTCCCCGAAATCGGCCGGATTTTTCGATGTCGCTACGCTGGCGCTAGCTCCACCCTCAAGGGGAGGGTTAGGACTGGCTGAGCGCGTAACTCCGTTTCGCGACGGAGTGGCGGCGCTGTCCAGTACGTCGCGGACGAGTTTTTCCGTGGGCGGAAGATCGGCGGCGTAAGACAGGCGGATGAGGGCCATTTCGGCGGCGGCGATGGGGCGTGTGGCGTCGCGCACTTCAAAGAGACCCTTGAGCAGCATTTGCCAGGCGCGGGTGAGGCTGGGCACTGAGAGTTTGGCGGCCATGTCGGCGGCGCGTTTGGCTTCTGCGCTGCCGCCGTCGAAAAAGCCTTCGGCACCGGGGGCGACTTTGACTCTTGTGAGGAAATGGGTGGTTTCCAACAGATCCTGCATCACGGCCAGGGGATCGGCGCCGCGATCATAGAGTTCGCGCAAATCGTTCAAGGCTTCGGCGATCTGGCCGCCGAGCGTTTTTTCGAACAGGTCGAGGATGCGGCCGCGATCGGCCAGGCCGAGCATGGCGCGCACGGACTCTGCGTTGATCGTGCCTTCTTCATGCGCAATCGCCTGATCGAGCAACGATAGACTATCGCGCACCGAGCCTTCGGCGGCGCGCGCGATGAGGGCCAGCGCGCCCTCCTCTATCGACACGTCTTCCTGATCGGCGATGTTTTTGAGATGAGCGGAGAGTTCACCGGTTTCGATGCGGCGCAGGTCGAAGCGCTGGCAGCGCGACAGCACCGTGACCGGGACTTTGCGGATTTCGGTGGTGGCGAAGATGAATTTCACATGCGGCGGCGGCTCTTCCAGCGTTTTCAGCAGACCGTTAAAGGCCTGTTTCGACAGCATGTGCACTTCGTCGATGATGTAGACCTTGTAGCGGGCGCTTGCCGGGGCGTAGCGCACGCCTTCAATGATTTCGCGGATGTCGTCGATGCCGGTGCGGGAGGCGGCATCCATTTCCTGCACATCGACATGGCGGGATTCGGCAATGGCCGTGCAGGGATCGCATTGGCCGCAAGGGTGGATGGTCGGGTCTTTGCGGGTGCCATCCGGCCCGATGCAGTTCAGGGCGCGGGCGATGATGCGGGCGGTGGTGGTTTTGCCGACCCCGCGCACCCCCGTCAGCATGAAGGCATGGGCGATGCGGCCCGTGGCGAAGGCGTTGGACAGGGTTTTGACCAGCGCTTCCTGCCCGATCAGGCCGGTGAAATCGGACGGGCGGTATTTGCGGGCCAGAACGCGGTAGGCCTCCGCTTTTTGCGGCGGAGTGTCGAGGCCGAGGCTGCTATCGGTGTCTTCCATGGGGGAGTTATCGCAAATCTGGGGCGTGCGATCTAACTGCAAATTTTAGGGGGCAAATTTTGGCGGCAAATCAGGGATGGCCGGAATTTGGGGAGCCATGGGTCCCGGCGCGGGGGCCGGGATGACAGGTAAAGTGGGAGGCTGACCACGACCCGATGCGGATTCGTTGCGGCTGCTTCCTTCCGGACCTGACCGGATTGGCGACTGCATCGTCCGCAGCCAACCTCCCGCCGCCGATATAGAGGGTCAGGCTGCGAAAATCGAGTCTCGAAAAAAGGGGCCTTCAGCCGTTGCGGCGTTCGCGCGGCAATCGCGCAGGGCGCGATAGCCTTTTCGCGCGAACCCTTCCCGACCTGACCGGATTGGCGACTGCATCGTCCGCAGCCAACCTCCCGCCGCCGATATAGAGGGGCAGGCTGCGAAAATCGAGTCTCGAAAAAGGGGGGCCTTCGGCCGTTGCGGCGTTCGCGCGGCAATCGCGCAGGGCGCGATGGCCTTTCGCGCGAACCCTTCCCGACCTGACCGGATTGGCGACTGCATCGTCCGCAGCCAACCTCCCGCCGCCGATATAGAGGGGCAGATTATGGAAATCGAGTCTGGATCCGGGCGCATAAAGCAAATTTAAGCGCCCTGGAGATTGACCTTGGCGGTTTGTGGCGTAAATCCGGGTCCTGCGGTGGAACAGCCCCCGCGTTCGAGGAACCAATGCCCAGCGACAACCCTGCCCCTAGTCGATTGCGTCTGCCGTCTGGACGGGTGTGAGCTGAGATAGCTGGCTCACAGCCCGCCCAAGGCGGCCGTCAAGGATGTGAGCCATGATTCAAGACCTTCTCGCCCGCCGGGGCGAGCTTTCCGATTTCGCCCGCCGCCTGATGGGCGAGCGTGCGCCCGATATTGTCGAACACCTCAACGAAAAGCCGATTGAGGACACCATCCGGCTGCTGGGTGGGCTCTCCGATGAGCAGGTGGTCGGGATTTTTGACGAGAGCGGGCTCGAACATCCCGGCGCGTTGATGGCGGGGCTGCCGACCGCCAGAGCGGCTCATATTTTGATCGCCATGTCGTCCGACCGGGCGGCGGAGGTGTTCCGCCAGCTTGATGAGCCGGTGCGCGCGCATTTGTTCAAGCTGCTCGATGCCGACACCAAGGCCTCGGTGAGCCGGGTGTTGCGCTATCCGATGCATAGCGCGGGCTCGATCATGACCACCGAATTTGTTTCGGTGCCCGCAAACTGGAGCGTGGCGCAGACCCTCGACCATGTGCGCAAAGTGGAGCGCAGCCGCGAGACGATTTATGCGATCTATGTGCTCGATCCGGCGAGCCATGATTTGTTGCAGGCGATTTCGCTGCGCCGGTTGATTGCCGCCGAGCTTGACGCGCCGGTGCTTTCGGCAGCGCCGCAGACCGCGCCCTTAAGTGTTTCCCCCCTTACCGACCGCGAGGATGCGGCGCGGATGATTTCCAAATACGACATGCTGGCGGTGCCGGTGGTGGAAGACCGGAAGATCATCGGCATTGTCACCGTGGACGACATGATTGACGCCATTCTCGAAGAAAGCACCGAGGATGTGCAGAAATTCGGCGGTATGGCGGCGATTGACGAACCCTATATGCAGATCGGCTTCACCAGCATGATCCGCAAACGCGCGGGCTGGCTTGCGGTTCTGTTCCTCAGTGAAATGCTGACCGCGAGCGCCATGCAGCATTTCGCCGATGAGTTGCAGAGGGCCATTGTGCTGACGCTGTTTATTCCGCTCATCATGAGTTCGGGCGGCAATTCGGGCTCGCAGGCGACATCTTTGGTGATCCGCGCGCTGGCCTTGCAGGACATGCGCTTACGCGATTGGTGGCGGGTGGCGTTGCGCGAAATTCCGACCGGACTGACCTTGGGTGCAATACTGGGCGTGATTGGCGTTGTGCGCATCAGCATTTGGCAGGAGGCGGGCATCTATGACTATGGGCCGCACTGGATGTTGGTGGCGGCCACTGTGGGCTCGGCGCTGGTGGGCATTGTGGTGTTCGGATCGCTGGCCGGTTCGATGCTGCCTTTTGCCTTGAAGCGGCTTGGCTTTGATCCGGCCAGCGCCTCCGCGCCTTTTGTGGCGACGCTGGTGGATGTGACGGGGTTGGTGATCTATTTCAGCGTTGCGCTGACGATCTTGCGCGGCACCCTGCTTTAAGGGCAGGTTCGGCGCATGATCCCCTTCACTGGAAACCCGCTCGACCGGGCAAGCGAGAAACGTGGTGACGCTGGCTGGATTGATGCCAAGCGCCGCGACCCTTCAACACTCATTCTGCCGATGTGGCGGTTGCAGCCTTTTATCCGTGGGCCGGAAAATGCCGCAGCACCGCTGGAACTGGCATTGATGCGGCCCGGCATGGCCGAGCAACTTGCGGGACCGGATGCGCCCTTTGTGTTTCTGGGGCTCGAAGGGCGCAATGCGATGTTCGCGCTGGATGTGAGTGCGGCGGCGGACCCTGCCACTGTCGGCCCACTGGCGGGACTGGGGCATTTTAGCGATGCGCGCGATGCGGCGCGGATCATGGATGAGCGCGACACCGCGATACTGGGCCAGGCCAAAGCGATGATCGACTGGCACAGGCGTCATCGCTTCTGCGCCAATTGCGGCCAGCCGACCGAAGTGAGCGATGCGGGCTATAAGCGCAGTTGCCCCGCCTGCAAGGCCGAGCATTTTCCGCGCACCGATCCGGTTGTCATCATGCTGGTGACGGATGGGGAT
>Ga0164241_10002219_pt1 | contig 21548 bp, 15 predicted proteins | sample OricomyardsoilBY_FD_108780 | JGI IMG/M metagenome (GOLD analysis project Ga0164241, IMG submission 108780) | Backyard soil microbial communities from Emeryville, California, USA - Original compost - Back yard soil (BY) | ecosystem: Environmental > Terrestrial > Soil > Unclassified | place: USA... | reverse complement strand
CGGCTTCATGCGCCAGCGGGCCGGCAACGTGCTAGCGGAGCTCGTCGCGGCGCTGCCCGACGACAAGCGCGCGAAGGTCCAGAACGTGCCGCTCTTCGCCGACCCGACCGTGGGCGAGGTCAACGCGTTCGCCGCGTGCGACGATCAACACCAACCGCTCATGGCGGTCAGTGATGGTTTGCTCGAGATCATGGGTCAGTCGGCGCGCTTCAAGGCGGCCGACGAGATCTTCGGGACCCGCAAGCTCGACGAGTACACGACCTTCATCGTGAACAATGTTCGCCAAGGCCAGCCGATCCCGAAGCCCCCGCAGGGCTTCCTCGACTCGGGCCGCGATATGGATGGCCGCAAGGTCGCGCGCCAAGCGGTGCTCTTCGACGAGCAGCTCGGCTTCGTCATGGGCCACGAGCTGTCACACCATTATCTCGGCCACACGGGCTGCGCGAACGGCGGCGGAAGCCGCGGCGTCGGCGTCGGCGACTTCGGGCGCCTCCTCTCGAACGCGCTACCCGCGTTCAACCAGACCGCCGAGATCGCCGCGGACGTCTCCGGCACGAACAACGTCCTCGCCGCGGGTGCGCGACGGACCGGCGCGAAATGGACAGAGGAAGGCGGCATCATCTCGCTCGGCTTCTTCGCTGCGCTCGACAGGCTCACGCCGCAGTCGGTCCTGTTTGCGTTCGAGTCGGATCATCCGCCGCCGGCGCTGCGCATCCCGATCATTCAGAACGCCGCGAACACCTGGCGATTGACTGGCGGCAACCCGTTCCCGGTTCTTGGGTTCTAAACTCGCTCTTTTGAGGCGGCGGTGGGTCGTCGGCGAGCGCGTGTAACATCGCGCGCGCCATGCAGAGCCGGTACGAGGACGTCGGAGCACAGGCGGCGATTGAGCGTTGGGGCGCGCACGGCGAGGCGGTCGCGCTTCGCGTCTACACGTCGCGTCTGATCGGCCAGGACCCAGGTCTCGTCCTTCACGGAGGCGGCAACACGAGCGTCAAAGGGCGACGCCGAACGTTGCTCGGCGACGACGTGGAGTGTCTATGGGTGAAGGGCTCGGGCTCGAGCCTCGATCGCGTCGAGCCGCGCGATCTGCCGGCGCTCGATCTCGCGTATCTGCGGCGTCTCCGCACGCTCGACCAGCTGAGCGACGAGGAGATGCAGAACCAGCTCCGGACGCACCTCTTCGACGCTTCGTCGCCGAATCCGTCGGTCGAGGCGCTCCTTCACGCATTCCTTCCGCAAACGTTCGTCGATCATTCGCACGCCGACGCGATCTGCGTGCTCACGAACCAGGAAGATGGCGAGGCGATCCTGCGGGACGCGATGGGCGACGGAGTCCTCGTGCTCCCTTTCATCATGCCGGGTTTTCCGCTCGCGAAAGCGGTCGCGGACGCGTTCGAGCGGGCGCCGACCGCGCATGGGATCGTTCTCGCCAAGCACGGGCTCTTCACCTTCGGAGACACGGCGAGAGAGAGCTACGAGCGCCACATCGAGCTCGTCGATCGCGCCGAGCGCTTCGCGCTTTCGCGCGCGGAAGGTCGGGTCGTCTCTTTCTCGAGCCTCACGCCGGAAGAGTCGCGCGAGCGCATGGGGACGGTCGGCCCCGTGCTTCGCGGACTCCTCGCAGAGCGGCGCGTCGACGCGGACACGAAGCGCGTCGTGCTGGAGCTCGACGATTCGCCGGCCACGCTCGGCGCGCTCGGGATCGAAGACGCCGCCGCGCTCTTCTCGACGGGGCCCCTCACTCCGGATCACGTCATCCGCACGAAAGCGATGCCGCTCTTCGTACACGCTCCCGCGTGGGGCGACCCGAGCCGGCTCGCCGAACAGCTCCGCGCGGGCGTCTCCGCGTATCGAGACGCCTACGACGCGTACTTCGCGCGCAGCTGCAAAGCCCGCGGTGTGACGCGGACGAAGCTCGACTCGGGACCTCGCGTCGTCTTGCTGCCTGGGCTCGGGGCGATCGGCGTCGGAGCGACGAAGAAAGCTGCGCGCGTCGCGAGCGACATCACCAGGCACACACTCCGCGGCAAGGTCCTCGCTGCAGAGGTCGGCGCGTACGAGGCGCTCGACGAGCTCGACCTCTTCGACATGGAGTACTGGAGCCTCGAGCAGGCGAAGCTCGGGCACGCGACGCCGCGCGCGCTCGACGGGCAGGTCGCGCTCGTCACCGGCGGCGCGGGAGCGATCGGCGCGGCCATCCTGGAGCGCTGCGCCGCGAGCGGCGCTCACGTGGTCGCGGTCGACCGCGACGGTGACCGCGCGCGCGCCGCGGCCGAGGAAATCGACGCACGGTTTGGATGCGGCACGGCGCTCGGCGTCGAGGCGGACGTCACCGACGAAGCCTCGATGCGTCGCGCCTTCGACGAGACCTGCGTCGCTTTTGGCGGCGTCGATCTCGTGGTCGCGAACGCGGGCGTCGCGCTCGTCGCCGCGATCGAGCGCGTCTCTGCGGCCGAGCTGCGACGACTCAGCGACGTGAACTACATCGGCGTGGCGCTGACCATTCGCGAGGCGACACGTGTGCTCCGAGCACAAGGCACGGGCGGATCGATCGTCGTGAACGCGTCGAAGAACGTCTTCGCGCCGGGAAAGGACTTCGGTGCATACAGCGCGAGCAAGGCGGCGGCGCTCCAGATCGCGAAGGTCGCCGCGATCGAGCTCGCCCCTCTCGGTGTGCGCGTGAACGCGATCAACGCCGACGCGATCTTCGCGCACGGCGAGGTGACCTCCGGCCTCTGGGACGAGGTCGGCCCGGAGCGCGCGAAGAGCCGGGGAATGTCCACCGAAGAACTGCCCGCGTTCTATCGCGACAGGAACTTGTTGAAGACCGCGGTGCAGGCCGCGCATGTCGGGGACGCCGTCGTCTTCTTCGCGAGCGGCGCCGTGTCCACGACGGGCGCGACGCTGCCGGTCGATGGCGGCGTCGCAGAGGCGTTTCCTCGCTGAGCAAGGTCCAGCAAATCCGTCACCGCGCCGCTCGGAAGGCCTGCGTCCAAGCATGCTTGCCATCCGGTGTCTCCACGCGTGCGCGCACCCACGGCTCGGATTCGTCGAGCTCGTACGAGACGCGTCCCGTCTCGTCGGCGTGCCGGTGCTCGAGGACGCGCCCACCCGTTCCCAGAAACGTGATCTCTGCGGAAGCGTCGGTCGGCCAGATCTCGAAGCTGCGGCCCGCGACGCGGATCCGCTCGATGCTCGGACCGTTCGAGGCGTAGAGCTCGCCCCGCCGGATGTGCTCGCAGAGGGTCGCGAGCTCGACCGGCGCACCGGGCACGGCGTACGTCTCGATCCAGCCACGCAGCGGAGCCGCCGACTTCTCCGATCGGGAAGGAGCGTGGAGCGCGTGCATGTCGTCGACAGCGACGCCGACGAATGGGACGCCGCGTGAAAGCGACGCCTCCCAGAGCGTCTCGTGCGACGGCCGATCTCCATCTCCGGCGGAGTAGACATAGGGGTGACCGCTCCAGATCTCGAGCAGCGTCGCGTGGCGGCCTCCGTCCAGGAGATCTCCGAGATCGAGCGCCGCGCCGAAGTTCGGATGGTTGATGAGCGCGATCGCGCCCTGCGCTGCGGCGCCGTCGATCGCGTGCTCGAGCGCGGCCTTCTTCGTGTCGAACGCGCCGCCGGGGATCTTCGTGGAGAGGCAGAGCGCGTTCACGTGCACCTCCTTGCCCTCGGCCTGCATGGTGATCTCTTCGCCGGGGACGATCTTGAAGCGCGGGCGCTCGAGCCAGGCATATGTCTTCGGATCGACCAGGTGGTTGTGATCGGTGATCGCGACGAACTGGTAGCCGTGGTCTCGATAGAAGCGATAGACATCCTCCGGGGATGCGTCGCCGTCGCTCTCGATCGAGTGCGTGTGGAGGTTTCCCTTGTCGAACGCCGTGACGTCGATGTCCACGGCGAAGCGCGCCGAGGGCCCTGTGGCTACGGCAGGCGGTGGTGGCGGGGCGTCGCCGAGCCTCGCGCCTGCGACCGCACCGACGACCAAGATCGCGAGGAACGCTGCGGTCCCGGTCACGCTTCGTCTAGGTCGGCTGGAGCGCATCGAAGGGCGTGACGCCCGCATCGCGTAAGTCTGACGACTCCCCCGCGGACGGGCAAATGCCCGGAGAGTCGGGGCGTTTTGGGCTAGTCCGCCCGCAAGGGCGACCAAGAAAACAGAGGGGATGGATCAGACGCGTCGGTTCGGCTCGGGGGTTGGCCCGGCCTTCACTTGCGAGCGTCAGCGAGGGCCGCGGCGAGCACCGAGTCGAACTAGGGACACCCCCTAGCTCGGGGGGCGCTCTTCGAGGAGGAGGCGCGCCCCTTTGAGCCCCAGCATCATCGATGGTGCGTTGAGCGCGGCGACCGGTGCCTCTGGGATCACCGACGCGTCGACGATGCGTACGCCCTGGACGGCGCGCATGCGAAGGCGCCGATCGACGACCGCGCTCGCGTCGTCGCCCATCCGGCACGTCCCGGCGTAGTGGTAGGTCGTCATGATGTTGTTCGCGAGGAAGCGCTTCGTCCCGCGCTCGCTCGCGCCGAGGACGCCGGGGAGCACCTCGCGATTGCCGAGTGCGGCGAGCGCCGAGGACCGAGCGATGCAGCGGGCGCGTCGGATCCCCTCGAGCATGGCGGCGAGATCTGCAGGGTCTCTCAGGTATGCCGGATCGATGATTGCGGGCGCGTCCGGCGACGACGACTCGATCGTGAGCGCGCCGCGACTCTTCGGTTTGCCGAGGATGACGACGATGCCGTAGAGCCTTCGGACGAGGCGGTTCGCGAGCGACATGCCCATCGCGCCGCCGATCACGGACCGAAGCGCGGGCGCGAAGCGCTCGTGCGCGTTCGGCGGCAGCACCATCGCCGGGAGCATCCGCATCATGCCCTCGCGGAACGATGAACGGGCCGGATAGAAGACGTAGCAAGTGTCGGGGACGCCGGACGCGCTGCGCACCCGATCGAACCCGTAGAGCGACGGGTAGTCGCAGTCGACGTCTTCGTTGGCCAAGAAGAAGAGCGAGATGTTCGGGTGATCGTGGAGATTCTTTCCGACCTCGGGCGCATCTGCCGTCGACGGAACGCCGGCTCGCGCGAGCGCGCCGCGATCTCCGACACCGGAGAGGAGCAAGAGCCGCGGCGTCTCGAGCGCGCCGAGCGCGAGCACGACCTCGTGCTTCGCGCGCGCGAACGAGAGCGTCCCGCCGTCGGTGTACTCGACGCCCTCTGCGCGACGCTCGCGAAACGCGATGCGAGTCGCGCGCGCGCCGGTGCGGATTTGAAGCGACGGGAGCACGCGATCCTTCACGAACGCCACGTAGGACGACCGGCGATCTTTGCCCTCGAAGCTCATCCACTCGTAGCCGAGGACGCCCGAGAGGTCGCCGTCGTTGAGATCTTCCTTGCGCCGGAGACCGATGTCTTTCGCGCCCTCGATGCACGCCTCTTGAAAGCGCGTCGTGCCGCGACGATTCGGTCGCAGTCGCGCCTCGAGGGCTTCGAAATGCGGCGCGACGTCGGCCCACCGATAGCCGTCTCCCCAAGCCTCGTAGTCTTCGCGGCTGCCGCGCGTGTACACCATCGCGTTGATCGAGCCGCTGCCGCCGAGGCCGCGGCCCGAGCCGAGGAAGATTCGACGTCCGCCGATCCCGGGCTGGGGCGTACTGAAGCGCGGGATCATCAGCGCGTCGTTCACGAACGCCTCGCGGTAGCCGTCTGCACGCAGCGTCTCGGGGTGCGACTCGGCGGCGGCGCCTGCCTCCAAGAGCAGAACGCTCGCGCCGTTCGCGGCGAGCTCGGACGCGACGATCGATCCGGACGAGCCGCCCCCGACGACGACGTAGTCGTGCGTGGTTTGCATGGTGCCGCCCTCTACCACTCCCGCGTCGCGTGGTGCACGCCTCACCGTGTTATTGTGCCTCCGCGATGGCATGTACTGGATGCGGCGCGGCGCTCGATCCACGTGCGGAGGTCTGCGCATATTGCGACGCTCCCACGCCCTATGGCGCGCAGTTGGCGCAGCAGCGCGAGGCTGGTGAGCGCTTCCAGGCACAGCAGCGTTTTGCCTACGAGCAGATGCAGCAGCTCGCCGCGCTCGCCGAGGTGCAAAAGGCGGGCACGCGCTCGCTCCTCTGGGCGATCGCCGGCTTCGTGCCGTGCTTCTTCTGGATCCCGAACGTCGTCGCCATCGTCCTGGCGATTCGCGTCCGTGGTCTCGCGAAGAAGGCCAAGACTTCGATGCCCGGGACCGCGATCGCGGCGTTGGCAGTTTCGATCGCGTGGTTCGGACTCTTGGCGCTCGCCATCGTCATGGGACAAATCTCCGAAACGGAGAGACGTGAGAAGGTCGCGCGCCTCGACAAGGAGCTCGCGAGCGAGCTCGATGCGCCGAAGATCGACCACGACGTCGCCTGTAGGCTCGCCGAGGTACGCCTGCTCGACGGCGCCTACGACGGCAAAACGAGCCTGAACAAGATCGACTGCGACCTCGCGACGCTCGTCGAAACGGATGACGGTGTCGAGCTTCGGAACGCGAAGGTCACGTTCAGCACGGACGACCCGATCTCGATGAGGATCTGCATCAAGAAGGGGAAGCGCTGGACGCTGGACAAGGCGACGCTCATGTCGTCGACCTGCCAGGGCGGCGCGGTGCCGACGGCGAGCGCCAGCGCGGGCTCGGCCTCGGCCTCGGCCGATGCCGAGGCGGACTCGACCGCGGATGCGCCAGTCTCGACGGCGGCCGCCAAGCCGTCTTCGAATCCGAGCGCGCTTCCGCGCGGTCGCTGAGCCTCTTACGCCGTCGGCGTAGCTGGCGTTGCAGCGGCCGGCTCTGGCGCAGGCTCGACCTCATTCTTCGACGCGAGCTCGCGCCCCCGAAGCGAGGGCAACACTGCGGGGATCGCCGCTTCGGCGTGCACCATGCCGTGAATGAGCCGCGAGCCGCGGTCGTACGTGAAGTAGCTCCACGCCCACTGCAAGAGCACGAGGACCCGGTTCTTGAAGCCGATCAAGAACATGATGTGGATCGCGAGCCACGCGAGCCACGCGAGGTAGCCCGAGAGTTTCGCGCCGCCGATCTCGGCGATGGCCGCGGCGCGTCCGATGGTCGCCATCGAGCCCTTGTCGAAATAGGTGAACGTCTCGAGCGGCTCCTTCTTCAGCGCGTGGATGATATTTCGCGCCGCGATGACGCCGCCTTGCATGGCGCCTTGTGCGACGCCGGGGACAGACTTGCCGTCGTCTTGCTCGACGAACGCCAGGTCGCCGACGACGAAGACCTCTTCGTGGCCCGGGATCGTGAGCTCGCGAGAGACGATGACCCGTCCTTGCTTGTCGAGCGGGACCCCGAGCGACTTCGCTAGGGGCGAAGCGGCTACGCCGGCGGCCCAGATCACCGTCCTCGCCGCGACACGCTCGTCTCCGATGCGAACGCCATCGGCGTCGACGAGGTTCACGCGCGCGTTCTTTCGCACGATGACGCCGAGCGAGGCGAGGGCCTCTTCTGCGCGTTCGCTCGAGAGCCCGCTGTACGTCGAGAGCACGCGATCGCCGCCCTCGACCAGGATGACGCGCGCTTCTGCGGGATCGAAATTGCGAAACTCCTCGGAGAGCGTCTTCCTGGAAATTTCGGCGATGGCGCCCGACATTTCGACGCCCGTCGGGCCCGCGCCCACGACCACGAAGGTCAGGAGCGCGCTTCGCTTTTCGGGATCGGTCTCGCGCTCGGCCTCTTCGAACGCCATGAAGATGCGCTGTCGAATGAGGAGCCCCTCGTCGACGGTCTTCAGTCCGGGCGCGAACGGCTCGAACTCCGGATGGCCGAAGTAGGAGTGCGTCGCTCCGGTCGCGACGATCAGGTAGTCGTACGCGAGCGGCTCGCCCTCTTCGGTGTGGACGCGCTTGGCGTCGACGTCGATGCGACTGACGTCCGCGAGCAAGACCGTGACGTTCTTCTGCTTCCGAAGGACGCGGCGAATGGGCTGCGCGATGTCGGCGGGGTTCAGCCCTGCGGTCGCGACCTGGTAGAGCAGGGGCTGGAACGTGTGGTGGTTCGTGCGGTCGAGGAGCGTGATCGTGACGTCCGCCTTTGCGAGCGCCTTGACCGCGAAGAGGCCTCCGAAGCCCCCTCCGATGATGACGACGCGCGGCTTGCGACTCTTAGCCTTGGCCATGTCGGCGAAGAGATAGGGGTGTCCCTACTTGCTGACTAGCCCGTCGGCGGGGAGGCCAAGAAAACCAGCGACGCGCCCTGGCCCGCCCGCGAAAAGGACGTGACTGCTTCGACTCGTTTTTTTGTGACGCAAGGCGCAAAGACCTGGGGATTCCCCGTGGCTTGCGGCGCCATGCGCGTGCGCCTAACAAAGCCGCCCATGTCGCTTCGTAGCTTGCGTCTGACCGTGGGACTCTCCTCGATCCTCCTGTCGACTGTCGGGGCCTTCGCGCTCGGCGCGTGCTCCGCGGGAGAAGAGCCCGACGGCACCGGGGGCGCGAGCACGCTGCACGGCGGAACGGGCGGCGGCATCACGGACTGTCCGCGTTGCGACTTCAACCTCTTCGTCGCGTGCGACGGGACGACCATCGACTGCGACGAGCAGGGGCTCACGTGCGCTCCGTCGCTCGGCGGATGCGCCCAGTGCAATCCGGGGCAGAAGACGTGCATCGGCAACGAGGTTCACGAGTGTGCGGACGACGGAACCCCGGCCGGTCCGATCGTCGAGACCTGCGACGTGGGCGCGGGGATGACGTGCTCGAACGGCGCGTGCAAGACCGCCTGCCAGGTCGCAGAGGACACGCCGACGAACGTCGGCTGTGAGTTCTGGGCGGTGGACCTCGACCAACAAGACGGCCTGAACGATCCGGCCAGCGTCCCTTGGGGCCTCGCGATCTCGAACGTCGGCGACAACGACGCGAACGTCACGATCGAGATCAACGACGGCGCGCCGGGCGCGGCCCAGCAGCTCTCGGTCATCTCCGGCGGCAACTTCGCCGTGCCGAAGAACACGCTCTACGCGCTCAACATGCCGACGCGCGAGCTCGACTGCGGCAGCGTGCCGAACGACTACAACTCGCCCGGTACCTGCCTCAGCTCGCGGGCGTTTCGCGTGACGTCGAGCTCGCCGGTCGTCATCTACCAGTTCAACGTCTTCGAGAATCAGTACTCGAACGACGCGTCGCTGCTCATTCCGACGCACTCGCTCGGACAGCAGTACCGAATCCTGGGCTGGGGCGCCGGGCACCCGGTGAAGATCCCTCAGTTTCCGATGTTCGGTGTCGACCGCTCGTACATCACGATCGTCGGCACAGAGCCGGGGACCTCGGTCACGGTCCACCCGAGCTGGAAGATCAAGGGCAACCCCCCGATCGCGGCGACCCCCGCGAATGGCGAGATCATCGTCACCCTGGGGCCGTTCGACGTCCTGAACCTCGAGACGGACGATGGCACGCTGCAGGACGATGCGAAGACGATCGCCGATCTCAGCGGCTCGTTCGTGTTCTCCGACAAGCCCGTCGCGGTCTTCAGCGGCACCGAGTCGACCGGCGCCCCTGGCGCGTTCAGCAACGTCCCAGTCGATCCGGAGGCCGACAGCTGCTGCCTCGATCACCTGGAAGATCAGATGTTCCCGCTCGAGTCGCTCGGCTCGAAGTACGTCATCGCGCGAAGCCCCGTCCGCTCGACGGGCGGCTATCGCGAGCCCGACGTCATCCGCTTCGTCGGCGGCGCAGAGCCTTCGACCATCACCAGCGACTTGCCAGAGGCTGGGTTCCAGAGCTTCACGCTGCAGCCGGGAGAGGTGAAGACGACCTACGCCCAAGACAACTTCACCGCCGTCGGCGACAAGCCGTTCCTCGTCGGTCAGATCTTGATCAGCCAGGGCTACGTGCAGGGCCAGACGCTCGGCGACCCGGCGCTCACGACGTTCCCTCCGGTGGACCAGTACCGAAGCGAGTACCTGCTGCTCACGCCGGGCTCGTGGAGCCAGAACTGGGTCGTCATCGTCGACGAGGTCGGCAGCAACATCACGATCGACGGTGCGCAGGCGACGGGGTGCATCATCGAGCCCGCGGGCACGGTGGATGGCAAGACCTACGAGTCGCGTCGCTGCCCGATGCCGACGACGTTCGGTGCGCACGCGATGTCGGGCGACAAGCCGTTCGGCATCACGGCCTACGGCTACGGAAGCGCCGGTTCTTATGCCGTCGCCGGTGGCGCGGATCTCAAGAAGATCTACACGCCGCCCGTCCCGCAGTGACGACCTCGCGGCGTTGAACGAACAGAGGGGCGGCGCCTTCCGGCATCGCCCCTCTCTTCATGTGCGCGCCGTGGGTCGCCGTCGTAAGGCGTCGCGGCGTGTGGGATCAGAGGCCCTTTTCCTTGATCCATTTGTTCATGAAGACGGCGCTCGTCTCCCAGCCCTCGCGGAGCTGCTTCTCGGTGGTGCTCTCGAGCATGCCGCCGATCCCGAAGACCTTCGCCTCGATCGTGAGATCGACCACCCGCTTCACCGATTTGTCGCCGCTCTTCTCGATGCGGAGGACGCCCTCTTGCTTGATCTTCTCGGCCATGGTGCTCGGCGTGAGCTTGTACTTCCAAACCTTCTTCGCCTTGTCCATCGAGCCGGTCTCGACGTAGCCGAAGCTGTCGCCCAGGATCTTCACGAGCGGGCCGGGGATGTTCTTCAGCTTCGGGCGACCCTTCGTGCGGCGCTTGATCTCGGTGTCGGTCTCGGTCTGGTCTTCGACGTTCCACTCGGGAAACTCGAGCGCGCCCCGGTAGAGGGCCTCGTTGAACTCCTTGTCGAGGAAGAGCTTCCAGAAGGTCTCTTCGTCGCAGTGGATCTCGTGAGTGAGCGTGAACGTCGGCATGCGGATCCTCCCGGGGCGGCGGCCACATGAATGGGCCACGCGTGTAGGGCTATGTAGAACATTGGTCCTGCTGAAGGAAGGACCGGTAACGTTTCGGTTGGAGGATCACCCGATGCACCCGTCTTCGATCCAAACAGCTTCGCTCCAGCCTTCTTCGACCGTCGAGCGCGCCGCTGGGCGGCCTATGGCACGCTACATCCCCCGCAGACCGTCCCGCCATTCCGTGCGTCTGGGGTGCCAGATCGTTCGCGAGAGGGACTTCAAGCTCGTCGCAGACGAGATCGTCGATCTGAGCGAGGTCGGCATGCTGGTCGTGCCGAAGCTTCGCGTGATGACCGGAGAAAACCTCCTCGTCACGTTCATGGCGCCCTACACGCGCACGTTCATCGACGCCGAGGCGAGCATCGCGCGGGTCGTGCACGGGCGACGCCTGGGCGACGTCGGGATGGGGCTCGGCATCTCCTTCGACTGGATGGAGGAACCGGGGCGCGCGCTGCTTCGCGCACAGCTCTCGATGATGCCGTCCATGTCGCCGAACCGACGCCCGCTCTCCTGAGCAGGCGTCGCTGCCGACCGAAGGTCGGACGGCGAACATGGCAGAGTCAGGTCGACGCGCGCGTCTCAGGTAGCAGGCGCGTCGGCGGTTGCGGCCGCGTCCGCGGGGGCGGGCGCCGCTGCGGTCGAGTTGAACGTCCAGGTGAACGTCGCCTCTCCCTGGTTCGGGTCGGGCGGATCCATCTTCAGATCTTGGATGTTGTCGATGATGCACTTCGTGAGCGCTTCTCCGCCCGTCGTGCGTGCCGCGTCGACGTTCGCGTTCTTCACGTGGCCCGTGTCACGCTCTACCTCGAATGTGATGACGACGGAGCCAGCGAGCTTGCGGTCCTTCTGGAGCGCCGCGTCGTAGCAGCTCTTGATCGCCGCGTTCGAGGGCTCGAGCATCTTCTGCGTGTCGTCCTGCCAGCCCGCGATGGAGCGCGCGCCGCCGCAGCCGACGAGCGTGAAGGTGGAGACGGCGGCGACCGCTGCGGAAAGTAGAAGTGTTCTCATCGTTCGTGCTCCCGAGTGACGCGCGAGCGCGCTCACTTCTTCTCCATGTGCTTGATGAGCCCCGGATCGCGGTCGACGATGTTGAACTCGACGCGACGGTTCGCGATGCGACCCTCTTCGGTGTTGTTGTCGGCGATCGGCTTCTTCTCGCCGAAGCCCTCGGCCGTCATGCGCTTCGGATCGATGCCCTTCGTGACGAAGTAGGCCATGACCGCCTTCGCGCGCGCGTCCGACAAGACGAGGTTGTGCTGGTCGTCGCCATCGGCGCTGGCATGACCCTCGATCGCGAGCTTCTTGATCTCGGGGTGGTCCTTCATCGTGTCCGCGAGCTCGTCCATCAAGCTGAAGGAGCTGCCCTGGATGGTGGAGTTATCGAGGCCGAACTGGATCTTCTCGGTGATCTCGATCTTCTTGTCCGTCACCTTCACGCGCCCCATCTTGGGCGGTATCTGCATCGGCTTGCGAGCCGGCGCGATGCCTTCGACGGCGATGGGGGTCTTGCCCTCGAACGCGATGGTCGTGGAGCAGCCCGTCGAGATCGCGACGAGCGCGAGCCCGGCCGCGAGCGTGAGCCCAGATCGAAGCGGCGAGGCGCCGTTCCGGGGTGTCGAGTCAAAGCAACGCATTTGCATCTCCATCGTCAATGGGAGGCCCAAGCGCCCGAAACGGGCGCCCCCCTCGCGACCGAAACTAGCCCCCGTCGGCCTCTCCACCTAACAAAAAGGGCCCGAGATAGGCCCAATTTGGCGGATTTGTGAGGCTCCTGTGACTCAGCGATGCTCGCGAACCATGGCCTCGAGCCGGGCGAGCGCGCGCGTGCAGACGTCCTCGCTCGGACCAAAGCTGAAACGCACGTGCTTGGCGAAGCGCGAGGCGCGACCGGTGCGGCGCTTTCCAGGGTTCACGTCGAAGAACTGTCCCGGGACGCAGATGACCTGCTTCTCGAGCGCCGCGCGGAAGAACGACATGCCGTCGTCCAGGCCGGGCGGAAGGCCCGCGACCGAGCCCCAGCAATAGAAGGTGCCCTCCGGCGGGACGTCGATGGAGACGCCGATGCGCTTCAGCCCTTCGAGCATGAGCTTTCGCTTCTGCGTGAACGTCCGCTGAATCGCCGCCGTCTCTTGCGTCGCGTGCTCGAGGCCGAGGAGATCGATCGCGGCGCGCTGCATCGGCTTCGAGCCACCGCCGTCGAGGAAGCTCCCCGCGCTCGCGACCGCGTCGATGACGTCACGAGGACCGACGGTCCACGTCACGCGCCAACCGGGGTAGCGCCAGTTCTTCGTCAGCCCGTCGAAGAGGACGACCGGATCCGTCTCGACGTTCTCGACGTAGCGCGCCGCGCTCTCCATCGGCGCGCCGCTCGGCGCGTCGTAGAGGTAGTGCGAATAGAACTCGTCCATGAGCAGCGTCGAGTCGAGCTCGCGCGCCGTGTGCACCCAAGACGCGAGCTCTTCGCCGCGGACGTGCTTGCCCGTCGGGTTGCATGGGTTGCTCATGAGGATCGCGCCGAGGCCGCGCCCCTGAATTTCGCGGCGGAGATCGCGGACGGAGAAGTCGTACTGACGCTCGCCCTCGAGCAAGATCGGTATGGGCGAGAACCACCGGAAGATGTCGAGCAGCTCTTCGTACGCGGTGTAGTCCGGCAGAAAATGACCGAGGTTGATGCGACCGAGCGCGGCGGCGGCGCGCGTCAAACTCGTTCTGCCGCCGCCCGAGATGGAGACGTTCTCGGCCGAGTACTTCGACGGCATCCCGCGGCGGTAGGCCTCGTTGTAGAAGTTCGCGATCGCCTCGCGGAGCTCCCACAGGCCGGCGACTGGCGCGTACTCCTGGTCGCCCGGAGAGATCGGGATCGCCTCGCAGCGAGGCGGCGCGCCGGGGAGGGCACCGATCTCGGGCATGCCCTGACCGAGGTTGCACCAATCGTCGACGCCCGGGTCGGCCTTGTACGCGTAGCCGAGGCGCGCGGCCTCTCCCATGACGTAAATGACGCCGGTACGCGGAACCTTCCGGAACGCGCTCGCGGCGCTCGCGTGCGGCGCTTCTCCGTGAGGATCGCTTCGAAGCTCGGGTCTGCCTTCGGGGGTGTCGCGCGTCATGTGAAGAGCCGCTCGGCGATCTGGACGGCGTTCAGCGCAGCGCCCTTGCGCAGGATGTCGGCGACGATCCAGAGGTTGATGGCGCCCGGCACTGCGAGATCGTCGCGGACGCGTCCGACGAAGACGTCGTCGGTGCCCGCGCAATCGATCGGCTGCGGCGCGTTGCCAGGCGCATAGGCGGCCTCGAAGAGGCGCACACCTGGCGCGCCGCGAAGAAGGTCTTTTGCCTCTTTCGCGGACATGGGGCGATGAAACTGGACGTGCACCGACTCGCTGTGGCCGGTCGCTACCGGGACGCGCACGGTCGTCGGGGACACCCCGATGGTCGAGTCGCCGAGGATCTTCCGCGTCTCGTTCACGAGCTTGAGCTCTTCCTCCGAGTAGTCGTTCTCTCCGGCCTTCCAGTCGATGAGGAGGTTCATCGCGAGCGAGGCGGGGAAGATCGTCGCCTTCGGTGCGTCTCCTCGCGCGATGGCGCGCGTCTGCTCGTGGAGCTCTTCGACGGCCGCGTGCCCCTTGCCGCTGGCCGCTTGGTAGGTCGAGATGACGATGTGACGAAGCTTCGCTGCGTCGTGGAGGGGCTTCAACGCGACGACCATTTGGATGGTCGAGCAGTTCGGGTTCGCGATGATGCCCTTCGGCCGCACCTTCGCCGCATCCATGTTGACCTCGGGCACGACGAGCGGGACGTCCGGATCCATGCGCCACGCGCTCGAGTTGTCGATGACGACCGCGCCCTTCGCGGCGGCCGCCGGTCCGAGCGTTCGCGACGCGGCGGCGCCCGCGCTCATGATGGCGATGTCGATGCCCGCGAACGCGTCCGGCTCGGCGACGCGGACCTCGAGCTCGCCGTCGGCGAAAGGAACCTTCATCCCGGCGGAGCGCGGGGAGGCGAGCGCGACGACGCGGCTCGCTGGGAACCGGCGCTCGGCCAGCACGCGCAGCATTTCTCTTCCGACGACCCCTGTCGCACCGACGACCGCGACCGAACGCATCCGTAGCTCCTTCGCCCGTCAACGCACGCGGGCGGCCTATACATCCTCGATCGGTCCACGCTGGGCAAGCTCGATGCGAGCTTTACGCGGCTCGGTCCTTTCGGCGATTCTCAGGCCCGCATGACCCGCACCCGCTCCTGTCGCCTGGCGCACCGCGCGCACGTCGGCCACGCTGCGAGAGATCGATGACAGTGAGGCCGAATCGAGCGCGCGTGCGCGTGCTTGGCGTCGTGGGTGTGCTCGGCGTCGTGGGCGTGCTCGGCGCGGGGCTCGGCGCTTGCGGCGGCGCACCCGACGTGGCGAAGGCGCCTGCTCCCGTCGCGGCGGCGTCCGCGGGCGCGCCGTCGGCCAGGCGAGGGACGCTGCCGGCCTTCGTCCCGAAGCGACGTTTCGTACCTGATCTGGGCTCGACCCTCGGCGACGCCGCGATCTCGACGCCGGCTGGCTCGATGCGCCTCGTCGATCGGATGCGCATCCTCACCCGACCGGACGGAACGCTGCTGCGCGCCGACGAGCTGCTCCCCCTGGGAAACAAGCCCGTCGCGATGCGTTTGCCGCGACGTCTCGGCGGCGGCTTCGCGTTCCTCGTCAACTCGGCGCGCGGCACCGAGCTTTGGAGGGCCGAGACGTGGCTCGGCGATCTCGTGCCGCTAGCGTCATTCAGCGGCACCCCCGACTCGCAAGAGCCGCTCGTCGTCGGCTTCGATCGCCTCTATGTCCGATTGAAGTCGCTGAACGAGGTCGTCGGCGTCGATCCGAAGTCGGGGGCGATCCTCGGTCGCGGCGCGCTCCCGATCGCGCCGGCGTACGGCGACATGGCGTTCCTCGACGCGTGGCGCGGCGTCGTCGACACCGACCTCGCGGGCACGCTCGCGACGTTCGATGCGGGCGCGACTTGGACGCCGCTGCCGCGGAGAGCGACGGCGATCGGGCTCGTGAACGTGCCGCGCACGGCGTCGATCTCCACCACCGAGGACGATCCCGATGACGCGGGCGACGCGATCGTAGAGCTCGATGGGGGGTACTACACGCTGGCCGCGAGTGGCGACCTGACCTGGAAGAGCGGCCTCCCGCCGACGAGAGGAGACGCGGCGCGCGCAGCGGCCGGGCTCGCCCCCAGCGGCGCACGCATCGGCTCCGATCTCGACGACGCGTTGCGAAGGACTCCGCCGGGCCCGCTCGGTCGTCGCCCGCTTCGAACCGCCCTCGAATACGGCTACCCCGACGGGTCTGATAGCGCGCTCGTCGCGCACGACGGCGTGCTCGCGCGCGTGTCGCTGACGGACGGACGCATCCTCGCGATGCAGGAGGACGCGTATCCGGGCTCGCATTTGACCTGCAGCGGCATCGCGCTGGGCCTCGCGCCCGATCCGAAGGATCGAATCGGATTCGTCTGCGGGGGCGCGGGCGGTCCGACGGTCGTCTACGAGCTCGCGCCGCCGCTCGCGCTCCGTGAGGTCATGCGCTTCGCCGGCCCTCGGATCGTGACCGAGAGCGGGCAGGGCGCGATCGTCGTCCGCGGCGCGTGCACCGACGACGCGTCGCTCGACACGGGGGTGCGTCCATTCTGTGTTCGCTTCGCCGATGGCACGACGCGCGAGATCCGAGTTCGTGGCGACGTCGGTGCAGAGCGCGTGATCGCCCTCGGCGATGGGCGCGTCGCGATCCTGGTCCCTCCACGCCCCGGCGCGCAGGGGCAGCTCTCGCTCCTCTCGGGTCAGAGCTCGAAGCACCTGCCGCTGAAGCTCCCCGAGTCGGGTGCCCCGCGCGAGATCGAGACCGGCATGTGGATGGACGGCTTCCACCAGAGCGGCCCCGACGAGCTCGCGGGCTGGATCGAGGCCGGTGGGCCCGTCATGGGCGTCCGCGTGAAGCTCGATGGGACGGTCTCCGTCGGCGAAGCCGTCGACGAGCCGCGCGGCGTGCTCGTCTCGGGGCGGTTCGCGATCGCGATCGGAGACGGCGGCCGCGTGCTCGAGTCGAGCGACACCGGCGCGACGTGGGCAGAGCTCTCGCTCCCGCGCCTCTCGGGCGTCACCGAGACTTCGCGCACGCGCCGCTGCGGTCCTGTCGGCTGCGTCTTCGGCGGATGGCTCAAGGTCGGCTGGGACGAGCCCGCGAGCGAGCGCGACCTCGAAGATGCTCCCGCGCCTACGCCGGCCAAGCTCACGAGCCTGCGGTTGCCAGGCAAACCAATGTCGCTGTCATGTACGCCGGGTCGCAGCGCGCCGCGCCCCAAGGGCAGCTCGAAGAAAAACGCCGGCGAGTCCTCGAGCGGCTGGCTCGCGTTCCGCGGCGTCGATGCTCCGGCAATGGACAAGGGAGAAGCGGGCCTCGACAACGGCGCTCCGTTCGAGGTCGTCCCGCTGCGCGCCTATGCGTGGGGAAAGAAGGACGCCGACTGGGCGCGGACGGGCAAGCTCCTCATTCGATGGGCGGACCGCTACGCCTTCGAAGAGGTTCGGTCGAGCGCCGCGACGAGCTCGCCTTGGTCCAGCGAAGCGCTCGCCGCCGATGCGCTCGGCCTCGGCGCGATGGGCTACGGCGTGACCTTCAGCGCGACGCGTGACCCGGGTTTGCCGGCGGCGCTCGCCTCTGCGTGTCGCGCGGGCGCGTCCTGCTACCTCTTCGGAATGGAAGAGGGAGAGCCCGTCCTTCCGTTTCGATCCAGCGCGGGCGCCGCGCTCTCGCAGCCCATCGCGGGCTCCGCCGTCCGAGTCGGTCAGTCGTGGCTGTTCCTCGGCGCAACGCCGAGCCGGGATCGCATCGGCCTTTATCGTGCGGACCTCGGCAACGTGAAGCTGCTTCGCGTCTTCGATCGACCTCCTAGCGCTCGATTCAACCTCGGACCGCTACCGAAGCTCGTGCGACGCGCGAGGACGGGCAGCGTCGGGCTCCTGTTCGTCACGCGAGACGGCCCGCTCGATCGGCGTGGCACGCGCTACCTGCTGCCTATCGACGCAGAGAGCGGCGACACGAGTGAGCCGATTCGTCTCGGCCGGCCCGACTTCGGCGACGTCACCGTCACGGGCTCCTGCGACGGTCGCGACGGGTGGCTCGCCGAGATCCCGATGACCGATCCGTCGCCCGACGTGAAGCTCGACGGCATGCCCGTGACGCTCGAAGGCACCGAGCTTCGCATGCGCCTCGATCCGGGCGTTGCGTGCATCGACGGCGGCACGGCGACGCTCTCGGTCCCGCAGCGCGGTGGCGGCAAAGAGCACGCCGCCGACGCTTTTCGCGTGATGGTCGTCGATCGCGGCGACGGCGCTCGCGCCGAGCTGTTCTGCAAGGTGGACTAGGGGCCAGTTTCGGCGCGGCGCTACGTCGAATGGCGGATGGGCCGGGTCGCGCGATCGTCGCTCGGGTGGTTGGCCGGGTCGTCTCCTTCGTCGGCAGCGGCGGCCGTTTGGACGAGCGGCTCTGCGGATTGCGGATCCCACGCGCCCCCGAGCGAGCTCGACGCGAGCAGGCCCGCGAGCTCGCCGGCGTTCGTCGGCCGATCTTCGGGGAGCTTCGAGAGACAGCGCAGGACGAGCGCCTCGATGTCGTTCGGAAGCGTCGTGCCCATGCGCAAGCTCGGCGGCATGACGGGCTCGGTCTGATGGGCCGAGAGCATCGCGGCAGGGGATTTCGCTTCGAACGGCGGCCTCCTCGTGAGCAGGAAGTACAGCACCGCGCCGAGGGCATAGACGTCGCTCTGCGGGCCTGCCTCGACGCCGCGCCCCACCTCGGGAGCCATGAACGCCGGTGTGCCGGCCAGGTGTCCCTCTTGCGTGAGGCCTTCGCCGCCGTCGTCCTTCAGGCGGACGATCCCGAAGTCGAGCACCTTCACGAAGTCGAGCTCGCCCCCCAAGCTCGCGACGAAGAGGTTCTCGGGCTTGATGTCTCGATGCACCATGCCCTTGTCGTGCGCCTCGGCGAGGGCACGCGCCGCAGAAAGAACCAAGTACACCGCGCGCGCTGGAGGCAGCGGCCCCACGCTTCGCACGAGCTTCGTCAGGTCGACGCCCGTCAGCAGCTCCATCGCGTAATACAGCAGTCCGTCGTCCGTCACGCCGTAGTCGAAGACGCGCACGGTGTTCGGGTGCTCCAGCTCGGCCAGCGCTTGCACCTCTCGCTCGAAGCGCGTCGCCGCGCGCGGGTTCGCCTCGCGGAGGATCTTGAGCGCGACGTCTCTGCGAAGGCCTTGGTGATAGGCCGCCCAGACCTCGCCCATGCCGCCCTTGCCGAGGAGCTTCTTCAACCGATACTGGCCGATGCTCCGCGACTCGTAGACCTGCTGGCGAAGTCGATACGACAGGTGTCCGCCGATCGTGGCCATCGTCCCCATCGCGATGAGCAAGAAGACCGAGCAGGCGAAGACGACCACGCCGCGGTAGTCCTTCGTCGGATCGGGGAGGGTGCCGAGCGCTGCGTGCGCGATCGCGCTCGAGCCGACGAACCCAGCGAGGCCCGCGCCGCCTAGCATCGCGCCGCGTCTCCAGGGCAGCTCGAGGAACGACGGCACCGTCATCACGATGAGCGCCCCAGCTGCGTGAATGCTCTCGAGCCCGCCGCAATACGTCGCGACGACGCCGATCGCCCCGTTCAGGACCACCATCATCGCGGCGATGAGCCCGAGCGCTTCGGTCGTCGTGCGAAGCGGGCGCCTGCGAACCACCACCATCATGGCGCCGAGCAGGCTCGCGACGCCCAAGCGGATGCCGATGACGACCGTCAGCGCCTCTGGGTAGAAGCGCCCTGCGAACACCAGGTCTAGCGGGATGAAGGCGAGCCAGCCCACGAATGGGATGGGCGAGAGCCACGCGATTTTCGCGGCGTAGTTGCGGATCTCGCCCTCCCGAAGCCGCTGCTCGGCGCCGCGCACGGTCTCTCCGGGCGTGGTTTGGGGACCGTCCGCGCTCGTCATCGTCTGTCTACCAAACGCCCGCCCTGGCCGGCCCATGATGCCACGGCTCGCCGAGCCTCTGGGCGGTCGACTGACGGGCTTTTGACCGGGAGCCTCGCAAATCACTATCCTGATGGGATGAGCCGTCGTGCGCTTGGCTTGCTTCGCCGGGTGGTGAGTCCGAAGGTCCTCGCACCTACCGCACTCACTGCAGTGTCTGTCCTTTTCTTGGGTGCCCTCTTGTCGACCGGCTCGTCCGGCTGCGAAGAGACTGGCGGCACGGGAGGGGGAGGAGGAGGCGGCGGAGGGACGAACCAACCGCCGCACAAGATCTGCATCGACAAGGCCACGATCCAAAAGGTGCCCCCCGCGGGCCTGCAGATCGGCTTCCGCGTGCTCGATGATCTGGGCAGCCCCGTTCGACCGCTGACGTTTCCGGCGACGGGCCAGGGCGACGTCACCGTCATCAACGACGCGAAGGGCAAGCCCTTCGGGTCGAGCGGCGAAGGCGACAGCGTCTCGGGCCTCGGCACGCCGAGCGAGCTCGAGCTCTATTCGATCCTCGTCCTCGATTTCTCGGACTCGATCGTCGATCGCGGCCTCTCGTCCGAGGTCATCAAGGGCGCACGCGCCTATGTGAACGAGGTCGTGACGAAGCCCGAGGCGAAGTTCAAACACAAGGTCGCCATCTTGGTGTTCGGGCGCCCTGACGAGGTGAACCTCGTCCAAGACTTCACGAACAGCGAGAGCGAGCTCGACGACACGCTCTCGGCCCTCGAGCTTCAAGACGGTCTCGGAACGACGGACCTCTACGACGCATACATCACGGGCCTCACCCTCGTCGATCAGCAGGGCGCCAGCGACTCCGTCGTCGAGCGTTTCCTCGTGCTCATCAGCGACGGCACGCACGAGGCCGGCAACGAAGACGCTCTGCGCGCGGCGGCGATGACCGCCAAGGACAACTCCCTCGCGACGAAGTACGCCATCGGCATCCAGGGCGATTACGACGCCTGCAAGCTGGAAGAGCTCGCGGGCGCGCCCGACACCGGCTGCGGCGACGGGCTACGCGGTTGCCGCGTGGGCATCCTCTGCGACGCCGGCAGCGCGCCGCCACCGAGCTGCACTCAATTCCAGCCGAGCGTCGACGCGACCGAGCTCGAGACCGCGTTCACGGAAATCGCCACGCGCGCCGCTGGCATCGCGCGAAGCAACTACATCGTCGGCGTCTGCACCCCGGTCGCGCTGGGAGCCTCGAGCGTGACGATCAAGGTCAACGTCGACGGCGCCGTCGACCAGGCGTCGCTGCCCTACAAGGCCAAGGGCCCACCGGGGGATCTCACCGGAGACCTTCAAAACTGCGACCCCACCGAGGTCCGCGATACGATGACCACGGCCACCACGACGACCGGAGCCGGTGGTAGCGGCGCGGGTGGTGGCGGCGTCGGGGGTGCCGGCGTCGGTGGCGCGGGCGGCATGGGCGGGGCAGGCGGCGTCGGCCCGTGAGCATCCGGTAGCGGGTTCGCGCCGCAGCGCTTGCGCGCGTGATTGGCCCGGCGGCGCCGTCACCGTCCGAGCGATGCAGCCGTCGCTGCGGTGGCGTTGGCGCCCTCGAGCTACGGTCCCGGCGTCTCTCGTGCGCCCTCTCTAGCTAGGCCCGGTGCG
>Ga0164241_10002218_pt1 | contig 21554 bp, 23 predicted proteins | sample OricomyardsoilBY_FD_108780 | JGI IMG/M metagenome (GOLD analysis project Ga0164241, IMG submission 108780) | Backyard soil microbial communities from Emeryville, California, USA - Original compost - Back yard soil (BY) | ecosystem: Environmental > Terrestrial > Soil > Unclassified | place: USA... | reverse complement strand
TTCAGGCGACCGATATAGGGTCCGGTAAGATGCGCGCCCTTGAAGGGGAGATCGCCACATTGCTGATGACGCGCACCACCGAAGAAGTGCGGGTGGGAGACCGCTTGTTGAATGAAGAACAGCGCGGGGTGGATTCCAATTTCTTCCCATCTGCGCCCTCTATTGACGTGAATGCCCAGATCATTGCGGTGGAAGGTGGTGTCACACAGGTCGGTAAGATGGATGTGGTGATTATCAATCGCGGCGACCGTGAAGGCATCGCAATTGGCAACGTATTAGCGGTTTATAAGCGTGGTGGTGTTGTGAAGGATCGTGTCAAAGGCGATACCGTAACCCTGCCGGACGAGCGCGCCGGCTTGGTAATGGTATTCCGTACTTTTGAAAAGCTCAGCCTTGGCTTGGTTCTGGAAGCCGAGCGACCCCTGGCCGTCAAGGATCTGGTACGCAATCCCTAATGGGAGAAAACTGTCCCACCTGTTGTTTCTTCTCCGAGCCTTCCCGGGCCGGATGACAGCCCCCGACCTAGCTGTTAGTCTAGGTCGGTCGTTGAATCCCCATCATGGACGATGTCATGTTGACCGCCGCAGAACAAATCCTCCTTTTACAGCGCCTACCGGAAACGGGCTCGGGCACTTATTGGCGCTTGCTCGATGAGTTTCCGGTTCTCAATACGGCCCTCGAAGCGCCCATTGATGTCGTTTCCAAGATTTTGTCGACCGCAGCCTGCAACGCGTTGATGGATTATCGCGAGCTCGGCGAAAAAAGTGGCGTAATGCGCCAAGTGCGTAAAGATCTGGCGTGGTTGCAGGACCACAATATCCATCTGCTGGACACTCATAGCGAGCACTACCCCCAAATTTTGCGCGAGATCCGCCGCGCTCCTCCGTTGCTATATGTTTGGGGTGATCCTGCAGTTCTGTCATTACCACAGATCGCTGTGGTGGGCAGCCGGAGTCCCTCCTCCAGTGGCCGCGATAATGCCGCTGCTTTTTCCCGTGAACTTGCGGCTTGCGGCATTACTATCACCAGTGGACTGGCATTGGGTGTGGACATAGCGGCTCACCAGGGCGCTCTAAGCGGCAGCGGCAAAACCATCGCGGTACTAGGCACAGGCATTGATCAGATATACCCCCACCGCCACTACCAAATTGCTGAGGAGATAGTGGCTTCCGGCGGTGCCGTGGTGACGGAATTTCCTCTGGGCACGCCTCCCATGCCCGCCAATTTCCCCCAGCGTAATCGGATCATCAGCGGATTGAGTTTGGGCGTTTTGGTGGTAGAGGCTGCTATTAAAAGCGGGTCGCTGATCACCGCACGATACGCGCTGCAACAGAATCGGGAAGTGTTTGCTATCCCAGGGTCAATCCACAATCCGCTGAGTCGGGGCTGCCATCTGCTTATTAAAGACGGCGCCAAGCTGGTGGAGACAGCCCAGGACATCATCGATGAGCTGCGCGGATTCCTTTCATTAAAATGGCAGGAAGCGAGCAACTCCAATCGAGGAGAGCTCAATCTCACGCATGAACTGGTCGAAAATGAACACGAAGGCCGCATCCTGATGGAATTGGGCTATGACCCACTCAGCCTGGATACGCTGGTGGAGCGTACAGGTCTGGGCGCCGGCGAACTTATGGCGGCGCTGTTGACCATGGAGCTCAAGGGCTTGGTAGGCAACCTGGGTATTGGCTACGCCCGTTCTTTGCCCGTCAGTCGCGGTCTGGACTTGTCGCTGAAGTTCAACTGAGGTACCTTTCCCGCCTTCTCAAATACACCTGCCGTTTTGTCGACAATTACCGTCAAAACGTCGCGGGTTTTCTTCTTTTTAAGACGGCTGTTTGCTGGAGACCAAGATGAACAAACCATTCGTTGCCATTCTGATGGGGTCCGATTCCGATTTACCGGTGATGGAAGCGGCTTTTGAAGTCCTTAAGGGCCTGGCCATTCCTTTCGAGGCTAAGGTGACTTCAGCCCATCGCACCCCCAAGGCCACGCATGATTATGTGGTGGATGCAGACCGCCGTGGTTGCGCTGTGTTCATCTGCGCTGCCGGCATGGCCGCCCACCTGGCCGGTGCCGTCGCAGCAACTACCCTCAAACCTGTGGTGGGTGTGCCTATCAACAGTTCACTTGATGGTCTGGATGCCTTGTTGTCCACCGTGCAGATGCCGGCGGGCATCCCCGTGGCTTCCGTAGCCATTGGTAAGGCGGGCGCAAAAAATGCCGCTTATCTGGCCGCCCAGATCATCGGGATAGCCGACAGCCAATTGCACCAGAAACTGATTGAAGAGCGCGCCGCCGCTGCAGCGGCAGTGGTCGCCAAAGATGCGGCCCTGCAAAAACAATTGGCTGGTTAAATCTGCTGATTTGCAGTTCGCGCTTGGACTTCCGCTTAGGGCTGGATTATCGCGCGCATCCGCGCATCCGCCTCGCCGCTATGGAAGTGGCGCGGGGCGGCGTGATCGCCTATCCCACGGAAGGTGTCTGGGGTCTTGGCGCGGATCCCTTTAACCACCTTGCCGTTGAACGGGTGTTGGCACTAAAAGGTCGCCCGGTCAGCAAGGGGTTGATTCTGGTAGCGGCCCATCCAGATCAATTCGATTTCATACTGCGCCATCTCAATGCCGAACAGCGAGCTATCTTGTCGGCGTCCTGGCCCGGGCCTAATACTTGGCTGGTGCCCCACGCCGGGAAGGTGCCGCCCTGGATCAGTGGTGACCACAGGACGGTTGCCCTCCGAGTCAGTGCTCATCCGGTGGTACGCGCCCTCGCGGAGTTGGCTGGTCCGCTGGTGTCCACTTCTGCCAATCCCCAGGGCTTGGCGCCTGCCCGCCAAGCCTTGCGCGCCCGCCAATATTTTGCTGATCAAGTGTTTTATGCGCCAGGTCAAGTGGTGCGTGATGCTGGACCCAGTACCATTCGCGATCTGATCACAGGCCGCATAGTGCGCGCCTGAATTCTCACATAAATGTGGAGACGTCATGAGCCAGCCGGACAAACACGCAGTGAAAGCCTACCTGATGGATCTGCAAGATCGTATTTGCACCGCCCTGAGTACAACCGACGGTGGCAAAGCGTTTGCTGAGGATTTTTGGGAGCGTGAGGAGGGCGGTGGCGGCCGTTCGCGGGTGTTGAATGAAGGTCTCGTATTCGAAAAAGGAGGAGTGAATTTCTCCCATGTTATGGGCACTCGAATGCCGGTTTCCGCCACGGCGCACCGGCCTGAGCTGGCGGGCCGCAGTTTTGAGGCGATGGGGGTATCCCTGGTCATGCACCCGCGCAATCCCTACGTGCCCACCAGCCACGCCAATGTGCGGTTTTTCATTGCTGAAAAAGAGGGCGAGGCACCGGTCTGGTGGTTTGGCGGCGGTTATGACCTCACGCCTTATTACGGTTTCGACGACGATTGTGAGCATTGGCACCGTATAGCATCTTCGGCCTGCCAGCCGTTTGGGCCACAGGTTTACGCCGACTATAAGCGGTGGTGCGATGAATATTTTTTCCTGAAGCATCGCAACGAGCCGCGCGGTATTGGCGGCCTGTTTTTTGATGACCTGAATCAGCCGGATTTCAATCAGAGTTTTGCATTTATGCGCGCTGTCGGCGACAGTTACTGCGACGCCTATGTGCCTATCGTTAAACGCCGCAAGGACACACCTTATAGCGAGCGCGAGCGGCAGTTCCAGCTCTACCGACGCGGCCGGTATGTGGAATTCAACTTGGTTTACGATCGCGGCACCCTGTTCGGCCTGCAGACGGGTGGCCGCACCGAATCTATCCTCATGTCCCTGCCACCCTTGGTGCGCTGGGAGTACAACTGGCAGCCGGAACCGGGCACGCCGGAACACGCGCTTTACAGCGATTATCTGCGCCCCAGGGAATGGGTGTGATGGAGCGTTACGCCGTAGTGGGCAACCCCATAGGCCATTCCAAGTCCCCCGATATCCATCGACTTTTTGCCACCCAGACAGGGCAGGTGCTCTCTTACGACAAAATGCTGGTGGAGCCTGGGACTTTTGCCGAGGAGGTCAGCGCCTTTTTTGCCCTGGGTGGCAGCGGTTTGAATGTGACCCTTCCTTTCAAAGAGGAAGCCTTTGGTTACGCGGACGAATTGACCGAGCGGGCTCGAATTGCCGGTGCAGTCAATACTCTGATGTCGCGCCCGGATGGCACAGTGCTCGGCGATAACACCGACGGCGCTGGCTTGGTGGCCGACCTGCTGGCTCAGGGCTGGGAACTGGCGGGCAGCCGCATATTGCTGCTGGGTGCCGGCGGCGCCGCGCGGGGTGCAATCCAACCCCTGCTGCTACAGAATCCCGTGCGTTTGGTCATCGCCAACCGCACCCTTGACAAAGCGCAGTCGATAGCCGCGGCTTTTGCCGGGCGAATCGAAGCCAGCGATTATGCCGCTCTTACCGGTCAGTCCTTCGACCTTGTTATCAACGCCACGTCTGCCAGCCTGGGAGGCGAACTACCTCCACTTCCAGCGGGACTTGTTACACCGGAAACCGGTATTTACGACATGATGTACAGCGCTGAACCTACGGCGTTTCTCCGCTGGGCAAAGGATCAGGGCGCAGTGCGTTTCGCGGATGGACTGGGTATGTTGGTGGAGCAGGCTGCGGAGGCGTTTTATCTATGGCGTGGTGTGCGGCCTCAAACCATCCCCGTGATTGAGGCTTTGCGCGCGCAACTCAAATCCTAGGTCAAGTATTCGTTTTTCAGCTTCACGTAATTTTGTGCGGAATAGCGGAAAAACTGCCGCTCACTGTCCTTGAGGGGGCGGACCTGTTTACAGGGGCTGCCGACATATAGGAATCCGCTTTCCAGGCGTTTTCCCGGCGGCACCAAGGTGCCGGCGCCTATGACTACCTCGTCTTCTACTATCGCCCCGTCCAGCACAATCGCACCTATACCCACCAATATGCGGCTGCCCAACGTGCAACCGTGCAGACAGGCACTGTGGCCTATAGTCACATCATCGCCTATGGTCAAAGGCCAGCCACCGGGATTGAAGTCACTGGCGTGGGTGATGTGCAGCACCGCGTTATCTTGCACGCTGGTACGCGCGCCGACATGGATGCGGTGCATATCACCGCGAATGACGGCGGAGGGCCAAACGGAGCAGTCGTCCCCTAGCACTACCTCGCCTATGACGACAGCAACGGGGTCTACATAAACCCGCTGCCCCAGTTTGGGGGACACGCCGCGATAGGGGCGCAGGGATTGATTCATGGTCTGCTCCTGTGAGAAGGGATTCACGTATCATAAACCATCACTGAGCCCATCGAGGGAGCCCACCATCATGACCAACCCCCTGCTGCAATCCCATAAGCTGCCGCCCTTTGTCGCGCTTCAGCCCGATCACATAGTGCCGGCGGTACAGCATCTGACCTCCGCCAATTTGAGTGCGTTGCAAGAATTGTTGGACCAGGCGCAGGAGCCCTCTTGGCACAATCTGGTCTGGCCGCTTGAAGACCGCGAGGACCGTCTCAACCAAGCCTGGTCGCCGGTTACCCACCTGAACGGCGTGGCCAATAACCCGCTACTGCGGGAGGCTTACAACCAAAGCATTGGCCTGCTCACGGATTACAACACCCGCATGGGCCAGAACAGCGCGCTCTACAACGCCTATAAACGCTTGGTGGAAACTGGGGATTACCAGCAATTGAACACAGCTCAGCAGCGCACCATCCAGAATGCTCTGCGGGATTTTCGGCTGGCCGGGGTGGATCTGCCGGAAGGGGCCAAAAAACGCTATGGCGAAATCCAGACCCGCCTTTCGGAATTGACCAATCGCTTTTCCAACCATGTTCTGGACGCAACCCAAGGCTGGTACAAGCACATCACCGACGAGACGCAACTCGCCGGTTTACCCGAATCCGCTCTGGCCGGCGCCGCTCAGGCGGCGAAAAATAAAAACCTGGCAGGCTGGGTGCTGACCCTCGACGGTCCGGTTTATCTCACCGTAATGACCCAGGCGGAAAACCGCGAATTGCGCCGGGAAATGTACACGGCCTATATGACCCGCGCCTCTGACCAGGGACCCACCGCCGGCCAGTGGGACAATTCGGCGCTAATCGAGGAAATCCTGCAACTGCGCAGGGAGCTCGCACAGTTGTTGGGATTTGGCAATTACGCCGAATTGTCCCTCGCACCCAAGATGGCCGAGTCCACAAAGCAGGTGATCGACTTTTTGCGTGAATTCGCCCGCGCCGCCCGCCCTGGTGCAGAACGTGAATTGGCGGAGCTGCGCAGTTGGGCGGCGGCGGAATATGGCGCGACCGAAATGCAGGCTTGGGATGTGCCCTACTATTCCGAAAAACTCAAACAGGCCAGTTACCAGATATCCCAGGAATGGTTGCGGCCTTACTTTCCATTGCCCAAGGTGCTCCAGGGCCTATTTACTCTGTTGCAGCAGTTATTCGGCATCAGCGTCCGGCAGGAGACGGGGGTGCAGACGTGGCATCCGGACGCGCGTTTTTACGCAATCGAACGCGACGGCGCGCCGCTCGCCTATTTTTACTTGGACCTTTTTGCCCGCGAAGGCAAGCGCGGTGGCGCCTGGATGGCGGAGTGCCGGGTGAGACGCCGCACGGCAGATGGGTTACAGCTGCCGGTGGCCTATCTGGTGTGCAATTTCAATGCGCCCGTGGGAGACACGCCGTCATTGCTCACGCATATGGAGGTCACCACCCTGTTTCATGAATTCGGCCACGGACTGCACCATATGTTGACCCAGGTGGATGTAGCAGCGGTGAGTGGGATCAATGGCGTGGCCTGGGACGCGGTGGAACTGCCCAGTCAGTTCATGGAGAACTGGTGCTGGCAGCGTTCGGTGCTGCAATACCTCGCCGGTCACTACAAAACCGGCGAAGCCCTGCCGGAAGCGATGATTGACCGGCTTCTGGCGGCTAAGAATTTTCAGGCGGCTATGATGACTCTACGGCAGGTGGAATTCGCGCTGTTTGATTTCCGTCTGCACATGGAATACGGCGAGCCGGATTTTCCGGGAGTCCAGGCGCTTTTGGATGATGTCCGTCGCGAGGTGGCGGTGTTGGTTCCACCGGCTTTCAATCGTTTTCAAAATGGCTTCACCCATATTTTTGCCGGCGGTTATGCAGCGGGTTATTACAGTTACAAATGGGCGGAGGTACTCTCGGCGGACGCATTTGCGGCCTTTGAGGAGAATGGCCTGTTCGACGTCGCCACGGGCCTGAGATTTCTGCGCGAGATATTGGAGAAGGGCGGCTCCGAGGACGCCATGACGCTGTTCAAAAATTTTCGCGGGCGCGAGCCGGATATATACGCCCTGCTGCGCCATGCGGGCATACAGTCGTGAGCGAAGTAAAAAAGAGGTTTATCGCCGGTGCCATCTGCCCCAAATGCAAGGTGCAGGATCGCATTATGGTCTACAGGTTGGAAAATGTGGACTATCGAGAATGCGTCGCCTGCGGCTTTAAGGACCGAATGCATTTTCAGCCCGGCGCACGCGAACTGCAAACGCGCGTCAATACACCGATAGAACAGGTTTGGGAGGAAACTCAGGTGGTGCGTCTGCCGGATCTGAAAAAGGACTAATGGGCTGTCGCTTTAGGAATCGAGGTTTTCGTAAAACGCAGGCCTATACGCGAATCCTCGGTCAGGCGCGGCCAGCCCCGCAGTTTCGCTTCCCAGTCACAGGCCTGATAGCGTGCGACAAACTGCGCGAGGTTGGAATTCTCCAGCGCACCCTGTTCGAATAATGCTTCCATCGCATAATGCACGGCCAGGTCCAGCTGATTGGCGTAGGTCTCGCCCAAGAGATCGTGCACGATGATATTGGCGAGTGTCATATCGAGCGGCGTGAGTGGTACACCGCAGCGCATGATAAGGCGATCGTTGATTTCTTCCACCAGCCGGTGAGCCAGATAGGCTTCATCAATCAAACCCTGAAGCCCGCCGCATTGGTGTACGAGATCCGGGGGCTGCAGAAAAAAATCCTCTGCTATGGTGATGAACACACGACCATGTTCGCGCAGCCCGCAGTTGAGCAGCAGATCGTCCAAAGTCTGCAGTAAATCCGGTACGTATTCGATATAACGCACAATAAATTCCAGCAACACCTTGTCTGCGTCTTTTTCTGGCAGCGCTATGGCTCCGTGAAGACTATGCGTCGCTGCGGAGAGAAATCTCGCGAGCTGGTGCGTCTGAGATTCCTCAGCGCGCGCTTGTGCTATGGCTTCCCGGATCAAAATAATTTTGTCGTTGTTCATAGGCATCACTTCGCCAGAGTATTCAGTCGGCGAATTGCTGATTCTGTAGATGTGTGAAAATCGGAGCCATAGTACCTGCTCACTTATCTAGCACGATAGAACATCCACGTAATGACTCCCAAAAAATTTGTCACAAATCGACAAATGGCACCTTCGATATCGGAGAGATTTTTATACGATGCGAAGGGCTGAACGGAAGCCGTCATGCTTCTAACGAAGCGCGCGCGCTGGCTTTTTATAGGTTAAAGCCGCATTTAAAAGTTGACCTTTAGAAGGTTTTGTGGCCTGCTATGCGCCGGTTTTTTGGGCCGGTTTCTTGTTGGTGATTTGATCAAATTTCACCCGTAGGCATCGCATTTCATTGGATTCCTTCGTGGATAAATTCCACGCAATCTACCCAAACCGCTGAACCTGAGCACAACAACTTTTCTTTCTTCCCACACGAAAACAACACGGAGACGGGGCGATGTTAGGCAAGTCGAAACGGTTATTGGTGTTGCCGCTTCACGCAATCGTGGCAGCTGGCCTGCCGATCGCTGCGTGGGCGACAGAATGGCCGCTCAATATGACCGAAGGTGTTACATCGGTCAGCCGCGAAATCCATGGTCTACACATGCAGATTTTCTGGTGGTGCGTGGCTATTGGTGTAGTGGTGTTTGGCGTCATGTTTTACACCATGTTTGCCCACCGTAAATCCCGCGGCGTGAAACCCGCTCATTTCCATGAAAACATCACTCTTGAGTTGATTTGGACAATCGTCCCTATCCTGATCCTGGTGATTATGGCTGTTCCGGCCACCAAGACCCTGGTGCGTATTTACGATACGGGCGATGCGGATCTGGATATTCTGGTCACCGGCTACCAGTGGAAGTGGAAATACGAATACCTCGACGATAAAGGCGAGAACGTCAGTTTTTTCAGTGTGCTCAATACGCCTCGCGCCCAGATTGAGAATACTGAGGAAAAATCACAAAACTACCTGCTGGAAGTGGATGAGCCCTTATATATCCCAACCGGCAAAAAGGTTCGTTTTCTGGTGACCGCAGCAGATGTGATCCACTCCTGGTGGGTGCCCGACCTGGCCGTCAAGCGCGATGCCATTCCCGGTTATATCCACGAGGCCTGGACCAAAGTCGAAGAACCCGGCGTGTTCCGCGGCCAGTGCACAGAGTTGTGCGGGAAGGATCATGGATTTATGCCCGTGGTGGTGCATGCGGTGGATGAGGCGGAATTTAATAAGTGGATGGAAGGCAAGCGTGCGAAAGCGCGAGAGATCGCAGACGCCGCCAAACAGACACTGACTTTCCAAGAGCTCTATGCACAGGGCGAAGCTGTCTACACCAAGAATTGCGCGGCCTGTCACTTGCCGGACGGTAAAGGCGTCGCAGGAGCCTTTCCCGCCATTGCCGGCAGTCCTATAGCCACCGGTCCAGTGCGCGCGCATATCAACCGCGTTGTGCATGGGGGTGTTGGCATGCCTCCTTTCGGCGAGCAGCTGACACCTGTGGAACTCGCTGCGGTGGTCACCTTCCAGCGCAATGCCTTTGGCAACAATATGGGCGACCAGATTCAGCCCATAGATGTCGTTAACTTCAAGCAAGGCCAATAAGGAGAAAATCTTATGGCACATGGTCCTGCGCACGGTTTATCCCGTTGGTTCTACACCACCAATCACAAAGACATAGGCTCTATGTATTTGTGGTTCAGTTTTGCCATGTTTTTTCTGGGTGGCATATTCGCTCTGGTTATTCGCGCCGAGCTGTTTGAGCCCGGCCTGCAAATAGTCGAGCCTAACTTCTTTAACCAGATGACCACCATGCACGGATTGGTGATGGTGTTCGGAGCAGTAATGCCGGCGTTTGTAGGCTTGGCAAACTGGATGGTGCCCATGATGATAGGCGCTCCGGATATGGCTTTGCCGCGCATGAATAACCTGAGCTTCTGGATTCTGCCTTTCGCTTTCGCGATGCTGGCATCGACGTTGTTCATGGAGGGCGGCGCCCCCAACTTTGGTTGGACTTTTTACGCGCCATTGTCCACCACTTATGCACCGCCCAGCGTCACCTTCTTTATATTTGCGATACACATCATGGGCGCCAGCTCCATCATGGGTTCAATTAACATCATCGCCACTATCCTCAACATGCGCGCACCTGGCATGACGTTGATGAAAATGCCCTTATTCGTATGGACTTGGTTGATCACCGCCTACCTGCTGATTGCGGTAATGCCGGTACTGGCCGGTGTGGTGACCATGATGTTGATGGATATCCATTTCGGTACTTCCTTTTTCAATGCGGCCGGCGGCGGCGACCCTGTGTTGTTCCAGCATGTGTTCTGGTTCTTCGGTCACCCCGAGGTGTACATCATGATTCTGCCTGCATTCGGTGTGGTCAGTGCGATCATCCCAACCTTTGCGCGCAAGCCGCTGTTTGGCTATTCCTCAATGGTATACGCCACAGCTTCAATCGCCATATTGAGTTTCATGGTATGGGCGCACCACATGTTTACTGTGGGCATGCCCTTTATTGGTGAGTGGGTGTTCATGATCGCAACTATGGCGATTGCGGTTCCCACCGGGGTGAAAGTTTTCAACTGGGTCACCACCATGTACAAGGGTTCGATGACCTTTGAAACCCCGATGCTGTTTTCCATTGCATTCGTCATTCTGTTCACCATCGGCGGGTTTTCCGGCCTGATGCTGGCCATAGCCCCGGCGGATTTCCAATACCACGACACCTACTTTGTAGTGGCACACTTCCATTACGTACTGGTGCCTGGCGCAATCTTTTCCATTACAGCGGCGGTTTATTACTGGCTGCCGAAATGGTGTGGCCGTATGTATGACGAAACACTGGGCAAGACACACTTCTGGCTGGCATTTATCGGCTTGAACCTCACCTTCTTCCCTATGCACTTCTCCGGTCTTGCCGGTATGCCGCGTCGTATTCCGGACTACAACCCCTTGTTTGCCAACTGGAATATGCTGTCTTCCGTAGGCGCTTTCCTGTTTGGCGCGGCCCAGGTGCTGTTTCTCTATATCGTCATCCGCGCCATCGTCAGTGGCCGCAGGGCCACCGCCCAGGTTTGGGAGGGAGCGCACGGGCTGGAGTGGACGGTGCCTTCACCGGCGCCTTATCACACATTCACCACACCTCCCAAGGTCGACTGAGGAAGATCGGCGGTGGAGAAGGCAACACGCAAGACGGTGATGCGCTTGGCGGTTTCCGCAGTACTCATGTTTGTTGCCGTCTTTGCGATAATGCCGCCCTTGTACACCCTGCTGTGCGAAATCACCGGGTTGCGCAAGGTCGGCGGAGCCTACGAGGCTGAAGAGATTAAAGTGGATACCGCACGTCAAGTGACTGTGCAGTTTGTGGCAACCCACAACGATGCTATGGCTTGGGAATTCCATCCAATGGAATACAAGGTTACGGTGAATCCGGGCAAGAAGACGGTCGTTAAATATTTCGCCCGGAATAATACGGATAAATCCATGGTGGCTCAGGCGGTACCGAGCATTTCTCCCTTCAGCGCTGTGAACTATTTCCACAAAATTGAATGTTTTTGTTTCAATCACCAGCCGCTCGCGGCCGGTGAAAGCGCAGAGCTGGGCCTGGAGTTTGTGGTGGATCAGGACCTGCCTAAGCAGGTTACCACCATCACCCTGTCCTACACGCTGTTTGACATAACCGCGCAGGCGCAGCCTCAAGTGGCGCTGGTGCAATAATTATTGGGCGGTGGGTCAGCACGCATCGCCATCCATAAAGCATTGGAAATTAACCGCATAACCTATATCAGGCGGAGCAGATAATAATGGGCCATCATCACGACGCATCGACCTATTACGTACCTGAGCAGAGCAAACTGCCATTGTTTACCGCATTGGCCATGTTTCTCACGGTATTTGGACTGGGCAGTTGGTTTAATGGCGTGGACAGCGGCCCGCTGATTTTCGCCGCTGGATTCCTGCTGATGGCGGGAGTCATGTACTCCTGGTTTAGCACCGTGATTCGCGAAAATATGGCGGGGCTTAATAATGCGCAGCTCAAGCGTTCCTACGTCTGGGGCATGGGTTGGTTTATTTTTTCCGAGGTGATGTTTTTCTCCGCATTTTTCGGCGCACTGTTCTATGTGCGCAACCTCGCATTACCTCATTTGGGAGAAGGCCCCACCAGCGAATTATTGTGGAATGGATTTAAAGCCGATTGGCCGTTGATGACCACTCCGGACATGATGGTCAAGGGCGATGACGCCAAGCACCTGGGGCCGGCAGAGAACATGAGTTATCCCGGCTTCACCGGACTCTTTTCCTGGCTGCCCTTTTGGAACACAGTAATTCTGCTCACTTCCAGTTTTACCGTGCATTTCGCGCACACAGCGCTGAAGAAGGGCAACAAAAAACTATTCAATATCTGGTTGGGTGTCACCGTTTTCCTGGGTATCTGCTTCCTGATATTGCAGGTGGAAGAATATATTCACGCCTACCAGGAATTAGGCCTGACCTTGAGTTCCGGCATTTATGGAGCGACCTTTTTCATGCTGACCGGCTTTCACGGTGCGCACGTGACCATGGGTACGTTTATTCTGCTGGTGATGCTGCTGCGCTCTGTGTTGAAAGGCCATTTCAATCATCATGATTGTTTTGGTTTTGAAGCCGCCAGCTGGTATTGGCACTTTGTGGATGTTGTATGGCTCGGTTTGTTTATTTTTGTTTATCTGCTGGGCTGATCGAGACGCGGAGTTATCAAGGTGAGATTTGTTGCGCCCTGGAGACCTGGTCCCAGGGCGCTGTGCTTTTCAGGCGTCCGCTTTGGATGCCATAGGCAATGGTGCCCATGAGAGCGGCGGCCAGGGCAATTCGAATACCCAGTGCGTACAGCGCGCGCTTGGAATCGGGAACATTCATGTCTTTCAGCAGAAATACCAGTCCGCTGGTTAGGCTGATCAATACCGCAATAAACAAAATCACAATCAGCAGTTTTAGCAGCATAGCGTTGCTCTCATTTCAGGTCGCTTGTGAATAGCCCGCAGAAAATCCCTTTCAAGTTGGAGATCAACTGGAAAATCAGTGTGTTTTCTCTGTTATTTTTGCCGGTGTTGATAAGTCTGGGATTTTGGCAATTGCAGCGGGCTGACGAAAAAAGCACCATACAGCAATTGTTGGCGGAACAACAAGCACGCCCTCCGGTTGATCTGGATCCACGCGCGTTGACGGATACAGAAGAGTGGTTGTACCGGCCGGTATCCGTGACCGGCAAACCAGACAGCGCCCATCTTTGGTTGTTGGAAAATCAAATTCACCAGGGTCGTCTGGGCTACCACCTGCTGGTGCCGTTGATTTTGGATGACGGAAACGTACTGCTGGTGAATTGCGGGTGGCTGCCGGCGACAGCGGATCGCACCCAATTGCCGGAATTGCCGCCCATACCTGCGCAAGTGACGCTGCGCGGTCGTCTGGTAAAACCCAGTGATAATCCCTTTTTGCGGCAACAGGTGGCGGAACTGTGGCCAAGGGTCGTTTTGCAGGTGGATACAGCGGCTGCACAAAACGCTTTGGACCGGCCGGTGTCGCCATGGCTGTTGCAGCTGGACGCCGACAGTCCGCTGGCACTGACGGTGGATTGGCGACCTCTCAATATGACCGCCGACAAACATCGAGCCTATGCCGCCCAGTGGTTTTTTCTGGCACTGGCGCTGGTGATTTTGACCCTATACGCCAACAGCAACCTGGGTCGCCGACATATTCGTGAATCCTGATTTTATGGTGACAGCCATCGTGGAAAACGCAGCACAGAAACGCAAAAAAATGTCCTGGCAGTTAACAGCCATAGTGCTGGTGACACTGGTCCCTATGGTCGCGGCTTATGTGGCCTATTTCACTGGCGTGGGAGTGCCGCAGAGCCGGGTAAATGAAGGCGTGTTGCTGGAACCCGCACGCAACCTGGCGGATGTGCTGCCCCTGGCCCAGGGCGACAAACCCCAGATCGAAAATAATTTGTTATGGCGAATGGTCATACCCATACCGGCGACCTGCGATCAGGCCTGCCAGCGCAATCTCTATATCACTCGTCAGGTGCACATACGCTTGGCGGATAAGGCGGATCGGGTGGAGCGCTATGCCGTTAATATCGGCGGCTCGGAAGGCGCGGCATTTTTACAGAGCATCGCTGCGGAGCACCCGGGCTTGAAGAGTTTTTCCATGACGGAAGAGGACTGGCACGAATGGCTGGCCGGGACGAACATGCCTGTATCCGACCACGCGTATCTCCTAGTGGACCAAGTGGGTTTTGCCATGATGTTTTACAGTGAGCAGCACAATGGCAACCAGCTGCTGAAAGATCTGAAGCGCGTCTTGCGCTACAGCCCGGGAGGTTGATATGGAATCTCGGACCATGGGATTTAATACACGTGATGTTCGGACCAATACCACGCCCTACCGCAGAATTCTGCTGCTCTGCACAGCTTGCGCCGTGGCGCTCGTTTTGGCGGTGGTGGTGCTGGGCGCGTTTACCCGGTTGAAGGATGCCGGCCTCGGTTGCCCCGACTGGCCCGGCTGTTATGGACATCTCACCTGGCCCACTTCGGATACGGAAGTAGCGGCTGCGGAGGCACGATTTCCAGAAGCGCCTGTCGAGCATGACAAGACTTGGCCGGAGATGGTGCATCGCTATTTTGCCAGCACCTTGGGCTTGGTGATTTTCACCATCCTCGTGCTGGCTTGGCGCTGGCAGAGACAGGAGTCTGGACTGCCTTTGAAACTGTGTGTTTTTTTGGCGGGGCTGGTGGTGCTGCAGGGGGCCTTTGGTGCCTGGACGGTGACCCTCAAACTCTGGCCGCAGGTGGTTACGACACACCTACTTGGAGGTGTTGCCAATGCTTCCTGCCTTTGGCTGCTGTTATTGCGGTTAAGTCATTGGCGTCCGCCTGTGACTGCATCGCCCGCCTTGAAAAGATTCGCTTTTCTGGCGCTTCTGCTGGTCATCGTCCAAATTGCGCTGGGTGGTTGGACCAGCGCCAACTACGCCGCCATCGCCTGCCCGGATCTGCCAACCTGTCACGGTGTCTGGTGGCCGGCGGCGGATTACGCCCAGGGCTTTAACATTTTTCAGCATGTGGGACCTAACTATCTGGGTGGCTTGCTCGACAACCACGCCCGCACGGCCATTCATTTTGTCCATCGTTTGGGCGCCGTTACCGTCTCACTGGTACTGGTGGTTCTAGCCGTTGGTCTATTGCGGTTACAGGCGGCGCGCGGCTTGGCGCTGGTGTTATTTTCGGCCTTGTTGCTACAGGTGAGCCTGGGAATCAGCAATGTTTACTGGGCACTGCCATTGCCGGTCGCAGTGGCCCACAATGCCTTCGGCCTGATATTGCTGCTGGTATTGGTCACCATCAACTACGCCTTCCGGGGCGGGGAGAAACATCATGTCTGAGGTGTCGGTCGGCACTACTGAAGATCGAGCCGTGCTGCGCGATTATTGGGAGCTTTGCAAACCCAATGTGGTGGCATTGATGATTCTCACCTCGGTGATTGGCATGTTGCTAGCCGTGCCCGGTGCCGTACCGCTAAAGGTTCTGCTGTTGGGTAATCTCGGCATAGCCCTGTGCGCAGGTGCAGCGGCGGCGGTGAATCACCTGGTGGATCGCCACGTGGATTTGAAAATGGCGCGAACCTTTAATCGCCCCATCGCCAAAGGGCGTGTGGCACCGGTCAATGCTCTGTTGTTTGCTCTGGTACTGGGACTGACGGGCATGGGCATCCTTGTGGTGTTCATCAACCCATTGACTGCTTGGCTGACTTTGGCCTCTCTGCTGGGCTACGCGGTGATTTATACCCTGTTTTTAAAACGCGCGACCCCGCAGAACATTGTCATAGGAGGTCTGGCCGGCGCCGCACCGCCGCTCCTGGGTTGGACTGCGGTAACCGGCACTTTGGATGGTCATGCATTGCTGCTGGTGTTGATCATCTTCGCCTGGACGCCGCCCCATTTCTGGGCTTTGGCGGTACATAGGCGCAAGGAGTACGCCAATGCCGCCATCCCGATGTTGCCCGTCACGCACGGGGAGCGTTACACCCGTGTCCACATTCTGCTCTACACCCTAATACTCCTGGCGGTAAGCGTATTGCCGTTTGTCACGGGCATGCTGCATCTGACCTATTTGATCGGGGCCCTGGTTCTGGGAGCTGTGTTTCTCGGCTACGCGGTGCGTATGCTGCAGTGGCCCGAGGCGGACAGCGGCATGGCCACTTTCCGTTATTCCATCATTTATCTGATGCTGCTGTTCGTCATCATGCTGGTGGATCACTACACCTTTCCTTTTACCGGCCACTGGGTGGGTTTCTGATGTCTGTGCCGACCCCGGAAAGTGCGAAGCAGCGTCGTATCACCCGCACGATCCTGCTGATACTGCTGTTTATATTGTTGGTGATGGGTCTGTTCCTGAATAAATTCCTCGCGCCCCGCGCCCTTTCTCCCCAGGAGTTGGCGGTCAACGGCGCCATTGTGTTCGACAAGCCCCGTATCATCCCGCCATTCGAGCTGGTGGATCACCAGGGTCAGTCCTTCAGCCTGGAACAGCTCCAGGGCAAGTGGACGGTGGTATTTTTTGGCTTCACCTCCTGTCCCGATATCTGCCCCACCACCCTAGCGATCCTGTCGCAATGGTACAAAAAGCTCGACGAGGACATACGCGACCGCACTCAAGTAGTGATGCTGACGGTGGACCCAGCGCGTGATACCCCGGAAAAGCTGGCGGTTTATATGGGGCACTTCGATAAGGAATTTGTGGGTGTAACGGGCGATTTTCTGGCGATCAAAACCCTGACCGATCAGTTGAACGTGGCTTTCAACAGGGTGGTAACCGGAGACGATTACACAGTGGACCATTCAGGCCACCTGGTATTGATCAACCCTTACGGCCATTACCACGGCATCTTCAAACCGCCGTTCCAACTGGGGCAGCTGAAATTGACCTACCAATCCATCGTCTCCAATTTCGCCCATTGATATGCGCTTCCTGGCACTGACGGTACTTTTATTCGCCTCAATTGCGGGGGCGAATACGGTGTATCGCTACCAGGACGAGCAGGGGCGCTGGCATTTCAGCGACCGCAAACCCGACCGGGCGCACGACACCCTTGTGGTGGCGACTGCTGCCGTCGAGCCCCCCGAACCACAATTGATCTATCAACGACAGGCCGACGGCAGTCAGGTATTGACGTCGGTGAATCCTTGGCCTGCACCCGTGCAGTTCGAGGTTCGCGTGAATGGCGAGCGTCTCACCACCTGGGTGGTGGGGCCCCGGGCTGCGGAGCCGGTGGTGCATCAAGGTCAGCCGCTCGGCTGGTTATCCGACTATGAATATCGCTATCTCCTGGGCAAGCCCATACCCAAGGGGGACGCTCAACCCCTGCTACCGCCAGTGCCACCTAAGGGCAAGTTCCGTATCAGCCAGGGTTTTAACGGCCACTATTCCCATAAGGAAGAGCCCTCGCGCCATGCCGTAGATATTGTCATGCAGGTGGGGGAGGGCATACACGCCGCCCGGGACGGCGTCGTGGTGAACGTGAAGGATGATTACCATATGGGCGGCACCGACAAGTTCTTCTTTGACAAGGCGAACTATGTGCGGGTATTGCACGACGATGACACTTTCGGAATCTATGCCCACATATTGCTGGGCAGCGCCCAGGTCAAGCCGGGCGACCGGGTGAAGGCGGGCGATCTGCTCGCCAGTGCCGGCACCTCCGGCTATTCAACCGGGCCCCACCTTCACTTCGCTATCCAGCGAAACAACGGTGACAATATCGTCTCTGAACCGTTTCAATTCCAATGGGGCCGAGGGGTGCTGAAACCCGCAACCGGCCAATGGTTGAGCCGGGAAGATCCCAATTAACCAAATCGTTTCCAAGAAGGAATCTCCCCAATGAGCCTCGCCCGTGCACACATCAGCCCGTCCGGCCCGGTCGTGTCCCAACTGATTGCCGGTTTCTGGCGCCTCAAACACTGGGGCATGACCCCGCAAGTGTTGTTGCGGTATCTGGAGCAGTTACTGGAATTGGGTGTCACCACCGTAGATCACGCCATGGTGTATCGCAGCGAGGCGCCTTTTGGAGAGGCCTTGGCCCTGCGGCCGCAGTTGCGCCAACAAATGGAGATAGTCACCAAGTGCGGCATCAGGGTGCCGGGGTTTGGGCCTCTTGGAGCGAGGCAGGTCAATCATTACGATTGCAGCGCGCCGGCCATTATCGAATCCGTGGAGGCCTCCTTGAGGGATTTGCGCACGGACTATATCGACATACTGCTGCTGCATCGGCCGGATTTTCTAATGGATGTCTACGAAGTGGCGGAGGCGTTCAGCCAGCTCAAAGTCCAGGGAAAGGTGCGGCATTTTGGTGTATCGAATTTTTCAGCCGCGCAGTTTCAGTGCCTGCAAAATGTTTGGTCCGAGGGTTTGGTGACCAACCAGATCGAATTTTCTCCGCTGGCGCTGCAGGCGCTGGAGTCGGGGGTATTGGAACACTGCATTGCGGCGGGTGCCCGGCCTATGCTTTGGTCTTGTCTGGGCGGTGGAAAAATTCTGACACCGACGGATGCAAAGGGAGCGAGAATTTTGGCGGCCCTGCAGCAAGTGCAGGAAGAATTGGGAGCGGACAATCCAGAGCAGGTGATTTATGCCTGGGCGCTGGCGCTGCCTTGCCGCCCGTTACCTTTGCTGGGTACCAGCAAGATCGAGCGGGTTGCCCAGGCTGTCAAATCCACGCAGCTTCAGCTCAACCGCGAGCAGTGGTACAGCATTTGGGAAGCGGCCAACGGCGCACCTGTGCCCTGATCAACTCCGCGCCGGCAGCAACAGACTGAAGGCGAACAGCAAGCTGGCGGTAAGCACTATGCTCGGCCCGGCGGGGGTGTCCACCCAATAGGAGAAACAGAGGCCGCCTATCACCGCACCCATGCCCAGCAATGCGGCGCCAACCGCCATGATTTCCGGCGAGCGGCTGAAGCGCCGACTGGTGGCGGCGGGAATAATCAACAGAGCCGTAATCAGCAGCACTCCCACCACCTTCATCGCCAGCGCTACCACCAGCGCGATAAGAGCCATCAGCAGCAGTCGAAGCCGAGCCGTGGGCACGCCTTCGACCTGTGCCAGTGTCTCATCGAGCGTTGCGAATACCAGCGGGCGCCAGAAAATCCACAACACCAGCAACACCACAGCAGCCACGGCGTAGATAGCGATCAAATCCGCGTGGCTGGCGGTGAGCAGGTCGCCGAACAGCAACCCCCAAAGGTCGATGCGTGTATCCGCCACTAACGAAGCGCACACGAGGCCGAGGGCCAAGGTGCCGTGGGAGAGAATGCCGAGCAGCGTGTCGCTGGCGAGTTGCGGCTGGGTCTGCAAAGCGACAAGGGCCACTGCGATCACCAGGCTGGTGGCAGCCACCGCCAGCAGCGGATGGATCTCCAACATTACCCCCAGAGCGGCGCCCAGGAGAGCGGAATGGGCGAGGGTATCCCCAAAATAAGCGAGTCGCCGCCAGACGACAAATGCGCCGAGTGGGCCGGCGACCAACGCGACGCCCAGGCCGCAGAGCAAAGCGTAAACAAGGAATTCCGGAATCATGGGTGCGTGCAGTTTGAATGGTCGTGATGAGGATGCGGTTTGACCACGTCTCCGTGCAGATCGTGGGCATGGTCGTGGTGGTGGGTATACACCGCTATGGCCTCCGCCTGTTTGCCGAACAGCTGCAGATATTCCGGGTGCCGGGCGACGCTTTCAGGAGCCCCGTGACAGCATATGTGGCGATTAAGGCAGATAACGGTATCCGTTTTTGCCATCACCAGGTGCAGGTCGTGGGACACCATCAGTACGCCGCAACCCAACTCGTCCCGCAGCTCGGCGATCTGCCGGTACAGATCCGCTTGACCCAGCACATCCACACCCTGGGTGGGTTCGTCCAAGACCAGCAGTTGCGGGCGCCGCAGAACGGCGCGGGTCAGCAATACACGCTGCAATTCGCCGCCGGAGAGACTTTGTAACTGCTTGGACAGAAGTGCGCTCACACCAAGACGCTCACAATAGAGATTGAGCGCCGCGCGATCCTGGGTTGCCAAGCGCAAAAACCGCTCGACGCTCAAAGGCAGGGTACTGTCGAAGCGCAGATGCTGCGGCATATAACCCAGCCGCAGTTTCGGCCGGCGCCACACCCGACCGCTGCCGGGCTGGGCGAGGCCGATCACCAGGTTTACCAAGGAGGTTTTGCCCGCGCCGTTGGGACCGATCAAGGTCACTATCTCCCCGGGCGCTATGGTAAAGCTCACGTCCTGCAGTACCTGCGTACCGTCGCGGCGCCAGCTCACATGGTCACAGGCTATAAGTGTGTTATCGCTGGGCAGGGACATTGAGGGTGATCCAGTGACGGGAAGGAACGCGGCGAATGTTAGGATATAACGTCATCCATCGCCAAAGTGTTTTTATGGTTATGTTGTTTATTCAAAACCCCGTGGGGCTGATACTGCGCCGCGTCCTCCAGGCATGTATGTTGTTGCTGGCCGGTGATCTCGCGCGGGCGGAACCCTTCAACCTGATTGCCAGTATCCGTCCCCTGACACTTCTGGCGCAGGACTTGACGCAAGGCCTGCCAGTAACGGTGACCACGCTCTTGCCGGCCAATGCCGATCCCCACTCCTGGGCCCTGCGCATCTCCGACCGCCAAGTGCTCGCGGATGCCGACCTGGTCCTCTGGCTCGGCCCCGAGTTCGAAGCTTTTTTAGCCAAGCCCTTGGCAAAAACCAGAGGAGGGCAAATACCGCTGGGCGAGCTGCCGGATCTGCAATGGGCAGCGGCTGAACACCACCATCATGATCACCATCAGCACGAGGGACGCGACCTGCACATATGGCTGAACCCCGCCAATGCGATAGTCATCCAGAAAGCCTTGGCGGCAAAACTCGCCGAACAAAGACCGGATTGGCAGGAGCAGTTGCAAGTACGCCTCGGACAGCAGGTTGCACAGCTCGAACAATTGCACGCGGAAATCCATAAACGGCTGCTGCCGTACCGTGAAAAAGGGTTTATCGCCTATCACGACACTTACGGGCATTTCGTCGAAGCTTTCGGCCTGAGCCAGTTGGGCGCTGTCAATCAATCGTCTGAGCAGCGGCTGGGTGCCAAGGCATTACAGAAACTGCAGATCCAGGCGCGCAGCGCGCACTGCCTGATGGTGGAAAAAAATGGCAAGCAGGAACAGCGCATGGCGCAGCTATTGAAACTGCCGTTGGTGACGGCGGATGGCTTGGC
>Ga0164241_10002217_pt1 | contig 21558 bp, 18 predicted proteins | sample OricomyardsoilBY_FD_108780 | JGI IMG/M metagenome (GOLD analysis project Ga0164241, IMG submission 108780) | Backyard soil microbial communities from Emeryville, California, USA - Original compost - Back yard soil (BY) | ecosystem: Environmental > Terrestrial > Soil > Unclassified | place: USA... | reverse complement strand
GCTTCGGCGTCGTCGCCGGTCGGCTGCTGGATAACGGGCAATCTGCGAGTGGCCATCGGAAAGCGCGCAACTATTGCACGCGGCGGGCCGAACAGGCTCAGTGACGACCCGAATCAGCGCCGCGTTCATCGGCCGGCTGCTGGCGCTGGCGCTGTTGCTTGCTTCCTCCTCTGCCACGGCTGAGCCAGACCACGCAGACGCACCAAACATTCCCGCGGCTTCGCCGAATCCGCGCGCGAGCGAGCTGCCGCTGCCGTACACGCCCTGGCGCGGCACGGGCCCCTTGCCCCCACCCGCCGACCCGATCGCCGGCAGGCCGCCACCGTTGGCGCGGCCCCGCCAATTGCCGCGGCGGCCGTTCGAGCTCAGCGCCGCACTGTCGACGTTCTTGCCGAGCTGCGGCTCTGGCAGCATCGACGATCGAGGCTGCCTCACTGTGTCTGCCGGCTCGGGCGCGGAGCTGGCGCTGCTCTACCGCGTCAGTCCATTCTTTGCCGTCGGCGGCGAAGCCGCGTTGAGCGGCTTTGGGGGGCGCGGCCACGGCTTGGTGTCGACCGCCAGCGGGGCGGCTCGTTTCTTCGGCGTCATAGGCCGCGTTTACTTCGCGGATGACGGCGCTTGGGATCCGTATCTCGCGCTGACGCTCGGCGCGGGCGCGCTGAGCTTGCGCGAGGCAGGCCTGAGCGCTGGCGAATCGACGACCGGGTTTGGCGGGCGTGTCGCAGGGGGCCTCGACTACCGGCTCGGGTCCCACGTGCGCGTGGGCGCGGCCGCGTCGTTCGCGCACTGGCTGGCCTGGAGCGAATCGCGGTGCCTCGACGAAGTTTGCCGTCGCGAGCCGGCCGTCTACGGCAGGTTGCTCGGCTTTGCGACGCTCGGCTTGCGCGTTACCGCCAGCTTCGGCGAGGTTCTGTAGCGAGCGAGCCGAGCAGAGGTGCTAAGACCCGAGGCCGTGGCGCATGAGCTGAGTCCGTTCGAGCTAGACCGCGAGCTGTCGCGCGTCGTGCCCCGCGCGACAGCCGCGTATCGGGCGCTGCGCTCCGGCCGTGAGGTCACGCTGAGCGTGCCCGATGTGTTGCAAGATCCGGAGACGCTCGAGCGGCTCGCGACCGACAAGAGCGACCCGATCGCTCCCGCGCTGGTGCGTTTTCTCTATTGGCTCGAGCTGATGCGGCGAGCCCTGCCGCGCGAAGGCGAGCGGGTGCGGCGCTATCGCGTGGAGCGCCACCCGCTCGACAAGCCACTCTCCGGTCACTTCACTTGGCGCGAGCTGCTCGGCCATGCCCTGCGCGATCGCGCTCGGCGCGCCGAGCTCGTCGACGTGCTGTTGGCGAGGGGCGACGCCCTGCGCGACGCCGGCTCACGCCTGTTCGAGCTGCGCGCGGAGATGCCCAGCTTCGGCGGACAGAGCCGCGCCGCGCTCGAGCTGCCGAACCCGCAGGTCGCGGAGGCAGCGCGGCTCTGGCTCGATACGTCCGCCGACGCTTTCGGCAGTCTCGAGGTTCGGAGCTTGCCCGAGCTGTTGGCGCGCAGCCTCGCGCCCGAGGCCGCCGACGGCTGGCCGAGGCAGCTGTCGCTGCGCAGCTTGCATGAGCTACTCGGCAGCTCCGACTGGCTTGCCGGTCTCAAAATCGATCTCGGTGAGCTGCCCGCGACGCTGTCGGCAGCCAGCTTTTTGCGAGGTTTTTTGCGTCTCGGCGCGACCTGGCACCGCGCCCTCGCGCCCGCGGCGCTGCCGTTCTCGATCGCCCACGATCCGTTCGGGCTGGCGCGGGCCGAGCACGGCGCCTCGTTCGCCTGGCTCGCGACGTCGCCGACGTTTTTGCGGCGTCAACTCGGTCTCGGCAAAGAGCAAGCGCAACGACACGCCCGCGCGCTCTCGCGAAGCGCCCTCGTGTTCTCGCGGTTGCTGTCGCTGCGCGTGCTGACCGACGCCGCGGCGCTGGCCGGCCCTGCCAGTCTACGCGACGCGTTTTCCGAGCACGCCACGCGCGCGCTCGGTTTCGAGGTGCCGCCGGCGGCCGCTGGCCTGCTGTTTCGGCCACGGCTCGGCGACGCCCAGCGCTGGGCGGGGCTGATGCTGGCGGCCGAGCGCAGCCGTCAGCTCGCCGAGGGTCACGACGAAGATTGGTACCGCAATCCGCGGGCGATCGAGCAATTGCGAGCGGAAGCTCACGTTCCACCGGCCACGACTTGCACCTCCGCCGCGCTGCAGGCCGGCGCGAGCGCCCTGTCACTCGCCTTGGCGCCGCGGCTCTGAGCGTCGGCTCGCGCTTTTCGTACCTACAAAGCGCCAGCGGCGAGAGCGACTCTTTCGAATCGGTCTCGCCGCTCACGAGCGCAGATCGCGACTACTTGGCGGCCGCGGCCTTGGCCTCGGCGAACGCCCAATCCAGCCACGGCATCAGCGCCTCGAGGTCGCTCGCTTCGACGGTGGCGCCGCCCCAGATCCGCAGCCCGGCCGGAGCCGCGGCGTAAGAGTTGATGTCGAGCGCGACGCCGGCCTTGTCGAGCGCGCCCGCGATGCCCTTCGCGACGACGGTCTTCTGCTCTTTGTCGAGGCCCAAGAACCACGGATCGACGATCGACAAACAGATGGACGTCGACGAGCGGCTCTCCGGCTTCTTGGCGAGAAACTCGACCCAAGGCGTGCGCTCGACCCAAGCGCTGATGACGTTCAGGTTGCGACGCGAGCGCTCCACGGTGGCGGCGGCGCCGCCGATTTGCTCCACCCAGCGCATCGAGTCCAGCACGTCTTCGACGCAGAGCATCGACGGGGTGTTGATGGTCTCACCCTGGAAAATACCCTCGATCAGCTTGCCGCCCTTGGTCATGCGAAAGATCTTGGGCAGCGGCCACGCCGGGGCGTAGCTCTCCAAGCGCTCAACGGCGCGCGGCGATAGCACCAACATGCCGTGCGCGGCTTCGCCGCCGAGCACCTTCTGCCAAGACCAGGTGACGGCGTCGAGCTTGTCCCACGGCAGGGGCATGGCGAACACGGCCGACGTGGCGTCGCAGATCGTCAACCCGGCGCGGTCGCTCTTGATCCAGTCGCCGTTCGGCACGCAGACACCGGAGGTCGTGCCGTTCCAGGTGAACACCACGTCACGATCGGTGTCGACCGCGGATAGATCGGGCAAGTCGCCGTAGTCGGACTGGTGCACGCGCACGTCTTGAATCTTGAGCTGCTTCTTGATGTCGGTGACCCAGCCCTCACCGAAGCTCTCCCAGGCCAGCACGTCGACGCCGCGAGCGCCGAGCACCGACCACATCACCATTTCGACCGCGCCCGTGTCGGACGCCGGCACGATGCCGATGCGATAGTCGTCCGGGATCTTGAGCAGGGCGCGCGTGCGGCTGATCACCTCCGCGAGCCGCGCCTTGCCCGCCTTCGAGCGGTGAGAACGACCGACGAGCGCGGAGCTGAGCGCCTGGACCGACCAGCCGGGGCGTTTGGCACACGGGCCGGACGAGAACTCGGTGTGAGAGGGGCGTGCGACTGGCTGCGACATCTGCGATCTCCTGGCGATTGTTGAAACGTTGCGGGGGGAATGCGTAGACGCTCGGCGACGTGGCTGCAATATTGAAAATCCGAGCGCGAGGGTCCGTCCCTGCCACGAACACGCGGCTTCTGCCACGCTGCACCGGCACCTCGGGCGCGAAAAGTCGTCATGCCCAGGGGTAGCGACGCCGTGGAGCAGTCACGACGGCGGCTCGACCAATCGAGCGCGGCGCATGGGCGCTAACAACTCGCGGCGTGTCGCCGATGTTGACGACGAAGGCGCCCGGGCGTCGCGGTTTCGAGCCGCGAGCTACCAGGTCTCGCTGGGCGTCGGCGTGAGGCCGGTCGACTCCACGTGATACGTGAACGAAAGCACGACCGCGGTGGCGATGTCGCCCACGACCACCCGTCGCACGCCGAGATCGGCGCTGAACGACTTGTCGATGTAGCCGAAGCCGAGGCTACCCGAGTGGCTCTTGGCGCCGTCATCGTAGCGGTAGCCGCCGCGCGCTACGGCGTGCTCGCCGAGCATCACCTCCGCGCCGAGCATGCCGCGCAGGCGGGTCTCGTTCCACGTCGCCAGGTCCGCGACCATGTCCGCCTCGAGCCCGAATTTCTCCGTCGCGAAGCCGATGCCACCGCCCAAGCTGAGTGGCTGGAAGCTGCTGTCGGCACCGTTGAGGTTGTTGCCGACCAGCGCGAACGAGAACCCCTCGCCCGCTTTCAGGGTGAGCCCGAGATCGAAGGCGAAGTTTTTGACGATCCGATCGCCGCTGAGCCCGCTCGACGCCAGGCTCGGCTTGAGCGGGCCCTGGCCGTTCTCGGTGAGCCACATGAAGCGGCCGCCGGCGCCGACGAACAGCCGATCCGACAGCGGATACGCTAACGCGAAGCGCAGATCGGAGGCGGTGCGATCGACGCCGTCGGGATCTTGTCGAGTCCAGGTCGCGCCGAGACCGCCGGCGATGCGCGAGCTCGAGCCGACCGAGTCGACGGCGGCGACGCCGTAGCTCTGTCGCGAAGCCTCGGGCCAGATCTGCACCAGCGCGGCCGCGTGGTACACGCGTGACGTGGCCATGTTGGCGGGGTTGGTGAACAGCGCGCTCACCGAGTTACCGAGCGCGCGGTCGGCGCCGTTCTTGGCGGTGACGCGCCCGGTCTCGATCTCGTTGTAATTGTAGCCGACTTCTGGAGCTAGCTTGCTCGGGTCAGCACGAACGACCGTGCTTGGGAAAAAGCAAGCACCAGCACATGCGATAGCTGAGAGCGCCATCGCGCGGCGGGGTCGCGTGGTGCGTGATGGCGGATTGAACATGAGAGAAGCGCGAAGTCACTTCGGCACTACCTGCGCTTTCGACCAATGGCCAAGAAATCCGTGAGCGTAAGCGATCTCTTCTGGCCGTTCGGCCAGCGTCGCGCAAAGCGCGCGCGAAACGGCAGCCGACCCTTGACGTGCGAAACGAAGAAAGTTGACGCCCAACGCACGAGGCAGTGTCGGCGCGACGACGGAATGTCGCGTGTGTCTGCAGAGTTAGTGAGCACGCTTCTGGAACGTCGCCGACAAACTCGTCCGCACCAAACTTTCATGACTCGCGACGGCGCGGTAATTTGCTGACTTCTCGCGTTTCGAAAATCTCCTGGTTGAACTTTGCTCGAGGTCAGTGCTAGCTGCCCGTCCCTTCGCTCTAGGAAACGTCACCCGGTGGTGACGAGCCCAACGGCGCCAGGTACGTTCGGTGTTGAACGCTCGTGACTTCCCCCGAAGCAGAGCTAGCTGAGGGCCTTCCCCCAGCGGCCGAAGACGGCAGCATGGTTAGGGTTTCTGGTGTCCACAGCCCTGTGGATAATTTGGGGATGCACTTCTCGTGATGGATTTCGAAACAACCCCCACGTCGCCGGCCGGCGAAAGCCTCTTCAGTCAAGCGCTCGAACACACCCGAGGGCGCTCTCCTGCGTCGTTCGAGCAGTGGTTCACCAGCATTCAGTTCGAAGGCTTCGAGCACGGCGTGCTCGGACTGACGGCGCGCGATGAGTTCGTGCGCGACTGGGTCAAAGCACACTTCCTTCCCGACCTACTCAGTAACCTCGGTCGCCTCAGCGGCGAGGCCAGCGCAGCCCTGAGGGTGACGTGGAGCATCTCCAACCGCCTGACCCGCCCCGTCTGCGAGCCCAAGCGCACCGCCCCCCGCGCCGTCAAACCGGAGCCGGTGGCTACTCCGCGCCGTTCCGATCGTCCAACTGCCATGCCTCGTTATTCACGCGCGCAATTTCTAGCGACGCTGAACTCGAAGTACACGTTCTCGAACTTCGTGGTGGGCCCGTCGAACGAGCTCGCGCACGCGGCCGCGTTTGCGTCGGCCGGCGGCGGTGGCCCTCGCTATAACCCTTTGTTCATTGCCGGCGGCACCGGGCTCGGCAAGACGCATTTGGTCCACGCCATCGCCCACAAGGTGCTCGAAGAGCGGCCCGATGCGCGCGTCGTTTACGTTTCGGCGGAACATTTCACGAACGAGTTCATCGAGGCGCTCCAGCACCACAAGATGGACGAGTTCCGCGCTCGCTACCGCGCCGATTGCGATCTGCTGCTCGTCGACGACATCCAGTTCTTGGCCGGCCGCGAGCAAACCCAGGAAGAGTTCTTCCACACCTTCAACGCGCTCCACGACGCCGACCGCCCGATCATCGTCACCAGCGACAAGTATCCGCAGCAGCTGCAGCGCATGCCGGAGCGCCTCGTGTCGCGCTTCACCAGCGGCCTCGTGGCCGACATCCAGGTGCCTCAACTCGAGACCCGCGTCGCCATCGTTCGCAAAAAAGCCGAGCTCGAGAGCATCCCGCTCTCCGACGAGGTCGCCGTGCTGCTGGCACAAAACATCCAGAGCAACGTGCGCGAGCTGGAAGGCGCGCTGATTCGCCTCGCCGCCAAGTCTTCGCTCACCGGTCGTCCGATCGACGAAGAGTTCACGCTCAGCGAGATGAACACGGTGTCGCCTCGCCGCACCGACATCATGAGCGTCGAAGACATCCAGCGCGCGGTGTGCAGCCACTTCCGGCTGTCTAATTCGGAGCTACTCAGCAAAGACCGCCACAAGAGCGTCGCGTTCGCGCGGCAGGTGGCGATGTACCTGTGCCGCCAGCGCCTGAAGTGCAGCTTCCCGGAGCTCGGCCGCGCCTTCGGCAATCGCGATCACACCACGGTGATGAGCGCGGTGCGCCGCGTCGAAGCGCTTCGCCAGCGCGATCCGCAAGTGTCGGCTCACCTCGAAGCGATCGAGCAGCGCCTCGCTTCGTCGGAAGACTGACGCAGGCGAGCCTCGCTCAGCGCGGCCCGCGCTCAGCGCATGCCGAGCGCGCTCGCGGCGACAGGGGCGGGCAAGCCGCTCGGCGCCGCCGGCTCGGAGGGGGCGTTTGGTACCGGTGCGGGCTCGCTCGCGGGAGCCGGAGCGGGCGCCGTCGTCGGGTCGGGCAGCGTGCCCGGGGTCAGCACCTCTGCCACCACCGCCGGAAGCGGCGCGGCGCGCATGGGGCGCTCTTCGGCGACCGCGCCCAGCACTCCCGCGACGTGAGACGCGAACGCATCGACGACCTCGCCGGCGCCGACGCCGAGCGCGCTGCCGTAAGCAAACGTCGCGCGCGAACGCGAGCCGAGCCGCTCTTCGTGAAGCACCCGGCCGTCGCGCGACAGTTGGAAGCCGCCCGCCGCCAACGCGGACCAGCCTGGCCCTTCCGCGTCCGGCGGCAGGGCGTTCAGGGTGATGTCCAGGCGGAGCACGTAGTCGCCGGCTTGCAGCGTGTCGCCATCGCGCAGCGCGACCTCGGGGAACGACGTCCACAAGCTGCGCTCGAGCGCTCCGAACGCGGCGCGACGCACGCCGTCGAAGCACAGTGGTCGCTGCCCCTTCGGGGCTCGGCACTGGTTTTCCCAGGTCGCGTTGCCGAGCTCGATCCAGAGCTTGGTCGAATGCACGACCGGCGTGGCGCTCGGCGGGGGCAGGAGGGCGGTCTGGACCCGGGCGTCGTGGTACTGCGCACAGGCGCCGAGGCTGACGCTGGCGACGACGGGGACGACGAAGGCGAGAAATCTGGACGGACCCATGGCGGGGCAAACCCTAAGATTGTGCCGGAAAATGGCCAAATTTGTTGACCATGCCACGGCTTCCGCTGCCCAGACGACGCCGCCGGCTCGAGCCGTGAAAAAAAGCACGTAAGCTTCGACGGGCAAAGCGCATGGCAACCATTCGAACCCTGCATCGCATCATGGCCGCGCGAGGCGCGGTCCAGCTCTCCGACGGGCGCATCGCCAAGATCGTGCGCATCGACACCGTGTTTCCCGAGAACACCACCACCGTCACGATTTGGACCGACGCGAACGGCGACGACTCGACCGGCCCTGACTCACGCAGCCCCGACTCGAGCAATCCGGGCATCTCCAAGGTCGAGCTGTCCGACATCGTTGGCGAAGCCACTCGCCAGACGGCTTGAAGAAGCTCTCGGCCCTCCGAGGTCCGCGACGCGCGACGTCAGCTCGCGTACATCGCTTCCGCGATCTCGAACGTCGAGTTTTCCAGCTGCGCGTAGGCGCCTCGAAGTGAGTCGAGGGTGGCGCCCGTCTCCATCATCTTCTTCAGCATCTCGACCTCGCCCCTCACCTTCTCGAGCTTCTCGGCGTCGAGTAGGTCGGCGTAACCCTCCAGCGCTTGCTCGGTCGTATAGATGAGCGTCTCGGCCTGGTTGTGCATTTCGGCGAGGTCGCGCCGCAGCTGATCCGTCTCTTTGAACTTTTCGCCTTCGTTGACCAGCTTGTCGATCTCGTCGGCGTTGAGCCCGCTCGTCGGCGTCACGCTCACGGCTTGGGAGCGACCGGTGCCGAGATCTTTGGCTTCGACCGACAAGATGCCGTTGGCGTCGATGCGAAAGGTGACTTGAACCTTGGGCACGCCGCGCGGCGCGGGTGGAATACCGGTGAGCTCGAAGCGCGCCAGGCTGCGGTTGTCGACCGCCATCTCGCGCTCGCCCTGCAGGGCGTGGACGGGCACGAACGACTGATTGTCGACGCTGGTCGTGAAGATCTCGCTCATCTCGGTCGGCAACGTCGTGTTGCGCGGGATGAGCTTGGTGAAGACGCCACCGCCCGTCTCCACGCCGATCGAGAGCGGCGTGACGTCGAGCAGCAGCACCTCGTCGATTTGACCCGCCAGCGCGGCGCCCTGGATCGCCGCGCCGACCGCCACGACTTCGTCGGGGTTGACGCCCTTGTTCGGCTCGCGACCGAAGAACTCCTTGACCGCCTTCTGGACGGCCGGCATGCGCGTCATGCCGCCGACCAACACGACCTGACCGACATGGGCCGGTGTCAGCTTCGCGTCGGCCATCACCGCTTTGCAGGCGATGATGGTGCGCTCGACCAGGCCGCGGGTCCAAATCTCGAGCTCACTACGCTTGACGGCGCGCTCGAGGTGGAGCGGGCCGGAAGGACCGATCGCGACGAACGGCAGATTGACGTCCGTCTCGAGCGACGACGACAGCTCGTGCTTGGCCTTCTCGGCCGCTTCACGCAAACGCTGCAAGCTGGTGCGATCTTGGCGCAGGTCGATCTTGGTCTTGGCCAAGAACTCTTCGGAGAGGCGATCGATGATCGCGCGATCGAAATCTTCACCGCCGAGGTGGGTGTCGCCGCCGGTCGCCTTGACGTTGAAGACGCCGGCCGCAATCTCCAGGATCGAAATATCGAAGGTGCCGCCGCCCAAGTCGTAGACAGCGATCACCTCGCGCTCGGTCTTTTCGAGGCCGTAGGCGAGCGCGGCCGCCGTCGGCTCGTTCAAAATGCGCTTCACGTCGAGCCCGGCGATGCGGCCCGCGTCTTTGGTGGCCTGGCGCTGCGCGTCGTCGAAGTACGCGGGAACGGTGACGACGGCTTCGGTGACGGCTTCGCCCAAGTAGGTCTCGGCGATCTCACGCATGCTGATGAGAACGAGCGCCGAGACCTCGGGCGGCGACATGGTGCGATCACCCGCCTTCACCCACGCGTCGCCGTTCTCGTGCTCGACGATGCTGTACGCGACCGACGCGGCCTGGCGCGAGACGACGCTCGACGCGAATTTCTGGCCCATCAAGCGCTTGACGGCGTAGATGGTGTGCTCGGCGTTGGTCGTGCCCTGGCGCTTGGCGACCTGGCCGACGAGGCGCTCGCCCTTGGCCGTGAAGGCGACGACCGAAGGCGTGGTGCGCGCGCCTTCGGCGTTGGCGATCACCTTGAATTCAGGGTGGCCGGCGGCGTTGGTGCCTTCGACCACCGACACGCAGGAGTTGGTGGTGCCAAGATCGATGCCGACTACTTTCCCCATGCGGACGTTTCAGCATACTCGACGACCTCGAGGCTGTCGCGCTCTTCTCGAGACCGCGCCCGAGCATACGAGCTGTCTGTCCCGAAGCACGACGCCCACGTGGGTACGAGTACGAGAGGCATCCCTCCCGCCTCGCTTCGGGTCAGTTGGCTTTGGCTTTGGCGACCACGACCAGCGCGGGGCGGATCAGCTTTTCGGTATTGCGGTAGCCCGCCTGCACCTCGGCGGCGATGCTGCCCGGCTCGAAGTCCGAGGTTTCGAGCTGCTGGACGGCTTCGTGCACCGAGGGATCGAACGGTTGACCCACGGTCGCCACGCGCTCGATTCCGAGCTTGCTCAGCGTGTCGGCAAACTGGCGCATGACGAGGCCGATGCCGTCGGCGAGGGCCTTGATGTCGGTCGCGGTCTCGGCGTGGGCGCTCGCGCGATCGAGATTGTCGAACACGGGCAAGAACTCTTTGAGCAGGTCGTCGCGCCCGCGACGCTCGGCGTCTACGAGCTCGCGCCGGGTTCGTTTACGGAAGTTGTCGAAGTCGGCCAGCGTGCGCAAAAGCTGATCCTTCAGCTTGGCTTGCTCGGCTTTGGCCAGCTCCAGCGGGTCTTGCTCGACGGTCGCGTCGGCGACCTCGGCCGTGGGAGGCGCATCGGGAGCCGACTGGGTCGCGGTGGTTTCGTTTTCGTCAGGCACGGCGCCGCGAGTATAACCACCGCCCGCCGGTTGCCAAGCGCGCTCCACCCGCCCCCGGCCTCAGTTCGCGCAACGCTTTTGCCGGAGGCACGAAAGTGTCCCGCCCGAGGTCTGAACTGGCCCCGGTTCGGGGTTCGGCGTGAACCAGCTGATGCCGTCGGGGAGCACCCAAAAAGGGTTGTCACCCGCGAGAGCGTCACTTTCGACGTCGCCGGCCGCGGCTCCATAGCCCCGGCGCTCGATGCTGAAGCAGTAGCCGGCGCTCGTGGGAGCGAAAAGGTGCGGCAAGCCACCCTCCACCACTTCGCGCGCTCGAAACAGCTCCCGGCCGTCGCGTTCGGACAGCACCCGGAAGTCGTGGGCGCCAGCGGGCGTGGTGAGCTCCACACCCGCGAGCGCGCTCTCGCCACTGCTCGGCTCGACTCTCGCCACCCGCCGCCCGTCGACGAACAGGGCGAATGGCTCCTCACCATGATTGAGCACGCGAACCTGCCCGCGATACAGCCCGAAGAGCGGCACGAGCGCGAGGCCGGCCGCGAGCGCGACCGCCAGCGCCACCGGCAACGTTCGAACCAGCGAAAGCGCGCGTCGGCCGCGCCGCGACAGCAGCGTGGCCGCGAACGGCGCGAGCGCGAGCGCCATCGCCAGCGACGTGAGCAACAGCTGCCCGCGCCACGGGAAGAGCAGCGGCAGCACCGACGCTGCGGAGAGACCCATGACCAGCCCCACCGCGCCGAGCGTGAGCCGCAGCGTCGCCGCCCGTTGCTCGGCGCTCACGGCCACGATTTGCCTCCCGTCGAGCCGCCGCCGCCCGCATAGTGCGCGCGAGACTTGCGCCGGGGGCGGCGCGGTGTCAGCGAGACGTGCCCATGCCCGAGCTCAACGAGCCTCAGAAGCAAGCCGTCGCCCATTTGGAAGGGCCGCTTTTGGTGTTCGCGGGGGCGGGCAGCGGCAAGACGCGCACCATCACCTATCGAATCGCCCATTTGCTCGCGAATCGGGTGCCGCCTTATCGCATTTTGGCCGTGACCTTCACGAACAAGGCGGCGGCCGAGATGCGCGAGCGGCTCACCAAGCTCACCTCGCCGGAGGTGACTCGCGATCTCTGGATCGGCACGTTCCATTCCGTGTGCGCGCGGCTGCTGCGACGTTACCACGACGCGGTCGGGCTCCGGCGCGACTTCGTGATTTATGACGGCTCCGACCAGAAGGCGGTCGTGGTCCGCGCCTTGCGCGAGCTCGGCTACGATGAGCGACAGTTCCCCCCCAAGCCGATCTTGGCGGCGATCAGCGGCGAAAAGGGCGAAGGGCGCGGCCCGCGCGAGGCCAAGCAGCTCGGCCGCCTCACCGACGTGACGCTCGAGATTTTCTCGCGCTACGAGCAATCGCTGGCGCTGTCGAACGCTGTCGACTTCGACGATTTGATCTTGAAGACGACGCGGCTCGTCGAAGATCAGGACAGCCCGGCGGGCGCGGATCTGCGCGCGCGCTTTCATCATGTCTCCGTCGACGAGTTTCAAGACACCAACTTGATTCAGTACCGGATGGTGCGAGCGCTCTCGGAGCGCACCCAAAACCTGTGCGTGGTCGGCGACGACGACCAGTCGATCTACCGCTGGCGGGGGGCCGACGTGCGGCTGATCCGCAGCTTCCAGAAGGACTTTCCGAGCGCCGTCATCATCAAGCTCGAGCAGAACTACCGCTCGACCGGCAACATCGTCAAGGCGGCGCTGGGCGTGATCGAGCAGAGCGCGGAGCGCGCCCCCAAGCAACTGTGGACAGAGGCGCCCGCCGGCGATCCGGTGCGGGTGCGGGCGGTCATGGACGAGCGCGAAGAGGCCGACCACGTGCTCCGTAGCATTCAGGCGGAGCTGTCGCGCGGCACCAGGGCCGACTCGATCGCGATCTTCTACCGCGTGCACGCGCAGTCGCGAACGCTGGAAGAAGCGCTGCGCAGGGGCAACGTTCCCTACCAGATCATCGGCGGCATGAAGTTCTTCGAGCGCGCCGAGGTCAAGGACCTGCTCAGCTACCTGCGCCTGGCCGTGAACCCCACCAGCGACGCCGATCTGGCGCGCGTCATCAACACCCCCGCGCGCGGCATCGGCGACAAGACGGTCGAGCACCTGCTCAACGTCGCCAGCGAGTCGTCGGTGTCGGCGTTCGACGCCATCGATCAAGCCCAGCGCGAGCTCGGCACGGCCGCGTCGAAGAAGCTCGGCGCGTTCAAAGCGCTGATCCAGGGCTTTCAGGGCGAAGCCAAGCGGCTGTCGCCGAGCGAGCTGGCGGGGCACATCCTCGAGGTCACAGGCTATCGCGAGCTGCTCCGCAAGGAAGACACGGCCGAGAGCGACGCGCGCCTCGGCAACTTGGAAGAGCTCGTCGGCTCACTGCAAGACTACGAGACCGAAACCGTCGACGAGACGCCGACACTGTCTGGATACTTGGAGCGAGTGTCGCTGGTGGCGGCGATCGACGCCCAGAAGAGCGGCCCCCAAATCTCGCTGATGACGGTGCACTCGGCCAAGGGCCTCGAGTTCGACGCCGTTTTTCTGACCGGTATGGAGCAGGAGATGTTTCCGTATCGCGGCATCGCCAGCGGCGAAGACGAAGAGCTCGAAGAAGAGCGTCGCCTGGCCTACGTGGCCATCACCCGCGCCCGCCGGCGCCTGACCATCACCTACGCCGGCAGCCGCACCTTGTTCGGGCAGACCCGTTACCTCGAGCGCAGCCAGTTTTTGGAAGACTTGCCGAAAGACGCGGTCAAATTCGAAGGCTCGGCGCGGGCGGCGCGATCGGCCGGTGGCAGCGCGGGCGCGCGCTACGGCGCCGGCTACGTCGGCGGCTATTCGCCGGGTGGCTACCGCAGTCGCAGCGGCGATGATTTCGTGGGCCAGCGCTACACCGGCACCAGCATCGGTAAGAGCCGGTCGCCCCTTTCTCCGGGCTCACGCGTCGTCGAGCGCGATGAGTACAGCCAAGAAGGCAGCGGTGAAGGCCTGGCCGTGCGCCCGGGCAGCCACGTGCGTCATCCGCGCTTCGGCGAAGGCATCGTGCAAAGCGTGGAGGGTGGTATGAAGCCGACGGTAGTCGCAAGCTTTCCGGGCGTCGGCGAAAAACGGATTTTACTGGAGTTTTTGGAGCCAGCATGAACAAGCGATTGGCGTTCTTGGAGCAACACTGCGCCGCCGGTACGGCCGACTCGTTCGCTTTCTACGGCCTGGGCATGGAGTACCGCAAAGAAGGCCGCGTCGACGACGCGATCGCCACCTTCGAAAAGCTCAAGGCCAAAGATCCGGCCTACGTGCCGATGTACCTGATGGCGGGGCAGGCGCTGATCGACGCCAGCCGCCCCACCGAAGCGCGGGCCTGGCTCGAAGCCGGCATCGAAGCGGCGCGCGCGAAGCGCGACACTCACGCGCTCGGCGAGCTCGAATCGGCGCTGGCCAACGTTTCGATGCCGGGCGAGAGCTGACCGCGCCCCGCCGCCCCTTTTCCGGCAGTCTGGATGGCTGACGGCTCAGGCGCGGTCGACGATCGCGCGCGCGATTTCGAACAGGCTCTCGGGTGAGCAGCCTTCCGCCTTGTTGTTGACGGTCACGAACGCCGGTACGCCGTGGGCGAGCGCCTTGGCGACCAGAGTGACGATATCGTTGCGATTGTGCAGGTCTGGCTCGACGAGCTTGGAGAATGGACGAAAGCGCCGCCCCGCCTCCTGGTAGTCGTCACCCCGCCGCATCAACCAGCGCACGACGAGCGGCTTACGCGCCGCCGGCGCAATCATCCGCGCTTGAGCCAACACCGACGGCATGTTGCCCCACACGTTGTGCGCGTGCACGGCGCCGGTCGACTCGAGGGCGTGAGCGTAATCGGGGGTGAGCAGCTCGCGGTTTCTGAGCTCGACCGCGTACGGGACGCCGCGCGGCAGGGCCGCCAAGAAGCGCTGGAGCTTTTCCGCGAACGCGCGGGGCTCGCCCGCGTCTTGCGGAGCGAGCTGAAACAAGAGCACGCCGAGCTTGTCGCCGAGCCCCGCCGTGACGGGCTCCACGACGGCGCGAGTCGCGTAGCCAGCCTCGAGGTAGCGCGGGTTGGAGGTGCCTTGCTTCTTGCCGTAGCGGGCCCGGCGCGGATATTGGGGCAACGTGCAGTCTTCGTGCGCCTTGACCACGAAGCGAAAGCTCGCCGGAACCTGCGCGGCGAGCTCGCTGAAGTAACGAGCCGGCAGCGGATCGTAGTGGGAGCGATCGATCTCGACCGCGTTGAGCAGCGGGTGACGGCTATAAGCGGTCAGGCCGGCCTCGGCGAGCAACTTCGGCTCCGTCGCTTCGGCGTAGACGAGCCCGCGCCAACCCGTGAACGACCATGACATCGTGCCGAGGCGGAGCGCAGGCGGTAGACGTTCACCGAGCTCGCGGTGGTGAGGTGCGGGCGGTGCCGGCTCGAGCACGCGCGGCGGCAGCTCGAACAGGCGCGGCTGCTGGGCTCGGGAGGACACGGCTCAGCTTAGCGCGGCTTCTTCCGTGCGCGCGGGCACCTCACGATGTGGGGGTTGCCGGCGAGGAAGCGACGAGCTCGGCGTAGCGGCGTCCCCGCAGCTGGAGCAGGCAAAAGCCGTGTCCAAACGGGTCGGAGCCGAGCGCCAGCCGACGTAGGCGTGCTGACTCACAGCTTCGGCATGCGCCAGCTCAGCGCGATTGCTCAATCTTCTCGATTGCAGCGGCCCAAGAACACGCCCACCGCGTTCGCCCCGAAGCCCGCCACCGCGATGTCGAGCCGCTCGTCACCGTCGAAATCGCCGAGCACCATCGCCGACGGCTGCTCGACGGCGGCGTAGGTCCGGCTGGGCGCGAACGTGCCGCGACCCACGCCGAGCAGCACGCTCAGATCGGAGGAGCGGTTGTTGGCGCAAACGAGATCCAGACGCCCGTCCGCGTCGAGGTCGCCGGTCGCCATCGCGATCGGTGACAGGCCCGTCGTGTAGTTGACGGCAGGCGCGAAGCCAGCCGCGCCCTGGTTCAAATAGATGCTGGCCTGGGTTTCGAAGCCCTGACCGAGCGCCAGGTCGAGCCGGCCGTCGGCGTCGAAATCGCCGCTCGCCAGCACCTCCGGCGTGCCGCCGACCTCCGACAGAGCGCTCTCGAAGAACCGGCCCTCTCCCAGATTTTCGAATATGCCCAGCACCGGCGACGAGTCTCTTTGCGGCAAGAAACCCCAGCTCGTCGCCGCCAGATCGGGGCGACCATCGCCGTTCCAATCGCCCGCCACCAGCGAGCTCGGACGCGAGCCGAAGTCGTACGCCGTCTCCGGCGCGAAGCCGGGGCCCTGATTGAGCAGCACGCTGAGCGTCGCCGAAGAGCCGTTGGCGGCGGCGAGATCGAGCCGCCCGTCACCGTCGAAATCGCGCGAGACCAGCTCGGTCTGATAGCAGCCACTCGGGCGAGTGACAGCGTCGGCGAGCTCTCCTCCGCCCAGGCTGCGATACACGCTCACCGAGCACGAGTTGCCGTTACCGACGGCGACGTCGGCCAGGCCATCGCCGTCGAAGTCCTCGATCGTGATCGCGGTAGGCTCGACGGCGGCGACGCTGTGCGGCGCTGCGAATACTCCTCCGCCCGAGCTCAGCAGCACGCTCAGCGTACCGGCGTTGGTGTTACAGCCAACGAGATCCAGGTCGCCGTCGCCGTCCAGATCGCCGGCGGCCAAGCACGCAGGTCCGATCCCGACCGGGTAGCTCGTCGGCGCTCCGAGCTGCCACTGGCAGGAAGCGGTCGGTGCCGCGCTCGCGCCGGCGACCCCCGCCCCGCCCCGCCCCGGGTCGGGCGCGGTCCTGGCGCCGCAAGCGGCGAGCAACAACGCTGGAAGCGTGACCCAGTACGAACCCATGAGGCGCCGGCCCCGCGAGCATAACTCAAGGGGCGGGCGCCAGCCGCTACTCGGCGGCGGAGACCGGCTGAGGCAAGACGAGGACGTCGCACACGACCCGGTTGCGTCCGCCGCTCTTGGCCCGATACATGGCCCGATCCGCGCGATCGATCACCTGCTCCAGGTTCTCGCCGGGCATGTAGCCGGCGACCCCAAAGCTTGCCGTGACCGGGATCACGTCGCCGTTGCCGTCCTTGATGCTGGCCGTTTCGAGCATCTCGCGCACGCGCTCGGCGGTCTGCTCCGCGCCTTCGAGACCGGTCGAGGGCAGCACCAGCACGAACTCCTCGCCACCCCAGCGCGCCACGATGTCGCAGGTGCGGAGCGCGCGGTTGAGCAGCTTGCCGACGGCCGTGAGCACCATGTCGCCGGCGGCGTGGCCGCGCTTGTCGTTGATGTGCTTGAAGTGGTCGACGTCGAGCAAGATCACCGACAGCTTGTCGTTGTAGCGCTTGGCGCGCGCCACCTCGCGCCCGGTCGACTCCAGGAACGCGCGGCGGTTGAGCAAGCCGGTGAGCGCGTCGGTGGTGGCCATCCAGCGCGACTCTTCGACGAGCGTCGCCATGCGTAGCGCGCCGCCCAGCTCGCGAGCCACCGTCGTCACCAGCGAACGGTCGTTTTTGTGCTCGGGGGCGCGCGGCGCCAGCGCGAAGGTACCGATGCTCTGCTCACCGAAGTGGATGGCTTCGCACATCGGCGCCGGCCCCTCCTCGTCGTCGACGGCGTCGTCGTCTTCGATCACGACCACCGCCCCGTCGTCGGCGACACCCAACGCCTCACGCGCCTCGGCGACAGCGCGCTCGCGAGATCCGGGGTTGGTGTGCACCGCCAGCCGCAGCGGCTCCCGGCGCAGCACGGCGATCCAGCGATAGGTCGTGACCTGCGACACGAACTGCGAGAGTAAATCCGCCAAACGATCGAAGGATTCGCTCGTACCCAGCCGCCGCACCTCCGCTGCGATCACGGAGTCGAACAGCGCCGCGTCCAAGTGGGTCGCGATGCGCTCGCGCACGTCGAGCCCCTCCGTCGAAGACACGACGAAGAAATCGTCGTCGGTGCCGCGCTCGGTCATGGCCTTGCGCAGCGCGCGGACCAGCTCGCCCATGCGGCCCTTCGGGACGTACGCGAACGCGCCCGCTTGCTCGGCCCAGAAGTGATTGCGACGTCCCTCGGCGCCACGCAAAATGACCGGCACGCTGCGGGTACCGACCTCCGACCCGAGCAAGCGACACAGCTGCACGCCGGAGATGCTGGGCATGGTCAGATCGGCCACCACCGCCGAGGGCGGGTCTTCGAGCGCGAGCACTGCGCCCTCGGCGCCGTCGCTGCATTCGATGACGGTGAAGCCTTGGAGGCGAAGTCTTTCCGCCAGCACGGTTCGACCGGCCTCGTTGGCGTCGATCAGAAGGAGTCGAGGAAACGCGGGCACGAAACATACAAACGGCCCATGCCCTCGCAAATTGAACCGCCCGGCGTCATCGGCGGCGCGCTCGCTTCTAAGATCATGTAATTAATGATCTTTTCTGCGACGACCGATGGCGTTTTTTCGGGGCTCACCTCAGCAGCAGTGACCAACCTGGGACGCTGAGCAGCGAGAGCATCAACCCCCAGCCCACGAAGGCGGCCGACAGGTCGCTTGCGACTCCGAACGCCATCAGCAGAGCTCCGGCCGTGATCATCGTGGGCATCGCCGCTTCGAGCACCGCAACCTCGAGCACCAGGCCCTGGGCGCCCAGCCCGCGCGCGACACCCCAGGCCACGCACGGAAACAACACCAGCTTGAGCAGCAGGCCGAGCCAGAGGACGCGCGCCGGCCGCGGCGGAGTCAGGCGAAGCTTGAGACCGACAGCGAACATCGCGAGCGGGACGAGCGGCGCCGCCGCCGCCGCCAGCAGTGACTCGAGCGCAGCGGGGTGGGGCCACGGCACGAGCGCGAGCACCAGCGCGATGAAGGGCGGGAAGAGCAACACGCGCCGCGCGATCTCCTTCCAGGTCGGCGGGGTCCCTTCGCTCACCTTGGCGAGCGCGAAGGGGGCGATGGTGCTGAGGAGTAAGAACGAGCCCAGCTGGTCGTACACGGCCGCCAGCGGAATCGAGCGCTCGCCGAGCAGCGCTCCGCACAGCGGGAAGCCGAGAAACGACGTGTTGCCGAGGGCGGTGGCCAGGAACAGCGCCGTCGCCGTGCCGCGGTCGAGCGCCAATGCTCGCGCCGCCACGCGCGCGACGACGTACGCGAGCGCGGCCAGGAGCCACGGGATGACCACCAGGACCGCCAGCGACGGCTCGAAGCTGAGCTTGGGCACCAGCCGCAAAATGGTAGCCGGCACACACACGTCGACGATGAAGCGATTGAGGACGTCGGCGGCGTTGTCGGGCAAGCGCTTCAGCCGACGAGCGGCGTAGCCCGCGAGCAGCAGCGAGCACACCATGAACAGAGCCGATGCCATACGCCGCCCACGCTAGCGTCACGCGCCGCGGCCGTCAGCGGCCGACGATGTCGCGCAGGACTGTCTCGACCGCGTCGGCGACCTCGCTCGGGCTCTGCGTCCAGTAGAAGGGCGCCGCGCCACCAGGCAAGGCGTAGGTCGCCAGCAGCTGGCCGCCGGTCTCGGCGACGCAAGGTAACGTCGTGTAGCCGGCAGGCGGCGGCACCACGTTCAGACCACGCCCGGCGTTGGCAATATCTTGAAAATGATCCACGCCGCAGCGGGCGGTCTCCGGCGTGCAGCCGGGGTAATAGTTACCGAAGCCGATGCCGACGGCATAGGTCTCGATTCCGGCGCGGCGCGCGGCCTGCACCGCAGATACGGAGCGATCCTGGCCGCACTGCGGGTTGGTCGTGAAACAGGTGTCGGGCGCGCCGTCGCTGATGAGCAAGATGTACTTCTTGGCCTCGGCCGGCGCGGCGAGCAGCGTCTTGGTGACGCGGGTGAGGGCGTGGCCAGTTGGAGTTTCCCAAGGTGGCCACCGACGACGCAAATCGGCGAGCGAGTCGTACGCGGCGCGGATGCGCTCAGTGTTCGAAAGCGCGTAGGGCACGCTCGTCATCTCTGCGCACGCGGGGTCGTCTTCGGTCGTTTGCGACGCGCCGCGGTAGCTCACGAAGCCGAACCGAGCTCGATCTTGATAGCGCGCCAGGGGGCCCGATGCGCCCGTGAGCGCCTCGTACGTCGGTGTCCAGACTTGGCTGTCGTACATGCTGGACGAGCCGTCGAGCAGCAACAGCACGACGGGCGGCTCGTGCCATGCGCCGCCGGCGCCGGCGGAGCCTGCTTGAGTCGCGCCACCGACGCCTGCGCTGGCGCCGACACCACCCGCGCCGCCGCCCCCCAACGCAGCGCCGCCACCGACCGGACGCGTGCCACCTCTGCCTCCGGTGCTGGAGCCGCCCGCGCCTCCGACCTGTCGCCCGCCGCTGCCCGCGCCCCCCGCGCTCGGCTCGTCGCAGCTCGCCCACGTGCAAGGCTCGATGCCAGTACGGCCGCCGCACGCGAGCGACAGCAGGAAGCTGCAGATCGCGACACTGCCTCCAACCCGCAGAGTAACCCGGGCACGCGCCATGAATCGTTCATAGGCGAGGCGCCCGGCTGCAGCAAGCGTCGTTCAGGGCCGAGCCACGCTCCGAATCCGCGAACGACACAAAGTTCGACCGTGATGAGACTCATAGTCAGCTACGGAGCGACGCACGCTCGTCTCGCCTCAAAGCCCGGCGCCGGTTGACCGATCACGGGGCAATCGGCTCATATGCCCCCGTCCATTCCTGGACTTGGAAGGCGTTCGATCATGATGAGAGCTTTTAGATTTGCTTGTTGCGCCCTGCTGCTCGGTGCCACGGGCGTGGTTGGCTGTTCGTCGGACGACGACGATGACGACGGGACCGCTGCCGGCAGCTCCGGCACTTCCGGCACCAACGCCGCCGGCGCGGGCACAGCGGGCGACGACAACGGCGGCACCGCCGGCGCATCTTGCGTCGATCCTCCCGTCACCGCGAACAAAATCTGTGACGAGATCGCGTCGCAAAAAATGGGTGAGGAGGGCTTTGTCGTGACTAGCCCAGATTTCGACGACTGCGGTGAGATTCCGGCGCGCATGACCTGTGACGGCAACGACTTCGGAACCGGCGATTCTCCGGAGTTCAACTGGGAAGGTGCGCCAGAAGGCACGCTGAGCTTCGCCGCCGTCTTCAAAGATATCTCGCTGTCCGCCGATCCCGCGACCGAGCGCTTCGGTTACCACTGGGTCATGTGGGACATCCCCGCCGACACCACGGGACTGCCGGGCGGCATGACGGGCGGCTATGACTCGGTCGAGGTACCGGGCGCTCACCAGTGGTCGTCGCTCGGTTCGTACGGCTTCTTCACGCCGTGCCCCAATCCGTTCCGTGAAGCGCCGATGTTCATGTGCTCGCTCACTCGAGATAGCTATTCGTTCACGCTCTACGCGCTGCCGACGGAGACGCTCGACAATTTGCCGGCGCCCGATCTGGACGACGACGGCAACCCGACCGGCAACTGGGTCGTGAAGATGGGTCATTACATCGAGTCGCTCGACGCACTCGGCGTCACCGAATACCGCGGCACGTCCAAGGCCTGGGCTTCGACGTTCGTGCCGCCGAACGCCGCGCAGTTCCCCTGCACCCAGCAGATGATCGACGACGAGATGACCGACGACTGCCTCCACTGAACGGCGCCCAACGGCAGGGCGTAGCCCGCAATTGGCTGAGCCCTGCCGGTTTGCGTACCGCTTCACGCGTACCGCTTCACGCGTACCGCTTCACGCGTACCGCTTCACGCTTTCGCGTTCCCTCTGACCTCACCCGTTTCGCTCGCGGCTGGTAGGATGGGTGGGGTCAACGCTCAACGCGGACGTGGGACGCGGGTAGGCGGCACGCGGGAGGTGGTGGGTGGCTGTGACGGCGCTTTCGCGCGCTCCCGCTTCACGCGTACCGCCTCACGCGTACCGCCTCACGCGTACCGCCTCACGCGCTCCGCTTCACGCGCTCCGCTTCACGCTTTCGCGTTCCCTCTGACCTCACCCGTTTCGCTCACCCGTTTCGCTCGCGACTGGTGGGATGGGTGGGGTCAACGCTCAACGCGGACGTG
>Ga0164241_10002216_pt1 | contig 21564 bp, 13 predicted proteins | sample OricomyardsoilBY_FD_108780 | JGI IMG/M metagenome (GOLD analysis project Ga0164241, IMG submission 108780) | Backyard soil microbial communities from Emeryville, California, USA - Original compost - Back yard soil (BY) | ecosystem: Environmental > Terrestrial > Soil > Unclassified | place: USA... | reverse complement strand
GGACGAGCATCTCGGCCGCGGTGACGTCGATGTCCGTCATCGCCTCGCACTGCACCACCACCCACGCCGGCTCCCGCTCCCGCACGAGCCGCCGCACCTCCTGGCGAAACGCGCCCGCGTTGGCGAAGAACAGCGGCGCCTCCCAGCGGAAGACGACGATGCCGGGAAGCTGGCGGGCGTCCGGGTAGCGCTCCACGCTGTGCCAGCCGGCCACCCCCGGCGCCTCGCCCAGCACCGCGCCGTGCGGCCACCAGTTGCGGCGGAAGAACAGCAGGATGGCCAGGACGATCGCCACGACGATCCCGTCCAGCACGCCGAGGAACACGACCCCGGCGGTCGCGACGAGGGAGAGGGCGAGCGCCGACCGGCGCACCTGCGCGTAGCGCCGCAGGGCCCCGAGGTCCATGAGCGACAGCGCCGCGACGATGACCACGGCGGCCAGCGCCGTCTGCGGCAGGTCGGTGAGCAGCGAGCTGAGGAACAGCAGCAGCACGGCGACCAGGCCCGCTCCGACGAGGCCCGTGACCTGGCTCTTGGCGCCCGACTGCTCGGCCACCGCCGTGCGCGAGCCGCTGGTCGACACGGCGAAGCCCTGGAAGAGCCCGGCGGCGATGTTCGCGGCGCCCATGCCGATCATCTCCTGGTTGGGCTCCACCTCGTCGCCGCGCCGGGCGGCGAACGCCGTGGCGGTGGCGATCGTGTCGGTCAGCGACACCAGCGTGATGCCGATCGCCGCCACCACGAGCGGCACGAGGTCGCTCGGATCGGTCCACGGGAGCGACGGGGTGGGCACGCCCTGCGGCAGCGCCCCCACGGTGGCGACGCCGTGGGCGGCGAGCCCGAGCGCGGCGGCCGCGACGGTCGCCCCCACCACCGCGACGAGCACCGCGGGGATGCGCCGGGTGACGCGCGGCAGCACGAGCAGCACGGCGAGCACGGCCAGCCCGACCGCCAGCGTGGTGACGTCGGTCTGGTCCAGCCCCTCCACGAACGCCCGCACGTCGTCGACGAACCCGTCGGAGTCGGTCGAGAACCCGAACAGCTTGGGCAGCTGACCCACGATGATCGTGATCCCCAGCCCGTTCATGTACCCGACCTGGACCTCGCTGGACAGCAGGTCGGCGACGAAGCCGAGCTTGCCCAGCCCCAGCGCGATCTCGATCAGCCCGACCGAGATCGCCAGCATCCCGGCGAGCGCGATCGTCGTCCCCGGGTCGCCCCCGCCCACGATCAGCGGCGCGACGGCGGCCAGGATCAGCGGGGAGATCGAGGAGTCGGGCCCGAGGACGAGCACGCGGGACGGCCCGAACGCGGCGTAGCCGAGCAGGCAGGCGATCGTGGTGTAGAGCCCGGTCACCGCCGGGAGCCCGGCGAGGGTCGCGTAGGCCATCCCCTGGGGCACGAGGATCGCGGCGAGGACGGTGCCGGCGATCAGGTCCGGCCGCAGCCACTCCCGCCGGTAGGTGCGCGCGACGCGGACCCCCGGCACCCAACGCTCGACGGAGGCCATGCGGGAGGACACGCGGGCATTCTGACGTGCCCAGCCCGTTGAGTGTCGGGAAAAAGGTCTATATGACCTCTTTCCCGACACTCAGCGAGAGGAGGGGGGACAGGCGGCCCTAGACGCGGCCGGGCAGCAGGCCCTCGTGGCGGGCGCGCATCACGGCGTCGCGCCGGCTGCCCACGTCGAGCTTGGCGTAGATGTGCTTGAGGTGGGACTTGATCGTGTTCGCCGACAGGTACAGGCGGTCCGCGATCTCCGGGCCGCTCAGGGTCGTGGGCAGGAAGCGCAGGACGTCCAGCTCGCGCACGCTGAGCGGCTCGGCCAACCCGGTCGCGGGCCGCTCGGGCACCGGCTCGCCCTCCTGGAGCAGCTGGTCCACGAACAGGGCGTGGACGGTGCCGTGTGCCTGGAGGTCGACGAGGATCGCGGTCAGCGCGGGGGATGCGAGGAGGTCCAGCGGCGAGCGCAGTCCGCCGGAGGCGCCGAGGGCGAGCGCCTGATCGAGCAGCGTCGGGCGCTCGGCCTCGTCCGGCGTGGCGAGGGCGGCGATGACGTGCGCGCTCATCGCCTCGGCCACGTCCGGCGCGCCGGACGGCGCGCCGAAGCAGCCCATCGCCAGCGCGTAGGCCTCGCCCGTGGCCCCCTCCGCCAGCCGGACCGCGGCGAGCGTCACCGCCCGCTCGGGACCGTCGCCGGTCGCGGCCCGCGCCGCCTCCGCCGGCCGCCCCGCCGCCAGCAGGGTGAGCGCGAGCTGCCCGTCGCGCCGGGCGTGCGGGCGCCCGGCCGGATCCATCTCCTGCAGGGCGACGTCGACGAGCGCCAGCGCGGCCAGCGCGTCCTCGGGACGACCGCTGCGCCGCAGGAGCTCGGCGGAGGCGAGCTGCCGGTCCGCTTCGATCAGCGGATGCGCGGGGCGGGGACCGGCGAGCGCGCCGACGAGATCCTCCGCCGCGGCGACGAGGTCGGACCGGCGCAGCGCGGCGGTCGCACGCACCGTCCGGGCGGCGGTCACCAGATCGTGCTCCGGCCACGCGTCGGTCGCGGCGGCGGCGAGCAGGGCGGCGACCGTCACGTCGGCCTCGGCGAGCCGCCCGGCCCGCAGCTGCCCGCGGGCAGCGTGGATGCCGACCACCGCCGCGACCTCCGGGCCGTCGTGCTCCTCCCGCGCCGCAGTCAACGATCCGGCGACCAGGCCCGCGTCGCCGTGCCACAGCTCCTCGCCCCCCAGGTTCGCGTCGACGAGCGCGCGCAGCGTGCGGGCCTGCGGCAGGTCGTGCTCCAGGGCATCCAGCCGCCCGGCCAGCTCGACCGAGAGGGCGCGGGTGGCGGCCAGCTCGCCGGTGAGGTGGGCGCGCTCCAGCAGCACCACGAGGCGGGCCACGGCGATCCGGTCCTGCCGCTCCGGGGCGGCTGAGGCCCCCGCCGTACGGTCGGCGAGCTCGAGCCACCGGTCGGCCTCGGGCAGGTCGCCGCGCTGGAGCGCGGCGCGGGCCACGGCGCAGCCGACCATCGGGCTCCGCGCCACCACGCCGTCGGCGTCGGCGGCCAGGACGGGCACGACGTCGCCGAGGTGGCCGGCCAGCAGCAGGGCGAAGAAGTGATCCTCGACCAGCTCCACCGCCAGGTCGGACGCGCCGGCGGTCATCGCGTGGTCGACCGCGCTCACCGGGTCGTCGTTGGCCGCCAGCCAGCGCGCGGCCCGACGGTGCAGCGCGTCGATCTCGTCCTTGCCATGGCCGCGCCGCAGCTCGTCGCGCAGGTAGTCGCCGACCAGCGCCGGGTGGGCGCGGTACCACTCGCGCGAGCCCGAGGTGGTGAGTGGGAAGCCCCGGCGGCGCAGGTCCTCCAGGCGCCCGCCGCTGCCGGCCTGCCCGGTGATCGCGTCGGCCAAGCCGCCGGAGACCGCCCCGACGATCGACGTCTGCAGCAGGAACTCGCGGTCCTCGGGATCGAGCCGCTCGATCACCTCCTGGAAGAGGTAGTCCGACATCGCCGCGTCGGCCCCCGAGCCGGCACCGGGCCGCGGGGCCGGCTGGCCCCGGCGCAGGCCGAGCACGGCCAGGCCCAGCCCGGCCGCCCACCCGCTCGTCCTCGCGAGGATCCCCGCGAGCCGCTCGTCGTCCACCGCGACCTCGGCCGCGGCGAACAGCGCGCGCGCCTCGTCGGGGGTGAACGCCAGCTCGTCCGGGGCGATGTGCCACGCGGCGCCGGAGAGCAGCATGCGCTGGATCCGCAGCGAGGACTCGTGGCGGGAGATGACCACGACCCGCAGCTCGGGCATCCGCCAGCGCGCGAGCTGGAGGAACTCGTCGCGCACCGCCGGGTCGGTCACCTCCTGGGTGTCGTCGAGGACGAGCACGATGGGGCTCCCGTGCCGGCCCAGCGCCGCCCCGAGATCGGCGAGCAGGACGTCGATCGGCGCGACCTGCACCGAGCGGACCTCCGCCACCCCGGCGGCCACGAAGCCGTCGAGGACGAGCCGCCAGACCTGCTCGCGCGGCCCGCCGCGATCCAGGGCGATCCACACGAACTCCTCGCGTTCGCGCGTCTGCGCCCACGACCCGACCAGCGTGGTCTTCCCCGTGCCGGCCGGCCCGGTGATCACCGTGAGCGGCGTCTGGGTCCCGGCGTCCAGGGCCGCCAGCAGCCGCGCGCGCTCGATCGTCCCGGGCGGGACGTGGGTGCCTCGCGGGCGGGAGGGCGATGCGGGCTGGACACGCGTCGGGAGGTGGTCCAACTCAGCGCTCGGATCGCCGGCCGGGAGCGTCGGACGACCCACCGCGAGCGGCGACGGCGGCCACGCGCTGCTCGGCCTCGCGCTCGTCGCGGCGCTCGGTGGCCACGGTCTCGCGATCGAGGTCGCCGGCCTCGGACTCCAGCTCGGCCTGCAGCACGGCGATCTGCGCCTCGAGCGCGAGCGCCCTGCGCCGACGGTGCCGGCCGGCGGCCTCCTCCTGCGCGCTGCGCCGCACGCCCTCGGCGCGGTCGCTCTCCTCGCGCTCGGCGCGGGCGCTGCCCATCAGCACCGCCGCCCCGGCGTAGGGCGGGGCGATGTGCAGCCCGGTCTCGTTGAGGACGAACTCGCGCAGCTGGTTGGAGTGGGCGCTGCCCCGCGACTTGCGCACCGAGATGCCGCGGTTGCGCTCGCCGCCGAGCTCGGGGTTGCTGACCAGCAGCCAGGTGTCGACCGCGCTGGAGACGCGGAAGCCGGTGGTGCCGCCCTCCCGCGTGAGGCCGGTCATCAGCACGGTCACCCCCCGGCCGCGGAGGAAGTCCATGAGCCGGCCGAGCATCTGCTCGGTCAGCTGCTCCTCCTCGCCGAGCGCGGTGACCGGGTCGAGCACCACGAACTGCGGCTCGAAGCTCGTCACCTCGTCGCGCATGCGGGCCAGGTGGCTCTCCAGGCCGTGCTCGGTCGGTCGGGTGGAGACGATGCGCAGCAGCCCCTCGTCGCGCCAGCGCTGCAGGTCGATCCCGACCGAGCGCATGTTGCGCACGATCGGGTCGGGCGACTCCTCGAACGCGAACACCAGCGCCCGCTCGCCGCGAGCGCAGGATGCGGCCGCCACCACGGAGGAGAGCGTCGACTTCGCCGAGCCGGGCGGGCCCGTGACCAGGACGCTCGTCCCGCGCAGGATGCCGCCGCCGAGCATGCCGTCGAGATCGAGGCTGCCGGTGGAGATGCGCTCGTCGAGCGCCGGGTGGTCGAGGCGGACCGAGCTGACGGGGAGGACCTCGAACCCGTTGCGGTCGATGATGAACGGGCACTCGTTGGGCCCGTGGTGGCTGCCCCGGTACTTGACGACCCGCAGGTGCCGGGTGAGCCCCCGGTTGACGACCCGCGCGTCGAGCAGGATCACGCAGTCCGCCACGTACTCCTCCAGGCCGGTGGCCGTGAGCGCCTCGCGGCCGCGGCCCGCGGTGACGACGGCGGTCAGCCCGTGGGTCCCGAGCCAGTCGAACAGCTGCCGCAGCTGGGCGCGCCTCGACGCCAGGTCGGAGGAGGAGAAGAGCGTGTCGATGCCGTCGATGACGACGCGCCGGGCCTGCACCGCGTCGATCGCCGCCGCGAGCCGCAGGAACAGGCCGTCGAGGTTGGGCGCCGCGCCGGGCTCCTCGAGCTCGACCTCGTCGATGACGAGCATCCCCTGGGCGACGAGCTGCTCCAGGTCCCAGCCGAACGACCGGACGTTCTCGCCGATCCGCTCCGGGGACTCCTCGAAGGACAGGAGCACGCCGGGATCGCCGTGGTCGAGCACGCCGCGCACGAGGAACTCCGCCCCCAGCAGCGACTTGCCGGAGCCCGCCGCCCCGCACACGAGCGTCGTCCGGCCGAGCGGCAGGCCGCCCTCGGTGATCTCGTCCAGTCCGGTGATCCCCGTCGGAGCCTTGGCGAGCTCCGGGCGATCATGCATGTGCGCACATCCCTGCACCATAGACCGGAGTGAGCGGGAATACGACACATGTCTTGCGACGGACCGATGAGTCTCGGGCTCCCCGCCCGTCCTAAGGTCTGGAAAGCGACCCGGGCCGACCGGCCCCACCCGAGGAGAGACCGACGATGAAGACGATCAGCCCGTGCCTGTGGTTCGACGACCAGGCCGAGGAGGCCGCGGCCTTCTACACCGGGATCTTCCCCAATTCCAGCCTCGGCGACGTGACCCGCTACCTCTCGGACTCCCCCGGCGGGAAGTCCGCCGGCGACGTGCTCACCGTGGACTTCGTCCTCGACGGGCAGGAGTTCACCGCGCTGAACGGCGGGCCGCAGTTCACGTTCGACGAGGCGATCTCGTTCCAGGTGCCCTGCGCCGACCAGGACGAGGTCGACCGCTACTGGGCCGCGCTCTCCGACGGCGGCCAGGAGGGCCCGTGCGGCTGGGTCACCGACCGCTTCGGCGTGTCGTGGCAGGTCGTGCCGACCTGGTGGGTCGAGTTCATCAAGACCGCGGACGTCGAGAGCGCCCAGCGCGCGTGGGGCGCCCTCATGCAGATGAAGAAGATCGACATCGCGGCGATCGAGCGGGCCGCCGCGGGGGAGTGACCGGGGCGGTCGGGCGCTGACGACCTGGGGGGCGAGCGCCGACCCCCCAGGCCCGCGTAGGGGGGTCGCCGAAAAGTGAGGGGGCGGCCCCCCATGAGCCTTGTGGGGGCGGGGCGCAAGATGAACGTCACCACCCGGAAGCCAGCCCCCAAGGAGCCTCACACCGTGTTCAGCAAGCGCCTCACCCTCCTCACCGCCGCCGCCGCCTCGGCGGCCGCGTTCGCCCTCCCCGCCGCGGCGCAGGCCACGCCCTGCGTCGTCCACCTGCCCGGCCCGGGCGACACCTGGGACACCGCGAGCAACGGCACGCTCGCCGGCGGGCTCTTCAACAAGGGCGGCAAGAACTTCGACACCGGCCACGGCCTCCTGAAGGTCAACGGCGTCGCCTACCCCGCCGTCGACAACCAGTGCGCGTCGACGACGACCGCGATCTCCTACCCCGCCCGGTCGGTCGGCGGCCTCACGGTCTCCCGCTCGCTGTCGGTGGTCGGCAACACGCTGCGTTACCTCGACACGATCTACAACCCCGCCGCACAGGGCGCCAGCGTCGACGTGGACTGGGGCATCGACGTGTCGCTCGGCCAGCGCTCGGTCGCCAGCGAGGTCGGCAGCGGCTTCGAGGTCTCCAGCGGCGACCACTGGGCCGTGCTGGAGAACGACGGCGACTCCAACCCGTTCCTGCAGTGGGGCCAGAAGGGCGACGGCGCCCACGACCCGACGATCCTCTCCGCCGACCCGGACAGCCCCACGGTCTGGAAGCCCCACAACACGGACATGCCCAACGCGACGCTGAAGTACGACGGCATCGCGATGGGCCCGAAGTCGACGATCCGCGTGCTGCACGTGATCGGCTCGGCCGACTCCCAGGCCGCCGGGGTCACCGCCGCCAAGGACCGGCTCAAGCCGTTCACCGGCTACACGAAGGCGACCGCGTCGACCATCGTCAACTGGGGCAACGACACCGACGCCGACGGCGTCAACAAGTTCAACGACGCCTGCCCCGCCGTGAAGGGCAACACCGCCGACGGCTGCACGCTGGAGATCAAGCCGCCCGTGGACGACCCGGACCCCAAGCCGCCGGTCGACGACCCGAACGTGCCCGTGCCGCCGGTCGATCCGGGCAACCCGGGCAATCCCGGCAACCCGTCCGATCCCGGCAACCCCGGCAACGGCGGCACCGTGACGGACAAGAGCGCGCCCACGATCAAGGTCAGCAAGCTCAGCAGCAAGGTGAAGCGCAGCAAGGTCGGCAAGCTCGCCCCCAAGGTCGCCTGCAACGAGGCCTGCCGGATCACGATCAAGGTCCAGGTCGTCAAGAAGGGCAGGAAGAAGGCGACCACGGTCCTCTCCACGAAGGCGACCTCGCTGTCCAAGACGGCCCGCACCATCAAGCTCAAGGTCAAGGGCTCGAAGCTGAAGTCGCTGAAGAAGCAGCGGCTGTCGCTGGTCGTCACGGCCCGGGACGCGGCGGGCAACACCCGCACCGTGACGAAGGTCGTCACGCTGAACCGGTAGTAGAACGCAACGTGTCCCGGTACCTTCCGGGGCACGTTGCCTCTCCCGACATCGCCCAGGGACGCGCCGCTCATCGAGCGCGGCCACGAGATCGCCGCCGTAGACGACGCCCTGCGCTCCGCGGCCAGCGGTCGCGGGGGCGTGCTCGTGCTGGAGGGGCCGGCCGGGATCGGGAAGACCCGCCTCGTCGCCGACGCGACCGCACGGGCCCAGGTCCAGGGGCTGACCGTGCTGCGGGCCCGCGGCGGCGAGCTCGAGCATGAGTTCGCCTTCGGCGTGGTCCGCCAGCTGCTGGAGCGGGAGCTGACCGCCGCCTCGCCCGAGCGCCGCGCGAGCCTCTTCGCCGACGCCGCCGCCCCCGCGGCGACCGCCCTGGGGCTCGACGGGCCGATGCTCATGCCCGGCAGCGACCTCGGCTTCCCCGTCCTCCACGCGCTCTACTGGCTCGTCGCCAACCTCGCCGCGGAGACGCCGCTGGCGATCGTGGTGGACGACGCGCAGTGGGCCGACCAGCCCTCGGCCCGCTTCCTCGCGTACCTGGCCCCGCGCGCCGCCGAGCTGTCGCTGCTGCTCCTGATCGCCTCCCGCCCCCCGACCCCGGACGCGGACTTCCACCTCGTGAGCCAGATCGACGGCGTGGCCGAGGCGACCGTCCTGCGGCCCGCCGGCCTCTCCGAGCAGGCGATCGCGGAGCTGCTGACCACCCGCCTGGACCGCCCGCCGGACCCGGCGTTCGTGACCGCCTGCCGCACCGCGACCGGCGGCAACCCGTTCCTGCTGCGCGAGCTGGCCGCCGCCGTGCGCGCCGACGGCATCCCGCCCGACGCCGGGGGCGCCGCCCGCGTGCTGCAGCTCGGGCCGACCACCGTCTCCCGCTCGCTGCTGCTGCGCGTCGCCGGCCGGGCCCCGGCGGCCTCGGCGCTGGCCAAGGCGGTGGCCGTCCTCGGCGAGGACGTGGAGCTGCGGCACGCGGCCGCGCTGGCCGGCATCGGGGACGAGGAGGCGGCCGCCACCGCCGACGCGCTGGTGGAGGCCGACGTCCTGGCCCCGGAGCGGCCGCTGCGCTTCTCCCATCCCATCGTGCGGTCCGCCGTGTACGGCGAGATCGGCCCCGGCGAGCGGATCCGCATGCACGCGCGCGCGGCGGCGGTGCTCCGCGACGAGGGCGTCGCCTCCGAGCAGCTCGTCCCCCACCTCCTGGCCACCGAGCCCGCCGGCGCGGACTGGGCGTTCGCCGCGCTGCTCGACGCCGCGAACGGGGCGATCGCCCGCGGCGCCCCCGACGTGGCGGTGTCCTGCCTGCGTCGTGCGCTGGAGGAGCCGCCGCCCGGCGAGGCCGAGCGCGGCCAGGCCCTCGCCGCGCTGGGGATTGCCGAGCTGTGCGGCGGCGGCGACGTCCGCGAGGGGCTCCACCACCTGGCCGAGAGCATCCCGCTGACCCCCGACCGCGGGGCCCGCACGTTCACCCGGCTGATCCTCGCCCGGGTCATCTGGATCGTCGAGGACGCACCCGAGGCGGTCGCGGTGCTCTCCGAGGCGCTCGGCGACCTCGACGAGGACGACGATCACATGCGGGCCGTGCTGGAGGCCGAGCGGATCGCGCTGGGCATCATCGACCCGCGCACCTGCGACGCGGCCGCGGAGGCGCTGGCCGGCCGGACGCCGCCCGAGGACCCCCAGACGCCGGGCGACCGCCTGCTGCTGGCCAACCTCGCCACCGAGCGACTGCTTCGCGGCGACGACGCCGAGGCGGCCGCCGAGCTGGCGTCCCGCGCCTGCGGGTCGGGGGCGCTGCTCGCCACCGAGGGCGAGGGGTCGGCGCCCTACCAGCAGGCGATCTACACGCTCGCGCTGGCCGGCCGCTACGGCGAGGCCAAGGCGGAGATCGACCGGTCGCTGCTGCAGCTGCGCGCCTCGGCCCGGCCCGACGACCTCTTCGCGATGCTCGCCGCGCGGGCGATGGTCGACTGGTGGGCAGGCGACCTCGCCGCCTGCGAGACCGACGCCCGCGAGGCCGTCGAGGTGCCGTTCCTCCCCGCGTTCGCGCTGCCCGCCGGCCTGATGTGGCTGGTGCTCTCGCTCGTGGAGCGGGGCGACCTGGAGGCGGCCGAGGCCGCGTCGCTGCGCTCGCCCCCCACCGTCGAGCTGGAGAGCCTGGTCAACCACAACCCGCTGATCTGGGGGCGGGCGAGCCTGCTCCTGGCCCAGGGCCGCCCGCAGGACGCGCTGGTGGAGCTGGACGAGCTGGCCCGCCGCGAGACCGCGGTGTGCGCCGGCCCGCCCGTCTCGCCCTGGCGACCGCCGGCCGTGCTCGCCCACCTGGCGCTCGGCGACGTGGAGCGTGCTCGCGCGCTCGCCGTCGAGGAGGAGCGCCTGGCCCGCCGCTGGGGCGCGCCCGGCTCGGTGGGCATCGCCCTGCGCACGCGCGGCCTGGCCGAGGGGGGCGACGAGGGCATCGACCTGCTGCGCGCCGCGGTCGACGTGCTCGCGCCCTCGGGGGCGCGGCTCGAGCATGCCCGCTCGGTCTTCGAGCTGGGGGCGGCGCTGCGCCGGGGCGGCGTGCGCGCCGACGCCCGGCCGTTCCTGGAGGAGGGGGTGGAGCTGGCCCGCCGCTGCGGCGCCACCGCCCTGGCCCACCGGGCCCACGAGGAGCTGCGGCTGGCCGGGGCCAAGCCCCGGCGCCTGCAGTTCTCGGGGGTCGAGGCCCTCACCGCCGCCGAGCGCCGCGTGGCCCAGCTGGCGGCCGGCGGCAAGAGCAACCGGGAGATCGCCCAGTCCCTCTTCGTCACCGGCAAGACGGTGGAGAACCAGCTCGGCCGGGTGTACGGCAAGCTCGGCATCTCCTCCCGCCAGGCCCTCGGCGAGGCCCTGGCGGAAGCGCCCCGCGCGGCCTGATCAGCGCTTGACGAAGAACTTCGTGGCCACCGGCTTGGACGCGTTGCCGGCCGCGTCGGTGGCGACCAGCGTGGCCCGGTAGCTCCCCGGCTTCAGCGTGCGCTTCCTCACCTTGCCGCTGAACTTCGCCCGGCCGGCGCCGGCCTTCATGCCCGTCGCCTTGACGATCGTGACCTTCGTGCCCCGCGTGCACGGCTTGGCGTGCCGGCGCCGCAGCTTCGCCGTCTCCTTCCGACACGTCCTGCCGGACAGGCGGCCGCGGGAGAGGCGCTCGACCTTGATCGCCACCGTGGCCGCCTCGGTGAGCGTGAGCCGCAGCGCGCTGCCCTTGGCCGCCCGGAACGTGCGGGGGGCGAACGCGACCTTCGAGAGCTTCGGCGCCGTCTTGTCCGCGCCCGGGTTGGCCGGGTTGGAGGGATCGCCCGGGTTGGCCGGGTTCCCCGGGTTCGCGGGATCGGACGGGTTCGCCGGATCGCCCGGCTTGGTGGGCGGCGGGGGGATCGGCAGCGGGGGCGGATCGGCCTTGGGCTGCCCGACGATGCCGGGCCCGGCCGGGGTGCCGCCGCGGTGGACCGTCTCGCAGTCGGCGCTGACCGTGTCGACGTTGTCGGCCTCGACCGTGTCGCTGCCGGCGCCGCAGGAGATCGTGTCCTTGACGCTGTCCCGCGCCTCGATCGTGTCCTGGCCGCCCTTGGCGGAGATGGTGTCCGCGCCCTTGCCGCCGAGGATCTCGTTGGGCCCGTCGCTGCCCGTCAGCTTGTCGGCGCCGGCGCCGCCCAGGACGTCCTCGACGCCCTTGATCTTGTCCTTCTCGCCCACCGCGCCGTTGACCGGCTGGTCGGTGATCAGGTCGACGTTCACCGGGGCGGTGCGCCCCGAGTAGTCCACGACGTCCTGGCCGGCCTCGCCGTAGATCTCGTCGGCGGCGGGCCCGGAGATCAGCCGGTCGTCGCCGTTGCCGCCCCAGAACATCGTGGCGGGCCCGCGGCTCTCCAGCGTGTCGGAGCCCTCCATGCCCTGCAACCCCGCGGCCCAGTAGGTGAACCCGGCGGGCGGGGGCATCAGGAGGGCGGAGTCGTTGCCGTTGCCCAGCGTCGCGTTGACCCCGAGCTCGGCGATGCCCGTGCCGTCGCACTGCACGTGCGCGCCGCCCTGGAGGGAGACGCAGCTCGGCTCCTCGGTGGTCAGCTTGACGGTGTCGGCGAAGTCGATGTAGCCCTTGGTGGGCATCGTGATCGTGACCCGGTTGGCGTCCTTGAAGCTGATGTCGGCCATGTTGAAGCTGCCCAGGTCCGCGTTGACGGTGAACTTGCTGACGTCGGCGGCCAGCGCGGGGCCGGCGGCGCTCAGGGTGACCGCGGCGGCGGTCGCGAGGGAGAGGATCGTGCGGTTCATCGGGCGCTCCCGGTCTCCAGGGGTTCGGTGGCGGTGTCGGCGGTGGGGACCGCCAGGTGCGCCTCCAGTGCCTCGGCCAGTCCGAGCCATCCCTCGAAGGGACGGCGCCGGCCGTGCTCGTCGACGACCGTGCCCGCCAGCGGCCCGGAGGGCGCGCCGTCGAGCAGGAGCGTGAGGGTCCTGGGCACCTGGGTGGTCATGGCTCCATGGAACCGGACCCCGCCCCGCGGGTCATGGGGGTGGCCCCCCTCAATTTCGGCAGCACCCCCCACGGCCCGTCGGGGGTGCCCGCTCAGATCTCCAGCCGGGTCTCCTCCAGGTCGAGCTCGCGCTCGATCCGGTGCATGACGTCGCTGGAGATCTCGCCGCGGTTGCGCAGGTCGACGAGGGCCCGGCGCTGGGCGGTGAACAGCTCGTGCATCAGCCGCTGGTAGGCGTGGGAGCGATCCTCGATGTCCTCGTCGGACTCGGCCTCCCCGGCGCGCACCGCGAAGCGGTTCTCCCGGAAGCGGTAGACGCCGGACACCCGCTGCAGCGTGTCGGGCCGGGTCCAGTCCTCGACCGACAGGGCGTCGATCCGCTCCAACGCGGCGCGCGACGCGGCCAGCCGGGCGAGCACCTCCTCGGCCTCCTCCTCGCTGCCGTCCTCCCGCACGTCGAGCGCGCGGATGACCATGGGGAGCGTCAGCCCCTGGCCGACGAGGGTCACGAGGATGACCGCGAACGTGAGGAACAGGACGAGGTCGCGGTCGGGCAGCGGGGCGCCCGCGTCGGTCGTCAGCGGGAGCGACAGCGCGGCGGCGAGCGACACCGCGCCGCGCATCCCCGACCAGGCCGAGACGATCCGCGGGCCGGGGCCGACCCGCCGGGCCACCTGCGCGGGCCGCCGGTCGACCGCCCGGATCACGTAGGGCACGGTGAACAGCCAGGCGAAGCGCACGGCGATCACCGCCGCCGACACCGCGAGCGCGTCGACGACCAGCTCCCCCACGCCGTAGCCGTCGAGCCCGTCGACGATGACCGGGAGCTGCAGGCCGATCAGGATGAACAGCGTCGCGTTGAGCAGGAAGACGAGGATCTCCCACAGCGCGCCGCTCTGCAGCCGCGTCTGCGGGGAGGCCAGCTCGGGCGCGCGCCAGCCCAGGTAGATGCCCGCCGTGACGGCGGCGAGCACGCCCGAGGCGCCGACCTGGTGGGCGGGGACGAACGCGGCGTAGCCCGTGAACAGGGAGATGGTGATCTCCGTGGGCGTGTCCTCGATCCGCCGGCGGATCTCCGCGACGAGCCAGCCCATGGCCAGCCCGATCGCGATGCCGCCGAGCGAGGACCACACGAACTCCAGGCCGGCGTCGAGGACCGAGAACGTCCCGCCCACCGCCGCGGCGACCGCCACCCGGAACGCGACGAGCGCGGTCGCGTCGTTGACCAGGCTCTCGCCCTCGATCGTGTTGATCAGCCGGCGGGGCGCGCCGAGCCGCCGCAGGATGGTCGTGGCCGCGACCGGGTCGGTGGGCGAGACGATCGCGCCGAGGACGAAGGCCATCGGCCACGCCAGCCCCAGCGCCTCGTGGGCGATGGCCGCCACCACCAGCGTCGTGGCCAGCACCAGCCCGGTCGACGCCAGGGTGATGGTGCGCGCGTCCCGGCGCAGCGCGCGCAGGTCGGAGAAGAAGGCCGCGGCGTAGAGCAGCGGGGGCAGGAACACGAGCAGGACCAGGTCGGGCTCCAGCTCGATCTCCGGCAGCCCGGGGACGAGCCCGAGCACCAGGCCGCCGAGCACGAGCGGGATCGGATACGGGATCGACAGCCAGCGCGACAGGACGTTGAGCCCGGCGACCGAGACGAACAGCGCCATGATGAAGATCTCGAAGTCGGCCACCGCGATCGCATTGTCGCGGCCCGGCCTGACGACCCACGCACCAACCTGTCTTCGGTATGCGCGTAGTACGCGCATACCGAAGGCAGGCTCGTGCGGAGAAGAGTGGCTACGCGCCAGCATGTTGACGGGGTGTCCTCTCGCGTCGAGGCTGTCCGTCGTCTGGGTGTTCGTCTCACCCACGCTCTCCCGAAAGGCTCGGCCCGTGCTCTACTCGCTGCTCATCTACACCGACCCCGCCAACCTGCCCGCGGACTTCGACCCCGTCGCCACGCGCGACCACTGGATGTCCTACACCCAGGAGCTGCGCGAGTCGGGCGCCCACCGCGGCGGCGAGGCCCTCCAGTTCGCCGACACCGCCACCACCGTCCGGGTCCGCGACGGTGAGGTCCTCAACACCGACGGCCCGTTCGCGGAGACCAAGGAGATCCTCGCCGGCTTCTACCTGATCGACGTGCCCGACCTCGACGAGGCGCTCGGCTGGGCCTCGCGGATGCCGAACATCACCTACGGCTCGGTCGAGGTCCGGCCGATCATGGACGTGACCGGCGGCGCATGAGCCAGACGCTGGATCGCGTCGCCCGCCAGGAGGGCGGCGCGATCCTCGCCGGGCTCGCGGGCCGCTTCGGCGGGGACCTCGAGCGCGCCGAGGAGGCGCTGCAGGAGGCCTACGCCGCCGCCGCGGCGACCTGGGAGCGCGACGGCGTGCCCGACAACCCCGCCGCCTGGCTGACCACCACCGCCCAGCGGCGCGCCCTGGACCGGCTGCGGCGCGAGCGCACGCACGACGCGCGGGTGCGGGACCTCGCCGCGCTCGCCGAGCGGCTCCCCGAGCAGGAGGAGGACGACGTGGACCTCGACGGATCGACGATCGACGACGACCGCCTGCGACTGATCTTCACCTGCTGCCATCCGGCCCTGTCGCTGGAGGCCCGCGTGGCCCTCACCGTGAAGTCGCTGGGCGGCCTGGACGTCGCCCAGGTCGCCCACCTGTTCTTCGTCCCCGAGAGCACGATGGCCAAGCGGCTCGTGCGGGCCCGCCGCAAGATCACCGCGGCCGGCATCCCGTTCCGCGTGCCGCCCGACGCGCTGCTGCCCGAGCGCGTCGCGGGGGTGCTGCGGGTGGTCTACCTCGTCTACACCGGGGGGCACGCGGCCACCACGGGCGACGCGCTGCAGCGACCCGAGCTGTGCGTGGAGGCGCTGCGCCTCGGCCGGCTGCTGGCCCGGCTGATGCCCGACGATCCCGAGGTGCTCGGCCTGCTCGCGCTCCTGCTCCTGACCGACGCGCGCCGCCCCGGCCGCCACGGACCCGACGGCCGGCCGCGGACGATGGAGGACCAGGACCGGTCGACCTGGGACGCCGCAGCCATCGCCGAGGGCACCACGACCCTCGACGCCGCGCTGCGCCGTCGCCGGCCCGGCAGCTACCAGCTGCAGGCGGCGATCGCCGCGCTCCACGCCACCGCGCCGGACTTCGCCGCGACCGACTGGCCCCAGATCGCCGCGCTCTACGCCGCCCTGGAGCGCCGCCATCCCACCCCGGCCGTGCGCGTCAACCGAGCGGTCGCGGTCGGCTTCGCCGACGGCCCCGACGCCGGCCTGGCCCTGCTCGCCACGATCGACGCCGGCACCGCGGGGACGGCGCTGCCCGCCGCCCGTGCGGGCCTGCTGGCCCGCGCCGGCCGGGCCGGCGAGGCCCGCACGGCCTACGACGACGCCATCGCCCGCACGGAGAACGCGGCGCAGCGGGAGGAGCTGCGGGCCCTGCGGGCCGCTACAGCACGTCGGCCAGGCCCTGACGGGAGCTGACGCCGAGCTTGGCGTAGACCCGGGTCAGGTGGTTCTCCACCGTCTTGGGGGTGACGAACAGGTCGGCGGCGATCTCGCGATTGGTCCGCCCCGCCGCCGCCAGCTGCGCGACCCGCCGCTCCGACGCGGTCAGCTCGTCGAAGCGCAGCGTGGCCGGCGCGGCCCCCGCCTCCTCCAGCGCGTCGGCGGCCGCCTGCGCGACGCCGCGGACGCCCCCGTCCAGCGCGAGCTTCAGCGCCGCCTCCAGCTCGCGCCGGCCGTCGCGGCGGCGGCCGCCGCCCAGCAGCAGACCGCCGAGCTCCAGCCGCGCCCGCGCCTCCTCCGTGCGGTTGTCCGAGGCGGCGAGCGTCTCGACCGCCTCCCGCAGCCGCTCGGCGCGCACGTCGGCCGGGCCCGCGAGCGCCGCCGCGCGCTGGGCGATCCCCAGCGCCGCCGGCCGCCCCCAGGCCCGCGCCCACGCCAGGTGGTCCTCGGCCAGCGCGGCGGCCTCGCCGATCGCGTCGGCCTTCCCGGCCTCACCGGCGCCGCCGGGCACGAGCGTCCGGGCGAGCAGGGCCTTCCACGCCAGCGCGCGCATCGGCCGGCCCGCGGCGTCGTCCTCCGCGAGGGGGACGACGTCGGCGCGCACGTCGTCCACGCGGCCCTGAGCCTCCCGCAGCCGGGCGCGGGCCCACGGCACCCAGCGCAGCACGGTCGGCCCGCCCGGCCCCTGGTCGATGCCGGCGGCCCGCAGCTCGGCGTCGGCGCCGTCGAGGTCGCCCTGGTCGACGAGCGACAGCACGATGTACGCGGCGTTGACCGGCACCATGATCGGCGGGATCGCCCCGGCCGCCGCCGTCCGCGCATCGGCCTCGGCGTCGCGCGGCCGCCCCTCGTTGAGGGCCAGGACGGCCCGCGTCCCGAGGGCGCCGGCGGACGCGAACGCGGAGCCGCGGCGCTGCCCGTCGGCCAGCGCCTGGTCGATGGTCGCCCGGGCCGCGTCGTTGGCCTCGCAGGTGAGCAGCGCGTAGGTGGCCATGTACCAGGAGAGCGCCTCGGAGGTGTCCTCCCGGATCAGGCGGCCTCCGCCCAGCGCCCGCTCGGCCAGCTCGACCACGACGTCGGCGCCCGCGCCGGAGGCGTGCTCGGCCTGGGCCAGCAGCGCGAGCATGGTGCGCTCGGCCCGCGTGTCCCCGGTCAGCGCGTCGTGCCGCTGCAGGTCGAGCTCGTGGTCGGAGCCGGTGAGCCAGGCGAGCAGGGCCAGGTCCGCCTCGAGCTGCAGCGCCTCGTCCCCCTCGCCGCCCAGCTCCGCGACCGCGTCCACGACCAGCCGCCGGGCGTTGCCCATCCCGCCGCCCGCGAAGGCGGCGAACGCCCGGTCGCGGTGGATCGCGGCGCGGCGGGCGGGATCCTCCAGCAGCGTCAGCGCCTGGTCGAGGCTCGCGAGCCCCTCGGGGAACGCGCCCCGGCGCACGTCGGCTCGGCCCAGGTCGGCCAGCACCTCGGCCCGCTCGGGCTCCGCCGGCGGCTCGGCCAGCGCGCGGCGCAGGTGGACGGCGGCGACCTCGGGCGAGCCGGTCCGCAGCGCGCGGTCGGCGGTGCGGCGCAGCAGCCGCACGACCGCCGCGTCCCCCTGCGCCTCGGCCGCCAGGGCGTGGGGAACGGTGACGTCGTCCGTCGCGCCGTCCGCCCGCAGCACGTCGAACGCGCGCCGGTGCGCGGCGCCGCGCTCGGCCTGGGGCATGTCGTCGGCGACGGCGGCGCGCACCAGCGCGTGGATCATCCGCAGCGGTCGGTCCTGGTCCAGGATGCCCGCGGCGGCCAGCGTGTCGGCGGCCCGGGCGGCGGCCGCCGGGTCGAGGCCGGCGATGGCGGCGGCGTGCCGCAGCTCGCCCTCGCCGCCGAGGGTGGCCACGGCGCGGGCCAGGCCACCGGCCTCCTCGCCGAGATGGCCGAGGCGCAGCAGCAGCGACCGCCGCACGGAGACCGGCCCGATCCGCTCGACCACGTCGACGGGCGTGCGGGCCGGATCGGCGTACGAGGCGGCGAGCTCGACGGCCAGCTCGGTGAGGAAGAAGGGGTTGCCGCCGCTGGCGTGGCGGCAGGCGTCGACCAGGGCGGCCGGCGCGTCCTGGCCGGAGAACGCCCGACGCAGCACCTCCTGCACCCCGACGTCGGTCAGCGGACCGGGACGCACGTGCACCGGCTCGGCGGCGGCGAAGAGCTCCGCGAGCAGCGCGGCGTGCGATCCCGGCTCGTCCACGCGCGTGCCGACGAGGATCGCCACCGGCAGGCCGTCGAGCCGCCGCGCGAAGTACCCGCCCGCGCGGAGCGAGGCGGCGTCGCCCCAGTGCGCGTCGTCCAGCACCAGGACCAACGGGCCGGCCTCGGCCAGGTTCGCGGTGACCCAGTGGAGCGCGTGCAGGATGTCGGGCGACGGGTCGTACCCGGGGCCGGTGTCGACCGGCAGCTCGCCGAGCCCGAGCACGGCCGCGGCCGGCGCGGCGGGGCCCGCGAGCAGCAGCTCGCGCGCCTCGGGCGGCGCGCTGAGCACCGGCTTCTCGATGAGCTGGCGCACGACGCCGTACTCCAGGTCCTGCTCGAGCACGCCGCCGCGCGCGGAGAGGACGTGCATGCCGCGCTCCCGGGCCAGGGCGGTCGCGGCGCGCAGCAGCGTCGTCTTGCCGATGCCCGCCGCGCCCTCGATCACCGTCAGCGTCCCGTCGCCCGCGCAGGCCCGGTCGAGCTGGTCGGCGAGGATCCGCAGCTCGCGCTCGCGCTCGAGCGGTGTGCGGTCAGCGGCGTTCACGATGGGCGGGATCCTACGGGCGATCCGGCCGGACGGCGCAACCTTCGGCGCGGCGGCCCGTTCCCTCTCGCTGATGCTCCGCTCCCTGATCGGCCTCCTGCTCCTGACCATCGTCGTCCTGCCGTCCCCGGCGCGCGCCAGCGGATGGGACGTCATCGAGGACTGCCGGGACGAGGTCCTCACCAAGACCTACACCCAGGCCGAGTACGACGAGGCGCTCGAGACGTTCCCGTCCGACGGGCGCGAGTACTCGGGCTGCTACGAGATCATCCTCGACGCCAAGCGGGCGGCGGCGCGGGAGGCGGCGAAGCCCCCGGCGAAGGAGCGCGAGCGCACGAGGGACCGCCGCAGGCCCGGGCGCGGCCCGGACACGACCGACGCCGCCGTCTCGACGGACGCGGCGGGAGCCGGCGGACCCGCGACCCCATCGACGCCGCCGGCGGCGGGCGGGAGCGTCAACCCGCCGTACGTCGCCCCCACCCCGCAGGACGCCGCCGCCCTGTCCGCCGCGGCGCGGGACGGGGCGCGGCGCCTGCGCGTCGGTGGGGCGGCGCTCGTCCCGGGGCCGCCCGCCGTGACGACGCGCGGGCTCGCCCGCTACCCCGCGCCGGTCGTCGCGCTGCTCGCCCTCCTCGGCGGCGGGCTGCTGCTCGGCCTCCTCGCGCTGCTGCGCGGGGGCCGCCTCAGCGCACGGTGATGGTCACCGAGCGGCTGACGGCGCCGCCGGCCTTCGGCGTGTAGACGACCTTCAGCGTCAGCTTCCTCCCCTTGGCGATCCGCTTGCCGGCGGCCTTCCCCAGCCGCAGCGACAGGGTCGTCCTCCCGGCCTTCCTCACCGTGAACGTGCCGGTGCCGAGGGAGCGCTTGCCCGCCGTGAGCACGAGGCTGACCTTCCCCGCGCCCGAGGTGGTGACGGCGGCGCGGATCGCCCGGCGCAGCGTCGTCGCCCGGCCGGACTTCGCCGCGCTCACCGACACCGTCGCCCTCGGCTGGGGGGTGGTCTTCGTCGTGGTCGTCGTCGGCGTGGTCTGCGTCGTGGTGGGAACGGTCTGCGTGGTCGTCGTCGTGGTGTCCGTCGTCGTCGTCGGCGTCGTCTGCGTGGACGTCGTGGTCGTGTCCGTCGGCGTGGTCTGCGTGGTGGTCGTGGTGGTGGTCGTCGGCGTCGTCTGGGTCGTCGTGGTGGTGGTCGTCGTCTCCGTGGGCGGCGGCTCCTGCGGCGTGGTCAGCGTGGCTTGCGAGAAGGCCGGGGTGCTGCCCGTGGCCGAGATCAGGCGGCTGCCGGAGATCGGGCAGCTCGTGGAGGCCGTCGAGGACACGTTGGCGGTGTGCAGGCCCGCCGCGTCGACCCACGCCACCTGGCCTCCGTCGGGGGAGAGCGCCCAGCCGTTGCTCTCCACGCCGGTCGCCGGCAGCAGGCAGTCGAACGTGAGGGCGCCGCCGGGCGGCGTCCCCTGGTAGCCGAGCAGCTCCAGCCGCCCGTCCCCGCGGCGCAGCAGCACGCGGTTGACCTGGCGGTTGACCTCCGCCCCGTCGAACGTGGTGTTGGCGTTGGAGAACCAGACCTGGAAGTTGAGCGGCTGGGCCTCGTAGACGATCTGGCCGTTCTTGGACCCCACCAGCCGGTCGCCGAGCCAGGTGGGTCGCGAGACCGCGGGCTGGTCGATCGCGGGGAGCGTCGGGCTGCCCGGCGCCGTCGGGGTGACCAGCGCGTACCGGTCCTCCAGGCCGCCGTTCGGATAGCCGGAGTAGGGCCCGTGGTTCCAGAAGTAGGTGTAGGCGAGCAGGCTGCCCGTCGTCGGCTTGACCCGCGCCCAGTTCGGCCCGATGTTCACCCAGGTCGACGTGCGCCACGGCATCACGTTGACCGTCGGGGTGCTCGACGCGCGTGACTTGACCCAGATGACGCGGCTGGAGCCGGACGACCGCAGCGCGGTGATCGTGCCGGCGTCGTCGACCGAGGGGTAGGAGTAGTAGGCGTCGGTCGTCCCGTCGGCGGTGACCGCCCGCTTGATCGTCCCGTCCGGCGAGGCCTCCCACACGTTGCTGCCGTCGCGGTAGACGAGCATCGTCGCGGGTGCGGCGGAGGCGGCGATCAGCGTCGCGGCGGCCGTGAGGGCCAGCGCGAGCAGGAGGGGGCGGAGGGACCGGAGGGGCGACATGGATCGGACGGTAGGCCCGGTCCACCGGGACGGCATCCACCGAACGAGGCGACGGCGTCATCCCTTCGATGGATGACGACTCACCGTCCGGTGGTCGTGACACGCCGCGCCCCGTGGTGGCATGGGGAGAGGATGGCCCGCTCCTGCACCACCCTGACCGCGCTCACCGACGCGGAGCTGCTGCGCCGCGCCGCGCGGGAGCCCGAGGCCTTCCTCGTCGTCCGCGAGCGGTGGGCGGGCGTGCTGCACGGCTGGGCGCGGCGACGCACCGGGGACGAGACGCAGGCCGCGGACGTGGTCGCCGAGACGTTCGCGGAGGCGCTGCAGCACGCCGGCCGCTTCCGCGACGAGGTCGGCGGGTCCGCGGGCCCGTGGCTGTTCGGCATCGCGGCCAACGTCCTGCGCCGGGCGTGGCGTCGCGCCGAGACGGAGGGCCGGGCCCGCGGTCGTCTCGGGCGCCTCGAGACGGACCACGTCGATCCCGGCTACGACGCGGCCGAGCACCGGGCCGACGCCGACGCGCTCGCCCCCGACCTGCACGCCGCGCTGGCCGACCTCCCGGCCGAGCAGCGCGAGGCG
>Ga0164241_10002215_pt1 | contig 21567 bp, 17 predicted proteins | sample OricomyardsoilBY_FD_108780 | JGI IMG/M metagenome (GOLD analysis project Ga0164241, IMG submission 108780) | Backyard soil microbial communities from Emeryville, California, USA - Original compost - Back yard soil (BY) | ecosystem: Environmental > Terrestrial > Soil > Unclassified | place: USA... | reverse complement strand
TATCTGTTCCAGCGTTATTTTACCGTGATGATAAAGCTCTAACATTGCAGGCATAGCATGCTGTACCAATGGTCCGCCTGATGGTGCCTGTAGGTAAGATTGTGCTTTTTCTTCCATGGTATGTGGTGCATGATCGGTTGCAATAACGTCTATCCGGCCATCAAGCACAGCTTTTAAAATCCCCTCGCGGTCCTTGGCTGTTTTTACCGCAGGGTTCCATTTAATCAGGTTGCCTTTGGTTTCGTAATCTTCACTGCTGAACCATAAATGGTGCACACAGGCTTCGGCCGTAATGCGTTTATCTTTTAGCGGTGTAGTATTATCAAATAAATGCGTTTCTTTTTCTGTTGAGATATGAAGTATATGCAGTCTTGCATTATGTTTTTTCGCGAGTGCTACCGCCATAGACGATGACAGGTAACATGCCTCTTCACTTCGTATCTTAGGATGAAGTCGTACGGGGATATTATCGCCAAATAATTGCTTGTAGTGGGCCAGGTTTTCTTTAATAGTTGCCTCATCTTCGCAATGTGTGGCTATCAACATAGGCGATTGCGAGAATAAATTCTCAAGGGTAGTTGGATTATCTACCAGCATATTGCCCGTTGATGAACCCATAAATACCTTAATCCCGCAAACATTCTGAGCATCGGTACGCAAAACCTCATCAAGGTTATCGTTGGATGCACCCATAAAAAATGAATAGTTGGCTAAAGAGCGTTGCGCTGCGATATCATATTTATCCTGTAATAATTGCTGTGTCAGCGTATTAGGTACGGTGTTAGGCATCTCCATAAATGAAGTAATGCCGCCTGCAACCGCCGCCCGCGACTCTGTATATATTTCAGCTTTATGGGTAAGCCCGGGCTCGCGGAAATGCACCTGGTCGTCAATAGCGCCCGGGAAGAGATAAAGGCCTTCAGCATTGATGGTTTCGTCGGCCGTTACATCAATTCGAGTGTCTATCCGCTCAATAAAGCCCTCTTTAATAAAAACATCGGCATTAAATTGTTTGCCTTCGTTAACTATGGTAGCGGATTTGATGAGAATAGTAGACATAAAGCAAATATAAGAGGTGAAAGGTTAAAGCCGAAGGCTAAAAGTTAAATAGCTGCGTGTTTATAATGTATTTTGGGTGGCTATACGTAATTCTACGATGCTTTACTGGTGGTTCAGGGTGGCTCACTTCGAGCTGAGCCACCCACCCCCCTTATCAACCTCGAATGAGGCTTTCGGCTTTCGGCTTTTAGCTTTTAGCTTTCAGCCTCAACAAAAAACCTATCTTTGCCAAATGGCAGCTACTTTTGAAGATTTTAATTTTAACCGGCAAACACTAAATGCCATTGCCGATGCCGGCTATACCGAACCCACGCCCATTCAGCAGAAAGCCATGCCGCCTATATTGAACGGGCAGGATGTTATGGGTATAGCGCAAACAGGTACCGGTAAAACCGCTGCGTATGTGCTGCCTATTATTATGCGGCTTAAATATGCGCAGGGCGAGCATGCCCGCGCGTTGATCCTGGCGCCAACACGCGAGTTGGCCATGCAGATAGAGGAAAATATAAGAACTTACTCAAAATACACCGACCTCCGTGTGGTTACGGTTTACGGAGGTTTGGGACCTAAAACTCAGATCGAAAACATTAATAAAGGTGTTGATATTATTGTAGCCACTCCGGGCCGCTATATGGATATATACCTTGCCGGGCATATTGTTACTAAAACTTTACAGGTGCTGGTATTGGATGAGGCCGATAAAATGATGGACATGGGCTTTATGCCGCAGATAAACCGAATATTGGAAGTTGTGCCGCGTAAGCGCCAAAACCTGCTTTTTTCAGCGACCATGTCTGAGAAGATACACCAGTTGTCGGCTAATTTTTTAGAGTTCCCTACTGTTATTGAGGCAACTCCGCAGGCTACACCGGCCCAAACAGTAGAGCAAAAATTATATCACGTACCCAACGTTCGCACAAAAATAAACATGCTTAAAAAGCTGCTGGATGAGCAAGGTGATATTACCAAGCTGATGATTTTTTGCAAGACCAGAATGGCCGCAGAAGATGTGTATAAATTTTTATCCCGCAAATTTGGCGAAGGGCAGGTTAAGGTACTGCATGCCAATAAAGGGCAAAACACGCGTATAAACGCTATGAATGCTTTTAAGAATGACGAGGTAAAGATATTGGTTGCTACAGATGTGGCATCGCGCGGTATTGATGTAAGCGATGTAAGTCATGTTATCAACTTTGACGTACCCGTGGTTTTTGAAGATTACGTACACCGAATAGGTCGCACCGGCAGGGCGCTGCAAAGCGGGGTAGCCATTACATTTTGCAACCCGGCGGAAGAGTATTATGTTGGTAAAATTCAGAAATTGATCCGACAAACCATCCCCGAGCATAAAATTCCTGCCGATGTTTTTATAGAGGAAACGCCTTATGAAGAAAGACAGGATCAGGCTAAAGAAATAGACCTGCAAAAGCGCAAGGAAGATCCTGACTTCAAAGGAGCCTTTCACGAGAAAAAGACACTCAATCAGCGTAAAAAATTTGATGCTGAGAAAGCTAAACGTGTAGGTAATGTGGGCCAACCAAAAAGATCGAAACCTAAAAAGAGATATTAAACAGCCTATAGTTTAAATGAAGATTAAAATTACCCCCTTAAACTTTGCCACCGCATTTTTTATAATACTGGCGGTTTATATATGGATAAATGGCGCAAGCATAACCGGTATACAATTTACCCACATGTCTGGCGCTATCAGCCTTATATTTTTGCTGTTTGCTTTTGTAGTGTCATTTCTGGATATTATCTTCCGTAATTTCTTTACTGATACCAAAAAACTGTGGGTAATAGAGCTAAGCTTTATAACTTTGGCCCTTGTTATTTTTTTACTTGTTAAATAGAACTTATTAATGAAAACCGCCGAAATAAAGCTTATTGTAGAACTGGATGATAATAATGTTCCGGAACGTATAATGTGGGAGTCAACCGATTCTGCAAACAAGGAAGCACTTCCTGTAAACTCGTTTATGCTTTCACTGTGGGATCATCATTACAAAAATACGCTTCGCATTGACTTGTGGACAAAAGATATGCCCGTTGACGAGATGAAGCGCTTTTTTTATGAAACCCTGCAAACAATGGGCGATACCTTTTTGCGCGCAACCGGCGAAAAAAACATAGTGGAAGACTTGCGCGACTACTGCGCCCATTTTGCTGATAAAATGGAGATAACCAGGTAATTAATTTCAGAAAAATATATGCGGATAAGTTCGTTTGTATCGTTTTTTGGTTTTGTGCTGCTAATTGCAGGCACTTATTGTCCTTTGTTACGCCCATTCGGGTTAATCAACATGAACCTGTTTAAACTGAGCCAGCCTTACGGCATAGTAATTTTATTGGTCGCGGTTATGGGTATAATAGGCACGGTATTAAACCGTGTGCAATTGGTAAAATTAACAGCCTGGTCATCGTTGGCTCTTGTTGCGCTCTTACTGTTAGCTGCCGTTTTAAAGGTAAACACCAGTTTTAGCTTTATCCCGTTCAAATCTATCGCCGGCTTTTTTGCCCGTCAAATAAAATTCAAGTGGGGTTGGTATTTGCTTTTCGTCGGCCCGGTTATTGCTTTAATTGGCGCTTTTTCAAGTAAGCAATTATCAAAAAGGCAATAAGTCTGTTTTGTAAAAACATATATCTTTATAAATCGTATATTAAACATCCTGCGTATATGTCGTTGGGCATTTACCTATTTAAAATATAAGCACGTCCGTAATGTTTAAATTATCCTTTCGCAATCAGGTACTTATAGGTTTTGGCTTTTCTATCATACTGGTGTTTATAGTAGGTATACTTTCCTATACCAGCATAAATCAACTGGAAAGCGATACTAAAAAGGTCGAGCACACTCAACAGGTAATAAAACGATCAAACGCTTTATTACAGGGATTAGTGGATGCAGAAACGGGTATGCGTGGTTATGGTGCCACTGCAAAAAAAGTGTTTCTTCAACCTTATAAAAAAGCTATCCCTGAAATCAACAATGATTTACAGGAGTTGAGGTTATTAGTAAATGATAATCCGTTACAGCTAAAACGCATTGATATTTTATATGAAATAGTTAACGATGAGCTTGAGATTTTAAAAACAAACGTTGAAACTCGCGATAGCAAGGGCCTGGCCTTTATGGTGCAACATGACATGTTTGTTAATGGCAAGCAAAATATGGATAAGATCCGTAAAATAATTAGCGCCGTTATAGACACAGAGAACAATCTGCTCACCTTACGCAAAACCAATTCGCAGGCGGCATCAGACAGAGCAATAATATTTATCATTGCGGGGTCGTCGGTATTTCTTATTATCATAATCCTGTTGTTCTATTATATACAGGCAACTTTTGCTCAACAAAAAAAGATAGAAGAAGAAATAAAGGTAGCTAATACTGAGCTGGGAAAAGTTCTGGCAGAAAACGAAGCCAAGAATTGGCTGCTTACGGGTACAGGTCTGCTTAACGAGAAAATGCAGGGCCAACAATCTGAGAAGGAGTTAGCTTCAAATATATTGACCGAGGTATGTAAATACACAAATGCACTAACGGGCACATTCTATTTATATAACGATGCGGAAAGCAGGCTCGATCTATATGCATCCCATGCTTTTGCAAATTTAAATGCCGTTAAAAAGTCAATACCAATTGGCGAAGGCTGGCTGGGGCAGGTTGCAAAAAGTCAACAAGCTACGGTAGTAAAAGGTAAGATCAATGATAGAATTGGACTTGAGTCATCTTTATTAAATGAAGAACTCGCTGAAATATATTTGATCCCTATCTTTTTTGACAAAAAGCTTAAAGGTGTAATTGAATTTGCTTATCGCGATGAAATCACCCATAACGTCCGTGAATTTATCGCGCTGGTATCTAACGATATTGGCGTGGCGATCAACACTTCTCAAGCCCGTACTATAATGCACGATCTGTACGAGGAAACGCAACAACAAGCGGAAGAATTATCTGCTCAGCAAGAGGAAATGCGCGTTACCAACGAAGAACTGATGAAGAAGACAGAAATGCTGGAAGCATCAGAAGAGGAACTGCGTGTACAACAAGAAGAGTTGCGGACGACAAATGCCGAACTGGAAGAAAAAGCCAGTTTGCTTGAAGAAAAGAACCAGGCTATTGAAGAAGCGCGGCAGGCTATCAACGCCAAAGTAAAAGAGTTGGAAACTACCGGTAAATACAAATCTGAGTTTTTGGCAAACATGAGCCACGAACTACGTACCCCTCTTAATAGTATATTGGTATTAGCGCGTATATTAAAGGATAACAAACCAAATAATCTTTCAGATGATCAGATAAAATATGCAAGCGTTATCTTCAACGCCGGTAATGATCTGCTCACACTTATTAATGATATTCTGGATCTTTCCAAGATCGAATCCGGGAAGCTGGATATGCAGAATGAGCACGTCAAGGTATCAGACATCCTTAATGATATGGAGATGCTGTTTGCCGAAGTTGCGGGTAACAAGAAGATACGTTTTACTACCTCGGCAGAAAATACGCCGGCTACCATATTTACAGACAAAGTTAGAGTTGGGCAGGTAATAAAGAATCTTCTCTCTAACGCGTTTAAATTTACACCCGAAAATGGTGCTATCAGCGTCAGCGCAGTGCCGGGCAGCGCACCGCAAACCATTGGCTTCCGCATAAAAGATTCGGGTATTGGCATTCCCGAAGATAAACAGAAAATAATTTTCGAAGCCTTCCAGCAAGCTGATGGATCTACCAGTCGTAGATATGGAGGTACAGGTTTGGGACTTTCTATCAGTCGCGAACTGGCTGCACTTTTAGGTGGTTCAATTTCGCTAACCAGCACGCCGGGTGAGGGCAGTGTTTTTACATTAACCATCCCGTTTGAAGCAAAAACAATACTTAAAAGCGAGCAAGAAGATATAGTGCCAACGGCTCAGACATACATGCCGCAAATATCTTTGCAACCCGCAGACCAACGTCCCGCCGGTAATGAAAACCGGGAACCTTTAGTTGTTATTGTTGAGGATGACAAGAATTTTGCAGCAATTTTGCATGATTACGCTACCGACCATGGCTATAAATCGGTAATGGTGAACGAAGGTACTAATGCTGTTGAAGTAGTAAAGGAACATTTACCCGATGCGGTGATATTGGATATCATGCTGCCGGGGAAGGATGGTTGGCAAATATTAAAGGAACTTAAGGCTGATAAACAAACCGCGCATATTCCGGTCCATTTAATGTCGGCTGGTGATGCTGCGGCTAATCGTGTGCGCCGTGAGGGTGCTATAAGCTTTCTGAAAAAGCCTATCGATACTACTACGCTTGATAAGTTGTTCGGTGATATAATGATAAGTACCGGTACCAAATTTAAGCAGATACTATTGGTAGAAGATCATAAGGCACAAAGCCAGGCGCTTAAAGAAATGATGCAAAACAACGGCATCTCGGTTGACCAGGCGTTTGACGGCGAATCGGCATTTCGTATGCTTAACGAGAACGATTACCAATGCGTTATCCTGGATCTTAATCTGCCTGATATTTCGGGACTTGACCTGTTAGATAAAATAAAAGAGATTGAAAAGTTCGCTTCCTTGCCTGTTATCATCAATACCGCTATGGAACTGGATAAATCATCAGTAACGCGCCTGATGAAATATGCCAATGCAATGGTGGTGAAAACCAACAAATCGTCTGACAGGCTCATTGACGAAGTGAACCTGTTTTTAAATAAGATCAGTAATACGCTGCCACCGCCCCCCAAGGGTACGTCACAGTTTTCCACTATGGGCAAAACGGGTATAAAAGGCAAAAAAGTGCTGATTGTTGACGATGACATGCGCAATATTTTTGCTCTGAGCAGCGCCATGCAGAGCTATGAAATGGAGGTAGTGATTGCCGGAGACGGCGAAGAGGCGATTACAAAGCTTGAAGACATTACGGATATTGATATAGTGCTAATGGATATAATGATGCCCAAAATGGATGGCTACGAAGCCATGCGCCACATACGTAAGCAAAACAAGTGGGCAAGGTTACCTGTTATAGCACTAACAGCTAAGGCGATGAAAGACGACCGGGAAAAATGTATTGAAGCGGGTGCCAACGACTATATTACCAAGCCGGTTGATATAGACAGGCTTATATCATTAATGCAGTTATGGTTGGAAAAATAATATGCACGCTCAAAGCGAGATAACTACGCAGCAAATAGCTGAACTGATTGCCCTGATTGAAAAGTTGTACGGGTTTGATTTCGGCAACTACTCAAAGGCATCGCTGCGCAGACGTATTATCCGGATAATGCAACTTCAAAAACTGCCTTTTTATGATTTAAAACATCAATTAGTTAATAAAACAGGTTTTTTTCAGCATTTTTTAGAGGAAATAACGGTTAATGTAACAGAGATGTTCCGTGACCCAACCTTTTACCATGCGCTTAACAATCAGATAATACCTTACCTATCGTCATACCAACACTCCAAAATATGGTGCGCGGGATGCTCATCAGGCGAGGAGGCGTATTCTCTGGCTATATTGCTTAATGAAGCCGGATTACGGAAAAAAACGTTTATTTATGGTACGGATATTAATACCGAGATGCTTAATGAAGCCCGTAAGGGTATTTATAGCCTGCGTAAAATAAAGAGCTATGCTGAAAACTACCAGATGTCTGGCCTAAGCGGATCTATAATAGACCATTTTACTGTTTTGTATGACGCAGCCACAATTCATAATGAATTGAAACAAAATACCTTGTTTTCCGTACATAATCTCGTGTCAGACGGTGTGTTCAACGAGTTTCAATTAATAAGTTGCCGCAATGTTTTTATATACTTCGAAAATGTGTTGCAGGAGCGTGTGCTTGAGCTTTTTTACAATAGTTTGGCACCGTTAGGTTTTTTGTGCCTCGGCACAAAAGAAACTATACGTTCTGAGCCATTCAGAAAAAGATTTAAAGTGATTAATCAAAAAGAAAACATCTATCAAAAAATTGGCTCTTGACGAAAATATAATAGCCAGGTGGCAGCAGTCTGAACTGTTGGTTTTAGGTGGATCAGCCGGTTCGTTCAAGCATATCTTTAATGCCGTACGCGTTTTTCCTGTTAATCTTAACAAAACCGTTTTAATTATCATTCACAGAAAAAAGAACTTTTTTAGCGAAATAGAAAATCTGTTTGCCGAAAATAGTCGTATGTCTTTACGCGAAGTGACTGATAAGGACATCATACATAAAAATACCATATACATAGCTCCGGCAAATTACCACACTTTAATTGAAAGTAAGGACAATTTTGGTCTGGATGTGTCAGAAGCGGTGTGGTATTCGAAGCCCTCAATTGACGTGAGTTTTGAGTGCGCTGCCGAGGTGTTTAAAAGCAAATGTACTGCGGTGCTTTTTTCGGGGGCTAACCAAGATGGTGCCAGGGGCATGCTTTCGTTACGGACAAACGGAGCGCTAACCATAGCGCAGGATCCGGACGAAGCAGAAATGCCCGATATGCCCCGGGCGGCAATTAAATTAAATGCAGCAGAATACGTATTAAAATCCAACGACATCCTTGATCTATTTAAAACATAATTTTAATCACCCCCACTTATTACATGCCGACCCCTATAAATATCCTGATTGTTGACGACCGAGAAGAGAATATAGTAGCGCTTGAGGCCTTAATTGCCAGAGACGACATTAAAATTTTTTCAACTACTTCACCTAATGAGGGGCTTAAAATAGCCTGGGAAAATCAGATCGCTATTGGATTAATAGACGTGCAAATGCCCGAAATGGATGGTTTTGAGTTTGTTGAAATGCTTAAATCAAACCCACGTACCAAAGACATACTGATACTGTTTGTAACTGCTATATCCAAAGATACAAGGTACGCGGTTAAAGGACTTGGTATTGGAGCCATTGATTATCTTTATAAACCACTCGATCCATATATAACTTCGGCCAAGGTTGATTCATTTATTCAACTTGCCCGTTATCAATTAGATATCATTCAGAAAAATGAAGAATTACAGAATTTTTCACTGATGGTAAAAAATTCGGCTGATATAATTTGTGTAGTTAACGCAGAAAACTTCGCCATAATATCAATAAATCCTGCTGCGGAACGAATACTTGGGTTTAAACCTTCCGATCTGGTAGGCGCAAGTATAATTGATAGAGCAATTGAGTCGGATCGAAATGCATTTCGTTCGGCCCTGGGCAGCTTAATAAAGGATAACATTGCATCATCGGTGTTTGAGTACCGGTTTGACACCTTTACAAAATCTGTTATTTGGGCAGAGTGCCGGATAGCGTACCGCAATCGCACTTTATTTTTAAATATAAGTGATATATCTGCGCAAAAAAGTTACCAGGAACAGCTAATTAAATCAAAGCAGTTGGCGGAATATGGAAAAAAGACCAAAGAGACTTTTTTAGCTAATATGAGTCATGAGTTGCGTACGCCGGTTAACGGGATTATAGGTTTGAGTAATCTGTTGCGAAAAACTGAGCTTACCGATCAACAAAATAACATGATAGAACTGCTTGAGGTTTCATCGCAATCGTTATTAGGCGTAATTAATGATGTGTTGGATATTTCAAAGATTGATGCCGGGAAATTTAGTATTATACGGTCGCCTAACAATCTTTACGATGTGTTGCGCTCGGTGTATCGGCTGCTGAAATTTAAGGCTGACGAAGAGTTTATTGAATTCTTTCTCGAAATTGATCCGGGCGTTCCTGAATATCTGGTGTTTGACTCGTTAAGGTTAAATCAGATATTGATGAATCTATTAAGCAATGCCCTGAAATTTACAAAGCGCGGGCATGTAAAACTTAAGGTTTCAGTTTTAGAGAAGAAAGGCAATAAAGCCAGGCTTAACTTTATTGTTGAAGATACCGGCATAGGCATACCAAAACATCGCCTGGGCGCTATTTTTAACTCGTTTGAGCAGGCAGAGGAAGATACTGCCACCAAATATGGCGGAACCGGTTTAGGTTTGGCAATTGTTAAAAAACTGGCCGAATTAAAAGGAGGAGAATTAACCGTTGAGAGCCAGATAAATAAGGGAAGCATTTTCACTTTTACAAACTGGTACACCCTGGCTTCTAAACCAAGGGAGGACAGTGTAGCTGATAGCACCCTGCATGAATTTGAAAATCTGAACATTCTGGTTGCTGAAGATAACCTGATCAACCAGTTTATGTTATCTAAAATATTAAAAGATTGGAAAGCTAATGTTGACATAGTTAGCAACGGTTTAAAGGTGCTTGACAAGCTGGCTGAGAATAGTTACGATATTATCCTGATGGATACCCATATGCCGGAAATGAACGGCTATCAAGCAGCCAGAAAGATAAGGCTTGACTTTGCAGAACCAAAACGCAGTATTCCTATCATTTCGCTTTCTGCGGCCTCGTTTGACCATGAGCAGCAGGAAGCAATTTCCGCCGGTATGAATGATGTGCTTTCTAAGCCTTTCCAGCCTGAACAGTTGCACCAAAAAATCCAACAACTGGTTTTTGAAAAAAGCGATAAAAATTGATCAATTTTATAGTCAGCAGGTAAGTCGTTCTAAAATAAGCTAATCGGAAGGAAATCTAATCAACCAATCGCTTACATTTGCTGCATGAAACTTATTGACCAAACCTGGTACCTTCTTAAAAAGGAAATATTGCTGGAGTGGCGTTCCAAATATGCCTTTAATGGCGTTTTGTTATACGTAGTTTCAACCGTTTTTATCTGTTACATTTCATTTAATCTTACACCCGGTTTCGCGGGTAGCAGCGGCTATAAGGTGGTATGGAATGTTTTGTTCTGGATAATCATTCTTTTTGCATCGGTTAATGCCATTGCTAAAAGTTTTATGCAGGAAAGCCGTGGGCGCTTACTTTATTACTATTCAATAGCAAGTCCGCAGGCCATAATCTTATCAAAAACCGTATACAATACGGCGTTGATGACTTTGCTTAGCACACTTGCCCTGTTGGTTTACCTGGTGTTTTTTGAAAATACAATAGGCGATCCGTTATTTTATTTCATATCCGTGATGTTAGGCAGCATTAGTTTTTCAACAGTCTTTACAATGATATCTGCAATAGCATCTAAAGCGGGCAATAATGGCACTCTTATGGCTATTTTAAGTTTTCCGGTCATCATTCCGGTAATTCTAATATTGATACGCTTAAGCAAACGCGCCATGGATGATATTGATCGTAGCCTTAGTTATGGTGATATAGGCGTTTTAGCCGCTATAAATGCTATAGTGATTACTACAGCTTTATTATTGTTTCCGTACCTATGGCGTGATTAAAAGAAATTTTTAAACGCAGTTTGTAATTGCTTATTTTCGAATTATTTTCCTGCTAATTTAACCAATGCTCTTCAGACGATTTGTATTCCTGTTGTTGACGTTGCCGGCAATTTTGCATGCTCAGGGCATTACAATTAGCGGTAAGATAGTTAATAAGGAAAGCGGACGAGGCCTGGCAGGCGCAAGCGTTTTTTTAAGTAATTCATCATTCGGAACTACTTCATCTTCTGAGGGTATATTTACCTTAACCCGTCTTAGACCCGGGCAATACACCCTTGTTGTAACTGCCGTTGGTTATGCCGAATACAACAAAATAATTATGGTGAATGCGGACGTTGCAGATCTGACCATTTCCATGGAGCCGAGGGCGATAATGTTACGGGAGGTAACCATATCGGGCACCAGCCGTGCAGATTGGAACCGTAATTACGAAATGTTTAAAAAGGACTTTATTGGCACTGATGCTAATGCTAAGCAATGCGTGGTGATAAATCCAAAGGTGCTCGATTTTACTTATCGTAAGTCTAAGCAAACTTTGATAGCGAGCAGCGATGAGTTTTTGATAGTAGAGAATAAAGCCTTAGGATACAGGGTTAAATTTTTATTGAATGCTTTTAGCTCTGATAAAATAGAGGGCAGGCTTTCTTACCAGGGGAGTCGTCTTTTTGAAGAGTTGCCGGGCAGCGCTTCTCAAAAAAAGAAATGGCAAGCTAAGCGAGACAGCGCTTATTATGGTTCGGCTATGCACTTTTTCAGGTCACTTTATCAAAACAAACTAAATCAGGAAGGTTTTGAAGTGAGAAGGTTAAGTCGCGAGCAAGATCCTATGCGCCCTTCGGCAGCCGTTATTCAACAAAAAATGCAGCAGTTTAATGGCACCATGATGCGCGACTCATTTCTGTATTGGTATAATCTTTATAACAGCCCAAAATATGTCCATCAAAAAATAGCAACCGTACCATGGTTTAGCCTTGAATTACTGCGGGACGGACCCCAACCAGGTTTGTATGCTATAACCTTCCCTGAATATTTGTATGTGATCTATAAAAAACGAGAGGAGACTGAAGCTTTTAAGGACATCTATCGCCCGCTGGATATGCCCAATTACGAAGTAAGTGTATTAACCCTGTTTAATGATCCGCCTTATGCTTTATTTGATAGCAATGGAATTGTGGTAGGTGAAAGTCCGTTGTTTGAGGGTGCCTGGTCAAAGCCGAGGTTATCTGAGTTATTGCCGGTAGATTACATGCCATCCGCGCCACTTAATTGAGGTAAACAATTTACAATCGGCATATCAAATAATTATTACATTTGTCGCCATAATTATATGAACTTTATTTATCAAACCTGGTGGAAAGCACTTGCTGTTGTAATAATATTTTACACCTTAATAGCAGGTTTTTTATTGGGCGTACCCGCGCTGCCTATTCTGCATGAAACAATTAGGAATACCTATTTTCATGTGCCTATGTGGATAGCTATGTTCACAGTATTTACCATCTCCGTAATTTACAGTATCAGGTACCTGGCTACCGGCAAAGAGGAATATGACCTTATAGCTGTAGAGAGTGCCAATACGGGGATATTCTTTTTTGTATTGGGCTTAATAACCGGCATGATGTGGGCCAAATATACCTGGGGCGAATATTGGAGTAATGATCCGAAACAGAATAGTGCCGCTATTGCATTTTTATTATACTGTGCTTATTCGGTGTTACGAAACTCTATGGACGAGGAGCAGAAACGGGCTAAGATATCCGCTATATATAATATTTTTGCTTTCCCAATAATGATAGTGTTGATTATGGTTTTACCAAGACTGACTGATTCACTGCATCCCGGCAATGGTGGCAACCCTGCATTTGGCAAACTTGATATGGACAACAGAATGCGTGTTGTATTGTATCCCGCGTTTATAGCATGGAGCTTATTTGCGGTGTGGGTAGCTACTATACGTTATCGCATCCGTTTAATTGAATATAAAAAGAACGAAATAAATTGATGAAAAAGCTTCCGGTACTACTTCTGCTTTTATTAAGCAATGTAACTTGTTTCGCACAGGATAGCGCCAGCCCGGCAATGGCGGATGTTATGCGTAGTGACGGTATGATTTACGTGGTTATAGCTACTATTGTTATCATTTTTGCGGGATTATCTATATATCTTTTCAGTATAGACAGGCGATTACGAAAGATCGAAAAAGAAAAATAACTCCCCTAAAACAAGTTATGTTTGTTTAAACATAGTTTTTGTACCATTGTTAATAACAGTATAAAAATAGTTCTGCTTAATTGTTTGCAATATTGATAAAATTTGTACCACTTTTGCGTTCTATTTTAAGAAAAATATAATTATTAACACACTATGGCTACTATAATTTCAGCCGCTGATACCGATACTCATTTTTTTGCCGATGTATGTAAAAACTTTGATTATGCAGCGCAATTCACACAACACAATGCCGGTTTATTAGACCAGATCAAATCATGCAACAGCGTTTATCGTTTTCGTTTTCCAATACGCAGAGGAAACGGTTTTGAAGTTATAGACGCATGGCGGGTTGAACACTCACACCACCAATCGCCAACAAAAGGTGGTATCCGCTACAGCGAAATGGTTAACGAGGATGAAGTAATGGCGCTTGCTGCCCTCATGACCTATAAATGCGCTATTGTTAATGTACCCTTTGGTGGTGCAAAAGGTGGTATAAAAATAAACCCCAGGAATTATACCGTTCAGGAACTTGAAAACATCACCCGGCGATATACTGTTGAACTGATAAAGAAGAACTTTATAGGCCCAAGCATTGACGTTCCGGCCCCTGATTATGGATCAGGCGAGCGCGAAATGGGCTGGATAGCGGATACTTACGCTACCATGAACCCGGGCCAGTTAGATGCCATGGGATGTGTAACCGGAAAACCTATAGCACTGCATGGCATTCATGGCCGGCGCGAGGCTACCGGCAGAGGAGTGGCCATTGCCACGCGCGAATGCGTTAGTGTTGCCGAGGATATGGCTAAATTGGGCCTTACTGCCGGTATTGAAGGGAAAAAGATAATAGTACAGGGATTGGGTAACGTAGGTTACTACTCTGCCAAATTTTTATCAGATTTTGGAGGATTGATTGTAGGAATTTGCGAGTTTGAAGGAGCTGTATATAACGAAGATGGTTTGGACGTTGAAGCGGTTTTCCAACACCGTAAATCAACAGGTTCCATACTCGGCTTTGGTGGCGCAAAGCAAGAATTCCGCAATTCAGGCGAAGGTCTTGAACAACAATGTGATATTTTGGTTCCCGCTGCATTGGAAAATCAGATCACCGAAGCAAATGCGGCCAATATTAAGGCGAAGATCATAGTAGAGGGCGCTAACGGCCCCACTACCCCCGAGGCCGAGGCCATTTTTTATAAAAAAGGCGGTATTGTAGTGCCAGACCTCTATGCAAATGCCGGCGGTGTAACCGTATCATACTTCGAGTGGCTAAAAAACCTTTCGCATGTGGCGTTTGGCCGTATAAACAGGCGCTTTGAAGAGAACTCTAATCTTAACCTGGTTAACATGGTTGAGGGGATCACTGGTCTTTCACTTACACCTTTGCAAAGGGCAACAATAGTTAAAGGAGCGTCTGAGCTTGAGCTGGTTAATTCGGGTTTAGAAGATACAATGATCCGTTCCTATCATGAAATAAGGGAGATATACAAAAGCAACCCCAAAATAGATACTTTACGCACGGCAGCATTGGTTGCAGTAATTAACAAAATAGCCATATCCTACCAAAATCTGGGCGTATGGCCGTGATAGAATAGTAAAGGAAGCACTAAGGACCGGGCGAAAGCTGGTCCTTTTTTGTTACAAAGAAGTTGCAACTTAAGGCCTTGGAAAATTCATTTCTAAAAGGTTAAATTTACCTTCACTAAAAATGAACCGTCTATTTAAACTTCTGTTTACTATATTAATATTTGCCGGCACCGGCGCATACGCTCAGTGCCCTGAAAATATTGGATTTGAGGATGGAACATTTAAAAACTGGCAAACTTATGCCGGGCAACGTACCATGGCTATTTCAGTGCCAATAGAAGCCAGCCAACCGGTTTACCCCCGGGAGGTAATTATGAAAGCTAGTGACGAGGCACTTGACCCATATGGACATTTTCCTACCGTTAGTCCCAACGGCAGCGGGTATGCAGTCCGGTTAGGAGATAATGAAACCCAGGGAAAAATTGATCAGCTTACCTACACGTTTACAGTCCCACCATCGGGTCAATACGGGTTAATTTTGAACTACGCGGTTGTCTTACAGAATCCTTCAGATCATAGCGACTCAGAACAGCCGAGGTTTACTGTTAAAGCGTATAATGTAACAGATAGCAGAGAATTAGATTGTCCTACGTTTGATTTCATTGCCAGAAATGATAGTTTTAAGCTTTCTGATATAGAAATTACAACCACCGGGCCAAACGGCAACCCGAATGTAACTTCTATATATTATAAAGATTGGTCGGCTACCACTATTAACCTTTTGGGCTATGCGGGTAAGACTATCCGCTTAACTTTTACCACAAACGACTGTACCAGGGGCGGGCATTTTGGTTACGCCTATTTTGATATAAATGAACAGTGCACCAGCCCTATAACAGGCAATACCTACTGCGAGGGACAAAGCTTTTTAACACTTAGAGGCCCCCGTGGATTTAATAACTACAAATGGTATGCTAAAAATGACATGAACACGGTGTTAGACACCACTCAAACACTTAAATTAAGCCCTGCACCTGCGCCCGGCACCGAATACAGCCTGGTGATTGACGCCATACCGGGATTAGGGTGTCGCGATACTTTATATACAACCATTTTTAAATCACCTGCATCATTTACATTTAAAGTAAAGCAGCCGGTTTTTTATTTTTGCGAGGGAACGGCATTTAATTTAACAGTGCCTGCTATAACCGAGGGTAGTTCGGCCGGGTTGCTCCCGTTTGAATATTATACAGACCCGGTTACTGAGGAGTATTTGCGAGATCCGAACAAAATAACAAAGCCAGGCATTTATTACATCAAGGCAACTAATGCTGAAGGATGTTCTAACACTTTACCCGTCGAACTGAAGTTTTATGATGCAGTTGAAATAAGCATAACAGATCCTGTTTCTGTGCAATATCCTGGTACGATAGACCTTTCTTCAACCTATGTAAAGCAACCCGGCTATAACTATTTTTTTTATAGCGATGCCAAAGCAACAAAACCAGTTGACGACTACCGGAACATAGGCACAGCCGGTAAATACTATATAAAGGCTGTAAGCGCGCCGGGTTGCGAAAAAATTGTTGCGGTAAACATACGTATAACACCGCCCGACCCCTATTCCATTTTGGCCCCAACAGCATTTACACCCAATAATGATGGTATAAATGATCTGTTCAATATAACCATTAAAGGTTTTGTAGATTTTGGCACCCTAAGCATTTATAATCGCACGGGGCAATTTTTATATAAAACCAATAAGCAAGGGTATAATTGGGATGGTAACTTCGGCGGTCGCCCATTGCCGGCGGGTACTTACTATTGGTTGTTTGAGGGTACGGATGGTTATTACCACACCAAATTTAGCAAAGGCGGGTATGTAAGCATCATTAAATAGTGGTGTTTATTGATAATAATTCTAAATAAAACATATCCATTGTAATAAAAATTATTCCCTCAACGTTTTGTATTTTTGTGGTTGCTAATTAAATAGGAATAAACCTGTAATGAAAAAGAGTTCGATTTTTGGTTTAGTTATAATTGCAATAGCTATTGCGGTTATTATAAGTGTGTACAGCAGTGCCAGCACATACGGTTATTTTAAGGATGCTAAGAATACCGAAAGTGAATTACAAGTAAAGGGCCAGCTAAATAAAGAAAAGAAGTGGCATTACGATGCAACCCAAAACGCCAACTACTTCTCTTTCTATATGAAAGATGGTAACGGCGAAGAGTGTAAAGTGATTTTTGCCGGTACAAAACCACAGGATTTTGAACGTTCAGAAGATATTGTTTTAACCGGTAAAATGCAGGGTAAGGAATTTCATGCATCAAAAATATTGATGAAGTGCCCGTCTAAATACACACAGGATAAGGTGGAGATCACAGAGGTCAAAGCTAAGCAAGCCAATATATAACCAATTTTAATGGATACAGCTTTTGTCGGCGAACACCTTTTACCAGGTCAGTTAGGCCAGTTTTTTATAGTCTTAGCATTCGGTTCCGCATTATTTTCAGCAATAGCTTATTATTTCGCTACTAACGATAAAACCGGCGATAACTCATGGGGTCGCCTTGGCCGCATAGGTTTTTATATTAATACGCTTTCGGTTGTGGGTATAGGCGTTTGCCTGTATTACATTATTTTAAACCACCTTTTTGAATATTATTATGCCCATGAGCACTCGTCAAGAGCGCTGCCGGTACAATATATTGTATCAAGCTTTTGGGATGGACAGGAGGGGAGTTTCTGGCTTTGGACCTTCTGGCAAGCTGTTTTAGGTAACGTATTGATGTGGAAGGCAAAATCATGGGAGCGCCCGGTGATGACTGTCGTAGCTTTCTCGCAAGCCATGTTAGCTACCTTTTTATTGGGAATAGAAATATTTGGCACCCGTATAGGATCCTCGCCCTTTATTCTGCTTCGCGAAGCTTTTAACCTTAAAGAATCAGCGCCGATATTTACTACCAACCCTGAACTGTACAAAAATTACCTGAGCTATATTAAGGATGGTAACGGCATGAATCCGCTGCTGCAAAACTATTGGATGGTTATACACCCCCCAACTTTGTTTTTAGGCTTCGGTTCTATGGTGATCCCGTTTGCTTACGCCATTGCCGGTTTATGGCAGAAACGCTATACCGAGTGGATAAAACCCGCTATCCCATATGGATTATTTGCCATGATGATTTTGGGAACAGGTATTATAATGGGTGCTTTCTGGGCTTATGAGTCGCTTACGTTTGGTGGTTTCTGGGCCTGGGATCCGGTAGAGAATGCCTCTATCATACCGTGGTTAATATTGGTTGGCGCGGTACACGTCCTCATCGTTTACAAAAACTCCGGACACTCCTACATCACAGCTACCATCATGACGTTGTTAAGCTTTGTGCTTGTACTTTACGCGTCGTTCCTTACCCGAAGCGGTATTTTAGGCGATACATCTGTTCACTCTTTTACGGATGCTGGTATGTTCTGGCACCTGGCAATTGATGTAATACTATTCCTGCTTGCTGCCGTCGTTTTACTGGTTATACGCTGGAAGGATTTGCCCACCACTAAAAAGGATGAGGATACTTATTCGCGCGAGTTTTGGATGTTTGTGGGTTCGGTGTTTTTATGTTTGTCATGCTTTCATCTGGTAGTAGTTTCTTCAATTCCTGTTTGGAACGCGGCTTTCGGAACCAAGCTCGCTCCGCCTTCTGATCCTGTAAAGCACTACAACATAATTCAGGCTTCGTTTGCAATAGTAATTACTTTGCTTACCGGCGTTACTCAATTTTTAAAGTATAAAAAAACAAACACTACGCAGTTTTTTATAACTACCGGGGTGTATATAGGTGTAGCCGCGTTGCTAACAGGTGCAATAGCTTATTTAAGCGGTGTTTATAAACTTAATTTTGCTTTTGTGCTGGTAATGTTGGGTAGTATCTACTCTATATTAGCTAATGGTAAAATATTAGCCGAGGCCATTAAAGGAAAATTCAAACTGGCAGGTTCGGCAGTAGCGCATATTGGTTTTGGTTTGATGCTGGTTGGCGCGCTTATTTCTGCAGGTACCAGCAAGGTGATATCAGAAAATACTACGGGGGTACAATACTCTGAAGAATTTATCAAGGGCAAAAATAATCCGCTTGAAAACGTCACCATGTATAAGAATACGCCGGTACAAATGGGCAAATACCAGGTAACTTATGTTGGCGACTCGATAGCGCCACCTAACCATTACTTTAAAGTGCAATACAAACGTTTTGACGATAATGGTAAGGTTGTAGAGGACTTTGTGCTGAAACCCAACGCGCAGGCCAACCGCAAAATGGGATTGATCTCATCGCCGGATACACGGCACTACCTGTTCAGCGATATTTATACGCATGTAAACATGGCAAACTCGATCACGTACGACGAAACAGCCGAGGCAGACGCGCATGAAGGAGAGGATGACGACAGTAAGTACGAAGCGCCGCTGGTATATGAAGTTGCAGTAGGCGATACCTTGCCATTTAGGGAAGGCTACGTGCTGTTGCAAAGCATAACGAAGATTGATAAGGTAAAAAGCATTGAGCTTAACAAAAAAGATGTAGCTGTTGAAGCTAAATTGCAGGTGGTATCAAACGGTAAAACATATGAGGCTACACCAATTTATCTGATAAAGAACAACAACGCTTTTGATTTTGCGCATAAGGTAGACGACCTGGGTATAAAACTCCGTTTTTCAAAAATAATTCCCGAAAAGAATATGGTTGAAATTACTTTATATCAACAGCCTCCGGGTGAGCGTAAGTATATTGTAATGCGTGCTATTCAGTTTCCTTTTATCAACCTCCTGTGGGCAGGTACCATTATAATGGTTATAGGTACGCTGATGGCCATATTCAGAAGAAATAAGGAGCTTAAGACAGTATAATACCTTAAATGGTAATGAAAGATAGTACGAATCACCAGGAAGCCTTGTTAACGCAAGGCTTTACTGTTTTAGGCAGTTTTCCCTCGTTGGTTCGAAAATAAACGAGGGGTGTTCGAAAGACAGGTTGTCATATTGAGCGATAGCGAAATATCTTATACGTGTGCCTATCTTGCGGCTTGCCTACGGTCTACCTATCAGTTTTATAAGATTCTTCGCTACCGCTCAGAATGACAAATGAGACTTTTTAGAATCTTTCGAACATTAAACTCAGTGCAATAGAATTTACAACGCCTTCAAATATTCCAAAAAAAGGTGCAATGCTTCTTTTTTGCTTTCATTCAGATCAAAATCTATCTTATTTAGCAGGTAATCATGAACGTCGAAATCATCCCTTGCAGGTATTTCTGCAAACAAAGCTTCGCGATGCGCTAAACCATATTTGAGCGCGGCGTTAAATTCATCAACAAAAGTTTGCGGAATGGGTTTGTTAGCTATCCAGGCCGCAAAAACAAATGGTAGGCCTGTAAATTTCTGCCACTCGTGCGCAAGATCATAAGCAAAAGCAAATTTGCCTTTTTTTCCAAAAGTGCGATCGCCTATTTGTACAAAGGCAGTTTCATTGTCTGTCAAATTTGAATAATCAGGAGCGCCTGTTATCAGCTCCGCATCTATTTTCCAGTAATTTTTTAGCAGTACCCGCGCCAGGTTGTTTGACGTGCGCGATTCGGGATCAAGTTGAAGCCGCTTCACCTGATGTATTTCGCAATTACTGAATATAAAAACCGAGTTTACAGCGCCTGTCGCCCCTATGCAGTAATCAGCCACAATGTTCCAATAGGGCATGTTAAGCGTGGCAGCCACGGGGATAAGGCCAATATCAACCTTATTTTCAATAACTTTTTGAGCGCAATCTGCGGGTACGTCAAGGCTAAGGTCTATTTTGTCAAGAATGTCAGAATGTTGAATACCATAAATAAAGGGCTTGGTATTGGTGTAGCTAACTGCTGATATTTTTATTTTTTCCACGTATGGCTCTCAGTGATCTTTTAAATGTTCTGCGTTATTAAAATCGGCAATTTTATATTTTTTGCCATCAAAAGTAACCTTGTACAACACAAGATTCTGGTGCGGAAAATCTTCTGCCTCGCTTGCGGGCTTGCCCGTTAACAAACATAAAAACAAACGCATTGCCCTGCCATGCATGCATATCAGCACGGTCTCTTCATCCGGATGCGACATTATTATATCCAGTGCTTCCCGCTGCCTTGCCTGAACTTCGTTGGGGCTTTCACCGCCATCAAACTTGCTGTCGAGGTTGCCGGCTACCCAATCTCTAACTATATGTAAAAAGGCAGCTTTTGTTTCGGGTGTGCTGGGTTGTCCTTCATGTACGCCCCATGCCAGTTCGTCAAGACCTGAGAGTTTTTCGTAGGGTATTCCCTGATCAATAAACTGCTGTATGCTTTGCTGTGTACGTTTTAATTCCGAAATGTAGATCTTATCAAAAGGCACATTTTTATAAGCCTGGTAAAACTGGCTGGCCTGGCGGCGGCCCTCGTCGTTAAGGTC
>Ga0164241_10002214_pt1 | contig 21568 bp, 20 predicted proteins | sample OricomyardsoilBY_FD_108780 | JGI IMG/M metagenome (GOLD analysis project Ga0164241, IMG submission 108780) | Backyard soil microbial communities from Emeryville, California, USA - Original compost - Back yard soil (BY) | ecosystem: Environmental > Terrestrial > Soil > Unclassified | place: USA... | reverse complement strand
CTAATATTGTAAGCGATGGTGAAGGGAAAAAAATACAAGACCGTATTCGTCAACTAATAGATAATGCAATACAACTGGAGAATACACTTTTGCAGGAAAGAAAAGAATTGAGTGAGAAAGATGCAGAACGCTTCAATATAATATTCATTGTATTGATAATCATCATCGCACTTGTTCTGGTTTCTGTTTACATACTGATTACGAATAACCTGAGAGCATTAAAAAAAGCGGAAAAGGAAAGTGCTGATAAGAACTGGTTGCTGTCAGGAAGCTTTGATCTGAACGAGATAATACGTGGAGAAAGACCTCCTGAAGAATTAGCTCAATTAATTATTACACAGCTCTGCTCGTATATGAGAGCGCAGATAGGGACAATATATGTGTTTGAAAATGGAAAGCTTTTCTTAGCGGGTACATATGCATGTGATAATAAAAATATTCCGGTTGTAATAATGCCCGGTGAAGGATTGATAGGACAAGCTGCATTGGAGAAAAAAAGTATTGTATTGAAAGATGTTCCGTCTGGTTATTTTAAAATTAATTCTGCATTGGGAGAGCAGGCGCCTTCAAATATTATTATACAGCCATTGCTTTTTAATAATGAAGTAAAAGCTGTAATAGAAGTAGGGTCTTTAAACAACTTAACGAAATTAGATACTGATTTTTTAACGCTGATTAATGAAAGCACAGCGATTATTTTAAGCGCAGCGCAATCAAGGAAAAAAATGCAGGAGTTGTTGGAAGAAACACAACGCCAGGCAGAAGAACTACAAGCGCAGCAGGAAGAACTGAAACAGGCAAATGAAGAATTGGAAGAGAAAACAGAACTGCTTGAGAAATCTGAAGCGGAACTAAGGGCACAGCAGGAAGAACTACAGCAAACTAATGAAGAACTCGAAGAGAAAGCAAACTTGTTGGAAGAGCAAAAAGAAAAACTTGAAAATGCAAAAATTGATATAGAGAATAAAGCCAAAGAATTAGAAATAACAGGAAAATATAAATCAGAATTCCTGGCTAATATGTCACATGAGTTGCGTACACCACTGAACAGTATTCTTATTCTTTCTCAATTATTATCCGAGAATAAAAACAAAGTGCTTGGTGATAAAGAAGTGGAGTTTTCAAAAAATATTTATAACTCGGGTGCAGACCTGCTAAGCCTTATTAATGAAATACTTGATCTTTCGAAAGTAGAAGCAGGGCGCCTGGACTTAGATATTACAGCATTTGAAGCATCGGAACTAAAGGAAGAAATGCTGGCTATGTTCTCTGAAGTAGCAACAAATAAATCAATTGAATTTGTGATTAACGAAGACAGCACACTTCAGAACATTACAACAGATAAGCAACGGCTTGAACAGATTTTGCGCAACCTTTTATCCAATGCATTTAAGTTTACGCCAAAAGGTGGAAAAGTTCAACTGGATATCCGCAAAACGCCGACGAATATTTTATTCAGAAATAATAAACTAAACCAGTTACCGGAAGTGCTGGCTATTACTGTAAGCGATACGGGTATCGGTATTGCCGAGGATAAACTTGATATTATTTTCGAAGCTTTTCAACAGGCAGATGGTTCTACAAAAAGAAAATATGGTGGCACAGGCCTTGGCTTATCTATCAGCCGTGAATTGGCAAATGTATTAGGTGGCGAAATTCAACTACGGAGTAAAGAAGGAGAAGGAAGTGCTTTTACATTATACCTGCCCATTCAGTTTAATACTGCAAATATGCTGCCTACGGAAAAAAAGATAGAAGTGAAGTCAGGTGAAAATAAAAGCAAATTACCGTCAATAGAAAAATTTCCGATGGCGGAAGGCGAAATACAGGATGACAGGTATAGCATTACAGAGAATGATAAAGTCATTCTTATCATGGAAGATGAACGCGACTTTGCACAGGTATTATTAGATTTTGTAAGAGATAGAAATTACAAAGGTATCGTAGCGGTAAGCGGCAATACAGGCTTAAGCTATGCACGCCATTACAAACCCGATGCAATTATGTTGGATATGAAAATGCCTGTGATGGATGGTGCAGAAGTATTGAAACATTTAAAAAACAGCCCCGACCTCCGGCATATTCCTGTGCAGATTATTTCAGGATATGATAGAAGAAAAGAAGGGCTTGAACTCGGTGCTTTCGATTATATCCGTAAACCTGTTGATAAAAAAGATCTTGAAAATGCTTTTGACAAGATCGAAGATTTTGTCAATAAAAAATTAAAGAAATTATTGATTGTTGAAGACAATGAGCAGCATAATATAGCCATACGTGAACTGATTGGCAACGGAGATGTAAAATCATTTTCTGCCTACTCGGGCCAGCAGGCTTATGAGATGATGCTTAAGGATGATTTTGATTGTATTATTGTTGACTTGGGATTGCCGGATATGACAGGCTTTGATTTGATAGAGAAAATAAAACTCAATGCAAGCCTGAATAAAGTTCCAATCATTGTTTATACCGGCCGCGACCTTTCTAAAGATGAAAATGCACGCTTAATGAAGTTTGCCAATACGGTTGTATTAAAAACAGCAGACTCACAGGAGCGCTTATTAGATGAAACGATGCTGTTCCTGCACAGGGTAGAATCCCGTTTGCCCAAAGAGAAGCAGAAAATAATACGTAACCTTCATAAAACCGATGAAGTTTTACGAAACAAAACCGTATTAATTGTAGATGATGATATCCGCAACATTTATTCTCTTACCAATGCATTGGAAGAAGAAGGAATGAATTGCCTGACAGCTGAGAATGGTAAAATAGCATTGGATGTATTAAAAGAAAATCCGGGTATCGAATTGATATTAATGGATGTAATGATGCCGGAGATGGATGGTTATGAAACAACAAGAGTTATTCGTGAGTCTTCAAACCACAGTAAGCTTCCGATTATAGCCCTTACTGCTAAGGCGATGAAAGGTGATAAAGAGAAATGCCTTCATGCAGGTATGTCAGATTATATTTCAAAACCCGTGAGTATGGAACAACTATTATCACTAATGAGAGTATGGCTCTATGCATAAAGAAAATAAACAGATAAAATGGACAAGCTAAATGGAAAACTGGCATTGATTGTGGATGATGATGATAGAAACATCTTTGCTTTAAGCAGCTACCTTGGCGCTTTTGGCCTGCAAATCATTTCAGCCGAAAATGGGGAAGAAGCGATTGCATTATTAAAAGACGGGGCAAGGCCACACATTATTCTGCTGGATATAATGATGCCGGTAATGGATGGCTACGAAACACTGGCAGTTTTAAAGCAGGATGATGTTTTAAAAGGAATTCCGGCAATAGCCGTTACAGCCCGCGCTATGAAAGGCGACAGGGAAAAATGTATGGAAGCAGGGGCATGGGATTATGTATCAAAGCCAATCGATTTAAACGCATTAATGGAAAAAATAAATAAGTGGATTCTCTGAAATGAATTTTGACAACAAAGAGTTCAAGGAACTATTGGAGTCCATACGCTATGTATATGGATACGATTTTACAGACTATGCAGAAGCGTCTGTAAAGCGGCGTGTAAACCAGTTTATGACAAACCGGAAGATTACAGAGTTTGAAAAACTGGGTAAAATTCTTTTGCAGGATGAAAAAATTTTTGAAGAGTTTGTCCAGGAAGTTTCTGTAACCGTAACAGAAATGTTTCGTGACCCTACATTTTACAAAAGCCTTCGGGAGAATGTGTTGAAACGACTGGCAACATACCCGTTTATAAAAGTATGGATAGCTGGTTGTGCTACAGGCGAAGAAATTTATTCTATTGCGATTTTATTACACGAAGAAGGTTTGCTGAACCGTTCAGTTATTTATGCCACAGATATTAATCAGAAATCATTGCAGATAGCGAGAGATGCTGTGTACCCGCTGGAGTATATGAAAAATTATACAGCAAATTATCAGAAGGCTGGTGGTACAAGGGCGTTTTCTGAATATTATAAAGCAAAGTATAATTCAGTAATGTTCGATCGGTCTTTAAAACAGAATATTGTTTTTTCTCCGCACAATCTTGCCGTTGATAATTCATTCAATGAATTTCAATTGGTGATTTGCCGGAATGTCCTGATTTATTTTAATCAGCAATTACAGAATAAAGTAATTAGCCTCTTTTATGAAAGCCTCTGCCCATTTGGTTTTCTTGGGTTGGGTAGCAAAGAATCTTTACTGTTTTGCGATAAGAAAAAAAATTTTGAAGAGATCGACCGGAAGGAAAAAATATTTATGAAAAGCAAATAAATGCTGAAAAAAGCACAGCAATACAAAGCAATCGTCATCGGTACATCAGCCGGGGGGTTATTTGTTTTGTTTGATTTATTAAAACAATTACCCGCAGATTACCCAATACCCATTATAATTGTTCAGCATCGTGCAAAAGACCAGCGTGATTTATTAGAAGAAATATTACAAAGCCGATGCCGCATATGTATACGGCAGGCAGAAGAAAAAGAGAACATTAGCGCAGGTAATGTATATATAGCGCCTCCGGATTATCATTTGCTTATAGAGAACGATTATACATTATCTCTTTCGGACGATGCGCATGTGCGGTATAGCCGTCCCTCTATCGATGTATTATTTGAATCTGCAGCGTTTGCATACGGCCCTGCATTGATTGGTATAATATTAACAGGCGCCAATAGTGACGGGGCAGCGGGCCTGGCAACAATAAAAAAAGAAGGAGGAGTAACAATTGCGCAAGACCCTAAAGAAGCGGCTTTTCCTATGATGCCGGAAGCTGCGATAAAGAAGGGGGTTGACTATATATGGACCATTGAAAAAATAAGCACGTTTTTACTGGAACAAGCAGATACAAAATGATACCACAATATTCTTCTGTCATATTAATAGTTGATGATAAGCCTGCTAATATGCTGGTGCTTGAAAGTTTGTTAACCTCGGAGAGCAGAGTTTTATTAAAAGCTACAAATGGCAAAGAGGCATTACAGGTAGCACTTAATAACGATATTGACCTGATGATCCTTGATGTGCAGATGCCAGACATGGATGGCTTTGAAGTAGCACAGATATTGAAAACCAATAAACGGACAAAGGATATTCCTATCATTTTCGCTACTGCTGAAAGTAAAGAAAGAAAACTGATGATGAAAGGCTATGATGAAGGAGCGGTAGACTATCTACTTAAGCCAATGGACCCGGATGTAGTAAAGGCGAAAGTAGATGTGTTATTAAAAATTCAATTGCAGAAGAAAGAACTGATTGAAAAAAATATATCACTGGAGAAACGAGACCTGCTGATTAATAATTCTCTGGATATTATCGGCATTGTGGATGCAGAAACATTTGTAATTGAAGATATCAATAACGCATTTGAAACAATTACAGGATTTTCGCTAGAGGAAGTAAAAGGGAAACCGCTTACTGATTTTTTACAATTACCAGTTATAGAAAACAAAGGAGAAGAAGCAATACATTTTCAAACCAAAATCAGGTGTAAGGATGAAGCTGTAAAATGGCTGGAATGGAAAATAACTGTAAAGAATAACAAGTGGTATACAAATGCAAGAGATATAACAGAAGTAATCCAATTGCATACTGAATTACAGAATAATTTGAATCAACTCGAAATTTCGAATAAAGAACTGGAATCTTTTTCTTACTCTGTGTCGCATGACCTGAGGGCACCGCTGCGTGCTTTGAATGGCTATTCTCAAATGATTGAAGAGGATTACAGCAATGTTCTGGATAATGAAGGAAAGCGCTTGCTTGGTAACATCCGCAATAATGCCAAAAAAATGGGTATGTTGATTGATGACCTGCTGGCTTTTTCACGCCTGGGAAGAAAGGAAGTACAAAAGGCAACTATTGATTCTAATAGTATGATAGAAAGTATAATTGATGAGATTAATCACTCTGCCAGCCATCATGCAACTATTACAATGGATACATTGCCGCCTATGTATGCCGATCATGTTTTGATACAACAGGCATGGATAAATCTAATTACGAATGCAATAAAGTATTCATCTAAAAAAGAAAGCCCGTTAATTCATATCGGGGCAATGGATAGGCAGGATGAAACAGTATTTTATATAAAGGACAACGGTTGTGGGTTTGATATGAAGTATGCTGATAAATTATTTGGTGTGTTTCAACGCTTACATGCACCTTCAGAATTTGAAGGAACGGGAGTAGGGCTTGCCATTGTACACAGGATTATCTCTAAGCATGGAGGAAACATAAGAGTTGAAGCAAAGCCCGATGAGGGAGCGGCTTTCTATTTCAGTTTACCAAAAAAACAGGAAGCAACAGTAAATACAGCATAGAAAAGAGAGTATATGCTTGTTTTTGTAAAACGTATTTCGGAACTTGAATAACCATTTGCCATTAAGAAAGAAATATCTATGGATGAGTTGAAAATTTTATACCTGGAGGATTCAGAGCAGGATGCAGAGCTTACACGCAGGCTATTGCATAAGGCAGGTATTAAGTTCAATGTTAAATTGGTAGACTCCCGCGATGAATACAAAGAGGCGTTGGAAACATATAGCCCGGATATTATACTGGCAGACCATTCTCTTTTTCATTTCAATTCATCCGAAGCATTACGCATATTCAAAGAGAAAAATAAAAGAATACCATTCATATTGGTGACAGGTACAGTATCAGAAGAGTTTGCTGTAAATATCCTGAAAGAAGGCGCTGATGATTATTTGTTGAAGAATAATCTTACACGCCTGCCCAATGCTATTCTTAACAGCCTTGAGAAATACAGGTTGGAAAGAGAACGCGAACAGTACATGAATAGTATTATTGAGAATGAAGCATTGATGAAAGAAGCGGAGACCCTTTCGCATTTTGGAAGTTGGGAAGCGAACCTTACTTCGGGAAATGTAAAGTGGTCAGATGGAATGTTTTATTTATTGGGGTATGAACCCGGGGAAATAAAACCCGGCCATGATAAGATATTATACCATATTCAATCCGAAGACCGTTTAATTTATCAGAATGCTATCTATTCAGAATTATTAATAAAAGATACTATTACCTCTGAAATGAGGATAACTGATAAAAAAGGACTGCAAAAAGTAATAGCTTTCAAAATTGTAGCGAACAGGAACGAAGAAGGTGCGTTGGTCCGATTGGTTGGTTATATGCAGGACGTAACAGAGTTACGGCAACTGGAAGAAGAACTGGCAGAACAAGCAGTACAGCAACAAAAAATTATTACGGAAGTAACCATCAAAGCACAGGAAAAGGAACGGGATGAATTAGGTAAGGAACTTCATGATAATATCAACCAGGTATTAGCTACTGTGAAAATGTTATTGGGAATGTCTATTCAAAAAGAGAATAAACGGGAAGAGTTTCTTACCCGGGGAATGAACAACCTCAACTATGCTATTGAAGAGATAAGAAAATTATCAAAAACATTGGTAGCACCTACACTTGGAAGTAACGGAATAGCAGAAGCAATAAGTGAACTCGTAGATGAAATAAATTTTAGTGATAATTTCAGAGTAGTATTTACTACAAATTTTGAAGAAGATAATTTATTGAATGAAGATTTGCAACTTACTGTTTATCGTATTGTGCAGGAGCAAATCACAAATATCCGGAAGTATGCGCAGGCAACAGAAGTATCTATTTTATTAAAGAAAGAAGGCAATAGTTTAATGTTATCGGTTCAGGACAATGGAATAGGATTTGATGTGCAACAAAAAGCGCAGGGGATAGGGCTAAAAAATATTAATAGCCGTATCAGCTTTTATTCCGGCCAGATGAATATTATTTCATCGCCGGGCAATGGTTGTATTCTTAACATAAACATCCCACTTTAGACTATGACAAAAATTTCTGTAATTATTGTAGAAGACCATAAGCTGGTAAGGGAAATGTGGGTCACCCTTTTTGCAGAACATGAACACCTGGATATTGTTGGGCAAAGTGGTGTTTTTGAAGAAGCAGTGGAACTAATAAAAACTAAAAGGCCGGATATTGTTTTGTTGGATATTAATCTTCCAAACGCTTCAGGTATGGATGCGGTACCATTGATCCGAAAGTTTGCACCCGGCACAAAGATCATAGCGGTATCAATGCATAACCAACCAGCGTATGCAAAAAAAATGTTGCAACTCGGAGCGCATGGTTATGTCACAAAAAACTCATCCCAGGATGAAATTCTGGATGCTGTGAATGAAGTAATGCAAAACAGGACGTATGTGTGCATGGAAATAAAAAACAATTTATCCGATCAGGTATTAAAAACAGAAGGCAACACTACAGGCGGTGTCAAAGATTTATCACTCCGTGAAATTGAAATAATAAAATTGATAAAGGATGGAATGTCATCAAAAGAAATAGCAGCACAGCTCAATATTGCTGTTCGTACTGTAGAAGTACACCGGCATAACGTTTTAAAAAAACTGGGTTTAAAAAACACAGCTTCCCTTATTCATTTTATCAATTCAACTGATTTGGTTTTTAATAGTTAGTTTATCAAGATATACTAGAAGTAATTACGTATTGTTTAAAAGTTTAACAGGTGACACATTTTTTGATTAGAGCCTGAACATTATTTTTACATTGTCCCGAATCCCTACTAACTTATTAAATCTTTTTATTAGCTCCTGGCAGTGGCGGTGAATTGCGAAAACCATTTTGAATGGAAAAGCAATTCACTATTGTTATAGCTGACGATAATACTTTTTTTCGCGAGAGTATACGCATGGTACTTTCTTCAGTCGATCATTTGCTGATTGTAGGCGAAGCTACAAATGGTGAAGAAGCTATTCAATTAGTATCCCAGGTATTACCCGACATTGTTCTCATGGATATTAATATGTCTCCTGTTAATGGTTTTGAGGCAACAAGAAAAATTATGAAGCACCACCCTCATGTAAAAGTGATTGGATTGTCTTTGCATAAAGAAGCCTCCTATTGTAAAAACCTTATGCGGCTTGGAGCAAAAGGTTATCTTACTAAAAGTGCCCCGCATACTGAAATCATCGCTGCAATCACAGAAATAGCCGATGGCGGAAGGTATATCGATAAGGATATTATTGGCAGCCTGTAGGCATCAAAACTGAAGATAGATCGGCATTACGGGTGTAGATGATTTGAAATACCCATATATAATTACAAAAGCAAAGAAAGCGAGCATATACACTACCAATGGTATCTTTTTGTATTTGCTGATTAGTATATCAGCATAATTGTCGGGGATAGCATGTAATAAATATGCGAATAACATCATGGTCAATACCGGCCAGTAATTATTAAAAAATCCCGACCATACACGCAGATCCATATTATGTGTAATCTGAAATAACATACTGGTAGCTACAGGAAAATCTTCTGCTTTAAAAAATACCCAGCCCAGGCATACAAAATGAAAAGTGATAACTACTGCAAGTATGTTGTAAAGCCTTGTATTATTTATACTTTTCAATGCTTTGCCTGTAAGCAGCATCCATATTTTATGAATAGCCAAACCAATTCCATGTAAGGCGCCCCAAATAATAAAATTCCAACTTGCACCATGCCAGAATCCGCCAAGCAGCATTGTGGTAAGCAGGTTCATATTAGTGGCAATACCTGTTTTCTTTTTTTCAATAAATGCGGGCAGTACGAATAACAACAATATGCTGGCACTTAAAATAGAAGAAATGATGAGATTAAGATTGAACAAATGGACACCAGCTACCACTACTCCTGCAAAGAACAGGATAGAGAATATCCATGTAGCAATAGAACTTTTTCTATTTCCACCCAAAGGAATATATAAGTAATCCCTGAGCCATGATGATAAGGATATATGCCAGCGCCGCCAGAACTCTGTTATACTTTTACTTTGATAGGGAGAAAGAAAGTTAGTGGGAATTGAGAAGCCCAGCCATTTACCAATGCCTAATGTAACATCGCTATAACCACTGAAGTCGCAGTAAATAACGATAGCATACCCATATACTGCAAACAGGTTTTCGATACCTGTATACCGCGCAGGGTCATCAAAAATATAATTGACAAAATTTAAAGTGAGGTAATCAGAAATGATTAGTTTTTTAAACAAACCGGAAATAATAAGATAAAAACCTTTTGCAAAATCATTTTCAGAAATAACATAAGGCTTATTGATTTGTGGTACAAAATCGTGTGCCCTTACAATAGGGCCCATTACCAATTTTGGAAAAAAGGATAAGAACAAAAGGTAATCACTGAATTTTTTTGCGGGTTCAAATTCTCCCCGGTACACATCTAATGTATAGCTCAGGTTTTCGAAAGTATAAAATGAAATACCTACAGGCAATAATACATTCAGTGGATGAAAACCTGTTTCTAATAAATCATTGCTTAAAGCAATAAAAAAATTAGTGTACTTAAAATAAAACAACATACCGAGGTTGAAAACAATACTGCAGATAAGCAGTAGTTTTCTTTTTACTTTATCCTGTTGCCGGAAAATAGCATTGGATAACAGGAAGTCAACAATAGCAGAAACAATAACAAGGCCTACAAAATAACCACTGGCTTTATAAAAAAAGTAAAGGGAAAAAAAGCAAAAGATATAGCGGCGTGTTTTAAATTTATTTCTGAAAGTATAATACAATGCTATAAATACGGCAAAGAAGAAAACAAAAAAACCATTGTTGAACAACAAAGGATTTTCTTTATCGTATAAAAACTGATGGAAGAATGATTGTATATCGAACGATGGCATTGCAGGTGGTTATTTAATGTTGTGCATGTGTGTATTTCCCATATTCATTCATAAAAGCTTCAAATAAGTAATTGGCCAGTATTTCTGCGCCTTTATGATTGGGGTGTACATAATCTTTATTTGCCAATGAAGGTTTTTGGTTTGCCCAGTCCACTATTGAGTTTTTTCCTCCCATCGATTCAAACTGGTTATAAAAACTGCTGCCGGTCTGGTAGGCGAGTGTAGCCTGTATTTTTATTAGTGAATCAATACCAATAGCTGATTGGTATTGGCCATTATACCGGAACGCCCTGTCAGCAGAGCTTACTACTAGGAAATCACTTTCCGGAAAACAATGTTTTAGTTTTTGTATAATCGGCATCATAGAGCGGCCATACCAATTAAAATTTTTATCATTCGGGCGAAATAGAAGGTTGACTCCATATTGAAAAACAATCAGGTCGTAAGGATTGGCTTCTGCTACAGCTGAAAGAAAAGAAGAATCAATACCTGCATATTCAATACCCGTAATACCGCGGAAAGAAAAATTATCAACGATAACTCCTGATTCAGATTCAAAGGAGATTCCATACACAGGTAATTGTTCATTAGCGACAGCTAATTTTACAGTTGTCGATTTATCTTTTGCTATTACTACACGGTTACAAAGTGCAGTACCGGTAACCGAAGCTGTTGTATTATTTACATTAATATCTATAGGAGAACCTGTATAACCAATGATCAGGCTTTTCTCCAGTACTACAGAATCATTCGGTATGGTTTGATCTTTTATCTGTACCCAGGCACTATTGCTTCTGAATAAATGGCCGGATAAATAGAGATGGTTTTTTTTACCTTCTTTAAAATTTTCATCCTGCCATCCCGATGAATAATCTGCTGTAGCGGTCTGCCTGAATTTCGCTACCTGTGATGTAACAGGCACAAAGCCTACACCATTGCCACCAAAACTTTGCTGCATTAGTTTGCGCAATGTTTGCGTAAGCAAATCACCTTCGATCATACTATCACCAAAATAAGCAATGCGTACTTTTTTCCGCTTTCCGGTTTTTAGCTCATACAGCTTTTGCATAAAACCTGCAACAGATGCTTTGGTTGTATCTGCATTAAAATTGGTAATGAAACGGCCTTTGGTATAAAGTGTAAAATTTTCTTTCGGCTTATCTTCAATAATAATAGGTGGGTTATTTAATGTAGTATCATTCGCCTGCAACGAATCCTGTGAAGCGGATGTTACAATATCTGAAACAAGATTAATTCTTTTAAAAGGGACCCAATCAAAACCAATAAAATAGGCGGCTACAGATACGATAAATAAAATAAGTGTACTATATACGACAAAATGAAGTACCCTACGATTGCTGTTCATACAAATGAAAACGATTATTTCTCAGAAAGCTTGTATTTTTTTATCACCGAAGTAATGCGCTTTTTCCATTCCAGGGGTGCTTCGGAATATTTTGCCTTGCTCATAGCTTCGAGCCAGGCTTTATAGTCCATATTGCCTTTTAGTTTGGGATAGAATTTTTTTGAAGCCAATAGCCTGCAAAAAGCAATATAAGACGAAGCTACGGTAGGGAATTGTTTGTACCTCGATTTTATGCCTTTTGTTTTTAAAAGATTGTTTTTACCAACAATGCCAAAATGATTGTTGAGTAATTTACTATTGCGGCTTGTGCCTGCGCCTGACTCGATAAATGCTACACCAAGGATTACTGCGGCAGGTATGCCATATGCTTCAGAAAGAGAATCGGCTACCGGCCGGTAAGTAGCAATATATTTATTCTGGGAAAAACCTTTGAGGACTGTTAAGGACAACAGCAGGATCAGCAAAAACGGCTTTTTTAAAAGAAATGGTTTTAATATGGCGGATTTCTTTAACATTATTATTGGTAAATATAATAAGCAGTTTTCTTTTTTCAGAATCGTTACCTTGCAAAAAACTTAAGTGACTGATGAGCACCCGATTAATGGTAGATGAAAATAATAACCTTCGCGAATTTAATGGCATTGCCAGCCAACCCCAGAATAAAATTGTACGCCTGCTGGCCCAGGTTATTTCGTATGTTTTTCACCCATTATTCGTTCCTGTCTATATCATTCTGTTTCTTATCAACTTTCAGCCATCGCTTTTCAGCAGCTTTTCCCCTTTTGCACGTACGATTGCCACGCTTCAGTTTTTTATGATGTATTCTTTTTTCCCGTTGGTGACGGTATTGTTGGCAAAAGGGTTGGGTTTTTTAGATTCCGTCTTTTTAAAAACACAGAAAGAACGCATCATTCCATACATCGCCTGTATGATTTTTTATTTCTGGATGGCCTATGTATTGCGTCATCAACCACAGTTTGCTACAGAGATTGTACTATTAACTATGGCGATCTTCATTGCTTCTATTTTCGGGCTCATGCTTAATATATATATGAAGGTGAGCATGCATGCTATCTCAATGGGTATATTGGTGGCATTTATGTTTTTAATAGCATTGGGCCAGCCTGCCAATGCGACTATTTCCATATCTATTGCATTATTAATTGCAGGGGCAGTATGTACAGCGCGGTTTATCGTATCGGATCATACGCAACGTGAAATTTATTTCGGATTCTTTGCAGGCATCGCATCACAATTGATAGCGGTATGGGCAGATAAAATATTGCCTTAAACGAAAATGATTTTTAAAAATCCGTAAAAAATTAGTTTTTATTTGCTAAATAGTTTAGCTTTGCTTTTTTATAAATAATGAATGTTTATAAAATTATACGCACAGCATTGATGAACCCTTAATTTTGAAAATGGCAAAAACTGAAAAAAATACTGACATGTCTACCAATAATGAAAAGCTGAAAGCTTTAAAACTTACTATGGACAAAATCGAAAAAGATTTTGGTAAAGGCAGTGTGATGTTGATGAATGAAAGGGCAGAAACTGAGATGGGTGTCGTTTCTACCGGATCGATAGGGCTGGATACAGCCTTAGGAATTGGCGGCTTACCCAGGGGAAGGGTTATTGAAATATATGGGCCGGAATCTTCTGGTAAAACAACCATTGCAACCCATGTAATTGCAGAAGCTCAGAAGAAAGGTGGCATGTGTGCTATCATCGATGCGGAACACGCATTTGATAGCAGCTATGCAAAAAAATTAGGAGTAGACGTTGACAATCTTTTAATATCTCAACCGGATTACGGAGAGCAAGGTTTGGAAATCGCAGATCGTCTTATTCTTTCCGGTGCGCTGGATGTAGTAGTGATAGACTCTGTGGCAGCATTGGTACCCAAAGGCGAGTTGGAAGGAGAGATGGGAGATAGCAAAATGGGCTTGCAGGCAAGATTAATGAGCCAGGCTTTACGGAAGCTCACTGCAACCATTGCAAAGACAAATACCATCTGTATTTTCATCAACCAGTTGCGCGAGAAAATCGGGGTAATGTTTGGTAACCCGGAAACTACTACCGGTGGAAATGCCCTGAAATTCTATGCTTCTGTACGATTAGACATCCGCCGTATGTCGCAGATTAAAGATGGCGACGAAGCAATAGGCAACCGTGTGAAGGTAAAAGTCGTTAAAAACAAAGTAGCCCCTCCGTTCAGAGCTGCTGAGTTTGATATCATATTTGGAGAAGGGGTTTCTAAAACAGGCGAGATCATTGACATGGGTGTAGAACTGGGAATTGTTCAGAAAAGCGGAAGCTGGTTTAGCTATAATACAGATAAGCTAGGGCAGGGCCGTGAAGCAGTAAAGCAGCTTTTGTTGGATAATCCCGAACTGGCTAAAGAAATCGAAGCAAAAATCCGTGAAAAGATAAAAGAGGTTCAGGCAGCGTAAGAGATTGATAATCTATGTTGCTATGGATGGGTTAGAAAAGTTAAAAGCCGCTGTTTAGCGGCTTTTGCATTTTTTTATGTTGCCAGGTTACACTTCAATGTTTAGACATTGTAGTTTTGTCTACTAAATTTGTCGAAAATTAATTTTTGTGAATAATACAGCCACCGCAGGGCAAAAAACAAATTGGATACTGGTAATAGCAGGGCTTTTGCAGGCCGTTGCCTTTTTTTTGGCCTGGGTAAAATGGGATAGCATTGCTGTGACGGGTTCGGATATGCCTTCGGGTAAGCTTTTCAAAATTTCTGAAGAAAACTTTATGCTTCCGAATCCAATGCCCCAATTGGATTTTGCATTTATACTTCTTTGGTTAATTCCTGTATTGGGTATTCTTGTGGCTATACTGGCTTTGGTAAAAAAAAGTAATGCATGGCTGGCAGGTTTTGCAGGCCTGTTAGCATTGACACTTGTTACCGTTTACTATTTATTTTCTGATAAATTAATAGACCTCGGCGTAAAAAGAGAATTGCAGGCTGGGTACTTTGTCGCTGCTATTGCCGCCTTCCTTATTATAGTTACTGGTGTAAGAAATATTGCTGGTAAAATTATCGCTTTGCTTATCGGGCCATTGTTTGCATGGGCAAGCTTTACTATTATAACAAATAAAGTAGAGAATGAAGGTTTTGGAGAAGAGAAAGCAGATTATACCATCGCCGCTGATAATCTCATCAAAGAATTTATGGCAAGCGATAGCGCTGCAAATGCTAAGTACAGGGAAAAAATAATTGAAGTATCCGGGGCCGTATCAAACATTGAAATACCTAATGATAGTACAGTAAACATTAAGTTTATCGATAGTGTTTCTGGCTCCTATGCTATTTTTCCTTTATTGAATGAAGAAGCAAAGGCAGCAAAGAATGTGAAGCAAGGTGAAAATGTTTCGTTGAAAGGATCTTGTAGCGGTGGCGTTTTCAGTGCGATATTAGGAACCGAATTTATCACCTTCAAAAGATGTTCATTAGTTACCAAAAAATAGAAACTCAAAACAAGAAATACTTATCTAGATCTATCAAAACAATTAAAATGAAAAAAACACTGATTTTATCCGTATTAGCTTTATCATCTTTTGCAGTATTTGCCCAAAAGAAAACAACAACATCAGCTACTATCGCTTTTGATGCGAGCACATCGCTGGATAAATTGCCGAAGGCAGAAAATAAAACCGTGATTGCAGCAGTAGATACTAAAACAGGTGCTGTACAGTTTGAAGCAAACGTAAAGAATTTCGCTTTTGCAAACCCTATGATGCAAGGGCACTTTAATGGTGAAAACTGGATGAACTCTGATGCTTTCCCTTCTTTTTCATTTGCAGGAGCTATTACCAATCTTTCTAAAATCAATTTTACAAAAGATGGTACTTATAATGTAGATGTAGAAGGCAACCTGAATATAAAAGGAAAACAACAAAAATTAAAAGTCCCTGCTACTGTAACAGTACAAAGTGGTATCATCAGTGCTACTTCGCAATTCACTGTTAGCCTTGCTGACTATGGTATCAGCGGTGCACCAATCGATGCAGGTAAAGTAAGAAAAGAACCACAGATAACTGTAAGCGCGCAGTTTAACTAAGTACCGCAGCGCTTTTCATTAGCTGAAAAACAGCATGAAAGCCAGGCACTTGAAATTAAAATATGTAAAAGGTGTTTAAGATTTATCGTCTTAAACACCTTTTCGTTTTATTAGAATGATTCTATCGTATCAAATAGTAAATTTAAAATCTCAAATCAGGAATGGCACAGTCCTGAACTAACAGAACCAGATATTGTTACTTTTATGTGACTTTAGTCATTTACAGGGCATCACATCTCATTGATATTTGCTTCATCAGTAATAAAAGCAGACAAAATGAAAATCGAACAAATCTATACGGGCTGCCTGGCGCAAGGGGCATATTATATTGAAAGTGATGGCGAAGCAGCCATCATTGATCCATTGCGCGAAGTAGAACCTTATATCCGCAAGGCAGAAAGAAACAACGCGAAAATTAAATATGTATTGGAAACACATTTCCATGCAGACTTTGTAAGCGGCCATCTTGATTTGTCGAAAAAAACAGGTGCCGCCATTGTATACGGCCCTGACGCAGCACCTTCTTTTGATTTTTATTCTGCTAAAGATGGTGAAGAACTGAAACTGGGAAAAACGACTATTAAAGTATTACATACACCCGGCCATACGATGGAGAGCACCTGCTATTTATTAAAAGATGAAGCAGGTAAAGATGTCGCACTCTTTAGTGGCGATACACTTTTTATTGGTGATGTAGGCCGCCCCGATCTTGCACAAAAAGTAAATGCTGATCTGACACAGGAAATTTTAGCAGCGCATCTTTTCGATTCATTACGCAATAAGATCTTGCCCCTGGCAGATGATATCATAGTGTATCCTGCACATGGCGCTGGTAGTGCCTGCGGAAAAAATATGAGTAAAGAAACTACAGATACGCTCGGCCATCAGAAAGCCACCAACTATGCGCTGCGTGCTGATATGACAAAAGAAGAATTCATTAAAGAAGTAACAACAGGACTTGTAGCTCCGCCCGCTTATTTTCCATTGAATGTAATGATGAATATACAAGGATATGAAAGCATTGATAAAGTATTGGAAAGAGGGTTGCGCGCATTAAACCCTGATGCATTTGAAACAGCAGCGAATGAAACCGGTGCTTTAATGCTGGATGTAAGAGCAGCACAAGTGTTTGCAAAAGGATTTATTCCTAACTCTATTAATATTGGTTTAGAAGGTTCGTTTGCGCCATGGGTAGGTGCAATGATCCCTGATATAAAACAAGAAATCTTATTGATCTGCGAACCCGGAACTGAAGAGGAAGTAGTAACAAGGCTTAGCCGTGTAGGATATGATCATGTAATTGGCTACCTCGAAGGAGGAATAGAAGCCTGGAAAAAAGCCGGTAAAGAAACAGATACTATTCAAAGTATATCTGCAGATGAATTAGCAGATGTACAATCAAGAAATTCTTCTATCAACATATTGGATGTAAGAAAAAATAGCGAGTATCAGAGTGAGCATATTAATAATGCAGAAAATGCGCCACTAGATTTTATAAACGATTCAATGGCGGCTATTGATAAGGATAAGACCTATTACGTGCATTGTGCCGGTGGTTACCGTTCTATGGTATTTGTATCTACCCTTCGTGCCAGGGGATATGATAACCTTATAGATGTGAAAGGTGGTTTTAAAGCAATCAAGGATAGTAATAAGTTTTCCATTAGCGATTATGTCTGTCCTTCTACTTTGCTATAATTTTTCATCTACAAAGTGATTAAACAACTTAATGCTATATATTAACGCAATATTGCCGGTTTATTAGCTATTGCTTTATAGATTTTTATTAGTTAATACCAATTATGTTAGAATTATTAAAACATCCCTGGCCCTGGTATGTAGCAGGTGCTATTATTGGGATGATTGTACCGGCTTTATTATTACTGGGCAATAAGCATTTTGGAATTTCATCCAGCTTCCGTCATATATGTGCCGCCTGTTTTCCTGCTAATATTTCTTTCTTCAAATATGACTGGAAAAAAGAAGCATGGAATTTATTTTTTGTTGGGGGTATCTTAATTGGAGCATTCATCGCTGCACAATTTTTAGCAGATCCTTCGCCTGTAGTAGTCAATCCTAAACTGGCAACTGAATTGGCAGGCTATGGCATTTCAGATAACAGCCATTTGCTTCCCAAAGAAATTTTTTCTTTTGAAAGCCTGTTTACGTTGCGTGGTTTTATAATGCTTGTAGGCGGCGGGTTTCTTGTTGGCTTTGGTACAAGGTATGCAGGTGGCTGCACATCAGGCCATGCCATTATGGGATTGAGCAACCTGCAGTGGCCATCGTTGGTAGCAACTATTATGTTTATGATAGGCGGCTTACTGATGGCAAACTTCATTCTTCCTTTTATACTTCGTTTATAATATTTATGCAGACAATAAAAAATAATACAACAGAGCAACAAACGGAAAAGGAATGGAATACTGATTTTGAAGTACGTTCATTAGATACGATTTGTATGAATGAATCGCATCAACAACATCCATGGTGGTATAATTTCAAATACCTGGCAGTAGGTATCTTATTCGGAATTGTTTTTGTAAAAGCAGAAATCATTTCATGGTTTCGGATACAGGAGATGTTTCGCCTGCAGAGTTTTCATATGTATGGTGTAATAGGTACTGCTGTTATTATTGGCATCATTTCCGTTTGGCTGATAAAGAGGTTTAAAGTAAAAACTATTCATGGTGAAGAAATAGAATTTCATCCGAAAAAATTTAATAAAGGCCAGATTTATGGCGGCTTGCTGTTTGGATTAGGATGGGCTATTACAGGGGCATGCCCGGGACCTTTGTTTGCACAAGTAGGTACTGGTGTATTTGTAGTGATAGTTGTTATCCTCAGCGCCATAGCAGGTACATGGACCTATGGCTATTTCCGTGACAAATTACCGCATTGATCACATACACATGAGAGAGAAATAAAGCCGCCGGTACACTCGGGCGGCTTTTGTTTTTTGAGAATAGTCGAATGAATTCTATTTTTTAAATAGATGCCTTTTAAAAGAAATAACTAATAAAGGAGTATACAATTAGTGAAACCGAACAGTATTTTTGCGAGACAATCCTAAAGCAATGTTTACAACTGAACAAATTAAAACAGCCCACAGCAAAGTAAAATCAGGTGCAGATTTTCCTTCTTATATTAAAGAAGTAAAAGCAATGGGTGTTACACAATACGAAGCCTATGTAGCAGATGGGCATATCGATTACCATGGAGCAGGAAACTATATAGCTACTGTACCGGCAAAATATGATGCCATCGCAATTGCTGATTCTGCTGATACTTCAACGTTTAAAGCAGAATTGAAAGCGCATCAACAGGGAAAAACGGATTTTCTGACTTTTATTCATATGTGCGCGGAAACCGGAATTGAGAAATGGGAAATATCGATGGATAAAATGACATGTACTTATTATGATAAAGCTGGTAGCGAAGTATTAGTAGAGATGATACCGCAATAATAGAACAACAATGATATCCTTTTCTTCTTTTCAAAAGTTGGCGCTTTCTTTTCCTGAGACTACGGAGGAACCCCACTTTGAAAAGATATCTTTCAGGGTGAAGAAGAAAATATTCGCTACGTATGATGCTAAGAATACAAGAGCCTGCATAAAACTTTCTCCTGCTAATCAGGATATATTTTCATCTGCCGACAAAACAATCATTTATTCTCTTGCTAATAAATGGGGGCAACAGGGCTGGACCATGGTAGAGATGAAAAAAATAAGCAAGGATCTTTTTACAGCTGCACTTACAATGGCATATTGTGAAGTGGCTCCCAAAAAATTAGCAGAACTGGTAAGGCCAAAAGACAATGAATAAAGCCATCTGGTGAATATTTCTTTAATTACTTTTATAGCGAAGTAAAAGAAAAAATATGCCAACCATTTCAAACGATCATCTCACTGTCAGCATACAGGAAAAAGGAGCGGAGCTGACAAGCATATATAATAAACAAACAGGGCTTGAATACATGTGGAATGCAGATCCGGCGTTCTGGGCAAAAACATCACCCATACTATTTCCAATTGTTGGCACATTAAAAGACGATACTTATTTCTACAAAGGGAAATCATATTCTCTCAGCCGGCATGGCTTTGCAAGGGATATGAATTTTACTGTATCAACGCTTGAAAGCGATACTATCACTTTTACATTGGTAAGCAACGAAGCAACTAAAACAAAATATCCATTTGATTTTCGTTTTGATATTATCTATACGGTTACTGATACTACACTTGCTGTAACTTATAAAGTAATCAATACAGGAAATGGAAAAATGTATTTTTCCGTAGGCGGCCATCCCGCGTTTAAAGTACCACTTGCAGAAGGAACGCATTATAACGATTACTATTTAAATTTTAATAAAGAAGAAACAGCAGGACGCTGGCCTATTTCCAAAGAGGGATTAATCGAAAAGAATTCTATTCCATTGCTGACTGATACAAACACATTACCATTAACAAAAGAATTGTTTGCGAAAGACGCTTTGGTATTTAAGTCTCTTAATTCTACTTCTGTGTCATTAGTATCCTCTGCTACTACACATGGCTTTGCGTTTGATTATACTGGTTTTCCATTTCTCGGCATCTGGGCAGCAAAAAATGCAGACTTTATTTGTATAGAACCCTGGTGCGGTATTGCAGATAGTGTAGATGCTGATCAGGAATTGATACACAAAGAAGGAATTAACGAGTTGGAGCAGGGAGCAATATTTAAGAAGGAGTGGAAGGTGAGGGTGTGGTGATGTGTTAAGTCTTAGAGCCTACTTTGAACTTAAATGCATATAGTTTTCAAACTCATAAAAATGTAAGGAAATAAATTATTAATAAGGCAATCGCAATTAATAACAGTATTACATTTTTCCTTTTAAAAAAATGTGGCGCTATAACTTCTTTATTTTTATTTGGCGACATTCTTTCTTTATAAGCGAGGTTTTCTTTGCCTAATTCAACATCGACTATGAATTTTTCTTTGTCTTCAATAATTGCCAAAAAAGCATCTGTTATGCCACCACCGGATTTAGAGGAATTCTTTTTTAAGTGAATTTTGGTTTTTATAAAATGTTCAGTTATAGCTTTTCTTTCATCGGATAAAAATTCATCATAAAATACTATTAACCAAACTAACTCTCTTGGCATTTCAATACAGCCTACAATCTTAGGATTGTGTTGAGATGACATTATATGTTCGGGTTTAGCCCCTTTGTGAGAAAGTAGAATATTAAAGATTACTTTTTTAGAATTTTTAGGAGGAATCAAACGTATATTTTTTGTACTAAGAGAATCCTTATTAAAAGGATTTACAGTTATCCTAGGAGGGACCATAATTGCATAACACAATGTCCATCCTGGCAGAAATTCTTTCGGTCTCCTCCATTTATAAATAACACGATCAATTAAACTATCCTTCGTTTTAACTTTTGCGAAT
>Ga0164241_10002213_pt1 | contig 21583 bp, 17 predicted proteins | sample OricomyardsoilBY_FD_108780 | JGI IMG/M metagenome (GOLD analysis project Ga0164241, IMG submission 108780) | Backyard soil microbial communities from Emeryville, California, USA - Original compost - Back yard soil (BY) | ecosystem: Environmental > Terrestrial > Soil > Unclassified | place: USA... | reverse complement strand
TTCTGAATCGTTTCGCTGTAGTGCACGAGGAGGGACTTGAACCCCCACACCTTGCGGTACCGGAACCTAAATCCGGCGCGTCTGCCAATTCCGCCACTCGTGCTTTGAGGAGGCGGAGGCATAGCGCGGGCGCCGGGGCTGCGTCCAGCGTGAAGCAGGGCGGGGAGGTGGGACGGAGTTCGAGAGGCTGGTTTGAGGCTGGATGCGCAGGTGGCAGGGGCTTGGATTTGCGAGGACGGCAGGGTTCTGGGATGGGTAGCCGATGTTGATGCAACACGGCTCGAAATCCCCGCGCGTTCACCCGACGGCGTACGTGGCGCCCAACGCGATGCTGTGCGGCGACGTGACGGTTGGGCCGGGTTGTCGCATCATGTTCGGGGCGCAGTTGATCGCCGAAGGCGGGGCGATCGCGCTCGGTCAGAACTGTATCGTGCTCGAAAATGCGGTCCTGCGCGCGACCGCCAGCCACGACCTGACAATGGGCGACCACTGTCTGGTAGGACCGCAGGCGCATCTCGCCGGCTGTCGCGTCGAAGACGAAGTATTCATCGCGACCGGGGCGTCGATTTTCCATGGCGCGCGGATCGGTAAGGGCAGCGAGGTGCGCATCAAGGCGGTGGTGCACGTCAAAACCGAGGTCGAAGCGGGCTCGACGGTTCCGATCGGTTGGGTGGCGGTCGGCTCGCCCGCGCAGTCGTTCCCGCCCGACGAGCACGATCGCATCTGGGAGATTCAGCAGACTCTGAACTTCGCGCACACCGTCTACGGGCTCGAGCGAGCCGACGCGAGCGTGCGCAACATCACGCGGGTCATGTCCGAGCGACTCGCGGCCCATGCCGCGGACTCAGTCGTGGGCAAGCCCGCGTGATCGCGACGGTCGCCCTGCCGTTCCCCGCCCGGGCGTGGGCCCGGGTGAGGGCATGGTTGACGCCGTCGCGGCCGAGAATGGCGGCTGTCGGTTGGGGCCGTGCGTCGCGCTGACACACTTTTCATGCAAAGCGTACGGTCGCGGGGCGGTCGGGTTCTAGTAAGCTAGCCGGTTCCGGAGCTCGCGTTTGCAAGTCGTCACGTTGGTATTGGTGTTGCTTCTGGCGGTCGTGGTCAGCGCTTTTGCCACGCGTCTGTCGCCGCTGAAGCTGCCCGCGCCCCTGCTGCAGATGGTGATCGGCGCCGGGTTCCACTACGCCGGCTTCGAGGTCGAGTTCCACTCGCACCTGTTTCTGCTGCTGTTCATCCCGCCGTTGCTGTTCTTGGACGGCTGGCGCATCCCCAAAGGGGCGCTGTTCCGCGATTGGCGCCCGATATTGGCGCTCGCGATCGGTTTGGTGGTGTTCACGGTCCTTGGTATCGGGCTGTTCGTCCATTGGCTGATCCCGGCGGTGCCGTTGGCGGTGGCGTTCGCGTTGGCCGCGATCTTGTCACCGACCGATCCGGTCGCGGTCGGGGCCATGACCGCGACGTCTCCGTTGCCGTCGCGCTTGACGCACATCCTCGAGGGTGAGGCGCTGCTCAACGACGCGACCGGGCTGGTGTGCTTCACGTTCGCGGTGAGCGCCGCGATGACGGGGCAGTTTTCGCTGACCGGCGCCGGGGTGAGCTTCGTGCTCGTGAGCGGCGGCGGCGTGCTCATCGGCTTGGGGGTGACGTGGGCGATCGGCCGGCTGAACCGCGCGCTGATCGTGCGTGCGGGCGAAGAACCGGCGACGCAGATCTTGGTCAGCCTGCTGATGCCGTTCGCGGCGTACCTGACCGCCGAGCACCTGCACGTGTCGGGGATCTTGGCGGCGGCGGTGGCCGGCATCGCCATGCACTACGGGGAGCTGGCGGGCCGCGCGCTGGCGTCCACGCGCATGCAGCGCAACGCGGTGTGGGACACGGTGCAAACGACGCTCAATGGCATCATCTTCGTGCTGCTCGGGCAGCAGCTGCCGCATTTCGTCGAGCGGCTGCCGACGGCGGCGGGCGAGATCGGGGTGCGCAGCGTGCCGCAGTTGCTCGGCTACTTGAGCGCCATCACGGCCGCTCTCGTCGTGCTGCGCTTCGTGTGGGTGTGGTTCGCGATGCACCTCACGGTGCTGCGAGCGTCGCGCCGTGGGCAGCAGCGCCGTGTAGCGTCGACCCGAGTGCTGGCCGTGACGGCAACGGCGGGGGTGCGCGGCGCGATCACGCTCGCCGGCATCTTGACGTTGCCCACGACGTTGCCGAGCGGCGCGCCCTTTCCCGCGCGCGACGTGGCAATCTTTCTGGCCATGGGCGTCATCTTGCTGTCGTTGCTGCTGGCGACGGTGGCGTTGCCGATCCTGACGCGCGGGCTCGCGACCTTGCCGAGCGCCGGCAGCGCCAGCGCGGCCGCGAAGCGCACCAGCGAGGCCACCGCCCGCACCGCCGCCGCCGAAGCCGCGGTGCGCGGCATCGAGCGCATGCTCACCGAAGCGTCGCCCAACCCGGAGACCTCGGTCGCCCGTGCGGAGGCGGCCATGCACCTGATCGCAGCCTACCGTCGCCGCCTCGAATACGGCGATCCGCACGAAGACGAGACGGACGCTCAGCGCGTGGCCGACGCCGAGCGTGAGCTGCACTTGCGCGCCCTGGAAGCCGAGCGCGAAGAGCTGTACCGGCTGCGCATGGAACGCGGCATCGACGACGACGTCCACCGGGCTTTGCTACGGGAGATCGATCTGGTCGAAGCCAGCCTCACCCCGGCCGGCGCGCACTAAGACGCTTCGAGCACGCTTGGGCGCGCCCGGTCAGCGCCGGAAGAAGCCGAGCAGCTTCGGGGCGAGCGCGCGCGGATCGACGTCGTGGCTCTGGTCCTGCAACGAGACGTGAGTGACGCGAGGCAGCGCCCGCGCCAGCTTCTCGACGCCCGCTCGCATCCACGCCTGGCTCTTGCCGCCGTCGAACAGCGCCGTCGGGGTCGTAAGCTGCAGCGCTCGCGCCACGATCGACCCCGGATCTGCGGTCAGCCGCGCCTCGTAGCTGGTCGTGTGTGCCAACGATTCGAGGCTGGCCCAGCCCGGAGTCAGCTTGCGTTGCTCGACGATGGCGGCGGGCACGCCCACGGCCTTCGTCAAGAACAGCGCCGCCGCCTCCGACAGCTTGCCGGCTTCGCTGAGGGCGGCGAGCTGCTGTGGAAGCTCAGCCGGCATCGCCGGACGCGAGCCATCGAGCACCAGTGGTGGCTCATACAGCGCAAGCTTCGTGATCGGTAAGCCCGCGAGCGCGGCTTCGAGCGCCAGGGTCGCTCCCGAAGAGTGTCCGTAGACGTTCGCGGCCCCGCCCGCCGCCGCCAGCAGCGCCGCCAGGTCTTCGAGCTCCCGCGCCACCGCGTAGGGGGCGGTATCGGTGCTGTCGCCGCGCCCGCGACGGTCATAGCAGAACACGGTCAGCTCGCTTGCGAGCTCGCGCGCCAGCGGCAAGCCCGCGACCTTCGCGCGCCGGTCGCAAAACGCGCCCGCGACCAAGACGAGCGGCGGCCCGTTGCCCAGCTTCTCGAACGCGATGCGCGTGCCGTCAGCGGATTGTACGCATTCCATGTGGGTCTCCGAGTATCGCGCGCTGGCGCACAAAGCCAAGCAATCGGGAAGCGTTGCCTCGAGTCCTGCAGGAGCGGCCGCCAGGAGAATGCGATGAGTCAGTCATTTCATGTGGCGGTTTTGGTCGGCAGCCTGCGGGCCGCCTCGTTCAGTCGCAAGGTCGCCCAGGCACTGATTGAGCGCGCGCCGCAGCGCCTCGAGTGCCGCGTGGTCGAAATTGGCGATTTGCCACTGTACAACGAAGATTTGGAGCAGAGCGCACCGCTCGCGTGGCAGGAGCTCCGTCGCGAGCTCAGTAGCTCGGACGCTGTGTTGTTCGTGACGCCCGAATACAACCGCTCGCTGCCCGGCTGCTTGAAGAACGCGCTCGACGTCGGCTCCCGACCGTCGGAAAAATCCGTGTTCGATGGGCGGCCGGCCGCCGTGGTGAGCGTCACCCCTTACAAGTTGGGCGCCTTCGGTGCCAATCACTCGCTGCGACAGACCTTCGTGTTCTTGAACATGCCGGTGCTGCAGCAACCGGAGATGTACCTAGGCAAAATCGCCGACGCCCTCGACGCGTCGGGGCAGGTGAAAGACGCTGAAACATCGGCGCTACTCGAACGCTTCATGGCTGCATTCGCGGATTGGATCGCGCGCTTTCGTGACGGGCGTTCCCATGACTTCGAAGCATTTTTGGGGGAGCGCCGTGAGGCCGCCAGCGCGTACGTGCGCGGCGACGCGGCGCCGGTCGGCCCTGTCGACACGCGCCGACCCCGCGACCTTCTTCTCTCCCAAGGGAGACACCTTGCAGGGCGCGGCTGCCGTGCGCGAGCGCTACGCGGGCGACGCCAAGAGCTTCGGTGGTAGCGGCACGACCGAGCTCGAGATCCTTCAATCGGGGAGCAGCGGCAGCCTGGCGTTCTGGACCGGACTGCAGCACGCCGAAGTCGGCGACGACAAGAACAAGATGACGCTACGCGTGACCGAGGTTTTCCGCCTCGAGGATGGCGCGTTCAAGCTCGTCCATCGCCACGCCGATCCCGCGAAATCGTGAGCGCACAAAGAAATTTGGCTCCTGTCGCGAGCGAGCTGACTCAGCTGCACTGAAAGGCAGTTCTATCGCTTGCAGTCGTGGAGCTTAAATCCAGAGACCGCGGAGAGGGCACGAAACGCCGGAAACCGCGTCCTGCTCTGTCAGCTGCAGCGATGAGCGATAACGACCCACCCTGTCCTTCTGCAGTGGCTCATGCTACCTCCTCGCTCCCCCCGAGTGCCGCACGCTTTCCGCGCGAGAGCGCGGTCGGGCGCGCGCACGCTAGAAAGCCAATCATGCGACTCCATGGACCGCTTCGCGAATCGATGACAACTCTGGGTTCGCGCCCTCCCACCGTCTTGACCGCCCTCGCGCTCGCCGTCCTCGTCGTAGGTGCCGGCTGCAGTAGCGACGCTCCCGCAACCGCCACCGGCGGCACCGGCTCGACGGCACCGGGTGCAAGCGGTAGCGGCATCGGCAGCTCGCCGATGAGCAATGGGTCCACGCCCGGCACGGGCACTAGCGGCGCCTCCACCAGCAGCGGTGGTGGTGCCGGCTCCATCGCGGGTGCTAGCGGCGTGCCGGCCACGTCGGGGGCTGGTGGTGTTGCGTCCAATGGAGGCAGTGGCACCGGCGCCGGCGGTGATGGGCTGCCCCATCCGACCAACTCGGATCATTGCCTCTATGGCTATCCGCCGGAACCGACCGACGAAACAATGGCGTTTGGCCCGGCGACGTTCAAGACGAGCAGCGGCGACGACACCATTTTGCAGCCCGAGGTCCTCAAGTGGATGACCGACAACCACTGGATGGGAGCGCACGTGGTTTGGCACGCTGTGCGCGGCTGCAACAGCGGCGCGGCAGGCGGCTTGCTGAACCCGCTGGGTTTTCCCAACATCTGCCAAGACTACCCGGTGCTCGTCCCCAAGGACCAAAACTGCCAGACCGCGGGCGACGGCTATCAGTTCCTCTTGTTCCACCGTCACATGCTCCAGGCCCTCAAGCAGCTGTGGCCCAAGCACGCGGCTGACTTCGCCGGCTTCACCAAGTTCCCGACCAGCCCCGACGAGGTTCCCGAGGTCTGGAAATCGAAGACGCTGAACTGGACGAAAGACGCGCTCGACGCCGCCGCCATCGGCGACAACATCGAGCAGCACCTCGACATGTTCCCCGACGAGGGTGCGCTCGGGTTCTGGCTGCAGTGCCAGCCCGGCGTCAAGCTCGCGGCGGCGCCGAACATGCCGTGGGTCGGCATTCACTTCAACCTGCACGACATGTGGTCGCGTGGCGCCGCCAGCGAGCACGGCTTGAACAACGGCCAAAAGAACGTCACCAACTACATGTTCTGGAAGCTGCACGGCTGGATCGACAACGTCTGGGAGAAGTACCGGGTTGCGAAAGGCCTGACGACGCCGAACTCGCCGGAAATGCAGAAGTACACGCAGGACATGAAGCAGTCTTGCAACGAGATGGATATCGAGATCGAGATCCTCAAGGGCATGCCCGGCAGCGGACCCGTGCTGGATTGCCCGCCCGATGTCGACGAGACGGGTGACTTTCACACCAAAGTGCGCCCAATCTTCGAGACCGCCACCAACCATTGCGCGAGCTGCCACGGCCCGTCCCAGACCTCACCGTATGCCGATCTCACGCTCGGCGGGTCGGTGTCGAGCAAGTGCATCGTCGATCGCCTCAAGCATCAATCGTTCGATGGCGGGCAGTTCAAGTTGGTCGAGCCGGGACACCCCGAAAAGAGCTACCTGTACCTGAAGGCTTCCGGCACCGCCGACGCCGCCGGCTGCGTCTCGAACGACACCAACAAGCCGTGCAACACTGCCCCCATGCCGCCCGGCGGCAAGACCATGACCGACGCCGAGCTCGAAGTATTGCGCAAGTGGATCGCCGACGGCGCCAACTATCCTTGATGCGAGCGCGATGAGGACGAAGCGGCGCCCGGGCTGGGACGCCGCTTGCGGACCTGGCTGCGCGCGAGCTTCATGAACGCGGCGACGTAGTCGATGGTCGCGTCGGCGCTGCGTACGCCGAGGAAGATTTGCTTGGCGATGCCGTGACGCCCGAGCCGCACCGGTACGATCGGCATCTTCGAGCGGTATTCGGACACCAGCCACTTCGGTAGCGCCGCGACGCCGCGACCGCTCGCCACCATCTGCAGCATGATATCGGTGGTTTCGATGGTCTTGTGCCGCTTGGGCACGCAGCCCGCGGGCAGCAGAAACTGGCTGTACACGTCGAGACGTTCGAGCTCGACCGGATAAGTGATCAACGTTTCCGGCTCGAGCTCTGCGGGACTCACGTAGGCCCGGCCGGCAAACGCGTGCTGCTTCGAGACGACCAACACCTGCTCGTAGTCGAAGACCGGCTCGAACTGCAGACCCTTGCGCCGCAGCGGATCGGGGGTGACGAGCATGTCGATCTCGTAGCCGAACAGGGCGCCGATGCCCCCGAACTGAAACTTCTGTTTGACGTCGAGATCGACGTCGGGAAACGCCCGCAGGTACGGCTCCACCACCTTCAGCAGCCATTGGTAGCAAGGATGACATTCCATGCCGATGCGTAGCGTTCCACGCTCGCCGCTGGCGAACTGTGAGAGCACGTGCTCGGCGTGCTCGAGCTGTGGCAGCAGGCGCTCGGCCAGCGCCATCAAGTAGCTCCCCGCGCGCGTCATGCGCAAACCTCGGCCGTCGCGCTCCCAGATCGGTGTGCCCAGCTGTTGCTCGAGCTTGCGAACACTGTGGCTCAGCGCGGACTGGGTGAGGCCCAGGCTCTTGGCGGCGGCCGTGAGCGAGCCGCGCCGGTCGACCTCGCGCAGCAGCCTGAGGTGAACGCGCTCCAGCACCGTCATTCATGACCGCCATTCATGGATCGATGAAAAGCTACCATTATTCTTCATCAGTTGCGGCAGCTATTCTCTGGGCTCTACCCCAGAGGAATCGACAAAAACATGGCTCGTACTCACAATCTCGGTTTTCCCCGGATCGGCGCCCAGCGGGAGCTGAAGCTCGCCCAAGAACAGCACTGGCGGGGCCAGCTATCACGCGAGGGGCTGGAGCGCGTCGCCGCCGGCCTGCGGCGTGAAAGCTGGGAGCGCCAATCCGGCCTCGACCTGGTGCCGGTTGGTGACTTTTCGTTCTACGACCAGGTGCTGGACACGAGCTTCTTGCTCGGAAACGTACCTGAGCGGGCGCTGGCGGGCGACCCGCTGCCGCTCGACGCTTACTTTCGCGTCGCTCGCGGGCGCGCCGCCGGGGATACCGGCCCCGGCGTCGCCGCCGGCGAGATGACCAAGTGGTTCGACACCAACTATCACTACATCGTGCCCGAGCTCTCGGCCCAGACGTCCTTTCGGCTCGACGCGACGCGGCTGCTCTCGCAGCTCGCGGAGGCTCGCCAGACCGGCGTCGCGTTCAAGCCCGTGATCGTCGGCCCGTTGACGTATTTGTGGCTCGGAAAGACCAACGACGGCTCCGACAAGCTGTCGCTGCTGCCCCGGCTCCTGCCGATCTACCGCGAGCTGCTCGGGCGGCTGGCGCGCGAAGGCGCGGATTGGGTGCAGCTCGACGAGCCGGCGTTGGTAACGGAGCTGTCGCCGGCGTGGCAAGCCGCCTACCGTACCGCCTACGACGCGCTCGCAGGAGCGGGTAGCAAGCTGCTGGTGGCGAGCTACTTCGGTCGACTCGCGGAAAACCTGGAGCTCGTCGCGAGCCTGCCCGTCGCGGGCATCCACCTCGACGCCGTCTCGGCCCGCTTCGAGGTGGAGCGCCTGCTGAGCGTGTTGCCAGAGTCGTGCGTGCTTTCGCTCGGCGTGATCAGCGGTCGCAACATTTGGAAGGCAGACCTGAGCAAGATCCTGGACTACCTGCTGCCCATTCATCGCCAGCGCCGCGAGCGGTTATGGCTCGCTCCGTCGTGCTCGCTCCTCCACGTGCCAGTGGATTTGAACGGCGAGGACGAGCTGGACCCGGAGCTCCGATCGTGGCTCGCGTTCGGGCAGCAGAAGCTCGAAGAGCTGCGCGTGCTCGGCGCGGCGCTGAACCAAGGGCGCGAGGCGGTGCAAACCGAGCTCGAAGAAAACGCCCGCTGCCTCGCCAGCCGTCGCGGCTCGACTCGCGTGAGCAACCCGCGCGTGCAGGCAGCGCTCGCCGCCCTGCCCGAGATCCGTACGGCGCGTCAGTCCCGCTATGCAGAGCGAGCCATCGAACAGGCTCGCGCCTTCGGCTTGCCGATGTTCCCCACCACCACCATCGGCTCGTTCCCGCAGACGGCCGAGATCCGCAAGGCCCGCCGCGAGCTTCGCGCCGGCACCCTCGAGCCGGCGGCGTACGAAGCGCAGATGCGGGGCGAGATCGAGCGCGCCGTACGCGAGCAGGAAAAGCTCGGGCTGGACGTGCTCGTGCACGGCGAGGCAGAGCGCAACGACATGGTCGAATATTTCGGCGAGCAACTCGACGGCTACGCGTTCAGCGAGCGGGGCTGGGTACAATCGTACGGTTCGCGCTGCGTCAAGCCGCCGATCTTGTTCGGCGACATCCGCCGCTCCAAACCGATGACGGTAAAGTGGGCGCGCTACGCGCAGTCGCTGACCGAAAAGCCGATGAAGGGCATGTTGACGGGGCCGGTCACGATCCTCAACTGGTCTTTCGTGCGTGACGATCAGCCGCGCTCGGTCTCTTGCTACCAGCTCGCGCTCGCCATTCGCGACGAGGTGCTCGACCTCGAGCGAGCTGGCCTGCGCATGATTCAAATCGACGAGGCGGCGCTGCGCGAGGGGCTGCCGCTGCGCCGGGGGGAATGGAAAGAATACCTGAGCTGGGCCGTTCGCGCGTTTCAGATCGCGGCGGCGGGGGTAGCCGATGGCACGCAGATTCACACTCACATGTGCTATTCGGAGTTCAACGACATCATCGAGTCGATTGCAGCGATGGACGCCGACGTCATCACGATCGAGACCTCACGCTCGAACATGGAGCTGTTGGCCGCCTTCGACCGCTTCGCGTATCCGAACGAGATCGGGCCGGGGGTCTACGACATTCACTCGCCGAACGTGCCCAGCGAGCAGCAGATCGTGGAGCTGATGAACAAGGCCGCCGAGCGCATTCCCGCCGCACGTCTGTGGGTAAACCCCGACTGTGGGCTCAAGACGCGAGCTTGGCCGGAGGTGCTGCCGGCGCTCCGTAACATGGTCGCGGCGGCTCACCGCCTGCGCGCCGCTCATCCGCGTTGAGGCGCCGCTTCACAAGCAACAGCCGACGAACGTCGTCGCGACCGGATCGATCGACGTCGGCGAGCCGGTCGTGACGATCAGCCGGCGGCCGATTTGGACCGCCACCGCCCCCTTGCGCTTCCCGGGCAGCGGCGCGAGCGGCGACCAGCTGTCCTCGGCCGGATCGTACACGAGCACGTCGTCGCTCGGCATGATGCCGTTGAGCGAGCCACCGATCACGAGCAGCCGTCCGTCGCTGAGCGCCGACGTCGAAGCGCCGATTTCGGAGCGCCCCACCGGCACCGGCGCCCGCGCCGTCCACGCGCCGCGATCGGGATCGAAGGCCTCCACGTCGGCGACGTTGCTGCCGCTTTCGTCCCACTGGTGTCGCCCGGCGATGGCGTAGAAGATTCGACCGGAAGCGGCGCCGCCGCCGTGGTTACGCGGAGTGAGGATGTCGGCGAGCCTTTCCCAGCTTTGTCCGCCGTTCGTCTGCCAGGCGTAGTGGTACGGGGCGTCCTCATGGCCGTCGGGCAGTAGCCCACCGGCGAGGTGAAGCCGGCCTTCGAGCAATGCCCAGGCGAACGCGGCGCCGGGGGCGGGCAAGCTGGGCCCAGCCACCCACTCGGAGTCGGCGGCATTCCACCGAAACACGGCGTCGGTCGTCGGCGGATGCACGCCGTTGGTGAACGGCCCGCTGAAACCGCCGGCCACGATGATGTCGCGGCCGATCACGCTCACCGCGACGTGAGTTTCGGCGCCCGGCAAATCCGGCCCCGTACGCCAGGTGTCGGTCTCGGGGTTGTAGATGTCGATGCGCCTGGTGACATCGAGGGTCGGCGCCGTGAAGCCGCCCATCACCCAGAGCTCGCCGTCGACGATCGCGCCGTTGGCCTCGAAGCGTGCGACGGGGCAGGGAGCGCCCGTGCCCCAAGTCAGCTCGGTTGGTGGGGCTACCGCGACCGGTTCCGGATCGCTCGATGAACAGCCTAGCGACGATGACAACGACGCCGCGAAGGCCAGGATGGGGCTCCGACCCAGACACCGCGAACGAGCCATTCGGCCGGACCCTACCACGGTGAGTCGAGGCTCCTCGACGGCACCGATGTTCCGCCGCCGCTCGCCGCTATCGGTCACGAAGTCGGGGGCGAAAGGCCCTATCAGCATGCCCCCAACCACGTCGTCGAAGAGGATGCGAGTGGTCCTGAGAGCCCGCTGATCGACGTGGTGCGTCGATGAAGGTCGCGCGCGCTCGGAAGAATAGTAAGGGTCGTTTCGGAAAGACTTCGATGTGTAGCTCGCTCCAAGTCGCGGCACACGGCGAGACACGACCGCGTATTCGCGACGACGCGCCGACGCCTGGACGTCGAGTAGCGGGTACGTTGAATGGCGCACAACGTTCACTCTGTGCGTGGCTGTATGTCGAGTCATCGTCGATACGAGCTGCCGAGAATTTTCCGAAGCGTCGAAGCGAGCATCACCACCGGGTTAGACTCTCGTGCGCTGGCGTGTGACAATGCGATTCTGTCTCGCGCTCGGAGAGACCCGGCGGCGCAGAAGGAGTGGTTGAATGCAGGTCAGGCTCAAGCGTTCGTTGGCAGCCCTCGCGCTAAGCAGCGGAGTCGTGGCGTTTGCTTGCACGGGGTCGCTCGACGTGAAGACCGACGATAGAGGCTCGGCGTCGTCGAATGGGCAGGCCGCCTCGGCCGGCTCGGGAGCGAGCGCGAGCAGTGGCACCGCCGGCACGTCGAGCGGTGAGCCGATGCCGCAGGTCCCGTTCGAGCCGGTTCCGGCTCGCATCTACGTCGCCAAGGTCAAAAACCTCATGCTCGGCTTGCCCGCTACCGATGAAGAGATAGCGGCGGTGGAGGCGGATCCGGGTGCGCTGAAAGACATGGTCGACGCGTGGTTCGTCAAGCCGGAGGCCCAGGCCAAGCTCGGCACGTTCTTCAGCAAGGCGTTTCAGCAGACCCAGATCTCACAAAACGAATTTTACGACCAGCTAGGCGTCGACAACGTCGGCAACTTGCCGGTGTTCGCGCAAGCCCAGGAGTCGATGTCGCGCACCGCCCTCAAGGTGATCGCCGATGGCAAGCCGTTCACCGAGACCGTGACCACCCACACGTTCATGATGACGCCTACGTTGATGTCGCTCTACCTGGCGATCGATCAGATGCAGATCGACGACGCCGGCAAAGCCTCCGTCAGCTTGCCGATGGCGGACGGCTCGATCAGTACGACGCAGAGCTTCTGGCTCACGTACCGCGCCGACAGCCCCATACCTCTATCCGAGACGCTCGACGAAGCGAGCCCCAACTTCATGCATTTCGCGGTGCCGATGGCGTTCAGCTGCGACCTGCCGCAGCTCGACGACACCGGCCACGTCGTGGTCGACGAGATGACGGGCAACGCCGTGAAGATGAAGGTCACCTACAACCAGCGGAAGTATCCGAGCGTAGGCGCGGGTTTTTTGGCGCTGTTCGGCTACGCAACCAGCAAAGGGGTCGTCAACGACGGTATGGATCCGGACGGCCCGCCCAAGCTCGTCGTTCCGGACGACGTTCCGTCCGACAAGAAGAACCTCTACAACTATTTCTGCACCGGCGGCACGAGCTTCACCTCTCCCAACGTCACCGCCCAAGACGCCGTCTGGCGTCCGGTTACGGTGCGCGAAGCGGAGGCAGGCGAAAAGCTGACGCCTTTCTACGATCTGCCCACGCTGCGTGAAGCCAACGAGATCGTCGTGCGCACGCCGCGCGTCGGCTTCTTCTCGACGCCGGCGTTCTTCGCCAACTGGCCCACCAATACCAGTAACCAGCACCGCGGCACGTTGAACCAGGCGCTGATCGTGGGGCTAGGTCGCAGCATCAACCCCGTCGACAAGGGCACGTCGACCGTGCTCGACAACGGTAAAGACGGGCAGCACTCGGATCCCAACAGCCCCTGCTACAGCTGCCATCAAACGATGGATCCGATGCGCAACGTGTTCCGCAGGGCCTACACCTACTCGCAGCACGCCCAGCACGACGCGTCGCAGACGTTCTCGACCGCGACGTTCGACTATCTGGGTCAGAGCGCGAAGCTCGAGACGCTGGACGACTTCGCCAGCGCGATCATCGCCCACCCGCTCTACCCGGTCGCCTGGGCCCAGAAGCTCTGTTACTACGCGAATTCGAGCGGCTGCTCGGAAGACGATCCAGAGTTCGAGCGCGTCGTCGACGCGTTCATCGAGTCCGGCTTCGACTTTCACACGTTGGTGCTCGAGCTGCTGTCGTCGCCGCTCGTCACCGGCCAGGAGAGCACCAAGAGCCGCACCGACGTAGGAGAGACGGTCAGCATATCGCGGCAAGATCACTTCTGCGCCGCGCTCACGAACCGGCTCAAGCTGCCGACCAGCCTGTGCGTCGGCATCTCCGACAAGACGACCGCCACCGCCGTCGCCAACAACATCCCGCTCGACGGCTACCTGCGCGGCGCGGACGCTCCCGCGCTGTCGACGGCGCAGACGCCGTTCTACCGCGGCGCCACCGAGATGCTCTGCGCGTATGCCGCGAACCAAACCGTCGACAAGATGCCGATGAGCCGCTACTCGAGCGGCAAGAAGGACGCGGCCATCACCGATTTCGTCGAAAACATCATGGGCATCACCGCCGCCGATCCCAACAACGCCGACGTGACCGACCTGCTGCAAGAGCACTACGCCGCCGCCGTAGCGGCCGGTGCGAACGCCACCGACGCGCTCAAATCCACCTTCATCACCGCCTGCTTGTCGCCGACGTCCGTCGCCGTCGGGCTTTAGGAGCACCGGAGAGCCACATGAGCATGTTGAATCGTCGTCGTCTGCTGCAAAGCACGCTCGCTGGTACGGGGCTCATCGGTCTGCGCGCGATGGCCACCGGTTTGCCGATTTCGTTCTTGCTCGACCCCACGTCGGTGCGCGCCCAAGACGCGTGCGGCGACACCACCGGCGCCCAATACTTGATCTTGTCGATGTCGGCGTCCGGCGACGCCCTCAACTGTAACGTGCCGGGCACCTACGATCTGCCGGCCTCGTTCGCGTCGGGCACGATCAATCACTCCGATCCGATGGACATGTCGATGACGCCCGGCACCATGACCGTGGGCGGAGCGAAGTGGACGGCGGCCAAACCGTGGACGTCGTTGCCGAAAGAAATCCTCGATCGGACCGTGTTCTTCCATCACTCGACCGGGACCGCGAATCACGGTGAGCTCGGTCGCGTCCTGGAGCTGTTCGGCGCCCTGCGGCGCGCCCAGTGGCTGCCGTCGTACTTCGCGAAGACGCTGCACTCGTGCCTGTCTACCGTGCAACAGCAGCCAGTGACGATTGGCGGCGAGCAGCTGTCGTTCGAGGGCCAATACCTACCCAAGCTGACGCCGACCGGGCTCAAGGCGGTGCTCTCGGCGCCGAAAGACCTGCAGGCCAAGCTGCAGACGCTGCGCGACGACACGCTGAGCAAGCTGACGGCGAAGTTGAAGGAAAACCGCGCCCAAACGTCGGCGGAGCGCGCGTTTCTCGACAACATGGCGCTATCGCAGAGCGATCTGCGCAAGATGATCGAGCAGGTGCAGGCCGACCTCAGCAACATCAGCGGCGACGACGCCGGTAACCAGGTCACGGCGGCGGCGCTGCTGATAAAGATGAACGTCGCGCCCGTCGTGACAATCCACCTGCCGTTCTCCGGCGACAACCACAGTGACGCGAACTTCAACAACGAAGCGGTCCAGACCAACGCCTCGGTGAACAACATCAAGAGCTTGATGTCCAAGCTCAAGACCTATGACCTTCAGGACAAGGTCACGTTCGCCACCCTCAACGTATTCGGGCGTCAGTTCGGCGAAGTGAACGGCCGCGGTCACAACGCTTCTCACTCCGTTTCGCTGATGATCGGCAAAGGCTTCAAGGGCGGCGTCGTCGGCGGGATCGTGCCCGGCGGGCGCGCCGCTGACATCGACCCAGCCACGGGCGAGGCGAGGGAGGGCGGCGATCTGCTCGCCGCCGACAGCCTGGCGTCGGTGGCAAAGACGCTAGGCCGAGGTCTCGGCTTGACCGACGGGCAGCTGGACGATCAGATCACCTCCGGCGTCGCGGTTCAGTCCGTCATCGCTTGATCAACGCATGAGACAACGCTCGTCGCTCGCGCTGGGCTTGGCCTGGATGGCCGCGCTCGGCCTGCTCGCTCCGTGCGCGCTAGCTGCCGGGGCGCGCCAGAAGAAGCCGGGACGGTCATCGGCCGCTTCCAAGGGTAAAAAGAAGCCTCCCGTCGAGGCGACGCCGCCGCCGGTCGAGGCCGCACCGCCGGAGCCCGCGCCCGAAGTCGCCCCCGCGGCCAAGGTCGAGGAAGCACCCGAGTCGTCGGTCGAGACCAAGCCCGCCGTCGAAGCGCGATCGCCTCCGGTCGAGCCCGCGCCATCATCGAAGCCGGACGCGGAGCCCGCCTCCGCGGAGGAAGCAGCGCTCGGCCGGCGCGAGGCTCGGCGCATCGCAGCCGGTCGCGTGCTGGTTGCGGTCTGGGTCGGCGGTGGCGTCGCCAATCGACGCTTCACCTATCGCGACGCAGTCGGCAACCAACCGGCCGACTACCGGCTGCCGGTCGCGCCGATGGCAAGCTTCGGTATCGAAGCTTATCCGGCTGCGAGCAGCGACGTGCCGGTGCTTCGCGATCTCGGCATCGTGGCCCACGTGAGTCGGGGCTTCGCGTTCGATTCGAGCACGCCGCAGGGCGTGACGCTCGAGACGAGCTGGACCCGCTTCGGCGGAGACTTGCGCGAACGGCTGCTGTGGCCCGGCCGCCATGCGTTCGAGCTTGGGATCCTCGTCGGCGCCGACGCGAGCTACTTCGGCATGACCGCCAATGGCCCTGTACCGGCGCTGTTGCCCGCCGCGCGCACCGTCGCGCTGCGCTTCGGGTTCGATGCGCGGCTGCGGCTGGCGTGGCGGGTCTCGGTGCTGGCCGGCGGCGCCTACCTTCTGACGACTTCGCGCGGGGAAATTTACGATCGTTTCCGTGATCCGAGCGTGCAGGGGGTCGACGCCGAGCTCGGTTTTGGGGTCGATCTCGGCGCCGGCTTCGAAGCGCGTTTGAACGGCCGCTACACGCGTTACTTCGCGTCGTTCGAGCCGAAGCTCGGTGACCGCTACGTCGCGGGCGGCGCGCTCGACGAGCAGCTGCAAGCAGGCCTGGGGGTGCGCTATGCGCATTGAGACGTTGCGACCTGCCGCGGTGCGAGTCTGCCTGGCTGGCGTCATCGGCTTGCTCACGGCTTGCCCGGGCGAGCTGAAGAACCAGGCCGAGTTCGAAGCCTACGCCGCGAGTCACCCGGAGGCGGGCGCGCCCGCCACGTCCGAAGCCAGCGGCGGATCGGAGACGAACGGTAGCGCCGGCAGCTCGACGAGCGCCGGCAGCGCGGGCGCCGCGGGCACCTCCGGCAACGACGCGTGCGGCGACGTCGTGGAGCGCATCTTCGTGCCCAGCTGCGCCGGTACCGGCTGTCACAGCGATACATCACCACAGCAAGATCTGGATCTCGTCTCCCCCGACGTGAAGTCCCGAGTCGTCGGCGTGCCGGGCAAGCAGTGCCTGCAGGTGCTGGCGGATCCGGAAAACCCGGAACAGAGCCTGCTCTACCAAAAGCTGCTGGTCAGGCCTGATTGCGGCGCGCAGATGCCGCTGGCGCGCCCGCCGTTGAGCAGCGCCGACGTAGCTTGCGTCCTGGCCTGGATCGCCGCGCCCTGAGCCCGTCCAGCGCGCCAGCGCTCAGCTCTCCCGCTCGGGCCCGAGGCGCTTCAAGGCCGGCGGTAATCCGACGAACAGGCGGCCGAGCTGGTGCTCGTAATCGAGTCCGAGTGGGAAATCCGCCGGGACTCGGTCGGGGTTCGTGTAGGTGCCGAACGCACGGTCCCAGACCGTGAGCAGAAAGCCGAAGTTGGAGTTGTTCAGCTTCGGGTCGGCGCCGTGATGGACGAAGTGGTAACGCGGTACCACGAATAGCCACTCGAGCGGCCCGAGTCGCCAGCGCAGGTTGGCGTGGTTGAAATGCTGGATGCAGACGTAGAGCAGCGTGGTCGCGACCACGGCCGGTAGACCACCGTTGATGGGCAAGATCAGCCCCAGAAAGGCGCCCCACATGTACTGCAGCGAGACGTGAACCGGCGAGGCGCGATTGCCTCCGAACCAGTACAGCTCCTCGACCGAGTGATGCAGCGCGTGCGTGTGCCACAGGGCCCTGGCGTGTAGCAGGCGATGGCCGAAGTAGAGCATGCAGTCGAGCGCTACGGCCGAGGCCACGAACGCGATCGGCCACGGCACGTGGCGTTGCACGAATTGCGACGTGGTCGTGAGCCAGCCGAAGCCACCGACGCCGGGCAAGCGGTACACCGTGTGCTCGAGCACTCGTTGAAAAACGGCCTGGGTGGCGGCGCCCAACGCGAAGGCGACGCCATCGAGCAGCCAGTTCGGCGACTTGGCGTAGGCGCGCAGCGGCCAGCGCTTTTCGGCCGCGTGCGTTAGCAGTCCGACCGTTACGAACGCGGCTAGCGGCAGCGCCCTCACACCCAGGTTCATGGCGTCCAGCCTAACGCAGCCCGTCGCCGCGCAGCACCGGAACGTGCTGGCTCACACAATGACTAGGCTCGCCGACCGGGCCCATCACGGCGTGACATCGCGATGCCAATCCGGCCCGTCACGAAACGGGCCGGATCCGTCGAGCTGGGCTCACTTCTTGAGCGAAGGCTCGATCGTCAGCAGTAGCACGCCGGGCGAGCTGAGGCTGAAGGTCTTGCTGAAGGTGGTGCCGCACTGCGCGTGGCCGACAGCTTCCGCGGGCGACTCCATCGCCGTCTGCAGCGTCTGCCAATCGCTGTCGGACATGCTCGACATGTCTTTCTTGCCCGCCATGTCCCAGGCCGCGAAGGCGTTGCCGCGCGCCTCGTCGACGCGATACGCCGTGACGTCGTAGGCCACCTCGGGGTTCATACCCGAGACGGTGACGCCGAAGTTTTGAGCGTCTGCGACCGTGTAGTACTTGTCGTCGGGGTAGCCGGCGCCCGGGCTCTGACCGTTGTAAAGAATGACCTGGATGCCGCCGTCCTTCGTGTCGCGCGACGCCATGCCGCCCACGTTGCCGGCGCCGTCGACGGTGAGCGACAGCTGCTCGTCGCCCATTTTGGCCAGAAACTTGTAGGCGTTGTAGGCCGGCTTCTTGATGCTTTCGCGGCTGAGCAGCCCCATCGCGCCGATGAAAGGCTTCTTTTCCGCGGCGTAGTCGCCTTGATCTTCGTAGCCCTCGTCGAACACATCCGACAGCGTCCACCACGCGTAGGTGAGGGGGAAGCGCTTGCCTTCCTTGGCGCAGCGCTGCGCGATGTTCGAATAAACTTGGGCAACGAACGCGGCGCCGTGCGCGGTTTCTTGCGGCTCCCACGCCGGCTCCCCCGCTCCGCCGAGCAGCCCAAATTCCCAGGTCGGCCCGAACTCGGTGACGGCGATCGGGACCGAGGTGTGGCCGTAGCTATCGAGCAAATCGAGCCCCGAGAAGTAGCCGCCGACGGCGCCGTCGATGAAGCTCCAGCTGTGGTAGGCGAAGAAGCCGAGCGGCTGGTTGGCGTCCTTGATGTGATCGAGGAAGCGAACGCCGGCCATCGAGTTGCCGGTGAGCTCGACGGGTTGGCTCGACACCGGCCCGCCCATGCGTCCGTTCGGCAGCGCCGCCCGCACCCCGGCGGCAGAGGCGTCATAAAGCTTGAAGTAGTCGTCGAGCGACCCCTTCCAGAACTTGTTGCCGCAGCACTCGGGCTCGTTCCAGACCTCGAAATACCAGTTGTTGACCACGTCCGCCCCGTATTTCTCGACGCTGTGAGAGACGAACGCGTTCACCAGCGCCTGCCAGCGACCGTAGTCTTTGGGGGGCGACACGATCATCTTCCAGTCGAACACTGTCTGCGACGGATCCATGGCCAGGGCCGACGGCATCGACGCAAGCTCGATGATCGGTGCGATCTTGTTCTCGACCAAGAAGTCGAAGATCTTGTCGGAGCGACTGAAGTCGTAGACAGCGTTGCCGCTGTCGTCTTCTCGGTAGATGCCGACGTCGTCGTGGAAGAGCCCGTGCGCGCGCACGCTCTTGAGCTCGAGGTTCGCGACTGCGTCCACCGTTTGCTGCTTGAGCACCTCCGACCACTTCGCGCCCTTCGCGTTCTGCTTGTCTTGGGCCTGGTGGTTCGCGTCGAGTGAGGCCTGATCCAGGTACAGGCCGATGCGGCCGAGCCCGAACGTCGTCCAGAAGTGAGGCAGGGCGCCGAGCGACGACGTTCCTGCCGTCACCTTGTAGTTGGCGGAGCCCACGTCGTCCGTCGAAAAGGTTCCCTGGCACTCGACGGTCTCGACGACGGGGGAGCCGCCGAGGGGGCCGCCGGCGCTGCCGCTCCCCGACGTGCCCGTGCCACCGCCGCCGGTCGTGGCCGCTCCGCTGCCGCTGCCGCTGCCGGCCGTGGCAGCGGCGCCGCCTCCGCCGCTGGTGCCGGCCGTGCTCGGGCCAGTAGCGCCGGCGGTGCCGCCTCCAGCGCCAATCGGAGTAATGGCGTCGCCGCAGCCGCTCGCGGCGAGCGCCAGCGGAAGGCTCAGCAGGCGAAGGGTGTCGGGCCGCAGAGAAGAAAGGATCGTGCGTAGACCGTGCATCGCTGGTGGTTGTAACGTAAACGCCGGGCGCGGCCATGCTTTTCACGCCATGGACGCCGTCGCGCCGGCGCTGGCGCCGCCGTCGGGCGCGCAAGTTAGCTGCAATTTTGGACGCACCGTGCACACCGAGTTGGGTAGGATCCTATCCGAACGCGCATGCTCGCGATCAGCGCGTCCGCCCCGCGAGCTGTCGTCAGTGTAGTGGCCTACGCTTCAGCATACCGCCGGCCGCGTCATCGATGTTGTGCTGCACCAAGAAGACTTGCGGATCGATGCGCTGCACTTCGGTTCGAACACGAGGCAGCTCGAGCCTCGTCACCACCGTGAAGATGATGTCGATGTCGTTGCTCGAATCACCTCGCTTACCGAAGCCGCGCGCGCCTTTGTAGATCGTCACCCCGCGGCCGAGCACCTCGATCAGCATCCGCCGAATATCCTCGTTCTTCTCGGAGACGATCGTGACGCCGGTATACTCCTCGATGCCGCTTACGATGAAGTCGAGGGCCTTGGAAGCCGCCACGTACGTCAACACCGAATACAGAGCTTGATTGACGCCGAGGCTGGCGGCGGCGACGGCGAAGATCACGACATTGAGGAGCAGGATCACGTCGCTCACTTTGAGCAACGGTGTGCGACCGCTGACCAAAACCGCCGCGACCTCCGTCCCGTCGAGCACGGCCCCCCCGCGCATCGCGAGCCCGATGCCGGCGCCGATGAACAAACCCCCGAATACGGCCGTGAGCAGCGGGTCATGGGTGACGTCGGGAAAGGGCACCGTCGCCAGGCACACGGCGAGGCCCGTCATGGCCGTTGCGCTGCGGACGGCGAAAGCGCGCCCCAACTCTCGATACCCGAGCGCCAGGAACGGCAGGTTGATCACCAGCAACAAGATCGACAGCGGCCAGCCGAAGAGCTGGGCGAGGAGCATCGAGACACCGGTGACACCGCCGTCGATGAAGTGGCTCGACAGCAGGAACCCTTTCAAGCCCATGCTCGCGGAGAGGATCCCGCAGGCCACGAAAGCCACGTCTCGCGCCGCGGCGCGGCTGTTCCTGCCAGCGCGAGGCCGGGTATCAACGAGCATGGATTGGCGAGTCTTGCTCGCCACTGTTGCTTTCGCAATCTCGGCGTGTCACGGGCTCGTTTCGTCACCGAACGACGCAAAGATCGCGTTCAGCTCGGCGCCGGACGCCGCGCGGCCGAGGCCCTCGAACGAGCCTGCGCGTAGCTGCGTCGCCGCCTCGAGCATCGCCGCCCAGGCTACGCGCGCCAGCGCGCCGCCGACGCTGACGCGACGCACGCCCAGGTCGGCGAGCTCTGCGACGGTGAGGCCTGGCTTCGCCATCGAGACGTTGAGCGGCTTGGGAGCCACTGCCCGCACCATGGCGACGATGTCTTGCCGGGCGTAAACCCCGGGCGCGAACAGGCAATCGGCGCCCGCGTCCGCGAAAGCGACGAGCTTGTCGATGGCGCGGGTGAGCGCTTGCGGCTGGTGCAGGAGTAGCTCCGTGCGGGCGACGAGCACGACGTCGGGGGCGGCCGTCGTGATCGCGGCGCGCGCGGCGCGGATCCGCTCCACCGCGAGTCCGAGCTCGTAAAGGAGCGTCGCATCCTCGACCTGGGTATCCTCGATGGAAAGGCCGGCGACGCCGGTCTGCAGCACCCGAGCGACGTTGCGCGCGACGTCCTCGGGCTCGCGCGCGAAGCCCTCTTCGAAGTCGGCGCTGATCGGCAGGTCGACGGCCGCGCACAGCCCCTGCAAATGGTCGAGCGCGATCGGCAGCTCGAGCGAGTAGTCGGCCTGGCCGTTGCTCCACGACAGGCCCGAGCTCGTCGACGCCAGCGCCGCGAAGCCGAGGTGCTGCAGCAGGCGGGCGCTGCCGAGATCCCACGGATTGGGGATGACGAAGGTGCCCGCGGCATGTAGCTCGCGGAACGCGCGGCGCTTCGCTTCGGTGCGGGGGCGGCTGGAGCTCACGGCGATCTTCCTTCGCCGAGATGTACACGCCACGCCGGGTCGCGGCACGCCGAATCGCGATTGGGGAGGCCCGTCGGCCGGCGACCAATCATCGCGCGGTTGAACCCGGCATCCAGATGCAGCAGATGCAGCAGATGC
>Ga0164241_10002212_pt1 | contig 21586 bp, 15 predicted proteins | sample OricomyardsoilBY_FD_108780 | JGI IMG/M metagenome (GOLD analysis project Ga0164241, IMG submission 108780) | Backyard soil microbial communities from Emeryville, California, USA - Original compost - Back yard soil (BY) | ecosystem: Environmental > Terrestrial > Soil > Unclassified | place: USA... | reverse complement strand
CCTCGAGCCGCACCCTCTGCTCCTTCTGGATCTGCAATCCCTTCCACTCCAGAACGCCACACCCTTCCCCCTCCAGAATTAGATCCTTACCCAGGGTTGGGCCCGTACCCACGATTGGGGGCGGACCGAGGATTGTGCCTCCAACCAGTACAAGGTGGAATTCGGTTGGGGGGCCGGGGGGGGAGAACCAGCTGAGGCGGAGTCTGGAAAAGGCATCACCCGTGGGGAGTGGAAGCTCGAATTCGACTGCAGTGCTCACGGACGGCGGACTCGGTCGCAGGTGCAGGCCACGGCCGTTGGACGCGCAGGGAACGAAGTCGGGGTGCACCCAACCTCCATCGACTGCGAGCGGGGGCCACTCGGCCTCGGCTTCGAAGCGAAGCGTGTCTGCGTTGGTGAGTGTTGGGAGATACGGAGTGAGTTCGCCGTGTGCGGCGCTTTCCCCAGCACCATACGAATAGTGAAAGCTCGCTGGGCGCCCGAGTCGATTCCACAGTACCCAGTCATGTGCGTCGTGTTCGAGGCGCGCGACGACGATTCCTGCTTTGGCGTCGAGCTCACCGGGGTCATGTCCGAGGTTGAAGCCGTGATCGGTGTCGACGAATACCAAGCCGTGATCGACGTGCGCGTCGCGGAGTACCGATGCTTCGAACATTGGGCGTCCGCCTTCACGCTCGGCGAGCGCGCGGTGCGCGAAGCTCGCGTGGAGCGCATAGCCCGCAAGCGACAAAGGCAATGCCACCGCAGTCCATCTGAAACGCATCAGCGCGAACGCGAGTAACACGTGCTCGAGCGGCAGTAGGTCCGCAAATAGCCGCGTGCCGCCGCCTGGGTAGCTACCATCGAAGTAGAACGGCGAATACGCGAGCATCAAGCCGAGGCATGCGTAAAAGATCAGACGCACGCGACGGTCAGTGCGGGCGCACCACGCACCTATCGGGCAAAGCAGCGCGAGCGGAGCCGCGTTGGCGATGTCGATGCAATGCACCGCGAGCCGCCGAATGGTGACGCCGAACGCCTCACGAAAGCCGTAACCATTCGCCAAACGTGCTCGCACGTACTCGCCGTGTTCGTACAAGCAGCCGATCCCGCGGCCAAATCCATAGCGAAAACAGCCCGGTGGGCCATCGGCTAGCGCATAGTACGCAAGCTGCGTCGAGCCCAAGAAGCTGCCGGTTGCGGATCGCTGATAGAGCAAGAGCAGCGCAATACCTGGCACGAGGCCCACGCCGAACCACGCCCAGCGCTCGAAGCTACGCTCGAGCAAGAGCAAAGCGAGTATGACGCCCACCGCACCGGACACGGGGCGCGTCGCAATCAACCAACCGAGCGCGAGACCGCTCAGCAGCGCATCCCAGCGCCGAGTCCGCATGGCCGTGAGCGCACCCGCACACAGCAGTAGTGCGCACAGCCCGTGCGACATCGTGTCCGCGGTGTGATAGCGGAGCGCGGCGCAGGATACCGACAGGGTGGCCGCGACGCGAGCTACGTCCGTGCGTCCGCTCAACTCACGTGCGAGAGCATAGGTGAGCGCTACGAGCAGCGCGCCGAGCACTGGACCGACGAGCATCGGCGCGTGTAACAGAAAACCTGCAGCGAGCACGGTCGCGTAGCCCGGCGGAAAAATCACGGCCAGGGAATGCGGCGCGCTCGGGAGCAAGAACCGCCCGGCGAAGGAACCAAGCGGAGACGCGACCGGAAACGCGAAGTAGCCGTGCGCGAGGGCTCGCGCTTGCAGGTAATAGCTGGTGGCGTCGATGATGCGAGGACCGCCCCGCAGGTAGAAGCTCACGTATCCGGCGGATAGGAGCGCTGCGCCGAGCATCAGTACGGGCAGCACGAATTCGGCTCTGATCGTCGGTGTGAGCCGGGCTCGCACGCGCGGGTGGACCAGAGGCACGAGCGCTGCGGCGACCGCGAGTGCCGCCCACGCGACGCCGTCCGGCGGCCGGCCGAGCGTCGTGTAGGGTGAGTTCAAGGGGCGGCTACCGCCCAGATTTGAAACAGAGCTCGTTCCGTTTGGCTCGCCGCGAATTCGAGCGTCACCTCGGAGCTACCAGGCGGCGGTAACGTGACCCGCGTCTCGACCCAACCATCCTTGGGCGTCAACTTCACGTGTCCCAAGACTTTGCCGGACGACAGCACGTCGAACTCGGACTTGGCGGTTGGTGCGCTTCGCAGCACGAGGGTCAAGGGTTTGTCCGGGGCCAGGTTTCGCAAACGAAATGACTCGCTCACGCCAGGGGGGACGATGCGTGCTGCGTCCCACAGATCTTCACGTGGGAGAGTAGGATTTGGCAGCAGCTTCATGAAGACGAAGCCGATGTGCTTCTGCGATAGCGTGTAGCGATGTTCTTTTTCGCTCACCAAGTCGGCCGGGTCGACCGAATCGAGCACTCGTTCGCCCGCGGCGAGCGAAAACGGGACGCCGCTGTGTTCGAGCGGTTCCCAGCGCGGCCGATACAGAACCTTGCTCGCGCCGCCGCAGATCACGTTGCCACGCACCGGCACCTCACCGACGCGGGTTCCGAACCAAAGCGGGAAGTCAGACCACCAACCGGGGTAAATCGCCAGCAGATCCGGGCGTTCTGCGCTCGGGATGCGCTCGATCAGCTCCACGGCGGCCGCGATGTTCGTGCGTGTCGCGCGCGCGAACGGCAGTCCGCGAAAGCCACCGAGGCCGATGACGTCGAGCGCTGGCACGTCCGAGGCGTAGGGGATCGCGCCCGCGTCGCCCACCAAGACGCGTTTCGACTGAAGCGCAGCGTCGTGGCGAATGAGTGCACCCGCGGTCAGGTGTTGGTCCAAGATGTTGCGCGAGGCTCGGCCGAAAAACCAAAGCTGCTCGCGAAATCGCGGCGCCTGATGATACGAGAACAAGCCTGCTGCGAGCAGGGCGCTCGCAGCGAGCGCGTACTTGCCGAGCCCTCGGTAGCGCACGGCTTGCGTCAGCAAGACCGAAAGGCCGAGCGTGGAGGCAAGCAATAGCCAGGCGACGGCCGGCATCGTGTAGCGCTCGTTCTGCCAGCGCACTTGACCGTTCAGAGCGACGATCATCATCCAGCTGATCACGCTGGCCCACAGCACTAGCGCGGCTCGGCGCGTGCTGGCAAAGAACAGGGGCGCGGCGGCGAGCAACCACGCGAGCCAACCGTAAACCGGTGTGTCCGAGAAGTGGTATTGCGTGACGCGCAACACTTGGTACTTGAAGTGGAAGAGCCAGGCGTCCCAAACCGCGTGCGGCGTGAAGAACGGGTGGTTCATTTCCAGCTTGACCAGCGCGCCGGCAGCCGTGGACTCGCCGGTGAGAATGCGATTGGCGACGCCATGCGCGACGAGCACGCACAGCGCGGGCGCGCCAGCAAACATCAGTAGTTTTACGACTTCACGAGGTGCACGCCTGCGCGCTCGCCAGAGCGCAGAAACCGCGAGCACGAACAGCGCGGCGCCGCCCTCGGGCCTCGTAGCCACGATGGTGGCTCCCCATAGACCGAGCAACGCCGAGGCTTGGCCTAGGCTCGCTTCGGGTTTTTCGGCGAGCCGCGACAAGTCGTCCCAGGCGATCACTGCGCCGCCCCAAAGCGCTAGGAACAGCGCGACCTCCATGCCGCTGAACAAGGACCAGTCGAGGGCACCGACGCACAGCACGCCGAGCGGCAGCAAGTACGTCGTGGCGCGCGGAAGCCCGCCGCATAGCCGCCGCGCGGCGAGCAAAAGCGCAAACACGCTCACGCACGCGACGATCGCCGCCCACGCCATCAGATCGAGCTTGCGGAAGCCGAGCAAGTAGCCGATAGCGAGCACGAAGGGGTAGAGCAGGCTCGTGCCTCCGCTCGAGTAGCCGGCGCCCTCGGACCATTGAAATGGCCTGCCTCGCGCGGTCTCGCGGGCGAAGTCGAAATGAATGAAGACATCGTCGAGCGGGGCCGACCAGGTTCCGAGGACGCGCTCCTTGGCGAGCATCGGATACACGTCTGGGCGTGCCCAGGCATAGGCGTGCAGCGTCTGTAATTTCAGCGACGCGTAAAAGCGGCAAGCGACGAACAGGGTGCAGGCGCCCGCGAACAGCAGATACAAGATCGGTTCGAAGCGCGCGAAACGCTCGAGCTTGTTGGCCGTGCGCTCACGCTTCGAGCTAGAAGCCAAGCGCTCTGAGGAATTTTCGATGTCGGCCATGGGCGCCGCGCGCCATTTACCATCGCCCGGGCCAGAGTTATGCGAGTTCCGATTTCCGCGCGGTTTCTCCGCGCAAAATCGAGACTGATCGCGAAAGTGTTGGGAAAGTACCCGAACGCCGGCGCCCGAGGCAGGCTAGGGTACAGAGCGCTCGCGCGGGTGAGAAATTCGCCGATCCCGCGAGCACGAGCGACCTTGTTTTTCGCGCTTGGAGCTTGCGGGGGCGGCCTTCTGGCGCTCTACTACGTACGGTCCCACGTCAGCGGGCTCGAGTTCGAAACGGATATGCGTTGGTTCGTTGAAGTGTCCCGCGTAGGGGAGAACGGTGTCGCGGACGAATACTGCGTCGAAGCCAAGCAATGGCAGGCCGCGCTGCAGGAAGCTCGCAAGCTTCGCGGTGATACCGGTGCGCTTTCCAAGTTCTCGATCGAACTGCTCGACCGCGGATACCGCGCCGTCGACCCAGCGCTCAAGCTTCGCTACCTGATCAACGAGGCTCCACCCGATGCGCCGCTGACCGGCAGCGGGGAGACTGCGAAGCGCCACGCGAACAAGGCCGAGCACACGGGCGGAAAGCCTCGCGTCGGCGACTCGGTGGCGCCGCCGAGCGTGTACACGACGTCACTCGCACCAACGCCCTTCACGACCTCGCTCGCGCCACCCGCGAGCTCGTCGATCGCGCCGACGGCAACCACGAGCGCCGTCCCACGTCCGTCCAATGTCGCCCCGCGGCAGAGTTCGGTTGCGCCTGCTCGTGCGGTGCTGAATGAACCGCTCCGCGCTGTGCCGAGTGAGCCACCGCGCGCGGCGCAACTCGTCGTGCCGGCTGATCCCGTGCCGCCCGCACCAGCGGTACCGGGAGCGGTGACGCAATCGTTGCCGCCGACCCCGGTGCCGAAATTCGAGCTGGTGCGCGAACGCGCGGAGGAACCGCGTCCCGACAGCCCCATCACCTACCGAGAATTCGCATACGCCGTAGAGCCCGGGAGAACCCGGGGCGAAGTCGAAGCCTTGCTACACGATCGTTATCAGGCAACTCGCGCCTCGATTGAGGATCGCCCGCCAGGAAAGTTCGTGCAGCTCGCGGTGTTCGATCACGTTTTCAAGCGTCGACCCGAGCGTCCTCCGCTCGCGACCTTTGCCTGGAAGGATTGGCGGGGCGAACCAGTGCTCGCTTTCCCCGGCTTCGGTGAGGAGCCGATGCCGCCGGTTTCGCGAGTCCCGGCTGCACCTGCGTCGGTGCCTCCGCCATCGAATGGCGTCGCTGCGTCGGCGCGGACGTCCGTGGCTCCAGAATCGGCTCCGGTCGTTCCGATCAGACCAGTAGTGATTTCGTCGCTCCCGCCACCGTCCGCGCCCGCCAAGGTTGCGGAGCCCGCACCTGCACCTGCACCTGCGATCGAGATTGAAATTCCGATTGAAGAGGTTGCGGCAGCGCCGAGCGTCGAGATCGAAATTCCGATTGACGAGGCAGCGCCTGCTCCTGCACTGAGCTCGAAGCTCCCCGAGCCGGAAGTCGCTTCCGCGCCAGAACCAGCGTCGATTCCGATCGTCGAGGCCGCGGTTCCGATCGTGGAAGGTGGTCGTGCTCCAGCGGTCGAGGCGCCGCCTGGTCTCGTTGCGGCAGTCGCCAGCGCACCAGCGCCTGAACCGGCCGTGTCAATCGTCGAGGGCGCTCGCGCACCGGCCGCGGACGTGCCGGTTTCGATTGTCGAAGGCGCTCGCTCCCCCGTGGTCGAAGCGCCGGCGATCGAGATGCCAGCGGTCGAAAATCAGAGCGCGGCTCACGCGCCGACGGTGCCGAGTTTCGAGCTCAATTTCGAGGTTCCAGTGGCGCCCGCGGCTGCGCCCTCGAACCCAACTTCGGCTGCGCGCGCTTCGCGTCCGCGGATCGCTGCTGAGGGCCGTCGTCGCGCCGGCGAGGATCTGATAGGCGAGCTATTCGAGATCATGCACGACCTGCACTTCGCGGGGGACGTGGCGGAGGGAGCGGAGTTCGTGCTCTCCGTGCTCGACGAACTCTTGCCCTGCGAGGGCGTGCTGATCCAGATCTTCGACATCAACACCGGCCACTTCGTGATCGTCCGCGCGAAAGGACCGAACGCGAACAGCGTGCTCATGCAGCGCATGTCGGATCAAGATCCGTTGGTGCGCTCGGTGATGCGCACGACACACGCCGTGTCCGTGAGAAACGCCGCGGATGATCCGCGCTTCGCCGGCCCTCGTTGGCAGTCACTCGGAGTGACGCCGCGAGCTGTTTTGTGCGGCGGTGTGCAGCTCGGCGGGCGCTACTTGGGCTTGCTCGAGATCGCCAATCCGCACGGTGATATTCCGTTTCACCAGAGCGAGCTCAATGCGCTCGACTATATCTGTGAACAGTTCGCAGCGTTCCTGAGCAAAAAGCCGATCGTTCTGAGTGAGGACGTGATTCTTTCGCGCGGCTGACGCGCGGCTGAGCGGTCGTCATGGCGGACCGACCCAGCCGCGAGCGCTTGCTCACGTTCCTGCTACTGCCCGTGATCGTGCTAGCGGTGCTGGTCTTGGCGGGCGTGATGTTCCGCTCCAGCTTCCAGTTGGAAAAGCTGCGTGAGCAGTCGGTGATCGAGGCCACGTTGTTGCTCGCCAATGAAAAGGCCGATCGCCTCGACAAGCGCATCATCGAGCAGGACAACGTGGTCCGGTCCGTGATCGACGTGCGCGAGCGCGAAGGCTTCGGCGCAAAGTGGCTGGAATCTGCGGCCTTGCAAACACCCACGGTGCGTGCGGTGCTGGTGCTCGACTTGAGCTCCCCTCAGCGCGACGTCGTGGCCGTCGCATCGCGTGCGCCCGGTCCGGAACACGAGCGCTTCACGCATTTATTGGTACACGCCATGCTCGGTGAGATGAAGCTCGATCGCGCTCCAGTCGACGAGCTTCGACATATTCACAAGAGCGTGCGCGGACAGGCTTATCTGCTCAGTCATTGGGAGCAGCTGCAGGATGGACGGCACTACCTGATCGTGGTCTGGCACGATGTGCCGCGCATCGTTCATGACGTCTTTCCGGCCCTCTATTCCGATCCGCAACAGAGTCGCGTGAACGTGGTCGACGGCGAGGGGCGCATCGTCTTCGGGCCTCCACTCAGCCGCGGTGGCCTCACGCTCGGGCGACCCTTCGAGACGACACTGTACAAGTGGACGTTGAACGTGAGCATGACCTCGGCTCAAGAGCTCGCCGCTGCCGTGGCGCGGCGCCGCGTGCTGGAGATGGTGCTGGTTGGTCTATCCGGCATCGTGGTAATTGCCGGATTGGCGGTGATCTTGGTGGCCGCGGAGCGCGAGCGAAAGCTCTCCAATCTGAAGAGTGATTTCGTGGCGAACGTGTCGCACGAACTGAAAACACCGCTCTCGTTGGTGCGCATGTTCGGCGAGCTGCTCGAGAGCGGTCGCGTCGAAAATGACGAGAAACGCCGGCAATATCTGCAAATCATCGTCAGCGAGAGCGAGCGTCTGGGGGCGCTGATCGAGAACGTGCTCGACTTTGCCAAGGTCGAGCGCGGCAAGGCGGCGTACGAGTTCAGCTCCGGGAGGGTGGGTGAAGTCGTGTCGCGGGCCGTCGAAGCTTGCCGCGTGCGCGCCGAGCGTGAACAAGTGGCCCTCGAGCTGAGCGTTGCCGAAGATCTGCCTTTGGTCGACCTCGACGAGCGCGCCATCGAAATTGCGGTGATCAACTTGGTCGACAACGCGCTCAAGTATGCGCCAGACGGAGAGTTCGTCGGCATCGTCGTGCGCCGCCAGGATGATCGCATCGAGATCCGCGTCACCGATCAAGGTGCAGGGATCCCTGCTGAGGATCGGCGGCGAATTTTCGAACGCTTCGTGCGCGGCAAGACCGCGTTCGGCAAACAAGTACGAGGCAGCGGGATCGGCCTTGCGTTGGTCAAGCACATCGCCGAGGCGCACGGTGGCGGCGTTTGGGTCGAGGACGCCTTGCCGCACGGCAGCTCGTTCGTGCTCACCCTTTCACTTACTCCGAGACCTCGCCCTCGTCCGTCGCGGACTGCATCTTGAGCAATTCTTTGTCGCTCAGATAGATCGAATTGCCCGAAGAACTACCGCTGGAAGCGCCATTTCGGGAGCCTTCGGCGGGTGCGGCGGGCGTGCTCGGCTTCGCGCTCGCGCTGCCTGTGGCGTCGACCTCGCCCGCGACCTCGGCCAAGCTCGGATCGTCCACACTGGCCGCGGGTGCCGCGTTCGAGCTCGCGGCTGCAGCTTCACTAGCCGGAACGGCGGCTCCGGGCAACGGCGCGGGCAACGCGATCGCATCCAGCATTGGGTTGTACTTGGCAACCACGGCCATGAATTGTTCGCGCTGCTCTTTGGTCAAGACGCGCATGCCGTCGAGGTTCAGCGTTTCGGCGTCGAAGAACTTGCCGTCGCGTTGCGCGCTGAAGTGTAGATGCGGTCCCGTGGAACGCCCGGTGTTGCCAACGTAGCCGATCGTTTGTAGGCGCTTCACCTTGTCGCCGACCTTGATGCCGGCGACGTAGCGCGAGAGGTGTGCGTAACCGGTTTCGATGCCGTTCGCGTGCATCACCTTGAGCAAATTGCCAGCGGGACCACCGGGCCCAATGTAACTCACCGAGCCCGGCGCCGAGGCGCCCACGGGCGTACCCAAAGGCGCGCCGATATCGGTGCCCATGTGCGGCATGATCTTGTGCAAGATCGGATGCATGCGGCGCGGATTGAAGGCAGAAGTGATGGCTGCACCCGGAATCGGCTTTCTCCAGCCGCCTTCGTACGGGCTCTTGCCGCTCGAGTCGTAGTAGCCGCGCAGGCTCGCATCATCGAAGTAGTAGACGCGCACTGGCTCGCGCTTCGGGTTGGCCGGCACGACCTCGACGGCTTCGATGCCCGTGTAGCGTGCGAACTCGCCGAGCACCGTTACTTCCTGTCCGATCAAACGCAGCCGATCGCCGCGCTCCAACTCATCCATCGATAGATGACCCTGGAGTGCCAACGCCACGACGTGTCCGAGCCCACCATCGAATCCCGCTCGTTCGGCGGAAGCGTCGAAATTCTTGCCGTCGTAGACGAGCGCGCCCGTCACCTGATTGCGTTGCACTTTCAGGTCGAGCTTGCTGCCTTTCAAGAGGCCGTCGTCGCCCTCGCGCGCTTGGTAAACTTCTTCGGGGGTGACCGAGTATTCGAATGCCTTCAGACGCGAGGAGCCGCGCTCGAGCAGCGCGCTGAAGCGGTCGGACTTGTTGCACTTGTCGAAGTCGCGCACGCCCTTCATCGCGAGTAGCACGCGATACGCTTCTTTTTCAGGTACGCCCGCGCTGCTGAGCGCCTTGATGAAGGGATCGGTCGAGACTTTGCCCTCGACAGTGCGCAAATTCGGATCGCCTTTGGCGTCGGCAATCCGCCACGGACCCGCCACTTTCTCGCGCAGGCGTTTGGGAATAGCGGCTGGAGGCTCGGCGGGGCCCGCGCTCACAGTCGCGGCAGGCGAGCGACTCGCCGCTTTACCGAGCGGAGCGTGCCGTTGTCGATCGAGGTTGATCAACAGCGCGATCAGCGTGAGCACGGTCGCGATGCCGATCAGCGTGCCGAACACCGCAACCAGCGTTGGCGAGAGACGGTTCTCCGGTCCCGGTGCGAGTGGAAACGAAGGTGCGCGTCCGAGCGAGTTGCCCAGGGCGTCCAGCTCTTCGTCTTTCGAGTCGCGTTCCGCTGAGCGGCCGATCTCATCCAGCCCGCCGCGCCCCGCTTCGCGCACCGGCTCATCCGGCGCGGCGTCCGGCCGAGCGGCATGTGCACGCGCCAAGAGCCGTTCGCGAGTTCGTTCACCGCGCGACACGCGCGCGAACTCATCCGGCGCAGCCTGGTCGAGGGCGGCTGCTTCTGACGCTAATTGAAGATCGGGTTCAGGATCTCCGTCGTCGCGTACTGAAGGATCGACGACACTTCCGACGTGGCGCGATCCCCCGGCTCCCGGAGAAGAAGGCACGAAGGCGGGGTAGCAGTGCACGCCGGGCGGGGCAAGCGAAGTGAGCGGGGGTGAATCAGAATCCGCCGCAATAATCGCTACTTGAAAAATGCTTCCGGCGGTGTAAAGCGCCGCTGCGCGGATCCCGCCATGGGGGCGCTCGTGCCGCCATTCTTCGCGCGGCTTTTGCCGCAGGACTTTCGCTGCCAGGCCCTTTGAAACAGACTGCTACCCATGGACGACCATCTGAAGCAGCTGCTGCTCTTGGGGCGCGAGCACTATCAGAAACGCGAGTTCGACAAGGCCGATTATTTACTCAAGCAAGTCGTCCAGCACACCGATCGGTTCGCCGATGTGTTCGACATGTTGGGAGTGATAGCGCACGCACATGGCGATTTCGCTCAAGCAGAGCGCTGCTTCGAAAAAGCCGTAGCGCTGAATCCGAACTATACGGAAGCTCAGTTGAACTTGATGGTCACATACAACGACCTCGGCAAGTACGACTCCGCGCGCGAGATCTATGCGCGCATCCGAGGCCGCGCAGGTTCCGGCGAGGGGCCGACGGATCCTTTCGCCATGGGCAAGATCGCCAACATGCACGCCGAGACGAGCCAGGCTTATCAGGACGCCGGCATGCCGGCCGAAGCGGTGATCGAGCTCGAACGAGCGGTCGCGCTGTGTCCGTCATTCGTCGATCTGCGCACCCGGCTCGCGACGCTTTATCGCGACCTCGGACAAAAAGAGCGCGCGCGCGAGCAACTCGAGATCGTCAAACAATACAATCCGAACTACGTGCAAGCGCGTGTTTTGTTGGGGGTTGCGCTGCTTTCCGCCGGAGAGCACAGCGCTGCAATCGAAGAGTTTCAAGCGGTGATCGAACGCGACGTCGATCACAAGAGCGCGCAAATGTATCTGAAAATCGCGCAGACTCAGCAGCGCAACTCGGTCTACCCTCCCGCTTGATGCAGGGCGGTTCGCGCTTTGTGCGCTGCTCGGCCCTGACGCAGATTGCGCTCTGGTTTGTCGCCTCGCTGTTCGTCCTGGTGGCTTGTACCGGATCGACCAAACGAGAATCATTGCCACCGGCAAGCTCCGCGAGCGCGACGATTGTCGACGCGGGAGCCGATGCCCCCTCTTCGACCGATGCCACCGTAGATCGCTTTCAATGCGCGTGTATGTGCTGCTGAGTCCTAGATGTCCGCTGTCCGTCGTAATCTGACTCGCATTTGGCGTCGTTTGCGCGGTGAGCGGCAATCCCCCGCGCGCGTGGCGCTAGCCGTTGCGCTCGGGTTGTTCATCGGCTGCTTGCCCGTGTATGGCCTGCATTTCGTGCTCTGCTTGGCGGTCTGCTTGCCATTCGGCTTGGATCTCGTCCTGGCCTACTTGGTCGCCAACATTTCCAACCCGCTGGTGGCGCCGTTCTTGATCACGCTGGAGGTCGAGGTCGGATCATTGGTGAGCTCCGGGCAGCACGCAGCGTTCACCTTGGAGCGGGCTAGGCAGACTGGGGTTTTGGGGTTTGTCTTTCAGGCTGTGGTCGGCAGCGTGATCGTCGGAGGCGTACTCGGAGCGATCGGCAGCGCCATCGCCTACGCGATCGCTCGTAAGCGTCGTGGCACGCCGGCATTGGTTCGTGAAGACGCACAAGAGAGCGAGCGCGAAGCGGCGTTGCAGCGCACCATCGAACGCTATCGCGGAGCCCCTGTCGGCGATCGCATTTACGTCGCGATGAAGCTCAACACGGATCCCGTGACCCGTCTTTTGACCGAACTCCCAAGGAACTTGGGCCGGGTCTTGGATGCGGCCGCGGGTCGCGGTCAATTCGGGCTATTTTTGTGGGAGTTGGGTCGCTGCAGCCGACTCCTGGGCTTCGATTTGGACGCCCGCAAGATCGCCGTCGCGCAGCGCGCTGCGGGGGAGCACGCCGAATTCGAAACGCTCGATCTGCTCGCGTTGCCCGATCGGCCATTCGACACGGTGCTCTTGATCGACGTTTTGCACTACCTGCCATTGACCGAACAAGACGAGCTCTTGTGCCGCGCGGCTCGCAGCGTGCAGAGCGGCAGAATCGTCATCCGCGAACTCGATGCGGGCAACGCCGCTCGCAGCGCGATCACGCGCGCCTTCGAGTGGCTCGCGAAGATCAGCGGCTACAACCGCGGCCGCGCAGGGCGGCATTATCGCCCGGCACGGGAGCTCGTGGATCAGCTGACGAGTCGCGGCTTTACTTGTGAGGTGCTCGGAGCTTCCGAAGGCACGCCGTTCGCCAACGTGCTGATCGTCGCCGCGCGCAACTCGGGCACCTCGTAGTCGAAGATTTGCGAAAGGATCGGCAGTGCGCGCCGAGCGGCGCTCTCGACGCTGGGAGCCGCGCCCGTGAGCGATGCGACGGAACCGACCCCGAATTCACTGATGCCACACGGAACGATCAGGCGAAACAGCGAGAGATCGGTGCTCAAATTGAAGGCAAAGCCGTGCATCGTCACCCAGCGCGAGATGCGCACGCCGATCGCGCCGATCTTCACCGGTGTGCGCGCGGCCTTCTCGCCCGGCCACACGCTGGGGTCGGCTTGGTCTGCCCACAAGCCGATATACTCGTCGATCGTTCCGCTATCGATGCCGTAGCTCTGGGCCAGAGTCATCATCACTCGGTTCAGATCCTTGACGTAGCGTCGAACGTCCATGCGGTCGGGATGCAGATCCAAAATCGGGTAGCATACGAGCTGGCCGGGGGCGTGCAGAGTCACGTCTCCGCCTCGCCCGGTCGAGACCAACGCGATGCCCGACTCCGCGAGCGCCGCCTCGGAGGTCAACAAGTGATCGAGCGTCGCGCCGCGGCCGAGCGTGATCGTCGGCTCGTGCTCGACGAACAGCACCGTGTCGCCGATCTGTGAAGCCTTGCGCGCCTCCTGCAATTGGTGCTGCAACGCATGCACCGGCTCATAGGCGGCGCGACCCAACCAAAAAGCTCGTAGCGATCGCTCGGTCGTCATTCCGGGATCTTGGCACCAGAATCGACCAGTTCACTGCGTAGCCCGTCGATTTGTTCCGTGAAAATGTTGGCGACGTCTGGGTCGAATTGCGAACCCGAGCAGCGCAGGATCTCGTTGACGGTGACTTCGTGCGGCAGCGCTCGGCGATAAGCTCGATCGCTGGTCATGGCGTCGTAAGTGTCGGCAACGGCAATGATCCGTGCGATGAGCGGGATGTCGTTGCCCGCGAGCCCGAGCGGATAGCCGCGGCCGTCCCAGCGCTCGTGGTGCAGGTGAACGCCCGGGATCACCGGTTGCAGGAACTTGATCGGGTCCAAAATCTCGCGACCATACGTGGGATGGCGCTTGAACACTTCGTATTCTTGGCTGGTCAACTTGCCGGTCTTGTTCAAGTTCATCACGCAGCCGATCTTGCCGATGTCGTGCATCAACGCGGAGTGCCGCACGTGCTCGATTTGCTCTGCGTTCAAGCCCAACCAGCGCGCCAAGTTGACGGCGTAGCGCGCCACGCGCTCAGAGTGTCCGGAAGTGTAGCGATCCATCTTGTCGATGGTTCGCGCAAGGCTAGTGATGGTCTGTTGAAACGTGGCCTGCAAGTCCTCGTAAAGGCGCGCGTTTTCGATTGCCGCCGCGGCGCGCGAGGCGATGATGCTGAGCAGCTTTCGCTGCCCTTCATCGAATCGCTTGCTGGCAGTGAGCGATATTACCGCAATGAAGCCCAACAACCGATCGCGCATCTTGAGCGCGATGATCATGATGCTCTGCACTTGGCGGGAAGGATGAGTCGCGAACAGCTCGCGTGCGCGTGCGCCGTGTTCGATCAAGAAGCTCTCCTGCGAAAGCCGCTCGGTGACGACCTGCGCGCTCAGCTCTCCGGTTTCCTCGCCTTCGGGGAAAGCGCTGGCCAAGCTGACGTTGCGGGGGAAAAGCGCGCCCTCACCGTTGTCCAGCCAGGTCATTACCATGTCCGCGCGGATCTCGTTCAAGCCGCTATCGGCGACGGTCGCGATCACTTCGTCGAGCGAGAGGCTGGCCGTGATCGCTTCGCTCACCTTGTAGAGTGAGAGCGCTTCGCGCAGGCGCAGGTTCTCGGCCGCGAGCCGACGCTTCTCCAGCCCGCGCTGCACGATGTGCACGATCTCTTCGACCTTGAACGGCTTCAAGATGTAGTCGTAGGCGCCGCGCTTCATCGCATCGATCGCGGTCTCCACGGTGCCGAAGCCGGTCATGATCACGGTCAATGTGTCGGGGTGGGTTCGCGCGACCTCGCGCAAGAGATCGAGGCCACCCATCTTCGGCATCTTCAGGTCACTGATGACCATGTCGTAGCGGGCGCGTTCGAGCTCGTTCGTCGCGCTCACGCCGTCTTCGGCGGTGCGCACGATGTAGCCCTCCATGCCGAGGAAGTCGGCGATGATGTCGCGGATGAATTTCTCGTCGTCGACGACGAGAACCCGCGGGCGTTCTTCGGGGTAACTCGAGTCGGACTCGGCCATCCTGGATGGGTTCTTTTCGGTGGAGCTCAGAATGGGCAGATTACCCTCTCAATCGAGCACCTTGCACGGCCCGAGATCGCGGCCCGGCGGCAGGCTCGAAATGCCGCGAAAATCGGCTGAAGACAGCTTTTTCCGTTGGCGGTCGTCAGCTGCGTTGGCTGAGTAGGCCGCCAAGGGCGCGCCGGCGGGGCTCTGGGTCATGGCTCTTCAGGTAGGACAAATTCAGGCTGTTGATCAGGGCGTGGGCGGCGATTGGGCCAGCGAGCGAGCCCGTCAGCTGGAAGAGCGCGCCAAACGCGAGGCCCATGACGGTGGCCCAACTGATCCACGCCCACCGGCTGGGTCCGCGCAGCTGCGCATGGACGATGCCGAAGAGCGCCGCCTGCAGCCACAGACCGATCCACGGTTGTAAGACACCGCGGAACCACAGCTCTTCACCCAGGGCACTGAACGCGGCCACGGCAAGGATGCCAGCCGCGCTCAGATCGCGCGCGACCGGACGCAGCTCGCTGTGCAGATTCCGAGCCCAAGCATAGCGGGCCACGAAAATGCGCGTGCTGAACGCGACGGCGCCGCCCAGAGCGAGGCCGATGACCAAGCTGTAGACGTGACCGAGCGCGCTCGGCAAAATCAGCCAAGGCTCGTCGTTGAAGTTGAACGGCGACGTGCCTCGGCACAGCAACGCGACGACCACCGCGCTCGCACTGGCGGCGAGATAGGCGACGGCGACTCTGCCCCAGCGAAGCATTGCGTGCTCGGAATATGGCATGACCGCGACGGGCTCGCACCTGAGCGATGTTGGGGAGAGCGGGTGAGCCGCCGATCGTGAGCTAACGTCCTTCGCGATCCCCGACGCGGGAAGTCCTCCAAACTCTCACTCGTTTTGGTTCCGGGCATGAGGCTGTCTGCTTTCCTGCGCGCCCGCCGCGGCTTCACGGCGCGCCGAAACGAAGCTGCAACCCGAGAAACGCGGCTAGCCTTTGCGTGCTCGGCGAAAGCTAGTGATGCGCCGCATCGGAGTTTGTTAGAGTCGCGCCAGAGTGGGAGAAACCAAGGAATCGCCGGAAGTTAGTGAGCGGTTTTCGTCAGCCCTCGGGCTGGTGGACATCATCGCGCGCCAAATTTGGCGAACACTCGGCGGCCAGGGAGAGCTCGAAGAGTTGCGTAGTTTTGGGCGCGAGGGGTTGTGGGATGCCGCGCGTCGCTTCGACCCTTCGCGTGGCGTCCCATTCCGCGGTTACGCGAATTTCCGCGTTCGGGGCGCGATTATCGATGGAGTTCGTGCCTCGGCGCGCCTCTCTCGGCGTACCCATGAGCGCCTAAATGGGCTCCAAGCAGCGGCCCGCGTGAGCGAAGGCGCGTTCGAAGACGTTTCGGTGCCGCGCCCGCCGGGCTTCGGTCCAGCCGAAGCCGAGACGGCATTGGCCGATCACTTAGCCGCGATGGCGACCGCGATGGCCGCGGGCCTCATTGCGCCCACCGCCCATGGCGACGGCGGCGATCGAACCCTGGTCGATACCAGCGAAAATCCGGAGCAAGCCTATGCCCAAGCTCAACTATTGGCCTTAGTTCGTACCGAAATCAGCGAATTGCCGCATGAAGAAGCCGAACTGGTGCGGCGCCATTACCTCGAGGGCGCGCGCTTCGACCACGTAGCTGCAGAACTCGGTCTCAGTAAGTCGTGGGCGAGTCGACTCCATACGCGGGCGCTCACCCGCCTCGCCAAACGCCTCCGCGCCGCGACCGATTAGGCCATGGGCCGGCCCAAGGGTCGGTAGGTCCCAGTCGAGGGATTTTCAAGAATCAGCGCCGTTTGGCGCAACTGGGGCGGGGGCTGACCGAGATGGGGGGATGGCGATTTCGGGTGTGCGCGGTGAAACCGTGGTTGTTGCGCAGGATTCGGCTACGGCTTTGGCAGTAGACAAGCCGCGGCAAGGGGAGGCCGAGGGCGTATTTGCTCGCGCAATGCGCGGCTTGGCGCGGGAGATCGACGTGGGGGAGGCGCGGGCGGCAGGAGCCTCGCAGCTCCATAGCTACGATACGGGGACGCTGATCGCGCTGCAGGTGGGCATTTATCGGTACACGGAGGCCGTGGATTTGGCTTCCAAAATTGTGGATCGCGCGACGAACGCGGTGCGCACGGTGGTGCAGGGCGGCGGGCACTGAAGAGGACTCGAGTTCCTCCAGAAAACCCGACCAAGTGGTACTAGAACGCGTGCGTGTTACGCTCTCGCGCGATGCCTGAGCGCGTACTGATCGCCATGAGTGGCGGCGTCGATTCGTCGGTTGCGGCGGCGCGGTTGTGCGCTCAGGGCTACGACGTCGTTGGCGTTACGTTACACCTCTGGGACTACCCGGACGACGGTTCCGTCAAGAGCCGGTGCTGCGCGCCGGAGGACGTGCACGATGCGCGGCGGGTGGCAGATCTGCTCGGCATTCCGCACTACGCCTTCGATCGGCGTGAGCTGTTTCAGCGGGAGGTGGTGGGGCCTTTCGTGGAGTCGTATTTGGAGGGCGAGACGCCGAGCCCTTGTGTACGCTGCAACCGCGGTGTCAAGATCCGGGAGCTGTTTCAGCTCGCGGATCGGTTGAGTGCCCCTTGGGTGGCGACCGGGCACTACGCGCGCGTGCTGAAAAGTGGCGCCAATTTCGAGCTCTATCGAGGCCGCGATCACGGCAAGGATCAGAGCTATTTCCTACACATGCTGGGGCAGGGCGCGCTCTCGCGGTTGATCTTCCCGTTGGGCGAGAGTGACAAGCCAGAGATTCGCGCGGAGGCATTGCGGCTCGGATTGCCGGGGGCGCAGAAGGGCGAGAGCCAGGAATTGTGCTTCGTGCCGACCGGGCGCTACGACGCCTTCGTGGCAGAGCGCGCGCCGGAACGGGTGCGGCCTGGGCCGATCGTCGACGAACAGGGGCGGCAGGTGGGGGAGCATGATGGCGTGTTTCGCTTCACGCTCGGGCAGCGCAAGAACCTGGGCGTGGCACTCGGACAGCGCGCGTACGTGGTTGGGGTGGACGCCGAGTCTGCGACGGTCACGCTCGGTTCGGTGGACTCGCTGAACGCTAGTAGTGCGGAGCTGAGTGAAGTTGCGCTGGCCGCGGATGTGAGCTTACCGCTGCGCTGCGAGGTGCAGGTTCGGTATCGCGGGCGCCCCACCCCAGCCGTGGTTCGGCGCGTGGGAGAGGCGGTGCACGTGTTCTTTGAGGAACCGCAACGTGCCGTGGTGAAGGGGCAATTTGCGGTGTTTTTTCAGGGCGACCGCGTGCTCGGCGGCGGAATGATTCAAGCTGCGGCGCGGGCGCGCGGTGAGTCCACAATAGCCGTGGCGGGCGCAGAGGGTGTCGCGTGAGAGCCGTCGAGGGCACGCAGCCGTGCGCGCTGCGCTGGGCTCGGTTCGCCGCATGCTTGCTGTTGCTCGCGCCGCTCGGCTGCACCGTAGGTGAGGGCGAGGGGCGAGTTTCGAGCGAGCACATTTGGGTCGCTGGGTGTTGGAACGGCCCGTTCGATCTCAAGCCGGATTTCTTCGGCGTGAACCCCGATCCCGGTGAGTCTCTGACCATTCGCGTGCAGCGCGGAGACAACATCGAGGACGTGTCGGACGGCTTGATCGTGCTGGTCAATGATCTGCCGGAGGTGCGAAAGCAGATCGGTCAGGATCTGCCCGTGGGCATGCCGCGAGGTGTCACCCCGTCCGGCGTTCCGATCGAGTTCAATCCGGATCCGCCGAAAATCAGCCTGTCGCTCTATCTGCACAACAGCTGTCATTTGCAGAACGGCACGATTTATTCGATCGACGGCACGATCAACTTCAGCTCTCTGTTCAGTGGTGACCCGAACGAAAGCTCGTCGGAGGCGCGCCTGACTGACGCCACCTTCGACGCCAATTTTGCCGATCCGCGCGAGCTCGTCGATACGGACGATCCGGCTTCGGTGACCAGTCGCGTGACTGGCAGTTTCCGGTTTTTCTTTCAGCGCGGGCAACCGTCGCAACCATTTCAGTGAGCCGTGCGTACTCTCGTCGACCTTCGGCTTCGCGAGGAAGCAGCGCGTTTTGGGCTGCGCTTTACCTGTGAGCATTGCGTGCACTTTGCCGCGGAGCGTCGCGCATGTGCGAATGGCTATCCTACCGTTGCCCACCTCGAGGTTGATTTGGAGCGCGCGGAGAGCTTGGAATTCTGCAAGGAATTCGAGCTGGTTTAGCGGGTGTGCTCGCGACGGGGCGAGCGGAGAGGGCAGATGCCACGCTCACATCCTCCCACGCTGATCACTCTCGTATCGCGCGCATTGCGCGAGGAATGCGGCGTGACGCGCGGCTCGCGCATTTTGCTCGCGCTTTCCGGGGGCGGGGATTCGATGGCCCTTTTGCACGTGCTCGCGCGGCTCACGAAGAAGCAGGGCTTCACGTTGTTTGCGCACGGAGTCGATCACGGGCTGCGCGCCGCGGCGAAGAGCGAGCTGGACCGCGCAGAAGCGCAGTGTGACTCGCTCGGCGTGCCGTTTACGCGATCGCTGCTCTCGCTCGAGAGCGGCGGAAATTTGCAGGCGCGCGCACGCGATGCTCGGCGTGCAGCGCTCACCGCGGCGGCGAAAGACGTCGATGCGCAGTCGATTGCCACCGCGCACCACGCGGACGATCGGGCAGAGACCGTGCTTTTGCGGCTGTTGCGCGGCTCCGGGCCGTCAGGCCTGGCAGTGTTGCCACCGCGCAGCGGCGTGTGGATTCGTCCGCAGTGCCGCGCGCGAAAGGCCGATATCGTTGCCCACCTGAGCCGCCACGCGCTCGATTTTTGCGAGGACCCTTCGAATCGGCAGACTCGGTTTCTGCGCACGCGGGTTCGCTTCGAGCTATTGCCGCTGCTGGAACAGCTTTCGCCTCAGATTGTGAGCCATTTGTGCGCGTTGGCGGATGCACTCGGGCAAGGTAGGCAAGGCGCTGCAGAGCTGAGCGCGCTTACGGACGAGCACGGCGTTGCGCTCTTGCTCAATCGTGCGCAACGTCAATTGGTCGGGCGTGCTCGAACCTTCGGGCAGCGTGCGGCGAGGGTGAGCTTGCCCAACGGACGTGAGCTCAGTCTGGATTCCGTGACTCTCGAACCGGTTCTCACGGTCGCAGCACCGCGGCCGCGAAAACGCTGACGCAGCCAGCCGAAATTCCGTGCACCCGAGGCAACCGAAAATGCGGACTCGTGCCTCGAATGTTTCGGGTGTTTTCCAGGTTCCCCCGAACAAATAACTCAACCACTTACGATCTAGCCCAAATGGCCTCACAAAACCCCCACACGAGATTGTGGGACGCATGGCTACTCTGGAATCGACGTTTGGCCGTTCGGGTGGCATGCTCCAAGAAGTCTTAGGCACGAGTCTCCGAGGTTTTTAAGTGAAACAACCGCACAAGACCCTGCTCCTGTGGGTCGTCCTGATCGTCGCCTTTCTCGCGATTTGGCAATTCCTGAATCCCGAGAATCCGAGGAGCCCGGACATCCCGTACAGTGAATTCATTGCGCTCGCCAAGGCTCCGCGTGACGCGAAGCATATCGAAGAGGTCGACATCAAGGATCGTGAGTACACGTTCCAGATCAAAGACCCGAACGCCAAGGGTACACCGGCTCGCGGACGCACCGTCGGTCCTGCCGAAGACAACGCTCAAGACCTGCTCGCGCATGGCGTGAAGGTCACCTACCAGAAGGACGAGGGCAGCCCGTTCCTGACGCCCGTGCTCACCATCGTTCTACCGATGGTGTTCGTGATCGTCATGTTCTACCTGTTCATGCGTCAGCTGCAGGCGGGTGGCGGCAAGGCAATGAGCTTCGGCAAGAGCCGCGCGCGCTTGCTCAGCGAGTCGCAGAACAAGATCACCTTCGCCGATGTCGCGGGCATCGATGAGGCCAAGGACGAGGTCGAAGAGATCATCGCCTTCCTCAAAGACCCCAAGAAGTTTCAGCGGCTCGGTGGGCGCATCCCCAAGGGCGTGCTGATGATGGGCCCGCCAGGCACCGGTAAGACGCTGCTGGCTCGTGCCATCGCGGGTGAAGCCGGCGTGCCGTTCTTCAGCATTTCCGGCTCTGACTTCGTGGAAATGTTCGTCGGCGTCGGCGCTAGCCGCGTGCGCGATTTGTTCGAGCAGGGCAAGAAGCACGCGCCGTGCATCATCTTCATCGACGAGATCGACGCGGTCGGTCGTCATCGTGGCGCGGGCCTCGGCGGCGGTCACGACGAGCGCGAACAGACGTTGAACCAACTGCTCGTGGAGATGGACGGCTTCGAGTCCAACGAAGGCGTGATCATCATCGCCGCGACCAATCGTCCCGACGTGCTCGATCCGGCGATCCTGCGCCCCGGTCGTTTCGACCGTCGCATCACCGTGCCCCGTCCCGACATCCGCGGCCGTGAAGGCATCCTCGCGGTGCACACCAAGAAAGTCCCACTCTCGGGTGACGTTCAACTCGGAATCATCGCCGCCGGTACCCCCGGTTTCGTCGGCGCTGACTTGGAGAACCTAGTCAACGAAGCCGCGCTCTTGGCGGCTCGTCAGGACAAGGAAGCCGTCACCATGGAGGACTTCGAGCTCGCCAAAGACAAGGTCTTGATGGGCACGGAGCGTCGCTCGATGGTGATGAGCGCTGAAGAGCGTCGCACGGCGGCGTGGCATGAGTCCGGTCACACCATCGTCGGTAAGCTCGTGGCCGGTAACGACGCGGTGCACAAGGTCTCGATCATTCCTCGGGGAGCCGCCCTGGGCGTGACCATGTTCCTCCCGGTTGAAGACCGCCACTTGATGACCAAGGGTCAAACCTTGGCGCGCATCGCGATGGCCCTCGGCGGTCGCGTCGCGGAAGAGGTCATCTTCGGCGAGATCACCACGGGTGCCTCAGACGACATCAAGCGAGCCACGCGCCTCGCTCGCGCGATGGTCTGCGAACTGGGCATGACCAGCAAGCTCGGCCCGG
>Ga0164241_10002211_pt1 | contig 21601 bp, 18 predicted proteins | sample OricomyardsoilBY_FD_108780 | JGI IMG/M metagenome (GOLD analysis project Ga0164241, IMG submission 108780) | Backyard soil microbial communities from Emeryville, California, USA - Original compost - Back yard soil (BY) | ecosystem: Environmental > Terrestrial > Soil > Unclassified | place: USA... | reverse complement strand
GGAGATCCTGCACGAGATCAACCCCGGCCTGATCATCCTGCGGGTCACCGGCTTCGGCCAGGACGGCCCCTACGCGCAGCGGCGGGCGTTCGGCACGCTGATCGAGGCGATGAGCGGCCTGGCGCACATGACCGGCGACCCCGACGGCCCGCCCACCCTGCCGCCGTTCGGCCTGGCCGACGGGGTGTCCGCGCTGGCCGGCGCCTACGCCGTGACCATGGCCCTGCTGCACAAGGAGCGGGGCGGCACCGGCCAGGTCATCGACCTGTCGCTGCTCGAACCGCTGCTGCTGATCCTTGGGCCGTCGCCGTCGGTGTACGACCAGCTCGGCGAGGTACCCGGGCGGCACGGCAACCGGTCCCCGAACAACGCGCCCCGCAACACCTATCTGACCAGGGACGGCCGCTGGGACGCGGTGTCCACCAGCTCCCTGTCGGTCGCCGAACGGGTGCTGACCCTGGTCGGGCATCCCGAGGTCACGACCGAGCCCTGGTTCAAGTCCGCGGGGGAGCGGGTGGAGCACGCCGACGAGCTCGACGGCTACGTCGCGTCCTGGATCGCCGAGCGGGACGAAGCCGACGTGGTCGCCGAGTTCAACCGGGTCGGCGCCGCGCTGGCCCCGGTTTACACGGTCGCAGACCTGATGAACGACCCGCACGTGATCGAACGGGACATCGTCACCACGGTCCAGGACGAGGATTTCGGGCCGCTGAAGATGCAGAACGTGATGTTCCGGATGTCCGCGACGCCGGGCGGGATCGACTGGACCGGTAGGGATCTCGGCGCGGACAACGAGGAGCTCTACGTCAAGGAGCTGGGCCACAACCTGGACCGGATCCGGATGCTCAAGGATTCGGGTGTGCTGTGAGTCGTGACATCCCCGGGGAACATCCGGTCGCGTGGGGCGACCTGATGTTCCCCGGCCCCATGGCGCCGGGCCCGTTGCCGACCAACCTCGACCGAATGGTGCACCCATGAAGATCCCGACCAGCTACCTGTTCGTGCCGGGTCACCGGGCCGACCTGATTGCCAAGTCGCGGCGCTCGTCCGCCGACGCGGTGGTCGCCGACCTGGAGGACGCCGTCGCCCCGGCCGACCGGCCTGGAGCCCGGGCCGTGGTCCGGGAAGCGCTGGCGGCCCACCTGGCGGCGCCGACCGATCAGCAGTTCTGGGTCCGGATCAACCAGCCGGGCAGCGCGGACGCGGAGGCGGACCTCGCCTCGATCGGCGACCTGCTCACCCACGCCCGGGTGCCCAAGGTCGACGACCCGGCGCAGATCGACTGGGTCGCCGCCCGGGCGCCGCGGCTGGTCGCCACCCTGCCGGCCATCGAGTCGGCCTCGGGGGTGCTGGCCGCCCCGTCGATCGCCGCCCATCCGCTGGTGTCCCGGCTGGGCCTGGGCGGCGTCGACCTGGCCAACGACCTGGGCTGTGACGGCAGCGCCGCCGCGCTGGCCTATCCCCGCTCGGTGCTGGTGGTGGCGTCGCGGGCGGCCGGCCTGCCCGGCCCGGTGAACAGCGTGTACCCCAAGCTGGACGACCCGGACGGGCTGCTCGAGCATGCGCGGGCGGCCCGGGCGATCGGGTTCGGTGCCCAGTCGGCGCTGACCCCGCGGCAACTGCCGGCGATCCAACAGGTGTTCGGCCTGGCTGCCGACCGGATCGTCTGGGCGCGTGAGGTTCTCGGTGCGTTCGAGGCGGCCGGCGGCTCGGCCTGCCGCACCCCGTCGGGCGAGTTCGTTGATCTGCCGATCGCGCAGGAGGCGGAGCGCATCCTGGCCGCGGTGTGACCCACCGACTCCCCAGTTGATCATGAAGAACACGCCCTCAATGACGCGGAATGAGGGCGGGTTCTTCATGATCAACATCCTTGGGGGCGGGGTTCTCGGGATCAGACCAGCCGGTACAGCCGCTCCGGCCGACCGGTCTTCCCGTACTTGAGCCGCACCTGCGCCACCCCGGTCTGCTCCAGGTACTCCAGGTAGCGTCGCGCGCTCACCCGGGAGATGCCCACCCGCTCCGCGCATTCGGTGGCCGACAGGGCCTCGTCGGCGGACAGCGACCGCCGCACCAGGTCGGCGGTCTCCCGGCTCAGCCCCTTCGGCAGCTCGGCCCGCGGCCGACCCGTCGACCCGCCGACACCGAACAGCTGGTCGATGGCGCCCTGGTCGACCTCGGCGGTCTCCAACAGCGCCCGGGCCTTGCGGAAATGATCCAGCTTCTCGGCCAGCGCCGAGTATTCGAACGGCTTCACCAGGTAGGACATCGCGCCGCCCTGCCAGGCCTCACGCACCGAGTCCAGTTCGCGTTCGGCGGTGACCACGATGACGTCGACGGCCGGGTACTCCTGCCGGGCGATGCGCAGCACCTCCAGGCCGCTCATGTCCGGCAGGTGCACGTCCAGCAGCATCAGGTCGGGCCGCTGTTCGGCCAGTTTGGCCAATGCGTCGACGCCTGTGTGTGCGACCCCCGTGACCTGAAAACCGTTCTGCGTCTGCAGAAACCGGCAGTGAATGCGGGCAACCATGAAGTCGTCGTCGACGACGAGAACCCCGAATCCCGGGGTCGTCGGCTGGGTCATGCCCGCTCCCTCTCTCGATGGGTGGCGTCGGCGTCATCGGCGGCGCCGTCATCGGCGGGTGTGCGACCCAGCACCGCGGTGAACACCGCGCCGACCCCGGGCACCGCCCCCTCGCCGCTGCGCACGCCGACCCAACCATCTCGGCGCTGGCAGATCATCCTGACCAGGGAGAGCCCCACGCCGCGCCCACCGGCGACGCTGGAGGTCTTGGTCGAGAACCCGCGGGCGAACACCAGATCGCCCGCATCCTCGGGGATGCCGGGTCCGCTGTCCGAAACCACGATGCGGACCGTCGACTCGTCCGAGACGATCTCCACGGTGACCGTCGCGTCGGCGGAGTTGGCCACCGCGTCCAGTGCATTGTCCACCAGGTTGCCCAGGACGGTCCCGACGTCGGGGGACAGGTCGGCGCCCAGCCGATCGCACCGGGATTCCGGGGATACCTGCAACTCCACCCGGGACTCGGCGGCCAGGCTGGACTTGGCGATCAGCAGGGACGCGACCGTCGGGTCCTTGATCTGGTCCCGGATCGTCGAGTCGACCCGGGCCCGGCGGGCGGTGATGGTGGACAGGTACTCCCGCAGCTCGTCGTACTCACCCAGTTGGGCCAGCCCGGAGATGATGTGCAGCTGGTTGTCGAACTCGTGGGTCTGAGCGCGGAGCGTCTCGCCGACACTGCGGGTGGCGCCCAGTTGCCGCTGCAGCGCGATCAGGTCCGAGCGGTCGCGCAGCGTGGTCACGGTGCCGATGGCCTGGCCGCTGCGCGGTCCCTCCCGGCCCGCGGTGCGGGCGGTCCGCCGATTGGCCACCAGGACCCGGTCGCGATGCAGCACGATCACGTCGACACCGGCGGCCCGCCCCGACAGCACGTCCGCGACATCGGATTCCAGGCCGATGTCGTCGACCGATCGGCCAACGCAGTCCTCGGGCAGATCCAGCAGGTCGCGGGCGCCGTCGTTGGCGATGGTGATCCGCCCGGCCGGGTCGACACCGACAACCCCCTCGCGAATGCTGTGCAGCAGCGCCTCCCGCTGGTCGGTCAAGGTCGCGATCTCGGCGGGCTCCAGCCCGCGGGTCTGCTTCTTGATCCGCCGGGCGAGCAGGAACGAGCCGGTCACTCCGGCCAGCGAGGCGAGCACGAGCAGGAAGGCAACCTCGGGCACGTCGGACACCAGCGTCGACCAGGCGTTGGGATACTCCTCGCCGACGAAGGCGACGCCGACCGCATTCGGGTCCCCGTTCCCGGCGGTCGCGAAGACCGGGGTGCTGGCGGCGATCAGGTCGTTGCCGCCGAGTGCGAGGTCACCGTCCCATGCGCGGCCGTCCCAGGCGCGGTCGTCGGGCAGAGTCAGCCGGGTGCCGACCAGCGTCGGGTCGGTCGCGGCGACGATCGTCCGGCTGCCGTCCGCGATGAGTACCAGCGACGTGCCGGACTGGATGCGGATCGACTCGACCACGGGCGCCAGGTCCGACGCCGCGGTGTGGGCGTCGATGCGCTCGCGGACGGTGGGATTGGCCGCGAGGTTCTCCGCCGCGCCCAGGATCCGGTCGGCGGCGCTGGTCCGGAACTGCGCCTGCGACTGACGGGCCGACACGGCCGCCGCCACCATCAGCACCAGCGCCACCACCACCAGCTGCAGCACCAGGAACTTGCCGGCCAGGGTGCGAGGCAGCCAGCGTCGCATCAGGCGAGCCTCCTCGCTCGGATTCCTCGACCCGTGTTGCCGTCACTTCTCCGCCTCACCTTATGTCCGACCGGGGTTGGCCGGGAGGTGACCACAACGACCACTACGACCATTGCCTGCGCAAGTCGCCGTGGCCCCCGGACGTGCCAGGCTGGTTGCGGGAGGTGCCCCGGTGACGAGGTCGGTTCGTGCGCTGGTCGCGCTCGCGGTCGGCTGCCTGCTGCTGGCCTCCGGCTGTTCGGTGGGCTCCCTGATCGACCCGGCCGACGGCGGCACCGCCCGGATCCGGATCATGGTCCCGAACGTGCCGGGCAGCGGCTACGACGTGACCGCCCGCACGGCGGTGTCGATCGCTGAACGGACCGGGGGTGCGGCCGACCGCCTCGCCGTGTTCAACCTGTCCGGTGATCAGGGCATGGTAGCGCTCTCCCGGTTGCTCGACGAGTCGGGCAACGGCCGGCTGGTGATGATGATGGGCTTGGGGGTGGTCGGGGCGACCATCGCCACCGGAAGCGCGCACCGCGTCACCGACGCCACTCCGATCGCCCGGCTGCTCACCGAGCCCGAGGCCGTGCTGGTGCCGGCGGACTCGCCGTACACGAACATCGATGACCTCGTCGCGGCCTGGCGGGCCGACCCGGCCGGGGTGTCGTTCGGCGGCGGGTCGGCGGTGGGCGGGCCCGACCACCTGATGACCATGCAGCTGGCCCGGGCGGTCGGGATCGACCCGCGTCAGGTGGACTACGGCACGTTCGACGGCGGCGGCGAGCTGTTGCCACCACTGTTGGACGACCGGATCGATGTCGCCGTCTCCAGCCTGGTGGAGTACACCGAGCAGATCCGGTCGGGCCAGCTGCGGGTGCTCGCGGTCTCCGGCCCGGACCGGGTGACCGGCATCGACGCGCCGACGCTGACCGAGTCCGGGATCGACGTGACGTTCACCAACTGGCGCGGCGTCCTCGCGCCTCCCGGAATCGCCGACGCCGACCGTGCGGCCCTGGTGCAGGTGTTCCGCGAGCTCGAGCAGACGCCGGAATGGCACGACGCGCTCGCCGCCAACAACTGGCGCGAAGCGTTCCTGGCCGGCGACGACTTCGCCGCGTTCCTGCAGGCGGAGGATCAGCGGGTCCGCGCGACCCTGGCCGAGTTGGGCCTGGGCTGATCCCCGACCTGAGGCGGCCGGTTTGAAGGTCGGCCAGTCCGGTCCGGGAAGCAGGCCAGTTAGGTCCAACTGGACCGATCTCGCGCGGCCAGCAGATCGGCGCGCCCGCGGCTGGCGTCGCGATCGTCAAGGGACTCGAGACTGCGCGGAAGCCAGAAACTGTCGCTGTCCCGGCGAGGTGACTTGGGGTGACGGGACCAGGGGCGGAGGAGTCCGTTCTTCTTCATGACGGCAATGATGCGCTCGACTGGCTATGAAATATAGAACCAGTTGAGCAATACTGGCCTGATGAATGTGCGGACGCTCTCGGCCGGCCATCTGACCCGCGATCTCGCCGACTGGCGCGATTCCGGCCGGCGGCCCCGGCCGGCCTTCCGGGCGCTGGCCGAACGGATCAGCGTGCTGGCGCAGGACGGCCGGTTGCCGGCGGGCACCGGGCTGCCCGGGGAGCGGGACCTGGCGGCGGCGCTGGAGGTCAGTCGGACCACGGTGGCCGCCGCCTACTCGCTCCTGCGGGAGCGGGGCTACCTGGATTCCCGGCAGGGGGCACGCAGCACCGTCTGCTTGCCATCCGGCCCGGCCGACAGTTCGTCGGTGGGCTACCGGTTCGGTCCGATGAATGAGCCGGACGACGCCGTCATCGACCTGTCCTACGCCGCGCCGACGGCCCTGCCGGCCGTCGGACGTGCCTACCGGCAGGCCCTGGAATCGATGCCCGAACAGTTCGCCGGGCACGGTTTGGGCGTGGTCGGCAACCCGCGGCTGCGCCGGGCCGTCGCCGACCGCTACACCGCGCGCGGCGTGCCGACCCGCCCCGAGCAGATCCTGATCACCCACGGCGCCCAGCAGGCGATGAACCTCGTCATCGAACTGCTGACCGCACCTGGCGACCGGGTGCTCGTCGAGCATCCCACCTACCCGCACCTGGTGGAGTCGATCACCGCGGCCGCCGGCCGGATCGCGCCGGTGCCGCTGACCACCGAGGACGGCGCGGCGGGCTGGGATCTGGACGGGATGCGGGCGGCCGTCCAGCAGCTCGCGCCGAGCCTGGCGTACCTGATCGTCGACCACCACAACCCGACCGGACTGACCCTGGACGAGGCGGGCCGGCGGGCCCTCGCCGGGATCGCCCGGTCCGCCCGGATGACCGTGGTGGTGGACGAATCGATGGCCGAGCTGGTGTTGGACGGCGACCGGATGCCGCCGATGGCCGCCTTCGGACCGGCCATCAGCATCGGCAGCGCGTCCAAGGTGTTCTGGGGTGGACTGCGGATCGGCTGGGTGCGGGCCGACGAGGCGACGATCACCCGACTGGCCACCGCCCGGGCGCCGCGCGATCTGGGCGCGCCGCCGCTGGAGCAGCTGGCGGCCGCGCTGCTCTTGGAGCGGGCCGACGAGCTGGTCGCCGAACGCACCGCGCAGCTGCGGGCCGGGCGGACGGCGCTGACCGAGGCGTTGCGGGCCGAACTCCCGCAGTGGCGCTGGGTGCCCGGCGTCGGGGGGCTGTCGCTGTGGGTGCAGCTGCCGCAGCCGGTGTCCTCCCGGCTGAGCGCGGTGGCCGTCGACTTCGGGGTGGTGCTCACGGCTGGGCCGAGGTTCGGGGTCAACGGCGCCTTCGAGCAGTGGGTGCGGTTGCCGTTCGTGCACGAGCCGTCCCGGCTGCGGCAGTGCGTCACCGGATTGGCCGCCGCGTACCGCGCGGTCACCGCCGGTGCCGGCGGCGCGCGGGAACCTGCCCTGGTGGTGTGAGCGAGGCCGGCGGTCAGCCGGAGATGTAATCCACCAGTTGGTCGTGCTCGGTCTGCAGCTCGTCCACCCGGTGCTTGACCACGTCGCCGATCGACACGATCCCGGCCAGCCGACCGCCGACGGTGACCGGCATGTGCCGGAACCGCTTGTCCGTCATGGTGATTGCCAGGGTGGCCAACTCGTCGTCGGGCTCGCAGGTGAGCACCTCGGCGGTCATGATCCGGCGGACCGTGGCGGTCAACAGGCCGGGGCCGATCGTCGCCAGGGCGCCGACCACATCCCGCTCGCTCAGGATGCCGTCGATCGAGGTTCCGTCGGCGCTCACCACCAGGGCGCCGATCCGCTGCCCGTGCAGCATCTCGACGGCCTCGGCGATCGGTGCGTCGGGGTCGATCGTGGCGACCGCAGTGCCCTTCTTGTTCAGAATGTCCTTCACCCGCATGGCGGACCCCCATGAATTATCGGTGCTGCCGGAAAATTCTGATGAGGCAAGCGAGCCTACTCGATCGGCGGTGCAATTCGCGGACGAAGTGCCCGGGCGCAGCAGATTGGGGGAGCTTGTTCGGTTTCTCGCGTATCTGTCCGACCCGATTATCGGGATAGCGGCGAACGGCGAGTGGGGAGCATCCGGTCGCCTCGGGCGACCGGATGCTCCCCACTCGGGATCTGGTGACCGGCGCTTAGGCGACGGCCTGCTCGGCCAGCAGCGCCTGCTTGCGGGCCTCGTTGAGCTCGACGATCTCGGCGAACTTCTTCTCGGTCAGCGGGTAGGCGATGAAGGCCAGCATGCCCAGGACCGCGGCGGCGGCCGGGACCAGGCCGATCGAGGCCTTGATGGCGGTGATCGCGGACTCCGGCTGGTGCTGGTCAGCGGCCAGCTTGGTGATGTAGCCGCCCAGGGCCAGGGCGAAGGCGCCCAACGCGCCGCCGATGGACTGGGTGATCTTGCGGGTGAAGGAGAAGATCGCGTAGGTGGCGCCCTCGGTGCGCTGCCCGGTCTTCCACTCGCCGTACTCGACGGTGTCGGCCTCCAGGGCCCACATCAGGGTGTTGATCAGCGACACGCCGAGGCCCTTGATCGCGACGAACAGCAGCGCCAGCAGGGGCAGTGAGGCCGGGGTGAGGAACAGGGCGACGCCGCCGACGACGGTGAACAGGCCGCAGTACTGGTACAGGTTCTTCTTGCCGAACTTGCCGACCAGCATCGGGACGAAGGGGGCAACGGCGAACTGCACGGCCACGGTGACCAGGGTCATCCAGATGATGTACTTGGCGTCACCCATCACATAGATCGCGTAGTACGCGGTCGCCCCGCCCACCGCGAACGCGCCGATCAGGTAGAAGAAGCTGGAGCCGCACAGGATGCCCAGCGCCTTGTTGGTCTTCAGGGTGCGCAGGGTGTCCTTGATGCCGACCCGCGGTTCGGCCCGGACCACGGTCTCCCGGCAGGTGAAGAAGGTGAACAGGTAGAGGGCGAAGCCGAGCGCGACGAACAGCAGGGTGGTGTTGAGGAAGACGTGCTGGAGCTGATCGGCCCGCTCCTGGGCGGACAGAGCCTTGTTGCCGCTGATCGCCTGGATCTGCGGGGCGATGATGAAGGTCAACAGCAGGCCGGCGGAACCCGCGCCGAGTCCCCGGGAGACCGCGAGCTTGGCCCGCTCCTTGGGCCGCTGGGTCATCGCGGTGGCCAGCGAGCCGTAGGGCACGTTGACCATCGAGTACAGCAGCCCCAGCACGGCGTAGGTCAGGTACGCGTACATGAGCTGGACGCCGCCGTCCCAGCCGGCCGGCACGTAGAACGTCAGGACGCTCATCACCAGCAGCGGGAACGAGAAGAACAGGATGAACGGCCGGAACTTGCCCCAGCGGGACATCGTGCGGTCCACCATTCGGCCGGCGAACAGGTCGGCGAAGGCGTCCCACAGCCGGACCACCAGGAACATGGTCCCGATCGCCGCGGCCTGCAGACCCACCACGTCGGTGTAGTACAGCAGCAGGAACGTCGTGCCCAGCGTGAAAGCAAGATTGTTGGCGAAGTCGCCGGCGCCGTACCCGATCAGGGAGCGGATACCCAGCTTGTTCGCCGCAGGCAGCTTGGCCTGCGGACTCCGGACGGTCGTCATTGTCATGGTTCCACCTCGGTGTGGTCGGGAATGCCTTGGTCGGGAGGGGTTTTGGTATCGGCTTCGGAATCGCCGCGGGTGTTGGGAGAAGCATGGGTGGAGGCCGGGAATTGCCACAATCAGTTGCCATGTGTTGCCCTATTCAGGGCGTTTTCGGTGATCGCCCCGACCTGCCGGACAGGTAACTTCCGAGCCCGCCGGAACGTGCATGTCCGCAGGTCGGCCCGCGAATGGGGGGTCAGTCTTCACGCGTCGTCGACAGTCAGCGAAGGTGTGGGCCCGATGCCGCCTGACCGGCGAGCGAGTGGTCTTATCGGCGACCGAGTCGGCGCACCAGGCCGTAGCCGGCCGCGCCGGTCAGCGCGGCAGCGGCACCCTGCACCCACGGACGTGGATTGGTGATCGCCCGCCGCCGGTATGCGGTCATCGGGGTCAGGTCGAAGTGCGCGGCGGTGGCCGGGGAATGGTCGGCCGCGCCGGGCTCCTTCCCGAAAAGGATCCGGCCGGTGCCGATGCCGAGTTCGCTCATGTCGATCCGGAACGCGTAGGGATCGTCGACGTCGTCGGGATGCAGCTCGAATCCGCGCAGCAGCGCCGGGATCGGGCTCATGATCCGCAGGACCAGCCGTCCGTCGCGGACCAGCACCTCCATGCCGGCACCCATCGCCAGCCGGGCCCGCGCGTCGGTGAGCGGTCCGGGCAGCCGGTACCACCCGCACAGCTCGCCCCAGATCGCCGGTTGCTGGGGGACGTCGGTGCGGACGGTCTCGCCGGGCACGCCCAGGACGTCGTTCATGATCGTGGCCATGCTGCCGGGCAGCCAGAACATCGCGTCGCGGGACCCGTTGGTGAATGCCATGACGCCGACCCCGTCGTCGGGCGCGACGAAGATCTGCGAGTGGAAGCCCGGCAGGACCCCGCCGTGCTCGGCGAAGCGGTGCCCGCCGGTCCGGCCGAGCCAGAAGCCCAGCCCCATCCCGGCGATCCGCGGATCGGGCCGGAAGTGGCTCTGGTACATCATGTCCAGCGTCTCCGGCTTGAGCACCGCGCCGTGCTCGTTGCGTCCACCGCCCAGCAGCGCGGCCAGGTAGCGGGCCATGTCGGCCGGGGTGGAGTATCCGCAGGAGGCGCCGCCGGTGGCCATCCCGTACTCCGGCACGATCGTCACGCCGTGCCGGCCGACCTGGTAGCCGGTGGCCATGCCCGGCATCTGCGGGAAGTTCGCACTGGTGCCGCTCGCGGTCATGCCCAGCGGAGCGAAAACCTGATCGCGGAGGTAGTCGTCGAACGGTTGACCGCTCACGTCCTCGACGATCTGGCCGACGGTCGCCGGCCCGTGGTCGGTGTACCGCCACCGGGTTCCCGGCTCCCACTCGATCAGCAACCCGTCGCGGTACGCCTCGGCCAGCGTCGGCACCCGGCGCCCGGGCTTGACCGCCTCACCGAAGACCGGCCGGAGCAGGCCGCGGGCGTGCGGAACCTCCCTGATGCCCGCGGTGTGGGTCAGCAGATGGCGGATGGTCGCGGGCCGCTGACGCGGGTGGGCGGGGACGAGCCGGAAGCTGCGCAGGTAGTCGTTGGCCGGCGCGTCGAGTTCGATCCGGCTCTGCTCCCACAGCTGCATCGCCGCGATCGCGGTGAACGTCTTGGTGATCGACGCCACCCGGAACACGGTGTCCGGTGTGACGGGCACCCGGCGGGCGATGTCGGCGACGCCATGCCCGTGGAAGAACGCGAGCCGTCCCTCGTGCGCTACTCCCACGGCCAGGCCGACGGCCGGTCGACGGTTGAGGATCTCGTCCACTGCGCTCCGCAGGGCGAGCTGATCGATCCGGATCATGGTCAGGCGCCTCGTTCCCCGGGCGTGGCGGGACCGGGGCGGCCCCGCCCACCACCCATCGTGACGCGATGGCCAGGCCGACCGGAACGGGCCGAAGTGCCGCGGGCCGGTGACCTTCGACCCTGCCCGTCACCCGGCCTGGCGTCCAGGCTGGCCGGGAGAGCCGGGGTGATCTGTGTGGATCGACTGTCCGCTGACGATCTGGTCATCCTGTGGCCGGACGCCGTGTGGCCACAGGAGATCGGGGCGTTGGCGATCCTCGACGGCGGCCCCCTGCTCGACGCCGACGGTGCGGTCCGCGTCGACGAGGTGCGGTCCTGGATCGGCGCCCGCCTGCACCGGGTGCCCCGCCTGCGGCAGGTGATCGAGTATCCGCGGCGCGGCCTGGGGCGGCCGTTGTGGGTCGACGCGCCGGGCTTCGATCTGGACCGGCACATCGGGGTGTCGCCGGTTCGTCCGCCCGGCGACGAGGCGGCGCTGGTGGCGATGGTGCAGGTGTTGCTGCGGCGCCGGCTCGATCGGGGTCGGCCGCTGTGGGAGCTGTGGCTGCTCCCCGGGCTCCCCGGCGATCGAGTGGGGCTGTTCATCCGGTTGCACCATGTGGTGGCCGACGGCGTCGCCGGCCTGTCCACACTGGTGGATCTGCTGGATCCCACCCCCGAGCCGAACCCACCCCGGTGGCGGCCGCTGCCCCCGCCGACGGCACGAGAACTGTTGCGGGACAACATCCGGGATCGCGCGGCGACGGCCCGGCGGCGGCTGCGCCGGGCGGTCCGACCCGCCCGCCGGAGCCGGGGTGCGCGGCCCGCGGGGTCCGGCCCGATCGGCCTGCTGACCACCCCATCGCCGCCGCGAACATCGCTGGACCGCGAGGTGGGCGCGGGTCGCACGGTGGGCCTGATCCGCGCCGACCTCGGTGCGGTGCACGCCGTCGCCCGCCGGGCCGGGGCGACCGTCAACGACGTCCTGCTGACCGCCGTGGCCGGTGGCCTGGCCGCGGTGCTCCGCGACCGGGGCGAATCGACGACGGGCCTTCGTCTTCCCGTCTACGTGCCGGTGTCCCTGCGTCCGGTGGCGGAGCGGGTGCATGCCCGGGGCAATCGGATCGGCCAGATGGTGGTGCCACTGCCGCTCGACGTCGACGACCCGCTGCGTCGACTGGCCCTGATCGCCGGGGCGACGGGTGCGGCCAAGGAGCAGGATCACCCCGACCTGGGCTCCTGGCTGAGCGGCCGGCTCGCCCGGCGGTTGCTGCTGGCCTTCCTGAGGACCCACCCGGTGAGCGTCACGACCGCCGACATCCCCGGGCCCGCCCGGGCCCTGCAGCTGGCCGGCGCCCCGATCACCGAGCTGTTCGGTGTGTTGCCGCTGATCAGCCGGGTGACGGTGGGGGTGTGTGCCCTGTCCTACCGCGACCGGCTGTCCATCACCGTCGTGGCGGACCGGGCCACCCTGCCCGACCTGGGCCTGTTCACCGAGGCGGCGCGGCGCGATCTGCGGGCCCTGTGCGATCCGGTCCCGGTCGGTCCGGCGGGTCACTGACCGATCGCGCCGGCCAGGGCGTCGACCAGGGACCGCGGCCCGGAGATCAGCACCGGCAGGCCGGCCGTCGAGTCCAACCGCCGCACGCTCCCCCCGGCCGCCCGGACGATGGCCTCGCCGGCGGCCACGTCCCATTCGGCGAGGCCGAATCCGAGCACCGCGTCGCACTGGCCGAGCACGACCCCTGCCAGGTCCCCGGCGGCGCTGCCCATCACGCGGATCGCCCGCACCCGCTCGGCCAGGTCGGCGGCGACGGCCAGCACCCGCCGGCGGGCGGCGAGGTCGTAGGGCAGGCAGATGGCGACCAGGGCGGTGGACAGCTCGATCCCGGGCCGGTCCAACGACGCCGACGGCGCACCCGGCTCGCCGTCGCGGCCGGCGGCGACACCGTCCGGCCCGCCCCGCACCCACTGACCGTGATCGGGCCGGACGATCGCCCCGGCGACCGGAACGCCGCCGACCCGGACACCGACGGACACCGCGTAGTCGGCGCGGCCGTAGACGAAGTTGGCCGTCCCGTCCAGCGGGTCGACCACCCACTGCACGTCCGTGGTGCCGACGCGCGAGCCGCCTTCCTCGCCCAGGATCGGGTCGTCCGGTCGGACCGCCCGGATCGTGTCGACGACTGCCTGTTCGGCGGCCCGGTCGGCCGCGGTCACCATGTCGTGACTGCCCGACTTGAACACCGGTTCGAGCGGGCCGGCGCCCCGCACCCGCGCGATGGCCGCGGCTCCGGCCTGCGCCGCCTGCAACGCGATCGCCCCGAAATCGTCGGCTTGCGGCAAATCGTCGGGTTGGGGCGATGTCATGGCGAGACTCCTGTTCCTCGATGGGGCCGACCCCGATCGGCGGCGCTGTCAGCCTGCCTGGTGGCCACCCGCGGCACCGTAGCCGGGTGGCACCCGGGTTCCGGTGTGACCCGCCTCGAACCCCGACGACTACTGCAGCACGATCAGCAGGACGATCAACGCAACGGCGATGAGCGCCATCACGCCGGCGACCACCCACCACCAGTCGAAGCCCGGCGCGGGTTCCGGTTCCGGTTCGGGGTCCGGCTCGAACACGATGATCGGCTCGGGTGCCGGCTCCGGCTCGGGGATGTCGACCGGGTGCAGCGACAACGCGCAGCGCACACAGATCTCCGCGGTCGGGGCGTTCGGCTCGGCGCAGTGCGGGCAGATCAGCGACGCGGTCGCGGCGCGACCGACCGTGCCGGGCAGCCGGCGCAGCGAGGGCCCGGTGTCCTGCCCGTCGGGCATGATCACCGTGCCCTTGGCCCAGAACAGCGGGAAATCGCAGTTGCGGCAGAAGTCGTCGGCCGATCGCCGGGCCATGTTGACCGTCGCCAGTTGCCCGCACTCCGGGCAGGTCACGACGTCGGTGGCCCCGGTGGTATGTGGGTCGGGCATCGCCGCGGCCGGCGGCGGCTGGTAGCCGCGAACCAGGAGCGGCGGCGGCTCGTCGGCCTGAACCACGACCGGGGTACTCGCCGGGCTGCCGGCCGGCTTCGGCGCCGACATGGCCGCCAGGATCCTGGTGACGTCGGGATCGTCGGACCTGATCCCGGAGACCGGGTCGGATGTCATCGCGGCGACCTCCCGGGACGCGTCGAATGCTCGGCCCCGGCTCGATCCGTGCTGGTTCGCTCGGTCCACCCGCTCTGCTTTCATCGGTCGTCCTCCACGGTGGACAGGGCGCGCCGGCCGGCCACCCACAACTCGACCCGCACGTGGGCGGGCACCTCGTCGCGCAGCAGCGCCACGAATTCCCGGTCGGTCAGGTGACCAGTGCCCTCCACCTCGATCCGCACCCAGGCGACGTCGTGGGGCGCCTCGCCCTCCCGCCAGACCCCGCCGCCGTCGTCGACCGAGGCGGGTCCGCCCGAGAGCATCTGCACGAACTCGCGCAGGCCGTCCGCGGTGCCGCGCCTGGCCAGCGACCGCGCCGACGAGCGGACGATCAACCGTTGCAGGTCCTCGGGCAGCGACACGTCCACCGAGTCGACCCCGATCCAGCCGGCCAGGGTCTGCAGCATCGGTACCGGGGTCACCGTCGCGTCGGCGACGTGCTCGACCAGGTCGGCGTCCTCCAGCAGGGTGGACGCCAGCTCCTGGAAGATGCCGACGAACCGGACGAAGAAATCCTGCTGGGCCATGCCCACCGGCAACTGGTCGACCAGCCACCGCGGGCTCCGCGGCGGTCGCCCGACCCGCAACCCACGCCGGACCGGAGCGCCGCCCACGGTGGCCGGCACGCCGACCCCCGGGTGCACGTGCAGGGCGACCGTGCCCTCGGTGGGCGCGTCCGCCGGTGTCGCGCCGGGCAGCGCCCCCGGCCCGCCGGTGCCGCCGTCGGCGATCGGGCCCGGAGCTTCGTCGGTCATCGCACCACCACGCGGTGATTGCCGGACAGGAACAGCGAATGCCGGTCCAGCCGGATGACGTCACGCCCGGATCCGATGCGTTGCCGGGTGCGCAGATCGAACTCGAACAGCTGCACCTCGTCGACCCGGTCCACCCCCTCCACCGTCTCCAGCAACTGGGCGATGGCGGCCGCGTTCAGGTCGACGTCGAACAGCCAGCCCGCGCCGTCGGCGCCGCCGGTCAGCGGGTTGATGTACCGGGTCAGCTCGTCGACGGCCCGCTGCCGGACCAGGGCCAGCGGCCGGCCGGGGGGCGCGTGCACCAGCGCCGCGACCGACACCCCTTGGTAGTACGGGGTTCCTACTTCGACGGCAGTACCGACGATGCGGTGCCGGTCCAGGTGTTCGGTGATCCGGCGCATCAGCGGAGCGGCCAGCGCGTAGTCGTCGAGCTGCTGCGCCTTGGGATCGGTGCGGACGGCGGGCACGACGAGCAACCGCACCGGTCCGCGACCGGTGGCCGACGGCAGGCACCGGGCCCGGGCCACCTCCACCGACGACTCCAGCGCCAGCCGCTCGAAATCTCCCGCGGTGACGGCCCGCTGGCCGGTGCGCAGGGTCATCGGGCCCCGGGCCTTTGCCTCCGCGACGGTCTCGGCATCGACTCCGCCGGCGGCCGTCCGCAGGTTGACGCAGCCCGACACGTACGGGACCGAGGTGCGCATGGCGGTGAGCGTCCGGGCACCCACGTTGCCGGCCGCGCCGCCGCCGAACCGGTAGCCGCTGACGGCGATCTCGGCGCCGTCCCGGGGGATCATGCCGTGCTGGCGCACTGTCCCGTCGGCGTACCGGATCCGTGGGCCGAACCGGATCTCGCCCGACGCCGAATCCCAGACGAAGTGCTTGTCGCCCGGGCCCGACCGGGAGAAGTCCTCCACCTCAACCCATTCCGACGAGCCGGTCGGGTCGGTGACCCGCACCGTCTCGCCGGCCCGGCGGGGCAGGATAGGTGGGAAGCTGACCCGGAACTCCTGCCCGGGGCTGCCGTCCGACCGGCCCAGCACCTCGGCCGGGGAGGGGGAGGCGTGCTCGGCGCCGATGGTCGCGCCGATGGCCACCGCCTGCAGGTCGTCGACCCGCGGGGCCTCCTGATACATCGGCTGGCCGGCCCGGGCCGCGGTCAACCGCACCCGCAGCCAGAAGGCGCTCGTCTCACCCAGGGTCAGCGACTCGTGCTCGGCCGGCACCATCAACACGATCTCACCGGACCGGTTCAATCCGCCGGTGGAATCGGCGAACACGTCGACGGCGATCCAAGCCTCGCCGTTCCAGACCTCCCAGGCCAGCGGCGGACGGAGCGGGTCGACCCCGATGCCCTTAGCGACGGCCGTCACCGACAGCCGGATCGCCATACCGGCCAGCGTCCGGGCGAAACCGAGCAGCAGGGCGTCACCGGGCACCAGGGCGCCGGCGGCGTCCACCGTGCTGAAACAGGCGACCGACGAACCCTCGTACCGCAGGTCGTCGATCACGTCCGTGAGGCGCTCGCCGCGGGCGTCGGTGGTCATCGCCGCCACCAGCTCCGGCGGCCGGATGTCGAGCCGGTCGACCGTGGTGAACACGATGGCCCGGTCGGCGGCCGTGTCCCGGGCGGTCGTCACCTGGGTGCCCTCGGGCACACTGATCACGGTGTCCTGGGCCGCGGACAGCCAGAAGGTGACATCGGCACGGGCCACCGACGGTGGGAACGGGTCGATCCCGACCAGGTTCAGGAAATGCACGTAGAGCCGGTCGGGCACCTGGTTGACCCGGTAGAGGACCATCTCGCTCATCCAGGCGAACAGTTCGATCAGCGCGACGCCGGGGTCGGACAGGTTGTGGTTGGTCCACTCTGGGGTGTACCGGGGGATCAGCCGCTTGGCCTCGTCGACGATGTCCTGAAACGTCCGGTCGTCCAGATTCGGTGCGGGCAGCGCCATCTCAGCCCTCCTCGTGCGGGATCACGTAGAACGGGAACACCAGGTTCCGGCGGTCGTTGGTGGCCTTGATCCGGTAGCCGACGCTGATGGTGACCAGCGCCGGATCACGCGGATCCGGCACCGGGTCCACCCGCTCGACGTCGACCCGGGGTTCCCACTGCACCAGGGCGTCCCGGACCGCCTGCGCCATCAGGCCGAGCACGTTCGCGGTGACCGGCTCGAACAGCAGATCCCAGATGCGGCAACCGAACTGGGCCCGCATCACCCGCTCGCCGGGTGCCGTGGTCAGCACCATCCGCATCGCCGCGTCGATGTCGGCGGCGCCGTCGGTCAGCCGGATCGAGCCGGTGTGGTCCACCTGTAGCGGCCAGTAGAAGCCGCGGCCGACGAACGAGGCCTCGGGTCGGGCCGGTTCGCGGGACATCGCACCCGCCGGGACGATCTCGCTCACTCCGCCGCCTCCGGGGTCGTCTCGCAGGCTCGGCGACACCCGGGTCGCCGGCTGCTGTGCCGATGATTCGCTCGGCGGTTCCGAGCCCGCCCGCCCACCCTGCTCATGGTCAGTTCACCGCCACCATGGCGCCCTTGACGGTCATCGCCCCGCCGGCCGAGACCTCATTGGTGGCCGAGGCCTTGCTGGTGATCTGGGTGGCCGAGGTCTCCGCCTTCACGCTCGCCTTGGTGGTGATGTTGACGCCGGAGATCTCCACGTCGGTGTCGGCCTTCAGGGTGATCTTCTTGCCCTGGATGGTGATCGAACCGTCGGCGGCGATGGCGATCGACGAGTTGCCGGCCTTGATCGTCATCGGCTTGCCGGCCGGCACCGTCGCCTCGAACTTCTCCTTGCCCAGCACGATCTGGTGTTCGGCCCCGGCCAGGGTGAAGCTGATGTGCTGGTCGGTCGTCGCGTCACCGTCCCCGAACTCCATGAAATGCCCGGCCCGGGAGGTGATCCGCCGCTTGTTCACCTTGCTGTTGGTGACGCCGAACTCGGCAGGCACGTCCTGGCCGTTGAAAAGGCCGCCGAGCACGATCGGCCGCCGGGTGTCGCCGCCCTCGAATCCGACGATCACCTCGTCGTTGATCTCGGGGATGAACGTCGCGCCTCGGCCGCTGCCGGCGCCGAAGGTGATCACCCGGGCCCAGTTCGACTCGACCTGGTCACCGGCCGACTTGTAGGCCACCGTCACCTCGCCGGCCGATCCGTTCGGATTGCCGACCTTGGTGACGACCCCCACGACGATGCCCTGCCGACGAAAGCTCGACGAGGCCTGGGCGGACAGCACATCGACCAGGGACGAGGGTCGACGGTCGCCCGCGGTGAACCGGGTGGCGAACCCGCGCGCGTTGTAGACGTGCTCGACCTCGGTGACGTGGTAGCTGCCGGAGGCCGGGCCGGCCCCGGTGACGGCAACCGTCGACCCCGGCACCACGTTCGGTTCCACCTGGCGGGTCGTGCCTTTCGCGGTGACCGCGCCGGACGTCCACCGGCCCACCAACCGGTTCGCCAGCACCTCGGCGTCGCTCTGGTCCAGTGGCACTTCGTCGGCGGTGACCGTCTGGGCCCGGGTGGTCAGGTCGGTGGCCTGGATGAACGGCTGAACCAGCGCCGGGATGTTGCTGGCCGTGGTGCCCCGACCGTTGGCGCTGACCGACTGCTTGGTCTGCGGCCACCAGCCGTGCACGACCGGCTCGGCCGGGTGCAGCGCGCTGGCCCGAACGGTGAAATCGACCAGCGTCGGGTCGTCGCCGAAACCGAGTGACGCCACCGCCTGCCCATCGGCGGGCGCGGCCACGACCAGGGTGGATTCCTGCACCCACCAGTCGTTCCCGGTCCGGTCCGCGATCTCGGTGAGGAAGCCGAAGTCGGTGTCCGACTGCATCAGGTAGTCCTGCTGGACGGTGAGAGCATCGGTGCCCTGGCGGTTCTCGTAGCTCAGTCCGTGTTCGCGGCAGATCTGGCCGAAGATCTCGCCGTAGGTGATGGCGGCGAAGGTCCGGATCTTCGCGCCGAGCGTGAGCTTGTAGGACAGGTCGTCGACGACAACGGTGAACTCCGGTTGCCCACGCTGCATGGTCAGCTCGACCCCGGTGACCTCGCCGAGCAGCAGGACCTGGCTCGATCCGGCGGAAACCTTGATCACCGAACCGATGTCGAAGGTGCCACCGGCAGCCAGGGTGTGCCCGGCGTCATCGAACCGCAGGACGGCCCGGCCGGGGAGCCGCAGCCCACGGGTGATCCGCAGATCCATCAACGCGGTCAATGCACTGGCCGAGATCGGGGAGCCGTTCACCAGGATGACGGGCGCGGTCCGGTTGATCTGCAGCGTCGGTGCGCTCATACCGCACCCCCCGGGATCGACAGCAGGGCGCCTGGGCGCAGCGCCAGCGGATCGGTGACCGCGTTGGCCTGGGCGATCTGCCGCCAGCGGGTGGAGTCGCCATAGTACTTCGCGGAGATCCGGTCGAGGGTTTCGCCGGGCTGGACCCGGTGCACCCGATGCGGATTCGGAGTGCCCGATGTGGGGTTCTGCGGACCGAAGGCATCGGACTCGGCGAACTGCCGCAGGCTCAGGTCGACCTCGGCGCGCAGCGGGACGCCGGTCGAGGAGAAGTAGGTGAACCGCAGCATCAGGTCGGTGACGACGGCCTTGAACGAGTGCAGGTTGCCCCAGTGGAACACCACGTAGGGCGGGCGCGCGTTGTTGCTCTGCGCGTCGGTGCCGGGCAGGGAGGCGTCGACGTCCATCAGCTTGAGCACCTTGCCGGTGTGCTGGCCGACGGACTGCCCGGTGTCGGTGGTGTCGAAGTGCAGGGTCAGCCGCATCTCGCCCGACTGCGCACCCAGGTATCTGACCTGGCCGATGCCCTGCCCGCCCAGCGAGTCGGCCCGCCACGAGTTCGACCGCGAGACGGTCAGTTCGGCCGGGTTGAACATGCAGGGGATCGTGTCCGCGCGCCCCTCGATCTCCAGGAAAGCCTTCTCGGTCAACGGCATCTCAGAACACCCCCGGGGTAAAGCGGCGACCGCGCCGGGCCAGTTCGTCCAGCACCCGGTCCTCCAGCCGATCGACGATGACGTCGACCAGCTCGTCCCATTCGCGCGGCGTGAGCGCCTCGGCGATCCGCCGGCTCTCCGGCAACGCGTCACCGGGCTGATTCGGCTGGGTCATCAGGGCCACCTCCGAACTGGCTTGCGACATTCCCGGCGGGCAGACGGCGTACTGGTTGACACTTCCATTGGGTCCGCCGGAGGCCGCGGCCAGGCCCGCGCGGGCCCGATCGAACAGCGACGGCGGGACCAGGTCGACCAGGCTGCGCCGCCGGTTCGAAGCGGTGCCGCCATCGGCGGGGCCGGGTACTTGGCTGGCCGCCGGGTCCGGGTTCGGCAGCGTGATCGACCGGCTGCCCCCGATGTTCGCGTTCGTCAGGCTCCGGCCGGTCGTCGTCGTGGCGGCCGCGAACGACCAGCTCGGGTCGGCGCTGCGAGGCACCTCCGGACCGCGCCCAGGCGCCGGTTGACGGTGCGATCCCAAGCGCGGGGTGCCCATCGGTGGGGAAGGCGGCATCCGCCGGATGGTCGCGGAGGCTGCTGCGGCGATCACCGCGGCCGGTGGGATCGCCTGCCGCAGCATCAGTCCGGCGGTCCGATCGGCACGGGTGCGGTGCTCCCCGAAGGCCGAGGGGCTGCTCCCGCCGGTGGCCGCTCGTGGCCCCGTCGCTGGACGCGCCTGCTCGTGGCCGGCCGCGGCGCCGACGAGCGGCGGCGGCCCATTCACCCCGGCACGGGCCGCGGCGGCGGCCGGCCGGTCGTCGGCCGGGCGGGTGGCCGGCTGGTTGGCCGGTCCGGTCGACGCGTTCGGGATATTGGACCGGCGCAATGGGATCGGTTCCCCGGCCGGCCCGGCTGGGTACTCGCGAGCGGTTCGATGGACGGCGACCGCGGTAGTCGGCCGCGAGGTGGCCGGAGTGCGGGTGGGACGGATGGTGCGGGAGCCACTGATGGTGCGCGTGGGACTGATAGTGCGGGCAGGACTGATGGTACGGGTGGGACTGATGGTACGGGTGGGACTGATGGTGCGGGTGGGACTGATAGTGCGGGCGGACCCGATCGACGGGAGTTGCGACGCGGGCCGATCGCCCCCGAGGAGTGGCCGGATCGACAGCGGCAGCACCGGAGTCGTCCCGGCCGCGGCACCCGCGAGCTGCAGTGGCCGAACGGTCATGCCGGCTCGGGCCGCGGCGTCGGTCGGCCGGCCGTCGGGCGGGGTGGCGGCCGGTCGGTTGGCCATCCTGTTCGACGCGTTCGGGAACGTGAACCGACGCAACCGGGTCGGTTCCCCGGCCGACCGGGCGCGCTCGCGAGCGATTCGGTGAGCGTCGACCGGGGAAGTCGGCCGTGAGGTGGCCGGAGTGCGGGTGGGACGGATGGTGCGAGCGGGACGGATGGAGCGAGCGGGACCGATGGAGCGAGCGGGACCGATGGAGCGAGCGGGACTGATAGTGCGGGCGGACCCGATCGACGGGAGTTGCAACGCGGGCCGATCGACCCCGACGAGTCGCCGGATCGACAGCGGC